>Ga0180430_10002203_pt1 | contig 17903 bp, 14 predicted proteins | sample SS_ome_9_FD_132999 | JGI IMG/M metagenome (GOLD analysis project Ga0180430, IMG submission 132999) | Hypersaline lake sediment archaeal communities from the Salton Sea, California, USA - SS_1_S_2 metaG | ecosystem: Environmental > Aquatic > Non-marine Saline and Alkaline > Hypersaline >... | reverse complement strand
TCACCCTCCTGTTCCTGTCTCGCCTGGGCCGCATGGGAGTGTTCCTGGGACGGACCCTGCGCGGCATGGGGCAGCCGCCGGGCAAGCTCCGGCCCACTCTCAAGCAGATCCACTTCATCGGGACGAAATCCTTCTTCGTCATCGGCTTTACCGCTTCCTTTACGGGGATGGTGCTGGCCCTTCAAGGCTACTACACCCTTTCCCAGTTCGGCTCCGAAGGGCTCCTGGGATCGGCCGTGGCCATGAGCCTCATCCGCGAGCTGGGGCCCGTCCTCACCGCTCTCATGGTCACCGGACGGGCGGGGTCGGCCATGTGCGCCGAAATCGGCATCATGCGCATCGACGAGCAGATCGACGCCCTGGAGTGCATGGCCATCGACCCTCACTCCTACCTGGTGGCCCCTCGCCTCCTGGCCGGCCTGGTGGCCCTGCCTCTCCTCACGGCCTTCTGCGACGTGGTGGGCATCTTCGGCGGATACGTGGTGGGGGTGGAGCTGCTGGGCGTCAACCCCGGGGCCTATTTGCAGGGAATCGAGATCAGCATCGTTTGGGACGACGTGTACATGGGGATCGTCAAGTCCTTCATTTTCGCCTTCATCATGATCTGGATCTGCACGTGCAAGGGATTTTACGCGGGACTGGACGAGGGAAGCTTCGGGCCGGAAGTGGTCAGCCGCGCCACCACCGACGCCGTGGTCCTGTCTTCCGTTTCCATCCTCATCGGCGATTACGTGGTCACCTCCATCCTGTTGTGAGCGAGAGGAGAGGAAGATAGCTATGGAAAAAAGAGGGCTGGAAATCAGCGTGGGGATCTTTTTGCTCGTGGGCTTGGCTTGTCTGGCCTATCTGTCCTTTCAATTGGGCGATATCGAATTCCTTGGATCCTCGGGTTACCAAGTCCACGCTCGATTTCCCAACGTTTCGGGTCTCAAGGAAAAAGCCTTGGTCACCATGGCCGGCGTGGAGATCGGGCAGGTGAAGAAGATCGCCCTCGAGGAAGGGCAGGCCCAAGTGACCTTGAACATTCGCGAGGACGTTCGTCTGGAGGAGGACGTCATCGCCCACGTCAAAACCGCCGGAATCATCGGAGACAAGTATATCGCCATTTCTCCCGGGGCCATGGACGATTACATCCCGCCCGGCGGCCAGATCATCGAAACCCTGCCGCCCTTCGATCTGGAGGAAGCCTTGGGCAAATTCATCTTCGGAAAAGTGGAATCCGAGTAGTAAAGCGGCCAAGGAATCATGAAACGGCTCACCGCCTGCACATTGGATTGTCCCGACGCCTGTTCTTTGTGGGTGGAGCGTCGGGAAGACGGAAGCCTCGGTATCCGAGGGAATCCCGATCATCCCGTGACGGCGGGATTCGCCTGCGCCCGCATCCGGGAATTTCCTCGCCGCTTGAAGAGCCCTCACCGCATCCTCCATCCCTTGCTCCGCACGAAAAACGGGTGGGAGCGGATTTCCATGGACCGGGCGCTGGAGCTTTGCGCCGCCCGCATCCAGGAGCTTCGCCGCGAGCCCGCTTCCATCCTCCACATCCAGGGGGAAGGCGCCAAGGGAGTGCTCAAGGCGGTTTGCGAGGGCTTCTTCGCTTCCCTGGGGACGAGCACCCTCCGGGGGTCCCTGTGCGACAATGCGGGCATCGCGGCCTGCATCATGGACTTCGGCTCCCTGGAAAGCAACGACATCCGGGGCTTGCCCGACGCAGGCCGTATCGTGAACTGGGGCAAGGACTTGTCGCGAAGCTCCGTCCACGTGGCCTCCCTGGTGCGGCACGCCCGCCGGCGGGGGACCCGGGTGCTCACCGTTTCTCCCGGGGGCGACGGCAACGACGGCTATTCCGACGACAGAGTGCGCATCCTGCCCGGAACGGATCGCTTTCTGGCCGCCGCCGCCACGAGGGTCCTGTTGGAAAACGGAGAAGTGGAAGAATCCATTCTCGATCGCACGGCCAACTGGCCGGCTTTCGATAAGGCTTTGCACCGGTTTTCCCTGGAGGAGCTAGCCGGATTCTGCGACGTTTCACTGACGGATGTGGAAACCGTGGCGGAGTATTACGTTCCATCCCCGCCTCCCGTGGCCACCATCCTGGGCTGGGGGCTCCAGCGCCACCGGTTCGGGGGCGAGAACGCGCGCTTCATCAACGCTCTGGCCCTTCTGTCGGGCAACATCGGGCGCCGGGGAGGCGGCTCCACCTTCAACATCGGCTCCCTTCGCAACTTCAACCTTCAGGGCTTGATTCCTCCGTCTCCCGGGCCCCGGCGGACTTTCCTCCTCCCTTTCATCGGCAGCGAGATCGTCGGGGCCCGGGACCCTTCCGTGGCCATGATCTGGGTGAACGGTCACAACGTGGTCAACCAGGCCCCCGATTCCCGCTCCATCGCCCAAGCCTTCCGCCAGGTGCCTTTCAAGGTGGTGGTGGATGCATTCATGACCGACACGGCCCGACTGGCCGATTTGGTGCTGCCCTGCGCTCTCATGTGGGAGCAGGAAGACCTGACGGGGTCGTTTCTCCACGACTGCGTGAGCTATGCGGCCCGCGTCCTGGACCCTCCGGGCGAGGCCCTCTCGGATTTCGAGATCCTCAAGGAGATCGGGTCTCGTCTGGACCCTCCCGTACCGCTGCCCGACCGGGAATCGTGCCTGCGAGCGGCGTTGGATTCACCCTTTCTCGACGCGGACCTGGAGACCCTCCGACAGAAAGGCTTCGCCCAAGCCAATCGTCCCGAAGTGGCTTTCGAAGGGATGCGCTTCGCCCATCCCGACGGCAGATACCGTTTCCCCGAAGCCCTTCACGAGGAGCCTCCCCCTCCTCCCGGCTATCCCCTCCGCTTCCTCACCCTGGTGCGGCGCCGCTCCCTCCATTCCCAAATCCTGCCCGAAGATCAGGAGGGACGTCCCGTCGTTCGGGTTTCTCCTGAAAACCCCTGCTTGAAGGATTTGAGACTGGACCGGGACGTCTTCCTGGCCTCTCCGCTGGGACGGTTGGCGGTGAAGGTGGAAGTGTGCCGGGATTTGCACCCGAGCACCGTCGTTTACCGACGGGGGGACTGGATGAGCCTGGGCGGGGGAGCCAACCAGCTCGTCGCCCCTCGGTTGACGGACCTGGGGGAGAACGCCGCCTATTACAGCCAGTGCGTGAGGCTGGAGAACTGAGGGGCCGCGACGGGCTCGCCTGTTTTTTTGATTGCTCGGCCATGAGCCCTCGAACTTTTCATTTTTGGGAAAACCCCCTGAATCCCTAGGGAGGGAAAAATCCAGCGCCGCCGTTTTCCTTTTCCGTGCCTTCCGTGTGTTCCGTGGTTTCGAAGCAGCCACCGAAAAAGCCTCTTCAATTCCTCTCCCCCGAAAAGGCCCCTTCCAGCTCTTCAAGATGTCGGTGCAAGCAGTCTTCGGCCCGAAGGCCTTCGATCCTTCCCAGATTGACGAGGGTCGAGAGCACTCGTCCCAAAGCTTCGGAAGGTAGAGGATCTTCCCCGCTCGGGTGCCCCTCGAGAGCGGCGGAGCGGCGGGCCAGCTCCCGTCGCTGCTTTTCGAGGTCGTTCAGTGAAGGATCGTGGTGGGATTGCCGGGAGAGAATCCGGTAGGCCCGCACGAGGGCGGGCAGAGAGGCGGGCACTCCTCCCGAGTCTTTTTTTCCCGAATCCCTTTTTTCGTCGGCTTTGATTTTCTCCCAGTTGGCTCGAACTTCCCCGGCGGAATGAACGGCGGCATCGCCGAAGACATGGGGATGGCGCCGGATCATCTTCTCCGAAATGGCTTGGCAGACTTCTTCCAGCCTGAAATCCCCTTGCTCTTCGTGCAAGTGAACGAGGAACAGAACCATGAAGAGCACGTCCCCCAGCTCGTCCCGGATTTCTTCGAGCCGCCCCGAGCGCACGGCGGCCGCCGCTTCGTGGGCTTCCTCGACGAGATAGGTCTGCACGCTCTGGGGGGTCTGCTTGCGGTCCCAGGGGCAGCCCGATTCGCCCCGAAGCCGGTCGATGATTTCCCATATGGCGCCGATTTCTTGCCAGCGTTTGTCCGCATCACGGTTCATAAACATCCTTGGGTTTTGGTGGAAAAAGAACGGGGAAGAAAACTCTGCTGCGGGGACCAGGAGCGACGCAGTTGGCGACGCTTGATTTCGAAAGCCTTCCGATAGCTTTGGGGTGCGACCTCGGCCAGAAAACGCGCGGCCAGTTCCACGTGAGGGGCGAAGCGGGAACGAGCGAGCAGGGGGCTTTCCGGAGCGGCGAAGGTCGTGAGCAGGGAGACGAGGATGACGGCCAGAAGAAGGGCTTTGCCGAGACCGACAAGCCCGCCCAGGCTGCGGTCCATGAGGCCGAGCCCTTTGCTACGCAACAGATTTCCCAGCCAGTAGCCAGCCATCCCGAAGCAGAACCATGCCAGGAAAAACAGCAGCAAGAAGGCAATCACCCCGGGACCGGGCAAAGAAGGGAACGTTCGCTCCAGCTGGAGCCCCAAAGAGGCGTAGTGAAACACGGCCAGGAAGAAGCCCCCCAAGACCCCCAGAATTCCGAAAACCTGGGAGACGCCGCCCCTCCAGATCCCCCTCGCCGTGCAAAGAAGCACCACAACAACCAAAAACCAGTCCAGAATGTTCCAGTTCGTGTAATGTAAAGATTCCAAGGAGCGAACCTCAAGGGCAAGGGTTCGCGACGCTCTCCTTCCATCGGCTCCAGAGGGAGAGGGCCCGGGGAAAGGAGCGCCGAGCGAGGGCCGCCAACGCCAGGGTCTGGAGGGTGTCGGCATCCAGGCGCTTGCGGCCAGCTTGCAGCGCCTCCTCCTCCCCTTCGTCGATGAGCCCGCCGCGGAGCTTGATGCGGGCTTGGCGCGAGAGGGCGCGAGACTCCTTGGCCTTTTCCATGGCGGCGGAAAAATCCGTCTCGCACCGTCGGCATCGCGGGGACTCTTTCAGTCGCGCCCGGCAGACGGGGCATCTCCGCCACAAATCGGCGGGAGAGGCGATCATGGCTTACTCCAGGTAGTACAAAAGATCTTCCAGCTCCTCGCGCAGTTGCTCCACGCTCTTCTCGTCGCTTCGCTTCCGGGCGTCCTCGATCTTTTCGATGAGGTCGATGATATCCTCCTGGTCCTCCTCGGACGCCTCCTTCATCATGGATCTGGCTTTGGAGACGGTTTCGTCCAGGCTCGCTCCAACGTCTTCGGCTTCCTCGCCCGAAGATTCTTCATCCTCTTCCTCCCCTTCCTCTTCCCCCCACAACTCGTCGATGCGCTGTTTGGAGTCGTCGATCTTCTCGTCGTCGAAGCTGCGCATGGCGTTTTCCACGACCCCTCGGATCTCCTTGCCCGTTTCCTTTTCCACGGCATGCACTTTCAGCAGGCCGTTCACGTCCAGGCTGAAGGTCATGAGGATTTCGTTGCCCGAGGGGACCTCGCTCAAACCCTTGAAGTAGAATTCGCCGATGAGGATGTTGTTGCGGGAGTCGGGATTCTCGCCCTGGAGCACCTCGATGTTGACGGCTTCCTGGTTGTCCTGAACGGTGTAGAAAGGTCTGGATTTGGTGACGGGCAGCTTGGAGTTGCGATGGATGAGGGGAACGTACAGGTAGGGGGTGCCCGTGGTGGAGTCCAGGGCGGAGGTCCCGAAAGTGTAGGGGGTCACGTCCACCAGCACCGATCCCACTTCCCGCCCCGTTTCGATGGCGGCCTGGATGCCGGCGCCCAGCGCCACGCAGAGGTCGGGATCGATTTCCAGGTGGGGCCTTTGGCCCAGTTTTTCCTCGAGCAAATCGCTCACCATGGGAATGCGCGTGGAGCCTCCCACCATGAGGATCTTGTCGATGGCCCCGGGCAGCACCGCCGCGTCTCGCAGGGCGCGGGAAACGGCCTCCATGGTGCCCATGATGTCTTCGCGAACGAGGTCTTCGAATTCGCTTCGGGACAGCTCGTACTTGAGATGGACGGGCACGCCCCGCACGCGCCCCACGTGATCCTCCTCGATCATGGCGTAGGCGTAGTCGGAAAGTTGGATCTTGGCCTTTTCCGCGGCTCTTTTGAGACGGGCCTTGAGAACGGCATCGTCGCCGGCCTTGAGCCGGTGCTCCGTTTCCAGGTGCTTGAGCAGCACTTCGACGATCTTGTCGTCGAAATCGTCTCCCCCCAGGTGGTTGTTTCCCGTACTGGCCATGACTTCCACCACGCCGCTTTCGATGGTGACGATGGAAACATCGAAGGTGCCTCCCCCCAGGTCGTAAACGAGGACGCGCTGGCTTTGCTCTTGCCGGGCGTCGTAGGCCAGGGCCGCCGCCGTGGGCTCGTTGACGATGCGCACCACCTCGAGCCCCGCCATCTCGCCGGCTTCCCGGGTGGCGTAGCGCTGGGCGTCCGTGAAATAGGCGGGCACCGTGATGACCGCTTTTCCAACGGGCTGCTTCAAAACGGTTTCGGCCCGCTTTTTCAGGGCCTTGAGGATGAAGGCGGAGATTTCCTGGGGGGTGTAGTGCTCCTTGCCGAGCCTCACCTTTTCGGTGGTCCCCATCTTTCGCTTGATGGACGAGACGGTGCTCCGGGGATTGACCATCTGCTGGTTGCGGGCTTCCTGGCCCACGATCACTCGCCCGTTGCCGTCCAGAGCCACGAAGGAAGGCACGATGCCTTCGTCGTGAAGCTTCAGAACTTCGGGGCCTTGATCGGTTACGTAAGCCACTTCGGAGTTGGTCGTTCCGAGATCGATGCCGATGATGGGCTCTTGGGACATGTTTTCCTTTCGTTCAGTCCGCGGCTTCTTCCACGGGTCGAGCCACCGCCACGACAACCTGGGCGGACCGGAGGACCTCTTCTCCTCTCGTGTAGCCGCTCACCAATTCCTCCGCCACGGTCCCTTCCTCGCCACCTTCCGCCGGTCGGGTACCGACGGCCATCATGGTGGACGGATCGAAGGGACAACCGGCGACGGGCACTTTTTCAATGCCCATGTGAGTCAGGATGCGGTCGAAACGTTCCAGGGCCATGGCGTAGCCTTGACGAAACTGCTCCAAAGCCGTTTCGTAGCCCTGGAAGCGCGCCAAGGCCGTTTGGTAACCCTCTTCGCAGGACTCCAGCCCCGGTGGAGGCTTCCACAGAAACTTCCCTTTTTGAGAGGACCGCTCCACTTCCCGAAGCCCCCTTTGCAGGGTGTCTCTCAAATCCGCGAAATGGAGAAAAACGGATTTCTCCGTTTTTTCCCGAATGGCGCTTTCCAGGGCTTCCAGGCTTCCCAGCCCGCTTTCCAGGCGCGACACCAGCTCCCGGTGGGCTTCCCCCATTCGGGCCATTCCTTCGCCAACCGCTTGCTGCTCCCGGTTTTGACGCTGCATTTCCTGTCGCAAGGCAGCAAGCTCCGCAAGCACTTCCACGAAATCGTTGGAAGGCTCCACGGGCAGGGGGGGAGGAGATTCGACTTCCGCCAGCCATTCGGCGAAGTCCGAAAGGACTTCGTACCGCCAATCCCCGGGCGGGAAGGGAATGCTCGCGGAGCGGGAAGACCATGGGCGAAGCCCTCCTTTCCGAAAGCTTCCCGCGGTCCACCCCCAAGCGGCCCGGCACGCGGCTCCCGTCTTCTTCGAAAAAGCTTTCAAGGTCCTCGAAATCTTTTCCAAAGCTCCGTCCTTTTTCCCTAACCGAGAAAGCTTCATGGCGATGCGGCTTTTTCCCATTCCAGAAGCCGCCCCAGTCCCAAGGCTTCCCGCCCGCTTATGGCTTCGGACGGCAGCGAGGCCAATTCTTCCACGGGATAGGGGGCTTGCAGAGATCCCTTCAACCCCGCCTGAATCCTGGATGGCTCGTCCTTGAGGGCTTCGTAGGCCTCGCTGATTTTGGCGAAGATCTCGGGGGCGCGCTCGGGTGGGTAGCGCTTGACCAAACGGAGGTAGGACCGGCGGACTTCCTCGTCCGCGGCCCGAAGCTCCAAACCGAGAATCAAATAGTACTTTAGCATGGTCGAGCTCCCGACGATCTTCAGTCGCTGGGGAAGATCAGGTACTTGGCCGTGGAGGAAAGCTTTCGGCCCTTGGGATGCATTTCTCGCAGGATCCCGATGGCTTTGGGAGCGTGCTTTTCCAAAAGGATTCCCACGATTCTCACCAAAGGCTCCGGAGCCCTCTCCCGTTCCAGATCGGAGACAAAGGCCAGGAACATCATGTTCAAGGCGTTCTTGCTTCCCTTGAGAGCTTCCAGCTGACTTCCCAGGCCCTTGGCGTGCTCCTCCAAGGAGTCCAGGACGTCCTCGAATTCCTGGAAGCCTCCGTCCAGAAAGTCTTGGAGCGCGTCGTCCTCGTCGTCGTCCCAATCCTCGTCGTCGAACAGATCCTCGTCGTCGAACAGATCCTCCAAATCCACGCCCACGTCGAAAGGAAAGGAGAAGGTGCTCGCCGGATCGAGCCGATGGAGGCGGAAGTCGTTGAGGGCGTCGAAAACCTGACCGGCGAAACAGGGAGCGATGGAGTGGCAGAAATTGCGCAGATCGACGCTCTCCTCCCGACTCAATCGGTCTTGAAGCTTCTCGAACCCGCCTTTGAACCGCGAGGAGGATTTCAAGTAGTCGGCCAGCAGGGCCAGGAGCTGCAACGGATTGTTCTTCTTGTGCTTCTTGAGACGCGAAGACAAATCCTTTTGCACGATCCCTACCCAGGAGGTCTGCCGTCTTTTCTGGGCCTTTCCAAGGATGCGGGCGTAGACCCCCGTCACCTGCCGCTCGTCCAGGCGACTCAGGATCGATGGCCATGATTTTTCCGCGAGAAACAAGAAATTCAGATCGGGGATGACTTCCCGCTCTTCTTCGGTGAAGGGAGCGACGATTTCGACGATCTGGGTCGCGGAAAGGGCCCGGATCTCCTTTTTCAACATGGTCGCCATTTCCGCGGCGACCTTTTGGGCCAAGGTTTGCCATCCCCACCCCATATTTTTCAGATCCCAGTGCAGGGCGCACAAGGAACGGTAGCGAAGAACGGGATTCTCCAACTCCTTGAGAGACTTCAGGGCGGACGGGTCCTCTTTGTTTTCCCGGAGGCTCAAGCTTGCTTGGAGGGCGTGAATCAAGGGGGCTTGGGACGACACGCCCACGGCTGCGGCCGCTTCCAGGTCCTGCCGGCTCAAATGGCTCGCACCCCGACCGAGCGATTTGACGGCGGCCCGCAAAAGTCCCAAACCGCAGGCCTCCCGTACTCGCGGATCGTAGGAAGCCCGGCTCCAGGCTTCCTCGAGGATCTTCTGGGACTTGCGATACGCTCCCTTCCACCAGTACAATCGGGCTAGCTGGAGATACGAGAAGGGATCGTCGGGAAACCGGTCCCGAACATCCAGGAGGACTTCTTCCAGAATTTTTTTGCCGTCCTTGGTCAGCAGGGGCCACCCCATGTCCTTCACCCTCAGGATTCTGTAGTAGGAGGGGACGTCGGGGTCCAGTTGAAAGATCTTTCGCCCCGCGGCCACGAAGGCATCGGTTATGGGCAGGGAGCCTTTTTGCAGCCACTGCCTAAGGGTGTCCAAGTCTTCGGAGGAGAGGCGTCCGGGGTCCAATCTGTCCTTGACGGCGATGGAAAGGAGCTGGAAAAGAAGGGCCGCCTCCACTCTCCGTTGGGGCAGGTGCGGGAAATCCTCGGAAGCTTGGGAAAGGTATTTGTGAGCCGTCGAGAAGGGATGCCCCTTGGGATCCAAGTGGTCCCCCATCATGGCGAGATGGAGGCGAAGCATGATGGACTGGGAAAATTCCGCCGGCAGGACGCCTGCGATGCGATGGGGACCTTCGTCCTGGTCCAAAAGGGCCGAAGCCACCAGCTCCGAAATTCCCCGCGCGGCGAAACGCGGGTCCCGGGGCATGAGCTCGCGGGCGTACCCCTTGACGAGGGAGCTCAGGTCCTTGCGCCTGCCCTTCAGTGCCTTGATCACCTCGTCGGCGGCGGATCGGACGCTCCCGGTCATCTCCTTGCGTATGCGCTCCAAGCCTTGGGGACCGCTTTCTCGAAGCGCCTTCACGGTCTTGGCCATGGGGAACGCTTGGGGAATCTGGTCCAGGGCCTTTCCGAGCGCAAGGGAGTCCCCTTTTTCCGCGGCGGCCATGGCCTTGGCGAGCCACTTCCAGGGAGCGTAGGGGGAGCGTCGGGGAAGCCCTCCCAGGCGGGCGATTCCTTCCTCCCAACGTCCCTCGTCCATGAAGGGCGCGGCTTCGGCGAGCTTTTCCGCGTCTTTCCGAAGGGGATTGTCCCCGGGGAGCTCCGCAACGCGATTCCACGCTCCGCTCATCACGATGCCGTGAGCGACGGCCTGCTCCAAAGCGGGGCAGGCGGAGCCGGAGTATCCTTCCCGGTAAACGCTTATGGCTAGAGAGCAAGGGGCTCGGGAAAGGATCCCGGCCATTTCCATGGCGTCGGGCTTGGGGTGTTTTTTCATCTGCTGGTTGAAGTTGCCCTGAAGAACGAGGGATTCTTCTTCAAGTCCTTTGCTTTCGAGCTCCAGGGCCCGGGCCGCGTAGGCCTTCAACTTGAGGGTGTGAAGCAAAGGGTGATCGCTGTGGGGGGATTTCTGGATTTGCTGGAGAGCTTCCCGGGGCTGTCCTTTTCCGAGCTTCTCTTGGGCTTCCCGAGCGATCTCTTCGGGTGAAGCATCCGCCAGCGCTCTTTTCCGTGCTTTTTCATCTTTTTTCTTTTTCTTCTTGGATTTCTTGCCGGACGCCATGGACCTCTTTCCCGAAGTGAAAAAACGCGCCTTGTTTGGTCCCCGATTCTCCTGGGTTGGGTGGAATCAAGCTCAAATCAATCCTATATTAAATCACTCTTTCCCGTGCATGTAAAGCCTTGTTTTTCTAAAGGGAGGCTTCCCCCGGGGATTTTTCGTTTGCCCCTCGGTGGTGTTGGCGTTAAAGTCTAACCGAATTCGCGATCATCGAGGAGAGTGGAAATCGACAATCCCCGGAAGGGCTCGCAGGGCGAGCCGGAACAGGGCTGAAGGGGGCGGAGCTTGAGCGAGGTTGCTGGAGAAAGAGGCGGAGAGCGAAAGGCTTCCCGGCAGGTGGTCGTCGATGACAATCAGCTGGTGCAGCGATTGGCGGGAGAGCGCAACGCTCATCTGAAGGTGCTGGAAAAGCAATTGGATGTGAAGGTGCATTTGCGAGGGAATCGCTTTACCATCACCGGGGAGCCCTATGATGTGGAGCTTGGGGACAACCTGTTGCGTCAGTTGGCCGGACTGGCCGCCAAAGGCTATCCCGTTTACGAAAGCGATATCGTTTACGCCCTGCGCATACTGCGCGAAGATCGGCGCCGCAATCTGAAAGACATCTTTTTGGACCAGGTGTTCATCACTTCCAGCAAGCGGGTCGTCACCCCCAAAAGTGCCAGGCAGAAAGAATACATCGAGGCCATTCGGCGCTACGACGTGGTGTTCGGCATCGGTCCGGCGGGAACGGGCAAGACCTATTTGGCCATGGCCCTGGCGGTGGCCGCCATGGCGGCGGAGCAGGTGAGGCGCATCGTGCTGGTCCGGCCGGCCGTGGAAGCGGGAGAAAAGCTGGGCTTCCTGCCCGGAGACTTGGCTGAAAAGGTGAATCCCTACCTGCGCCCCCTTTACGACGCTCTGCACGACATGATGGACTACGAGCACGCTTCCCGGTTGCTGCATCGGGGAGCCATCGAAGTGGCTCCCTTGGCTTTCATGCGGGGCAGGACCCTCAACGACGCTTTCGCCATCCTCGACGAGGCTCAAAACACCACCCGCGAGCAGATGAAAATGTTTCTCACCCGCCTGGGACTGGGCTCCAAGGCCGTCATCACCGGCGACATCACTCAAATCGATCTGCCCGAGAACAAGCCTTCGGGGCTTGTGGAGAGCATGGAACTGCTCAAGGGCATCGAGGACATCCGGTTTGTATTCTTTTCCAAGCGCGATGTGATTCGGCATCGCCTCGTTCAGGAAATCATTCATGCCTACGAGCAGGCGGAAAGACGCTCCGCCTCGTCGGCGCAAGGAAATTTTTGACGATGGACGGGGACAAGAAAAAACCGGAATCCGAAAAGCGCAAAGCCAAATCCAAGGGCGGGCCAGGAAGATATTTCCTGTCCTTCCTGGAGGACTCGCCGTTCCAGAAGCCTTTCCTTCTGTGGGGGGTGAGTCTCTTGGTGGCTTTCATGGTGACGCCTTCTTTCAATGTGACCACGACCCACTATCGAGTGGGAGACGTGGCCGACCGCAACATCAAGGCCCCCCGCGACCTGCTCATCGAAGACGAGGAAGCGACCCTCAAAAAACGCCAGGAAGCCGTGGAGGAGGCCCCCGTGGTCTACGATTTCGACGAGCACGTCGCTACGGAAGCCTTGAAGCGATTGCGCCAGGCTTTCGCGTCCATGCGTCGGTCGATAGCGGACTCGGAGCTTTCCGGAGGAGAATCCCTCCTGTCCCCGGACCGCGCCCGCGAAGCTTCCGAGGGCTCCGTCGTCCCCGCGCCGGATGGAAAAACGATGCCCCCCTCGGAGCAACGCTTGGCGGAGCGATTCAGGGAAATGCTCGGTGTTCAAGTTTCTCATGACGCCTTTCATCGTCTTTGGGAAGAGGGGTTTTCTCCGCAAACGGAGGAAACGCTGGCGGGGCTTGCGAGGGGAGTCTTCGAAAAGGGCATCGTTTCCAACAAAGCCCTCCTTCTCCAAACGGATTCCAAGCGTCTGGTCATCCGCAAGATTCGCTCTCAAAAAGAGGAAGTGCTGGACCCTCCCTACCGTTTTCCTGACCTGGAAGAAGCACGGGAGCTCCTTGAAATCCGGGCTTCGGGAGCGGACGACGATCCCGAGACCGTCGCCGCCATGGTCCATGTCGCTTCGCAGATCCTCCAGCCCGTCCTCACATTCAACCGGGACGAGACCGAGCGGCGCAAGCAGGATGCCGCGGACTCGGTGAAGCCCGTGTTCATCCACCTCAAGAAGAATGAGATGCTGGTTCGCGAAGGAGAAAAGGTGGACGCCGAAGACCTCATCAAGCTGCGAGGACTGCGGCGGGCGGGGGCGGACCAGAATCGGTGGCTCACTTTCCTCGCCATCCTGGCTTTCAGCGTCCTGGCCATGAAATCGGTCGTACGGGAATCGCCTCGCCACGCTCCCTCCCTGCGCATGGAAAACCGGGATTACGTTTTCCTTGCCGTCCTCATGGTCGTTCTCGTTTCCGCGAGCCGCTTCACCGGCTGGCTTGCCGACAGCATGTCCGACGGATCCTTGTATCTTTCGGGGAAAAACCTGATTTACGCTCTTCCTCTCACGGCCGGAGCCATGATGACGGCCGTTTTTTTCGGCGTCACTCTCTCGCTGCTCTTTTCCCTGTTGCTCACTCTTTTCGTTGGAATGCTGCTGGGCGCGGACTTCGAGCTTTTCCTGTACTTTCTCGGGGGCTGCTTCGTCGCCACTCACGCCGTAATGCCGTGCCGGGATCGCATGGCTCCCATTCGAGCCGGGCTGCTGACGGGGGTGGCCAACATGTTTCTGGTGGTCATGGCCGCCCTTCTTCACGACGGAGGGTCCGTCCTGACCACGACCGTCGGCCTTCTGTTCGGGTTTTTCGGAGGTCTTTTCGCCGGGGTGCTGGTGGCGGGATTGACGCCTCTGGCGGAGATGCTCTTCGGCTACACCACGGACACCCGCCTTCTCGAGCTGGCCACCATGGACCAGCCCCTCCTGCAGGAGCTCATGGTTCAGGCGCCGGGCACCTACCACCACAGCATTATCGTGGGCAACATGGTGGAAGCCGCGGCCCAGACCATCGGGGCCAATTCGCTCCTGGCCAAGGTGGCCGGCTACTACCACGATATCGGGAAAATCAAGAAGCCTCTTTATTTCATCGAAAACCAGTTCGAATGCGAAAACCGCCACGAAAAGCTCGCTCCTTCCATGAGCAGCCTCATTCTCATCTCCCACGTGAAGGAGGGTATCGAAATGGGGCGCAAGAACGGGCTGGGCAAGCCCATCCTGGACATCATCAGCCAGCACCACGGCACCAGCCTCATTTCCTTCTTTTACAAAAAGGCCCTGGAAGCCCGGGAGAAGGCTCAGCACACCAAAGGGGCCGAATTGCCTCCCATAGACATCGACGACTATCGTTATCCCGGCCCCAAGCCCCAGACCAAGGAGGCGGGACTGGTCATGCTGGCCGATATCGTGGAAGCCGCCTGCCGGTCTCTTTCCGAGCCCACTCCCGCGAGAATTCAGGGCATGGTCAACAAGCTCATCAACAACGCCTTCATCGACGGCCAATTGGACGAGTGCGAGCTGACCTTGAAGGACATGCACAGCATCGCCAGGAAGTTCAACCAGATTCTGTCCACCGTGCATCACAAGCGCATCGAGTATCCGTCCGTTTCTTCGGGGGAATCGAAAGGGAAAGGCAATGAGCCGGATTCGCATCAGCGTGAATCAAGATCGGATTCCGATTCGGGAGCGAAGCATCGAGAAAGCGGCCGAAACGATCTTAAGCGCCTTGGGCTACACTGATGCGGAGCTGAGCGTGCTCGTGGTGGACGACGACGAGATGGCTCGGCTCAACGGCCAGTATCGCCAAATCCCCTCCACCACCGACGTGCTTTCCTTTTCCATGTTGGAAGGGGAGCTCGGCGACGTCTGCCCCGAGCTCCTCGGCGACGTGGTCCTTTGCGCTCCCGTGGCCCGTCGCATGGCCCTGCGCGGAGGCTTCCCCCTGCAAGAGATCCTGGATATTCTGCTCATCCACGGCATCCTCCATCTCCTGGGCTACGATCACGTCCAAAGCCCGGAAGAGGCACGCCTCATGGAGGCCCGATCCTTGGAGATGCTCGCGCTCCTGGGACACTCCCCCGAAAGCTTCCACTGGTATCTGCGAGGAGAAGACGCCCCTTGACGGGCGGGAGGGGACCATTCCACGATTTTACGGCCGTCCCGCCGCCAAGCCCTCTCCCCCGTCCGAGCGGGGCTGAAGTCCCCGCGCCGGCCATTGGAGAAGGACGCTGAAGCGCCCTTGTGCGGGAATCGGGATCCCCGGGGTTTTAAAGTTAGGGAATGCTCCCGGCGGGAGGCGAGAGCCGGAGGGCTTTTCGTTGGATCCCCTCTTTATTTTCCATCCGTACGCTCCTTCCGGTTTGCTCTTGCCCCTTCCTTCGGAAGCCGATAATTTAAACAACCGATTAAACGCTTGGGCCCATGGAGGAGGGGGACATGAACGAGCGAGAGATCAACCGGTATTGGAAGGAGATCATCAACACCATGAACGACGGCTTGGTGCTCATCGGCCCCGACGGGACCATCATGATGGTGAACCGGGCCTTGGAGCGCCTCACGGGCTACGACCGCCAGGAGATCCTGGGACGTCCCTGCACGGCTTTCAACTGCGACGCCTGCGAGATCGCCCGCAACCGGGGCAAAAGCAAATGGTGCCTGCTTTTCGAAGAAGGAGTCCTGAGCACCAAGCAGTGCATGATCATGCGCAAGGACGGCTCCTACCTGCCCGTTCTGAAAAACGCCTCTTTGCTCAAAGACGACGAGGGCGCGGTCTTGGGAGCCGTGGAAACCTTCACGGACGTTACGGAGATTTACAAGCGAGACCGGAAGATCGAGGAGCTCAGCCGGCAACTGGACGCCGGGGGAGGGCGGTTCCAGGGAATGATCGGGGAATCCGCCGCCATGCAGAGGATTTTCGGCATCCTGGAGAAAGCGGCTCAAAGCGACGCCCCGGTCATCGTTTACGGAGAAAGCGGCACGGGCAAGGAGCTGGCGGCACGGGCCGTCCACGACCTGGGACGGCGCAAGGACGGGCCCTATATCCAGGTGAACTGCGCGGCCCTCAACGAATCCCTGCTGGAAAGCGAGTTTTTCGGCCACGTCAAGGGGGCGTTCACCGGGGCCTACCGCCATCGGGAAGGACGTTTCGAGGCGGCCCACGGAGGGGACGTCTTCCTCGACGAGATCGGGGACGTTCCCCTGTCCATGCAGGTGAAGCTGTTGCGGGTCCTGGAAACCAAGCAGTTCGAGCGCGTGGGGGACCATCGGCCCGTTTCCGTGGACATTCGCCTCATCGCCGCCACCAACCGCGATCTGGAAAAGCTCGTTCGGGAGAATCGATTCCGAGAGGACTTCTTTTTCCGCATCAACGTCATCCCCATCCATCTGCCCCCCTTGCGCCAACGCATGGAGGACGTGCCCCTGCTGGTGGAGCACTTCATCCGCCAGTTGCGCTCCCGCAGCGGCAAGGCCATCACCGGGCTGAGCCCCGACGCCATGCAGCTTTTGATGAGCTATTCCTGGCCGGGAAACGTTCGAGAGCTCAAAAGCGTTCTGGAGTACGCCTTCGTCATCGCGGAAAAGGGCCCCCTCCGGCCCGACCATCTGCCCGCGACCTTTGCCCGTCGGGAGGGCGACCCATGTCCGAGGCCCCTTGCCGACGCGCATCCCCGCGAGGAGGACGACGAGAGGACGGCTCTCGTGGAGGCGTTGCGTCAAGCGGGAGGCAACCAGACCCGGGCGGCCACGATCCTGGGCATCAGCCGGGTGACGGTATGGAACCGCATGAGAAAATACGGCATCGACCTCAAGCGGGTGATCACTTCCTGAGGTCCACGTTGCTCGCCGGGCCGGGAAAGGACGGTGGCTGGGGCTGAGAGGAGAAAAATTTTCGGGCTCGCTCCTCGTACACGGACATGAGGAAAATGGTCGCGAAAGGCTGGGTGAACAAGGAAAGAATGACGGAGCTTCCCAAGGCCGAGATCCCCACGAAGAGGAGGGCGGCGATGGCCTGCTCCCCCACTTGGTCGCGACTGACCATGGCGAAGCTGGCTTTCACGGCGTCCACGAGGCCGAGATCGCGGTCCGCCATGAGAGGCAGCATGTAGAGACAGACGAAAGTCAGTCCCGCGGCCACGGCGATACCGGGAAGCACCAGCAGGAACAGCCTCATCTGGGAGAAAAGGTCCTGAATGCGGGGCTCCCGCCCTTCCCGTATCATGCGCAGGATGGAATGCATGTATCCCGCCGTGAGCACGGGGGCCAGCACCATGAAGGTCACTCCCGAAACCGCCAGCAGCACCAGGGTCGAGAGAACCAAGGGAACGATGAAGCGCAGCATCAGGTTCCAGGCCGTCAGAAAATGTTGCTTGAAATCCATGGGAGGCCCTTCCGTTTTTTCATGCGTTGCGGGATATGCTTTCCAAATCTCTTCGATGGAAGAACAACCTTCGAAGGATAGCAGAGGATGGCGGGAGACTCAAGGCGACGATCTTCCCTTGGGCTCGAAGAGGGCCTCGCCCGGCATAAGTGGTCCGTCAAGCAAATTTCTTTGCTTTGCGAATCGTCCCCGGGAGGGAGGGCGTCCCCGCCCTCCTTGCGGATGGATCGCGATCCCGCGACCGAGGGCGGGACGCCCTCGCTCCCGGGAAAGCCCGACGCCCAATGTCGATGGATTTCGTTGACGGACCGATAAGGGCTTCGGCCGCTTTGAAAAATATGCCAAGGGAGGGGAGGGTCTTTCGCGGGCGACCGTCCCTTCACCACGAGCAATTCTCCACCGCCCGCCGCACGGCTCCTTCCAAGGAAGCGGAAGCCTCGATCCCCTTGTAGGCCTTGCGCACCACCCTGCGGGATTGGCGGGAAAGGGGGGGCTTGGGCCTTTGACTCATCAGATGGTACAGCAGCAGCGTGAAGACCGTCCTCGGGTCCTCCCCCTTTCGCTCGCGCTCCTTCATGAAATCCACCAGCTCCCGGGGCAGTCCTTCCCAGATCAGCGTATCGAAGGAGGGAAGCCAACGAGCGTCCCGCTGCAGATGAAAGTCCGCGAGGATCCAGAATTTATTCCGGGAAGCCGCCGGAAAGCCGCCGCCTTCGACGTCCATGGAGAGGGAGAAGCTTTCGATGTCCGGGGAACGTTCTCGCTCGCAACTTCGCTCGAAGAGGATTTTTTCC
>Ga0180430_10002202_pt1 | contig 17903 bp, 14 predicted proteins | sample SS_ome_9_FD_132999 | JGI IMG/M metagenome (GOLD analysis project Ga0180430, IMG submission 132999) | Hypersaline lake sediment archaeal communities from the Salton Sea, California, USA - SS_1_S_2 metaG | ecosystem: Environmental > Aquatic > Non-marine Saline and Alkaline > Hypersaline >... | reverse complement strand
ACACCGCGCTGCGGGACGCCTTTGTCGCCGGCGAAGACGTGCATCGTCGGACGGCGAGCCTGATCTTCGGCATGGAGGCGTCGGAGGTCTCGAGCGAGCAGCGGCGCATCGCCAAGACGATCAACTTCGGGGTGATGTACGGCATGAGCGCCTTTCGCCTTGCCAACGAGCTCGGGATCCCCCGCGGCGAGGCGGACGCGTTTATCAAAGCGTACTTTGGCACATATAACGGGATCCGACGGTTTATCGATGATACGGTGGCACAGGCGGAATCGGACGGCGAGATCCGGACGCTCCTGGGCAGGCCCCGTCCGCTCCCGGATATCCGGAACCGCAACAAAACGGTAAAAGCCGCTGCGGAGCGGGTTGCGGTGAACACGCCGATCCAGGGAACCGGCGCGGATATCGTCAAACGGGCGATGCTCCGCGTGGCCGACCGTCTCGCCCGGGAAGGTCTCCAGGCGCGAATGGTCCTGCAGGTTCATGACGAGCTGATTCTCGAAGCTCCGCGGGAGGAGCTCGAACGGGTAACGGCGCTCCTCATGGAGGAGATGTCCACCGCGGTAGAGCTGTCGGTGCCCCTGCGCGTGAGCGTTGAGCAGGGCGAACGCTGGGGGGCGATGCACCAGTGAGCGACCGGCCTCTCGTTCTCGGCATTGCGGGAAAATGTTGCAGTGGCAAGGACCTCGTCACCGACTGGCTCGTACAGCGCAGCTGGCGGCCAATCGATGTGGACGCGATCGGGCATCGGGCGCTGGCGGCGCGGCATACGGAGCTGGTTGCCGCGTTCGGGATGACGATCCTCTCCAGGACCGGGGCGATCGACCGGAAGAAGCTTGGTACCATCGTATTTGGTGACAAAAACCAGCTTCTCCGTCTCGAACGAATTGTCCATCCCTGGATGCGCGATCGCGTACGCGCGGAAACCGAGGCGTTTCGGGCCACCGTTGAGCGAGGCGATGAAGGGATTCCCACGGGTCTGGTAATCAACGCGGCGCTCCTGTTCCACATGGGACTCGATGCGTTCTGTGATCGTGTAATCATGGTACAGGCGCCGCTTCTCACGCGGCTCATACGCGCCCGTCGACGGGACAAATACTCCTGGAAGCGCATCATCGATCGCCTGCGGACGCAGAGCGAAATCGACGCTCAAGCGCACGCCTCCGCTGCCGACATTATAAGAGTGAAGAACGGGAAACGACCGTCCGATCTGTTTGCTCAGCTCGAGTCGATCCCGGAATTAGGCAGTGGAGTGGCGACGAGGTATGGAGCAGAATAAAGTTTTGATGGTCATCGTATCGGTGGCGATCTTTTTTACAGCGGTAATCGGAGTTGGCGTGGCGCTGCTCTATCCACGCGCCGAAAGCGACGCCGCCGGTGAGGTAAGCGGCTCGGTCCAGGAGTTTGATCCGATCGAATACATCCGCCGTCCCGAAACCGCGCCGATTACCCCCTCGGAAGACGGCGAAGAACCTGCGATTATCGTCTATGGCAGTGAGGAGCCGTCGGCGGAGGGTGTCGAAACTCCTCTCGAGACGGTGGCGAAGCCGGGACCCGGCGAGTCCACGATCACCGAACGTCCTGCCGTGTCGACACGTCCCGCCGTCAGCGAGTCTCCCGACGCCGATTCCGCCGATAGGGCGGCTCGCACCGAGACGACGACGGCTCCGGTACAGCGAGAGTCCGTGGCGGCCACCCGGACCGCGGCGCCCCAGGCTACACCGCGAGAAGTGCGCGTGACCGAATACTGGATTCAACTGATCGCATCGCCCAGCCGCGATCGCGTGGAACAGGCAAACAGTGTGCTCGGTGATTACAGCCTGGCCGGGCGTATCACCACCCGCGACGTGGACGGAACGCTGTACTACCGTCTTCGCGTCGGTCCCTACCCTAACGCGGAGGAAGCGGACAAGTTTCTCGAGTGGATCACCGAGATCGACGGATTCCAGGGCGCTTACGTCTCCGAGGAATACCCGCTCCGCACCGTAAACGGGTAGGTTTCTCCGCCACGTCTCCGCAAAAATACGGCGGCGAATACGCCGCCGAACGCGTTTTTTCGTTCCTGATATGCTACTTTAGTAGTGTGAAAACCTCGACGAACAATATACGTCAGTGGCGTGTGCGATTGCGCCCGCTGACGGCACAAATCCGTGTATTTACAATCATCGCGTCCGTTGTTCTCGTCCTCGGCTCCTGCGATTTTTTCTTTGGGAGCGACGGTGGTGGCGCTCCCGGTGGAGGTGGTGGTGGCGCTCCCGGTGGAACAGATTCTCCTGTCGGTGACTGGAGCTCCGCCTCATGGACCGAACACGGTTCACTGAATGGATCGGCATCGCTTCCTGTAAGCGGCGCCTACGCAGGAGCCGATCTTTTTTATGTACTAACCAACTCAAGCCAGAGCGATGCACAGACGGCGCTTCCGGCGGCCAACATCGTGGGGGGGGCCGCAGCCGGTGCCGATCGCTTCATGGTACTGATCAATGGAGAAGGCGATCTGGAATACCTGCCGGTGGGCGACGTGGTTGCCCAGTCGACGGCAGACCGCACCCCGATCGCCCAGCGGGGGCATCCTCGAATCACGGCGGCGAATCGGGAGCTTGCAACCCGTTTTTCTACCGGTACCGTATCCGCTCTCGCGGACGTCGGCACCGTCGCTGCGGGCGGGGACTACGCCGTAGGTGATACCGGCGAGATGATCGCCTGGGCGGAACTGGAAGCCGATCTCGACGACGACGAATCGGTAACAACCGCGGCGGTTCCCGTCAACGTGACCCTCGAGGCAAAACAATCCCAGGGAGAATGGGACTTCTATATCTGGATCGTGAACAGCATGGTTTCCGGGTACGAGGCCTACGATGAACTGGCTTGGGACTATGCGGACGATACCGACCTCAGCACTGCGAATATCGGAGCGATGGCGCAGATCTTTCTCGATAACGCCGTGGACGACGACGTGTTTGACCTCGTAACCAACGCGTTTGGCGATCCCTGGGGACCCCATCCGTACTCCAATCTTGTGGAGGGAACTGAGCGAAACGTCCACGTGCTGCTGTACGATATCGACGGTGACCGACTTCCTGGAGCCGGAGACGCCCGGATCGTCGGCTTCTTCTACGGACTGGACAACTTCACCGACGAAGACGGAAACAGTCTCGTCATGTTCCATCTCGACGCGGCGCTGTTTGGCGCTCAAGATATCGAACCCGCCGACGGTTGGCAGATTACCGACTACTGGCCCGCCCAGGTGGTCTCGACCCTGGCTCATGAGTTTCAGCACATGATCCATTTCTATCAGCGTAGCATCGTTCCCGCCGACGGCAGCGCCGACGGAAGCTACGAAACCTGGATGGACGAGGCCAACTCGATGATGGCGGAGGACCTGGTTGCTCAGGCGATCGAAAACAACGGACCACGAGGTGTATCCTATACCGACGGCTCCGCCGGTTCTCCAGGAATATCGTCCGGTCGTATTCCGGACTACATCGGATACGGATCTGAGACCCAGTTGACCAACTGGTACAGCAGCGACGACGTACTCGATCAGTACGGAGTGTCCTACGCCTTTGGCGCGTATCTCGGCCGCGCATTCGGCGCCGGGTTCTTTACGGATCTCATGGATAATGCCACCGCCACCGGCACAACCGGTCTCGAGTATACCTCAGTGGCGATCGCAGAGGCGGCGAGCGCGGCGTCAGGAGAACCCCTCGATTTTGATGAGCTCCTGCGTCGATGGGGCGTGGCGTACCTCGTGTCCAACGATACCGCCGTACCCGCGCAGTACCGCATCAACCGCGGTGGCTGGTTTACCAGCAGCACCGGTGGGGTCAATTATCAACTCGGGTCGATCAACGCCTACAACTACGTTCTCTACGGCGGTGGCGGAAGCGTGATCGCCAACGGCATCATGGCCTACAACGCCGTATCCGGGGCGGTTCCCGTTGCTGGAGGCGCCAACTCCTTCGTGGTGGCCGGCACCGTTCCCGCGGGAGGCTACACCGTCTCGGTGAGCCTGCCGGCGGACACCACCCTCACGGTGCTTACCCGATGAACCACGGCGTCCTCGGTGGCCGCTCCCGGTTGGTCTCGATTCTTGCGGCGCTGTTGGTGCTCGTCTCCGGTGGCGCCGCTGCCGGCGGTGTCGGCGAGGACGGTCCCGGCGAGACCGAGCCGGGGGTTCGGGTGGTCACGGCGGCCGGCGCCGAGTCCTGGGCTCTCGAGGAGCCGCAGCCCGGCGACGAGGTTGTGATCGTTGGCCGTATCGGCGTCTACGGGAACGAGCCCTTTGCCGCCGCCGCGATCGATACCTTTCTCGATCCGGAGGGAGCCCGAGAGCGCCGTCGGTATCAGTTTGCGGAGGACGGCGTCGTACCGGCGGACCTGAGCGATCCCGCTCCACCGGGACTGGTGCGCGTCCGGGGCGTCATCGAGCGTATCCCCACGCCGGGGCGCTCGGGGATAGTCCGGGCGGACTCGATCGACACGATCACGGAGTGAGGCAGACCAAATGGACATCCCGATTCTCCAGGGTATTCTCGTAATCGATCTCACCCAGGCGCTGGCGGGACCGTACTGTACGCAGCTGCTGGCCGATTTTGGCGCCGAGGTGATCAAGATCGAACGGCCGGGAAGCGGCGATCAGTCGCGTGGTTGGGGACCCCCTTTCCTGGCGGGTGAGAGTAGCTACTTTCTCGGGACAAATCGAAACAAGCAGAGTCTCACCCTGGACCTCAAGAAAGAGGAAGCACGGGAGATCCTGGACCGGCTCATCCACCGCGCGGACGTACTGGTCCACAACACCCCTCGTCGGTCGACCCAGGAAACGCTCGGGATCGACGCGGCGCGGGTGCGCGGACTCAACGGCAGGATCATCTGGGCGGCGATCTCCGGGTTCGGCATGACCGGCCCCGAGGCGGAAAAGCCGGGATACGACGTGATCGCCCAGGCGATGAGCGGGACCATGGCGCTCACCGGCCCTCCCGAGGGCGGTCCCTCACGATTCCCCTCCCCGATGGCGGATATCACCACCGGCATGTACACCGCCATGGGGATTCTGGCGGCGCTCTACGAGCGAGAGCGCAGCGGAAAAGGGCAGGAGATCGATGTGGCGCTCTTTGACGCGCAGACAACCTGGCTCTCCAACATCGCCAGCGCATACCTCGCCACGGGGATTCCGCCGGCCAGGCGCGGAAACATCCATCCCAACATCGCACCGTACCAGCCCTTTCGCGCCGCCGACGGCTGGTTTATTCTCGCGGCGGGCACCGAGGCGTTGTGGGAAAAGACACTGAGCGTTCTCGGGGACGCGGGCGCGACGATCGGCGCGGATGCGCGCTTTGGCACCAACGCGGATCGGGTTGCGCATCGGCAAGAGCTCGAATCATTGCTGGAGGGCGAGTTTGCCGGCGCACCCGTCGCAACATGGATTGAGCGCTTTGAGCAAGCCGGCGTACCCTGTGGTCCGATCCTCACACCGGAGGCGGCGCTCGATCATCCACACATACGCGCACGGGAGATGGTGGTTGAGATGGAGCACCCCGCGGCGGGGACCGTCCGGGCGCTGGGTAATCCGATCAAGCTGAACCGGACTCCTGCGACGATCAGATCCGCCGCACCGCTCCTCGGGGCGGATACGGAGGAGATCCTGAGGAATATCGGTTTTTCCGACAGCGAGATCGAGACATTTCGCGCAAAACGGGTCATATGAACTGGTAAATTTCCAGTTTCGATACGAAAATATTCACAACACGGAATTATGCGACAGATGGGGGGCACGATGAAAAAGGTGATGATTGCTGGAGCGACGCTGTTGATGGCGTTCTTTGTATCGTCCTGCGCGACCGGGCCGAGTTACGCATCAAACGCCGCGTTAAACGCGACGACCACGTCAACCGGGGATATCCCGAATTGGCGCTTGGAACCGTACTTCGGAACGGTCAATTTGTCCGCCGGGTTCAGCCCCGATCCAAACTTCACCGACGTGCTTGCCGGAGGGAGTGTTAATCTGGCCTCCCTGGGATACGCCGGGTTTGTGGGGGACGCGCCGGATGTTGATCTCAACTACGACGCCGGTGAGTATGTCCTCTTTATCTACGTTGCCGAAGAAAGCGAAGACACGGTGCTGCTGGTGAACGATCCCGAGGGTAACTGGCACTACGCGGACGATACGATCGGGACGCGACCGGGGATTCGCTTTGATCCTCCCCTGAGCGGCCTCTACGATATCTGGATCGGCACCTACGGTTCCGAGATGGTGGATGCCACGCTGGCGATCTCCGAGATACCCTGGGACGACGCGGTCATCACCAGCGACGGGACAATGCCGAACTGGCGTCTTGAGCCGGGATTTGGATCGGTGGAACTCCAGGCAGGGTTTAAGAACGATCCCTACGTTGTTCCTCTCATCGCGGGCGGTCCGGTGGATCTCAACAGCATCGGATACTATGGAATGGTCGCGGAAGCGCCGGATTTTGATGTGTACTACGAGGCTTCCGGGGCAACGCTGTATATCTACGTGAGCTATGCCGAGGGCGACACGGTTCTTCTTGTAAATGATCCCGACGGAAACTGGCTCTTTAACGACGATGCCAGCGGGCTCAATCCGGGAATCGCGATCAACAACCCCGCCAGCGGGCTCTACGATATCTGGGTGGGTACCTTTGAGGACGACCTGGTGGATGCGAACCTGGTTATCTCGGAGTTTTCCTGGTAGGGATTCGATGGAGATGTCACCGCTCGGGGCGCCGCCGGCACTCAGGAGACGGTACGGCGACCGCGAAAGCGATCTGCGACGGGCGATTTATCTCTGCTTCTCTTTCGTCGTCGCTGCGACATTCGGAGCGTTGACGCTCGTTCTGCGGCTTACCGGGGTTATCACGATCTCGCTGGTCCAGACGCACGGCATCGTCCTGGCGGTGGTGCTCGATATCGCGGCAATTCTCCTCCTGCGTCGCGGGCGGATCGAAAGGGCCGCTCTCGTGGCGATCACCGGTCTTGCGGTGATGTTGGCGGCGATCTTTATCGATTCGATCCGGAGCCCGTTACCCTATCTCTACCGATACGTTACGGCATTCCTGTTTATTCTCGTGGTGGGGGGATTCTGGTCCTCCCGTTGGTGGCATATAGCTATCCTGCTGGTGATCGAGTTTGCCGCGAGTATCGGAATCGCCCGGCACGATCCCGCCCTGGCGAACTCCGATCTTGTGCTGGCTCTGGCGATCCTCACCGCCGAGGGCTTTCTGGTGAGTCTTCTGGTGGATCGAAATCGCCGCGACCACGCGGCGCTGGTGCGGATGGGCGATGGTCTCGTCCGGAAGAACGAGGAGCTTCGGGACGTGGCGTATCTCGATTCGCTCACGGGTATGCGCAACCGGGTTGCGTTCTCGCAGGATCTGGCGCCGGGCGATCAAGCGGTAGCGATCATCAACGTTGGAGATATGACGCGGCTTGCCACGATTTTTGAGCTGCCCCAGATCGAAGAGATTCTACTCACGTTATCACACCGGATAGCATCTCTGGCGGCGCAGCTTACGGGTTTTCTCGATGTCTATCGAACGGGAGACCACGAGTTTACGATACTTGCCGGACTCGACGGCGGCGATCGCATGGAGTTTGAGGAAAAGATCGACGTGATTCTCGAGAGCCTCCGACAACCCCTGGTCGTCGAGGGACAGCCGGTGTACCTGCAATCCACGGCCGGATACGCGACGATAACCGCCGATGAAGAACCGGAACTGGCCGTTCGAAAAGCCGCGCTGGCGCTCTACGAGGCGCGCCGAACCGGCGGCTGGCTCCAGTACTACTCGGAGGCGCTGGAGCGGGGAAACGCCCGGGAACGCCTCGTCGCGGATGCGCTGATATCGGCTATCGCCCGGCGGGAGCTACATATGGCGTACCAGCCTATCGTCAACCGGCGGGAAGAGGTTGTAGCGTACGAGGCGTTACTCCGGTGGAACTCCGATGACCTCGGTACGATCTCTCCGACGGAATTCGTTCCGATCGCCACGAGAGCAGGACTTATATCGCGCCTGTCGATTCGCGCACTGGACCTGGTCATGAGCGATATTCGGCGGTGGCCGGAGTCCTGGCCACGTCCCGACGATATCCATTTCAACGTGTCCGTATCGGATCTGTTAAATCCGAGTGTACGCGACACGATCTCCAAGTCGCTCTTTGAGTTCGACGTTCCCGTCAAGGTAACCTTTGAACTGACCGAGACGGAGTTTGCCATGAGCCTGGAGCAGGTGGAGCACGCGATCCGCGTACTCAAGGCGATGGGGTACGGCTTTGCGCTCGACGATTTTGGTGCGGGGTACTCGTCACTCTCCTATTTGAGCAGGCTGCCGTTACGCACCCTCAAGATCGACCGCAGTTTTGTGTCACGAATACCCGGAGAAGACCGGGATGAAGCGATCGTGGAGACAATCGTACAGATTGCGGATCAGTTCGGGTTTAAAATCGTCGCCGAGGGCGTGGAGACACGGGAACAGTTTGAATGGCTCCAGGGTCTCGGGTGCCAGTTCTACCAGGGGTTCTATTTTGGACGTCCGACTCCCCTTCCAAGAGACGGCAGTGCCGTGATCGCCGGCTGAGGCGGTCGCGTTTCTTAGACCGCCCCGAGGGCGTGTTCCATAGCAAGACTGAGTCCCAGCAGCCGCTCGTCGTTTCCGAAGGTCGTCGCGAGCTGAATCCCCAGGGGGAGACCGTTGTGGCCGCGACCGTTCTGGAGCCCGGTAACGGGGATACTGATCGTGGGGAGTCCCGAGTAGGTCCAGGGCAGGTTCATGATCGGGCTTCCGGTTGATTCGATCCCCGCCGGAGCCTCCCCGACCGTCGCAGGAGCCACGAAGAGGCTCGCGCCGTGGCGGGCAAGGACGGCGTCGAGGCGCTTGCGGAGCGTCGCGCGGCCCGTCTGCCCCTCCCGGAAGCGCTCCTCCGATATCGATCGGCCCCGTTGGACGAGATCTGCGCTCCGTTGGTGGTACGTATCCCGGTGCTCGTCAAACCAGGTCGAATGGACCGAGGCGAAATCGTACGCGATCATGTCCTGGTGCATCTCGTTGATTTCGCCGATATCGGGAAAGAGATCGAGACGCTGAACGTCGATCCCCATTCCCAGGAGCCGCTCGCAGACCGCATCGAGGGCTGCCCGCGAATACTCGTCCGCCTGAGAAACATACTCATCATCGGGAACAAGCACCGTCCCGAGAATCGGCCGGAGCGTCTCAGCCAGTTGCAGCGGCGCCGCCGACAGCGCGTAATCCGGTACACGCGGAGTTTCCGCGGCGAGGACGCTGTCCCAGTCATCGACCAGCACCGGGGCCAGCGCGGATATCGCCGCGACCGTTGCGGCGATGTACCCGATATGATCCGCACTCGGAGAGAAGGGAACGACACCGTCGGCACTGACGCGCCGGAAACTCGGTTTGTACCCGCATACCCCGCAGAAACTCGCGGGGCGGGATATCGATCCGATCGTTTGCGTTCCCAGGGCAACCTGGCAGAATCCGGCGCCCACCGCAGCAGCGGAACCGCTGGAGGATCCGCCGGGACTGTAAGCCGGGTCGATCGGATTTCGAGTGGGCGCGGGAGCAAAGTAGGCAAACTCCGTTGAGTACGTTTTGCCGAGAATGAGCGCTCCCGCCTCCCGGAGCCGCGCCACCGTCTCGGCGTCGCTACCGGCGCCGCCGGCGGGCAATCCCGGTGCGCCCGGTTGCTGGAAGAGATCTGCCGGGAGGTTTGATCCTGCGCGGACGGGAAACTCCTGTGTATGAAAGAGATCTTTAACGCCGACGATAGCGCCGTACAGCGGCGGGCGATTGTCCGGATCGGGCCATCGTTTGTGAAGCTGCCGCGCCTCGGAGAGAAGACGCGTGCGGCGCCGACCGGATGTCTCGTCCGGAAGAAGGGCATGAATCGTGTCTTCGAATCGTTCGATATGGTCGAGCGCGATCGAGACCTCATCCTCGATATCTCTGTCACCGGCGCGGATGCCACGCAGCGTCTCCGCCAGATCACGAGGCTGGTACATCCCGGCGCCCGTCGCCGTTTCGTGCATTTTCCTATTGTACATCCAATTCGCTTGCCCGTGTACGATCGAACCACTACTGTTACACGCAATGAGTTCTCACCCCAAACAACCGGGTAACATCCTTGGGACACGGCCGATCGGTCCTCTGCTGTTTCAGATGGCGGTTCCGGCGATGATCGCCATGGGCGTCAACGCCCTCTACAATCTTGTCGATACGATCTTTGTCGGTCGAATCGTGGGACCCCTGGGGATCGGTGGGATCGCGATCGCGTTTCCGATGCAGATCATCGTGCTCGCCGTAGCGCTCCTTATCGGTATCGGGTCGGCCTCCACGATCTCTCGCAGCCTCGGTCGCGGCGAGCCGGAAAAAGCCGCGGATGTTCTCGGTAACGCGGTTGTCTCGATTGTTGTGGCGGTGGTGACCGTGGCCGCAGTGGGGCTCGCCTTTCTCGACCCGCTCCTGTACGCGCTTGGCGCAACCGAAGCGCTTCGGCCGTACGCGCGGGAGTACCTGACGGTTATTCTCCCGGGCTCTCCCTTTATCGCAACAGCTATCGTGTCCAATCATCTGGTCCGTTCCGAGGGTAAGTCACGGCGGGCGATGACGATTATGCTTCTCGGTGCGGGACTCAACATCATCCTCGATCCGATCTTTATCTATCTCCTCGACATGGGAGTCCGGGGTGCCGCGATCGCGACGGTGATTTCGCAGGCGGCATCGTTTTTCTATGCGTTGCATTACTACCTGTCCGGGAAGAGCTCGATTCCCGTCTCAATCTCGCATGTCCGCTTTCATCCTGGTATCGCCCGCGAGGTGGTAGCGATTGGCTTGGGATCGTTTGTCCGTCAGGCGTCACAGAGTCTGTTCGTGGCGGTGACCAACAACGCGCTGCGCTCCGTCGGTGACGAGATCGCGATCAGCGCCTTCGGCGTCATCAACAAGCTATTGATTTTCTCGTTGATGCCGCTAATCGGTATCGCCCAGGGGTTTCAACCGATCGCCGGGTATAACTACGGTGCAGGAAACATGCTCCGCGTTCGCAAAGCCGTATCGATCGCGAACGTGGCAGCCACGTCGATAGCCCTCTTTTACTTCACGGTGATCATGCTTTTTCCGCGGGTGGTATTCGGAATATTCACCACGGATCCGGCGCTCCTCGCTGTGGGAGCCCGGGCACTCCGGATCGTCTCACTGGCGATCGCGCTGGTGGGGTTTCAGCTCGTGGGGGCGGTGTTCTTTCAGTCCGTGGGGATGGCTGGGCCCGCGCTGGTCCTCGGACTGTTGCGCCAGGCGATTCTGTTGATTCCGCTGGTACTCATCCTGCCGCGGTTTCTCGGAACCCTCGGTGTCTGGTGGTCGTTCCCCATCGCCGACGGTATCGCCGCGATCGTAACGACGCTATGGCTTCGATACGAGATGAAGAAGCTGCATATCATCGACTGCGACGACGCGTCGTCAACGGAAGCGGTTGCGGGGTGTGAGTAGGACGGTACCCGGGCGGGCTGCCCCGCTTCGGGGCAGCGCCGGAGGGATTACCGGGCAGTACGAGCGCGTTTGCGGCCTTCTTCGACGAGCCACTCGTTTTTTGCGCGGGCTACGTCGCCAAACTTGGTGAGCTCGGCCTTGGCTTTGAGGGCCATCTTCTCCTGGTACGTCTTGTCGTCCACAAAGGCGACGATACGCGCAATCGAGGCTTCACCGTCCACAAACCGCCAGGGAAACGCCCCGATCGTGACGCGTTCGTTCAGCAGGAGATCGATATCGCCGCCGACGCATTCGGCATGAATGATCCCGTGGGGAAACATCTCCAGGTGCATGAGCTGGTACTTGTCGTCGGTGAAGATCTCCGTGAGACCCTTGCCGTATTTCTTCTGCATGTGCGCGTCGCACTCCGCCGCCTGACGCGGCATCCAGTCGCGGATCTTGGTGTTCATGGGGTGGTCCGCACTGCCGCAGTCCACACCGATCCAGCGAAGTTTTTTCTTCTTTGCCCACTCGGCAAACTCCCGGTCCGGCCCGGGGTGTTTTGTCATGTAGACCACCTCGTCGGCGGTGGGCTGGTCCCAACCGTACTTGTGGTAGCCCGTGGAGATGATCAGGATATCCCCTTCCTTGACCTCCACGCGCTCCTCGATCATCTCGGAGGTGTAGACGTCGTAGTCCCCGGCAACGTCTGAGAGATCCACGATCACGCCGTCGTGTACGAGAAAGTCCATGTCCAGGCTCGCAATGTCCTTGCCGGGGGTATAGAAGTGGATTTCACCGTCCAGGTGGGTGCCGATGTGGTTGGAGTGCGTCACCACCTGACCGTTGGCCCCGTTGGGGGCGAGGCGCTTGAAATACTTGACCTGCAGCGGCTCGTAGGTGGGCCACGGCGGTGTGCCGATACCCAGAGGGATCGAGAGATCGATGATTTTCATATCGTTCATGCGTTGCTCCTTGATAGGTGTAGTGTGCTGAGGATTGTATTGTAGTACAGAACCGCGGATCGTGCGAGACGTCGATCGGATCCGAGGTTATTCCCACTGAAAGAGCGCTGCCGACGTGAGCAGCATGACCACCGTCAATCCCGCAAGATACAGAACGTGTGGCAGGATTTCCGCAAATCCCGCACCCTCGAGCATGATTGCCCGAGCGCCTTCGACAAAATGGGTGAGTGGGAACACCCGCGATGCTCGCCGGACGATCTCCGGCGCGCCCTCGAGCGAAAAGAACAACCCGGAAAAAATCAGCATTGGCAGAGTAATGATATTCATAAGACCCGACGTGAGCTCCTCGCTCCTGAGTCGCGAAGCGAAAACAAGCCCGATTGCGATCATACAGAGAATGGTAATTGTCGTAAGAAGCAGCAGATGGACGTAGGACCCGTTCATCATGAAGTGCAGGAACAGGTTGGTTCCCGTATACACCACGATAGACGTAATGATGACGATTACCAGGCGACTTGCCGCCTGTGCCGACACAAAGCTCAGCGCCGAAACGGGTGTTGCCTTGAGGCGCTTGAGAACGCCGTTTTTTCGGTAGCGCACGATGACAAAGCCCACACCGAAGAGACAACTGAACATCATGTTCATTCCGATCACGCCGGGAACGAGCCAGTCCACATATCGGATGGGCCGACCGGTGACGGCGCGTTCGGTGAAGGTCCGGGTTGCCCCGCTGTTCTCCGGTGTCCGTTCCTGGCGTGTAAAGAGCATCCGGAGGATCTCGCCGTTTGCCGACTCATCGTTGATGTAGTACTCCCGAGAATCAAAGTCGATCACCATGTCGATCTGGTGTCTCCGGACTCGGTCCTGTACCTCCTCTATCGTCGGTCCCACCGGGGGCGCATCGTACTCGATAAATTCGATCTGCCGGATCGAGAGAAACGGCAGACCCGGATCGGGATTACCCACCACCCCGACTTTGAACGTCGCTTGACCGTCGCCGGAGAAGGCAAAGGCAAACCCGAAGACCAGGGCGATCGGAAACAGCAGGTTCCATACGAAGCTCCCCCGGTCGCGGACAAACTCCATCGTCCTCGCTTTGAACATAGCCGAAAACTTTCGCATCCTATCGAATCCTCCAGGTGTTACGCTCGTAGTGAGGTGCCGGTGAGCTTGAGAAAGAGGTCCTCGAGATTGGGTTTATGAATATGGAGACCGTCCAGGTTGGTATCGTCCATGAGAAGCTCTTTCATCGTTCGGTCCAGATCCGCCGTGACGATCTCCATCTGGTCTTCGTCGTCGCCATGTACGGGAACCCGAACAACCACCCCTTCAAAGTGTTTCTCGATAAGACGCGCCGGCGTATCGATCTCCAGGATACGACCGTGGTCCATAATTGCGATCCGATCGCACAGGAGTTCCGCTTCCTCCATGTAGTGGGTTGTAAGGACGACGGTTGTCTTCTCGGCACGGATTCGTCGGATCAACTCCCAGAAATTGCGACGCGCCTGAGGATCGAGACCGGTGGTCGGTTCGTCGAGAAAAACGATCTCCGGGAACGGAACGATTGCCAGGGCAAGGAGGAGACGCTGCCGCTGTCCGCCGGAGAGCTTCCGGTTATCCCGTCCCAGGATATCTGCGAGCGAACAGATCTCGATGATCTCGTCCATGGGGCGGGGAGCGGGGTAGAACGCTTGAAACATCTCGATCGTCTCTTTGACGGTGATAAACTCCGGGAGCGCCGTCGATTGAAACTGAATACCGACCTTTTCCTTGAAATGCCGGCCGATCGGTTTTCCTCGAAAGAGAACGTCGCCCGAGCTCGGCGCCAGTATTCCCTCCATCATTTCGATCGTAGTGGTTTTTCCCGCTCCGTTGGGGCCAAGGAGCCCAAAACAGATCTGTTCCGGAATTTTAAAGGAGACTCCCTTCACCGCGTGAACCTGGCCGTACGATTTTGCCAGGTTTTTGACTTCCATGATGTCACTCACGGGTGTGAATGTACTGCGGCGGTTTCGCATCGGATAGGGAGTGCGCCGCTACGCCCGCGAACTGGAGGATCCGTTCCGGGCAAGATAGGCAGTTATAGTGCGAGCGATCGGTTGTATCGCCTGTTCCAGGTGTGCCCGAAAATCCGCGGCGGCATCCGCATCGGCACCGTCGGATATTCCCCGGACTTCGCACCAGGATATCCCGGCGACCCGCGCGGCTCGAGCGCCACCGGGACTCTCCCAGGCGACGGCGATCGCACCGGTGGCGTCCGCGAGTTCACGAGCGCGTCGACGATCGACGATATCCTCGTCGCCACCGGCGATCACCCCGCGGTGGATGGCCTCAGTCTCGGCGGCTTCTGCCAGTGCCCGGGTCAGATCCGAATCGGTGGTGAAGCGCGGGAGCCGCGCCCGCGGATCAAAGCGCTCGCGGTAATCGTGCTCCACCACCTCCGTAGCGATCACGATGTCAGCCGGACGAATGGTCGGCGAAAGGGCCCCGGCGGTACCGGCCACGATGAGGCGGTCGATCTCGGGGTGCTGAGCAATGGCCCAGGCGCAGCGCGCGGCAAACTCGGCCTTACCGTGGCCACCGCGGAGCAAGATCGCCTCCGAAGCGGGGATCGGCTCAAGCGCCGCGCGGAGTATCCGGAGCTCGATCTCCAGCGGGACCGCAATTAGTGTCATAGATCGTCGCCGGTCCCGACGAGATTAGGCGTAGCGTTCCACGTACGCCGCAAAAGCATCCTGAAAGCAGTTCTCCGGCGGCTTCACGAGGCCCGCGCCGACCATACCGACGCCGGGGTCCTTGTGGGCGATGCCGGTGTTGATCGCCGGGAGGATCCCCGTTTCCACCACCTTGACCACGTCGATACCCGTGGGGGTGCCGCGAAAGTCCATCACGGGAATCTGGTAGGTGTTGTTGTCCTCCAGGGTGATCTCGTACATGCGGTTGGTAAAGTTGAGGGCGTCTGCAGGACTACCTCCGACAAATTTAACGATCGCGGGAGCCGCCGCCATGGCAAAGCCGCCGATACCGCTGGTCTCGGTGATCACGGAGTCACCGATATCGCGGGCGGCGTCGTCCGGGCCGTATCCCGGTAGGTAGAGGCCTTCCACCACCGAGGCGGGGCCGGTGAACCACCGGTCCGGGAGGCCCGCCAGGCGAATACCGAACTCAGTACCGTTCCGTGCCATCGTATAGATCAGAGAGCTCCCCTCAATCCCCGCCGCGGCGTCCACGGTGCACTTGGCCGCCGGCATCGTCAGATTGAGGAAGAAGTGGTCGTTCTCGTGCATAAAACGGAACACCCGGGCCAGTACCTCTTTAGGCCGGTCCAGCATCACCAGGTAGGGCGCCATCTCGCGGATAAAGAGGCTCGTGCCGGCGCGGTTGCGGTTGTGGCCCTCGTCACCCATCTGCAGGACCTGGGCGATCAGGTTCTTCATGTCCAGCGGGCCGTGGAGCGCCAGCGCCTCCTTGAGCACCGGGGCGAGTTCCTCCGCCATCCAGCGGAGGCGGTCGATCACCTCCGGCGAGTTGGCGCCGTAGCGCAGGACCTTGCCGAGTCCCTCGTTGAGGGTGCAGTACGCGCGGGTGCCGAACTCGGCGTTCTCCATGATCCACACGGGCATGCTCGCGGTGACCACTCCCGCCATGGGACCCACCGAGCTGTGATGGTGGCAGGGATCAAACTCGATCTCACCGGAGGCGGCGAGTTTTTCCGCCTCCGCCGCATCGGCGGCGAGGCCCTCGTAGATGAGCCCCCCCATAACGGCGCCGCGCATCGGTCCGGACATGTTGTCCCAGGTTACCGGCGGCCCCGCGTGCATAATGAGCTTCTTGCGCATCCCAGGAACCACCTCGGAGGCGATGCCGATATCGATCAGGGTGGGTTTGCCCGCCTGGATACGGCGAACCGCCTCCGCGTTGGCGGCGCCGCGATCCAGTTTACCCGCTGCTTCGGCGGCCTCCAGTCGGTCAAAGAGCGCCACGAGCTCGCTGTTGCCGCCGGCGGGGGGGCGCCAGTCCACCTGGAGCGCCGGAGTACCCAGGGAGCGCAGGGTATCGCCGAAACCCTCGAGACCAAGGTTTATTACGTTGAGTTCATCAGTAAAGAGCCGGTTGATCGGGTTCATTCTCTCTCCTCGTGTCGGGCGCTATCGCGCGCCCAGTCGCGCCATCATGCGCCGGGCCAGTGCCGCCGCCTGGTAATTGGAGGGCATCACCACGACCCCCTCGCGTTCGAGGGTTGCGCGCTGGGCGCTCAGGTTCTGAACGTCGCCCTCGGTACCGGTAACGCTCGCCACGACCGCAAGATATCCGCCCCGTTTTTCCGCAGCAGACTTCATCGTGCGGATTGCCGGCGCAAGAGCTCCCGCCGGATCGGCGTGACTCCCGTAGCCGATAACGCAGTCCAGGAGGACCAGGGCAATCGAACCGTCCTTCGCCTCACGTTCCATTCGTTCCGTCCTGATCGAGGGATCGATCATCGGATGCGGTCGCCCCACAGTGAAGACATCCTCGCCGAGGTCGACGATCGTGTGTTGCTCCGATATCTGCGGATCCGTCAGTTTGAACGCCGAATCGGCGGGATCAAAGGAGCGGATGCCCCGGAGCGTCTCGTTGAGGACAAATACCGCCTCGTCCGTGAGGGTTCCGCCGGTGAAGAACCCGCGCAGGTACTTCTGCGCGGAGGAAATCGTGGCGGTCTCCCGTTCAACGATCGCGTCGATCTCCGCCTCGGAGGCATCGAAATCACGGGCTTTGTAGTTCTGGCCGGAGGCAAGCGCCGCAGACCACCGCGCCGCCTCCTCCAGGTTGGCTGCGAAGTGAAGATTTCCGTCTGTAGAGGCTCCATCCGGAACGTGCCCGATCAGGTGCACCACCGCGGGTTTCCCTGCCCGTTTGAGCGCCTCCAACACCTTCTCCGCGACCGGTGCCGCCGGGGGTTTGGAGATCACCGTGATCACCCGGGTTTCCGGATCGGCGGCGAGCGCCTCGATCGCTGCGAGCGTGGTGGCGCCGCCTACTTCCTCGCTCTTGAGATCACGTCCGCCCGTACCGATCGCCTGGCGTACGCCGGAACCTGCCCGGGCGATAAGAGAGCTTACTTCCTGCAGCCCCGTCCCGGAGGCGCTGACGATCCCCACGGGCCCTCGAGGAACCACGTTGGCAAAACAGAGGGGTTTTCCGTTAATGATCGCGGTCCCGCAGTCGGGGCCCATCATGAGCAGGCCCTTCTCGCGGGCAATCGTCTTGAGGTCGATCTCGTCCTGGAGTGACACGTTGTCTGAGAACATCATTACGTGTCGACCCGCCGTAAGCGCCTTCCGCGCCTCTCGGGCCGCGTACTGTCCCGGTAACGAAATGATTACCAGGTTGGCCTCCGATGCGTGTTCCAGCGCTGCCGCGGTGCTTCCGGGGCGATAGTTGTCTTTGGTACCGGACGAGGCTT
>Ga0180430_10002199_pt1 | contig 17911 bp, 18 predicted proteins | sample SS_ome_9_FD_132999 | JGI IMG/M metagenome (GOLD analysis project Ga0180430, IMG submission 132999) | Hypersaline lake sediment archaeal communities from the Salton Sea, California, USA - SS_1_S_2 metaG | ecosystem: Environmental > Aquatic > Non-marine Saline and Alkaline > Hypersaline >... | reverse complement strand
GTTTGCTCGGCGGGAATTGCTTCTTCTTCCGTTATGTTCCATGATGCGGTGGCTGTCTCTTCTTCAGCTTCATACCGCAGCGCTTTCTCTTCGGCAAGCCCGCCGCCTTCTGTCATTCGCTCTCGGCGGATTTCCGTTTCTTCCGGAGTATGTGTTAAGACAGGGGTTTCCGTTCGTTCGGATTCATGCCGCAGCGCTTTTTCTTCAGCGAGCCCGCCGCCTTCTGTCATTCGCTCTTGGCGGATTTCCGTTTCTTCCGGAGTATGTGTTGAGACAGGGGTTTCCGTTCGTTCGGATTCATGCCGCAGCGCTTTCTCTTCAACGAGCCCGCCGCCTTCTGTCTTTTGCTCTGGGCGGAATTCTGTTTTTTCCGGAATATGCGTTGAGACAGGGGTTTCCGTTCGTTCGGATTCATGCCGCAGCACTTTTTCTTCAGCGGCTTCGCCACCTTCTATGATTTGCTCTCGGCGGCAATCCGTTTCCTCCGACATATGTGGAACATCTTCAAATTCGGCTCGCCATGTCGGATTGCGACTCTCGCTTTTAGTCAGCGGACGGCCGTTCTTTTCAGTTTGCAAGGAAGGTTCTTCCCGTACCGGCTGCTTATTTCCGGCAACCTTCTGCTCTTTTTCAATTTCTTCGTTAAACAGCGTGACACGCGCTTCCATTTGTTTGTTTGCACGATATGTATAATTTTCCGGTTTGGCTCTTTTCTGTTCATGAAAGCCGTAAACCGGTGACGGGATGACGGACGGCCTAAAGGGTTTTTTCGCCGCTTTCTCTTCATGATGAAAGGAATTTCCGGGTTTCGGCTGAGAAGCTGTGTGCCGGCCTGCCGGGCGGCGGGTCCTTTGTTCGCGGCTGTCATCCTTTTCCCGCGGCCGCGAGTTTTGATCAGGTATAACCGGGAAGCGGAATTTCCCTTTTGGATATTCATATACGACTTTTGCGTCGGAAATTTGCGGCATTTCTTCGTCTTTCTCTATAAATGAATCCGCCTCAAACTCTTCTATGTGCTTTTTTTGTTTTTCATTATCTTCATCATCGCCTAAAAACAGGCTGAACATTTTATTAAACCAGCTCATGAATCATCACTCTCTAACTCCCTTAAATTTTTCGGGGACGGTTTTAAGTATACCACTGCTTCCCCACCCAGAAAAGGACAAGTCCTTCTCATGTGTCCGCCCTCCGAATAAAAAAGCCGCCAAGTTTGTCTACCCAGCGGCTTCTTTTTTACATCTATTCGAAAGTTTTGTTCATTTTATGCCGTTAAAATGTAAAAGCTTCTCCTGCTTTACGGCTGTCATCAAGGACAAGAATGCCTTTTTCCTTCGGCGCGTCTGGGAGGTTCAGTTCCTTGGCAGAACAAATCATACCGCTTGACGCCACTCCGCGAAGTTCCGCATCTTTAATAATCATACCGCTCGGCATCACGGCTCCAACTTTGGCTACGACGACTTTTTGGCCGGCTTCAACATTAGGAGCTCCGCAGACGATTTGCAGCGTCTCGCTCCCTGCATTCACTTTGCAGACACTCAGTTTATCGGCATTCGGATGCTTTTCTTTTTCTTCGACATATCCGACTACAAACTTCGGAGAAAGATCGACGGTCAGCTCATCTTTCAAACCGTTGCGGACCAGAATTTCATTCACATCCTGGACAAAGGATTCGGAAAGCGCAACAGCTCCGCTTTCCTCAATGCTTAAATATGAGGAGACATTAAAAATGTTATAGCCTCCTGTTTCCTTTGTGTCTTTATGAAAAATTTTCACGACGTCTCCGCAGCGCTCAAAAGCGATCTCTTCGCGCGGAATATCGTTCAATGAGATGAGCAGCGTATCGCCTACGCCTTCTGGATTATAAAATGCGTTCATGAGAAAAATTCCTTTCTATCATTTCTTTTTAGGGCGGTTTTTAGCCAGAATAAAGATCGGTTCAAGCTTTCCATCCTCATAAAGGAAAGAAAGCGCAGTGATCGGCACTGTTCCGTTTGCAAAAAAGCTCATCGACATTTGCCCGAGAATATCGTATCCGGCATTGTTGCGGATGTCGGCAATAATCAGCACATCCTGGTGCGGGATTGACACCGCCAGTGTCCCTTCCGCGCTTTTCTCATACTCTGCGAGAATCGATTCGTTCAACACCCTGCTGGCGTCATAGCCGTCATTTGCTCTGAAAAAGTAGAAGTGATTGCCGGCGACTGCGTCTTCTTTGACAACGGTTTGGAGCGAGCGAAGGTTAAAGGAAGCCGTTTCCCGAATCCTTTCCTTTGTCCAGCCCTCTTTTTCAAGCATTTTTTCGTCGATCAGCCGGTATGTGTTGCCAAGATCGAGCGCGTAGTATATTCGTGTTTCAGCCGTGTGGCCGTCAAAAATCAAGGAAACGCCTGCGCTGGATTTCTCGGGAAAGGAAGTCGAGCGGATGACGGGATAGATGAGACTTTCCCGCCCTTCCATTTCCTGCGACTGGCCTTTCATGGCATTGAGTGCTTCCTCAGTATAATAGACGACTTCGTCAATCGCATCATCTTTTTTCTGCTCCCATTTGGCGATGATCCCCGGGAGTTCGAGTGTAATGCCTTTTCCTGTATTTTTATCCTCGATTCTCAAGGTGTCTTTTTCCCTATCGAAATGAAAGGACCAGTTGTCATTTTGCAAACGTTTTTTTAATATATCGGAAAGTTTCCTTGACGTCATTTTCATAGAGGAACTCTCCTTTCGGCTACTTATTCAGGGAATCTGTCAAAAATTGCTCGGTTTCCTCTTTCGTTTTTCGGTCTTTGCTGACAAAGCGGCTGATTTCGTTTCCTTCTTTAAATACGAGGAAGCTCGGGATTCCGAAAATGTCCCACTCCGCGCACGTATCAATAAATTTGTCACGGTCAACATAATAGAATGTAAATTCCGGATAGTTCGCCTCAAGCTCGGGCAAAAACGGTTCTACAAAACGGCAGTCCGGGCACCAGTCAGCCGAAAACATCAACAAGGATAAATCGTCTTTCACAACTTTTTGCAGTTCTTCATTCGTCTCGATCGTTTTCATCACTCAACGCCTCCAATATATGTTCTTATCATCCATTCGGATCATACCAGACAACCGGCTCTATATCCAGCCTTTTGCTGTCCACCTGCTTTTTTAAAAGATGGACGATTCTTTATGTATCTTACCCGTTTTAAAAAGGGAAAATCTTAACGATCCGATCCTCTTTCATATCATAAGCATAATTTTTTTGCTTTATCAAGCCATTCTCGTTTAACATGGTAAGTAATAGGGTAAAAATATCCGTTAAGGCGCCTTGCGCCGTGATCCCATGACAGTCAGGAGGAGTATGTATGGAATTTATCGTTTATCTTGCCGGAGAAATACATAGCAATTGGCGTGAAGAAGTGAAGGAAAAAGCAAAATCGCTCAAGCTGCCGATCACGTTCGTCGGACCGATGGAAAATCACGACCGCTCCGACAACATCGGTGAAGAAATTATGGGCAAGCAGGCTGATTCGATCGCGAAAGATGATGCAGCCTCGGATTTGAATAATTTTCGAACTTCCGTTTTAATGAACAAAGCGGATGTGGTCATCGCTCTTTTCGGGGAAAAATACAAGCAATGGAACACGGCGATGGATGCTTCATACGCGATTGCCAAAGGCAAGCCGCTGATCATCATCCGTCCTGAGTCACTCCATCATCCGTTAAAAGAACTGTCAAACAAAGCGAACATTACCGTAGAAACTGTCAATCAGGCGATTAAATCGTTGTCGTACGTATTTGAAAGCCGGTAGCTGTATCATCAAAAAGAGACCCTGTGCGTAAAGCGGCACAGGGTCTCTTTGTTCAATCATTTCGCAAAATCGATTGTACGGCAGAACTGTCGCAAGCTTTGACAAGCTTGAGCAGCAATTCTTTTGCAGCAAGGTAGTCATCAACGTGGATAATGGAAGCAGATGTATGGATATATCTTGAACAAATGCCGATCACGGCCGAAGGAACGCCTTCATTTGAGATGTGAACACGACCGGCATCGGTTCCTCCAGGGGAAACAAAATATTGATACGGGATGTCATGAGTCTCTGCCGTATCCAGCACAAAATTTCTCATTTCGCTGTGCGTCACCATCGTCCGATCGAAAATCCTTAACAACACCCCTTTGCCGAGCTGGCCAAATTGATTTTTGTCGCCGCTCGCATCGTTTGCCGGACTTGCATCAAGCGCGAAAAACAAGTCAGGCTGTATCATATTGGCCGCAGTTTGCGCGCCTCTTGTGCCGAGCTCTTCCTGAACGGTCGCGCCTGAGTAAAGCGTGTTCGGAAGTTCTGCTCCTTGCAGTTCTTTCAGCAACTCAATGCTGAGTCCGCAGCCGTAGCGGTTATCCCATGCTTTCGCCATGATCTTCTTTTCATTTGCCATCGGGGTAAACGGACAGATCGGCACGATTTGCTGGCCTGGTTTGACACCGATGCGTTCGGCATCTTCCCTGTCATCCGCACCAATATCAATCATCATGTTTTTGATATCCATTGGACGTCTCCTCTGCTCATCTGTTAAAAGATGAGGAGGCGTGCTCGCGATGACGCCGGGGATCGGCCCGTTGTCCGTATGGATTTCCACCCGCTGAGCCAATAAAACCTGGCTCCACCAGCCGCCCAGTGTTTGAAACCGAAGCAGTCCGTTGTCTGTGATTGATGTCACCATAAATCCCACTTCATCCATATGGCCGGCCACCATAATTTTCGGACTGTCTTCAGGTCCATGTTTAACGCCGAACACACTTCCCAGTCTGTCCTGGAGGATCTCATCAGCATATTTTTCAAGCTCTTTTTTCATGAAACGGCGGACTAGATGTTCATTTCCCGGGGCGCCGGGGAGCTCCGTCAGCGTTTGAAAAAGCGTTCTCGTTTCCTGATTCATCTGTTTCCCTCTTTTCTTATGTATCTCTCTACATTTTACATAAGTGTGCGATGTGTTTCCAGAAGAGAGCCCATCCTTAACACGGACGGACATGTTCTGTATAATGAAAAAAACAAGCTTTGGAGGTGCTGAAAAGATGAAACTGCGCCATTTTCTTCTTGGGGCCGGCATCGGCATTGCCGCGGCCGTTGTTGTCAAACAATATGTCATGCAGCCTTACATTTCTTCTGAAAAAGCGCTGCGCATCGTCAAGTCCGCTTTTAAACAGAGAGGCCCGATCGACGGTTCATGGATATATACCGTTCCGGAAGCCTATACCGTAAACGGCGAAACCGTCATGGTGTACAAAACAGGCATTACACGTTCTGCTTTCGGAGAGCTTGAACAGTACGAAGTCATGGTTGATGCGAAGACAGGCATGATCGTAGATGTGATTGATACCGCAGCATAGCATCAAAAAAATGCGGCCTGAAATGGCCGCATTTTTTATATGGCGCGAATCGGCCGGTAGACCGGATGCCACATCGCATCCTGCACAGCTTGAATCACATCGCCCGGCTCATTTTCTGCAACTCCGTCTTTTATGGCTGCTTTAATGACAGCCGTTGCCACTGTTGCGGAAACCGTACGCAAATCCTCAACCTCCGGAAGGAGCGCTGCGCCGGGCCGTCCGGTGTCAACCATACCCGCGATCGCAGCTGCGCTGGCGTAAAACATGTTGTCCGTAATCAGCCTTGCTTTTGATACGAGCGTTCCGAGACCGAGACCGGGGAATACAAAGGCATTGTTCGCCTGGCCGATCGCATAACGGGTGCCGTTGTAATCGACAGGCGCAAACGGGCTTCCTGTGGCGACGAGCGCCCGCCCTTCCGTCCATTTGATCAAATCTTCTGGTCTTGCTTCAGATAACGGCGTCGGATTGGACATCGGAAATATAGCCGGCCGTTTCACATGCTTTGCCATTTCTTTTACGATTTCTTCTGTAAATGCGCCCGATACAGTAGAGGTTCCAATCAAAATGGTAGGCTGCACTTGTTTTACCACCTCAAGCAGATCGATTGTATCCCCCGGGCCGTTCCGGCTAAAGTCTTTGACCTCGTCGGCAGGCCGTGCATACGGCTTTTGAATGTCCTGCAAGTCGTTCATATCATATGTCAGCAAACCGTTCCGGTCAACACACCAAAAACGGCGGTATGATTCCTCTTCCGACACCCCCTCTTGAACGAGAGCGGCGCGAATTTGCTCTGCGTTGCCGATCCCGGCCGTCCCCGCTCCGAATATGACCACTTTATGATCTTTTAGGGGCATTTTCGATATTTTGACGGCCGCAAGCACCGCTGCGAGGGTGACTGCTCCTGTGCCTTGAATGTCGTCGTTAAAGGTGCAAATTTTGTCTTTGTATTTTTTTAAAATCTGACGTGCATTTTGCGTTCCGAAATCTTCCCAATGCAGCAAAACGCTCGGAAACGTCTCGGTTGCGATTTGAACGTATTGATCAATAAACGATTCATAACGCTCGCCTCTGATTCTTGAATGCTGATTCCCGACATAAAGCGGATCATTGAGAAGCCTTTCCTGGTTCGTCCCCGCATCAATGACAACGGGAAGGACCTTGTTAGGATCGATGCCCGCAGCCGCAGTATAAACGGCAAGCTTTCCGATCGAAATGGCGATGCCTCCGACTCCCCAATCCCCGATTCCGAGAATCCCTTCAGCATCAGTGGCCACAATCAAATCGATCCGGCTTTTTTTAGCGGCCAGATTTTCAAATGCCGTTTTCATGCCTTCAGGGTCATTAACCGACAAAAACAGCCCCCGCGGCTTTCTGTATTCATGGCTGTATTGCTGGATTGCCGTTCCGACAGTCGGGGTATAAACAATCGGCAGCATTTCTGTCATATGGTCGTTCAGAAGCCTGTAGAACAGCACTTCATTTCGGTCATGAAGCGCCGTTAAATAGACGTTTTTGCTCAAGTCATCAGGTTGTGATTGGAACTGTTTATACGCCCGTTTTGCCTGTTCTTCAAGCGTCAGCACCTTGGGAGGAAGCAATCCTGTCAAGCCGAGAGCTTCCCTTTCCTCCGGAGGGAAGGCAACCCCTTTGTTCAGCAGGGGCGTTGCAAGGACTTCAAATCCTCTTAATTGCGTCTCGATCACTTGTTCATTCAGATTATTGTGGCTCACCCGTCGTCTTCCTTTCAAAAGTTAGTTATCCTTAGGATGGATAACTACAAAGCAAACCATTCACCAAAATAGCTTAGCGCCTTTCTCTCTTTACTGACTCTGCAATCTCGCCGTTTTCATCCCATTTTAATGCCCTATAAATGGCGTCATGGTAAAAAATGTACCAGGCGTTTTTCTCGGCGGCTTTCGCCTGCCATGCTTGCTTCGCCGCAATCGATGTCATCGGATAATCGTCGTACGCCAACACCCAGAGAGGATTCTGATGGGCATGCGTCGGCATAATATCAGCCATATGAAGGGCCGTTTCGCCGGCATCCTCAAGAACGATCACGGAATGACCGTCGCTGTGGCCGCCTGTATGATGCATCGTAATTCCCGGCAAAACTTCGAGCTTCTCATCGAAGGTCCTCACTTGATGCTGAACTGCTTCCCAGTTTTCTTTCCAATATGTATTTTTCGAGCGGATATTCGGATTTCTCATCTCTTCCCATTCGATCGCAGACGTGTAAATCGCTGCATTCGGAAACACGGGAACAAGGCTTTCTCCCTCATAGCGCGTCAATCCGCATGCATGGTCAAAATGGAGATGTGTCATCAGAACGGCGTTGATATCTTCCGTTGAGAGCCCGAGTGCTTTTAACGAGTCAGCAATTGACGATTCTTCGGTGACCCCGTAATTTCGTTTCTGCTTATCCGTCAGTTTGCCGCGTCCGATACCGGAATCGATCAGCAAATTTGTGCCGTCTTTCTGAACAAGTATAGGGTCTGTTCTCAGTTCGATCTGATTTTTCTCATTAACGTCATACTTTTTAGACCAAAGCGGCTTGGGCACAACGCCGAACATGGCGCCTCCGTCCATGTGTGTGACGCCTCCGTTCAGCCATGTCAGCTTGATTCGTCCGATTGTTAAAGTTTCCATGATCATCCCTCCTTCTCCTATCGTAGCAAAAAACGCAACCCGAAGCTTCATTTGAAAGCAAAAAAACAGACCGCCGGAAGCAGTCTGTTTTTTATGTTCGCCATTCAGCTTCTACTCTGTAGATCGGCTGGCCTTTAGCGGCGAACTTTTCTTCGTATTCGGTCATCACGTTTCCTTGAAAATCGCTTTGATGCAGATCAAGGCTGACGAACGTCAAAACGAGTCCGTATTCGGAAAAACTGGTAAGGGAGTACTCAAATAACCCGCGGTTATCGGTTTTGAAATGAATCGCTCCCTTGCCTCCGAGCACCTGCTCATACTTTTTCAAGAACGCTTGATTGGTCAGACGGCGCTTTGCATGGCGTTTTTTCGGCCACGGGTCGGAAAAATTCAAATAGACCCGGTCGACCTCCCCATCTGCAAAAACGTCTGAAAGCATATTGGCATTAATGTTCAAAAGCTTTACATTCGGCGCCTCTGTCTGCTTTACTTTATCAACAGCGGTTACGATGACGCTTTTAAATAATTCGATTCCGATATAGTTTACATCCGGATTTTGCAGGGCCATTCCTGAAATAAATTGCCCTTTTCCGGTTCCTACTTCGATGTGGATCGGGTTGTCATTTCCAAAAATGGAATGCCATTTCCCTTTACATTGAGACGGCTCGCTGATCACAATATGAGAGTTTTCAGCCAGGTAGTCATCCGCCCAAGGCTTGTGACGCATTCGCATGTACTTACACCTCTATTTGTTATATCGTCTTACAACATACCATGAAATCCCGGAATCCCGCAAGGCCTCTTCCAAAGCAAAAAAGACCGAAGGTCGGCCTCCGGGTCTTTCGCGTATAAATTACAGCTTTCTGAACATTTTAATTCATATACTCCGAGAATGAAGGGAAGTGCCAATATTATGGGCTTAAATCAGCAAAATCAGATTCATCTATTAAAAGATATTCTCTCAGACCATCAGGCAGACTGCACCGGAACCGTCGCTGAGTGCGAACAGATGGAGCGGATTATCAAGTCTTTAATGGCAAATACGAATCTTGACGCCGGCCTGAAAGGCGTTCTCGAAGACATTTATTTGTACAGCCAGAGGGGAAAATCGTCCGCTTCAATCAACAGCCACATTCAGGAACACCAGGATCATCTCACACAATGGGTGGAAGATATCGGCTCATTTTCATGAAGCTCCGGCGAGACGCTTCATTAATGCGTGAAGCTGTTCCAGCCCTTGGTGAAAGCCTTCCTGATTGCCTTTCGCTTCTTGCCAGAGTGTTGTCATTGCTTTTTCCGCCAATACGTACCAGGCCATTCTCAGCCTGAGATTGTCCGTTAACGAAGAGCCGTAGCGTTCGAGCCAGCTTCCCCATTCCCGCTCTTCAACGTAATGATAAAGAAGCGGCCCCAGATCGATCGCGGGGTCTGCAATCATCGCTCCATCCCAATCGATTAAATAAAGCTGGTTCTGATCTGTAAGAAGCCAATTGTTATGATTCACATCGCAGTGACAGACGACCTTTTCTCCGGACTGTACATCATCGAGATGGTGCTCCAGATACAAAAGGGCTTGGTCAAGCTGCGGTATCGGATATTGCCGGGCCTGGATAAACTGCTTCAATTGAGTGATTACAGAGCTTGGCTGAAAAGGCTGCTTGCCGAGTCTCTTCAGCATGTCTAAAAGCTCTTTGGAGCTGTGAATTTTCCGAAGCATCTCAGCCACCGCCTGGCTGTTCATATCCTTCGGCTTCAGTTCTCTTCCCTTGAGCCAGTGCTGTGCTGTAATCACATCCCCGTTTTCCATTCGTTTTGTCCAAACGAGCTTAGGAACAATTCCTTCCGCGGACAGGACAGCCAAAAAAGGAGAGCTGTTGCGCTTTAAAAAAAGCTGCTGTCCATTATGTTCTGCATAATATGCGTCTCCTGTAGCTCCTCCTGCGGGGGAAATCTCCCATTCGCTACCTAGTAATTGTCCCAACCAGTTCATATCGATTTTCAACCCATCATTTCATTAAAAGATTTTAAAAAGCATCTGCTCCCTAGAGCGGGCAGCAAACCGCTTGTATTGTCGTCTCTTTATATTCAAATAAAAAGACGGCTATTGAGAGTCATTTGTGCTAAACAATAGCCGTCTTTTAAATTTTAGCGCTAGACGCCAAACTTCGTCAAGCAAAACTAAAAAATCCCTTTTGGTTCGTATAGAACATAGGTTCCGATGCCGTTCAGCCGAAGCCTTTTTTCCGCTTGAACCTTCCCATTGAAGAACGTAAAAGGATCGCAGTGCAGCAAGTACTGTTTCTGGGCGGGCAGCTCAAGCGTTTCCTTTTTTGCAGACGGACAATGCACCACTATGATTTCGTTCCAGGGATCAAATGCTGCAATGTTCTTCAGCTTGTAGGCCGTCACTTCTCCTGTACCGCTCATAAAAGAAAGATGTTCCTTGACTTCCTCCTCTTTTTGCAGACGAAAAGCGGGATGGCTTCTCCGCAGCCTGATCAGCTGGCGCACATATTCGACGTCCTCGCAAAGCTCCGCCCGCTTTTCCCAATCGAGCCTGTTGATGCCATCTCCCGACCTGTAGCTGTTGCTGTCCCCATTCTTTGTTCGGCAAAATTCCTGCCCGGCATGAAGAAATGGAACGCCTTGCGAAAGCAGGACGATCGACAGCGCGAGCCTTTGTCTGAGCCGTTTTGTGCAGGCATCTTCTTCCGAACAGAAGGCCATCTTATCCCAAAACGTATGATTGTCATGGCACTCCGCATAATTGATTGACTGTGGCGGCAGCAAGAATCCCGGTGAGCCGGCAATTCCATGTTGAAGCTCAGCTTTTTTTCCAGTGTCCCCTAAAGCATATCCGCGGTCACCGAGCTCAAATGTACTCCCTTTGACTGCGTTTCTGAACCGATCATTAAAAAAGCCGACCGCCGGAACTTTCCCGGCATTTTGCAATGTTGCTTTTTGCCCGCTTTCAAGCGGGGTATTTAAATCCCAGCCTTCTCCGAACAGGAGCGCGTCCGGCTTCACATTCTCGGCAAGCTTACTAATTTGGCGGACGGTTTCAATATCAAGAATGCCCATTAAATCAAAACGAATGCCGTCGACATCATATTCTTCAAGCCAATAGCGGACAGAATCGAGAATATATTTTCGCACCATCAGCCGCTCAGATGCAATGTCATTTCCGACGCCTGTTCCGTCGGCTGGAAAACCGTATTCATTATGTCTGAAAAAATACCCGGGAACCGTTTTTTCAAAAGGGGATGTTTCCCTCTTGTACACATGATTATATACGGCATCCATGATCACGGAGAAGCCGTGTTTGTGCAGCGTCTGAATCATCGTTTTCAGCTCGGTGATTCTGCTTTTGGGGTTCTGCGGATCGAGCGAATAGCTTCCTTCAGGCGCATTAAAATGAAGGGGGTTATAGCCCCAATTATAGGATTGGTCCGGAGACAGCTCGTCAACTCCGGCAAAATCGTGAAAGGGCAGAACCTCGATATGGGTGACACCGAGCTCTTTCAAATAGGCAATTCCAGTTGAGAAGCCGCCGGACGTTTCAGTTCCGTCCTCTGTAAAAGCAAGATATTTGCCTTTATGGCGCATACCGCTGTCTTCATGAATCGAAAAATCGCGGATGTGAACCTCATATATAATCGCATCACACGGACTGTGAAGGCTTGGCGCACGGTATTTTTTCACTTTGACTTCCTCAGGATCTATTACAACGCCCTTTTCCCCGTTTACCGTAACAGCTTTCGCATAAGGATCGACTGTCAATAACGGCGTCCCGTTTACATAAAGCTTATATAAATAGGACCAGCCGTTCAGATCGCCTTCGACCGTTACCTCAAAAACACCCTTTTCTCTGCGCATCATTTGAAAAGTATTTGTTTGAAGCGAATCAGGGCTCTCCAGCTTGATCGCTGCCGTACTCGCGGTCGGCGCCCATACCTTAAATAAAGTACGCTCTTTTGAATAAAAAGCACCGAGACGGCCGTCATAAAAAAAAGCCTTGTCAAACGCCGCACTTCGCGTAACAGAACCAATTTGCAGGTCTGTCCAGACGCTTTCTTCACAGCATACTTTATGAACTCTTCCGAATGGAACGGGGCGGCTGCTTTCGAGAACATACTTGAATTTCTCCTCAAGCTCCTCCGTCGCTTTTACCGAAAGCTCTATCTTCCCTCCTTGATCATCTTCAAGCAGAAAAGGGGGGCTGCAGCTTGACGCGCGGCTCTTCGGAACTAAAACAGTGATCGTTCTCATTTCATCGAGATAAGCTTCAAAGGGGCGGCTGATACCCGGCATCTCAGTCTCTCCTTCATTCGAAAGATTTATGCTCTTAACCGAAGAGATTCGGTCCCTGTTTTGATGAAAACGGGCGCCCAGCCGATCACCTCTCCATCCGCTTGAAAGAGCACCCGCTCATTCGTATGAAAATAAATTTCTTTCGTCTTAAACGCCGTAACACCGTTTTTACCGATGTGTTTGCCGAATATCATTGCAAACAAGAGGCCGGCTTTTTTCAATACGGAGCGGTCTTCAATAATGATCACATCTAAAAACTCATCCCGCGGATTCGCGTTCGGTGCAATCTTCATGTCTCCGCCATAGTAGGGGTGATTTGAAACCGACGCAAACCAGATTTTTTTAAACGTACGCTTGTCATCCCCATTCTCATACGAAAGAACAAACGGTTTAAACGTAAACGCCGTAACAAAGAAAATCAGCGGCTGAATCAAATGATTCAGCCTGAGAGCAGCCGTCCATTTCGGCAAAGCAGTCATCTTTTTGACGGCGCAGGCATCAAATCCTAGGCTGAGATGATTGGCAAAATAGAGTTCGTTTTCACTGTCTTTCGTATGAAAGCTTCCGAGGGCATAGGTCCGGGTCAGCGATTGCCCTTTTCGCTTCATTTCTTTAATGACATTCGATTTTTTCACGGCAAAGCCGCGTTTAAAATCATTATTTAAGCCCGACGGGATGACGCTCAGCTGAATGTCCCGCAAGCTGACTAAGCCGTTGAGCACTTCATGGACGGTTCCGTCCCCGCCGATCACCAGCAGACGCTTCAGCCTGTCATCCTGCATCGTTGATATTTGCCTTGCCAACACTTCAGCATGCCCGGGATGCTGGGTCATAAATGAGCGGTACGATATATTTGCCTTTTGAAGGTCTTTCTGCAATGATTTCCATACTCTGAAGGCCGTCGCATTTCCCGCCTTTGGATTTATGATGATATACCAATCGCTCATGATTCCATTCTCCATTTTATAGTATGAAAAAGCCGGGATAACGTTCTGGCGGTCAGCTCAGCCATTCCTGTCTCCGCATCGAGTCGGAGACGCCGTGCGACAACAGAATTTTCGCCGTTTTCAGCTGCTGGCTTTTAATCGGGGCGAAGTTCTTTTGCTGCTTCTCCAGCCACTCTTTCCAGTGTCTTTTGTCGCAAATGCTGATACCGTAAGGAGGTTCCGGATAATCGATATACGATGTCCGGCTGACAACGACTTTGCGCACAGGCAGTTCAATCCCCGATCCCTTTAACAAGCCGGAAAGAACCGTGCCTGTCCTGAGAAGCTCAACAGCCGGATTTAACAGTGACCGTTCCCTTCCCCTTACCGTTTTTTCTTTCCAAAAACGATCTTTGGAACCGATAAATGCGCTGTCCTTCTCGCCTTCGAGAAATGATATACAGTAGATCTCAAGAGGTGTGAGAATCAAGACGCTGAGCTCTACCGCAGCCTGATTCACCTGCAGCACCGGCCGATACATGATGAAATATGAATCCGGCAGCTGCTGTGCCAAAATGTGCAGGATTTTATCGCTTTTTATTTCCCGGGAAAGCCTGGATATGTCAGAGATTGTCGAGCTTGCCCATTTCAGCTGAAACTCGTACACGTATTCTTTGAAAAACGACACGAGTTCCTCCCCTGCCGCAGGAATTCTTGCAATCAAGCTTTCATCCGTTTCTCCATCCAGTCCGTTAAACCATTCATCGGCTTCTTTTCCTTTATTAATATCGGATGCTTCTTTTTTTCTCTTTAATGTAAATGTCTTCTTTCTTTTTCCGACCGTTTCATCATCGGCGGCTTCTTTATCGTAATGAAGGCTGTCTTTCTTTTTCTCAGCCATCTCTTTAATTGACTGCCAGCGCTGCTTTTTCAAGCGGATAAACTGGTTGATATAATGATAAGGATCCTGTTCATACCTTGAAATGCAGTCCTGTATTTTAATAATCTGTGCCATCTGCGTTCATCTCCGAATCCTGCTTTTCTGCAGCCGGCCGTTCACCGAAATGGAAAACGGCTTGATGCTCATATTTGGGAAGCCTGTCTAAATGAGTTTGAAAGATGGTGAAATGCCCGGCCGTAAAAGACACCGCGTCTTCAAGAGGCTCCAGGCGGCCGTTAAAAGAGGCCGATCCATTCCACTTTCTGGCGACCGTCATATGTGGATGAAAAGGCCGTTTTTCAATTTCAAATCCCGCCGCATCTGCAGCATGCTTCACCCGTTCCCTCACGTGAAAGAGAGCGTCTGAGTATTCCGGTTCCACATGAAGAATTCTCGGCTCCGACGGCTTGCCGAAGGTTCCGAAACGTTTCAAGGCAATCTGAAACGGAGCCGTCTCAGCGGAGATCAGCTTGAGGCTGTCAGCAAGCATAGCCAGCTGCTCTTCTTCAGCGGAGCCGAGGAACACGAGGGTGATGTGGTAGTCCAAAGGATGCACCCATCTATGAAAAGAAAATTCCGGACGGCTGCTGACTGTTCGATAAAGCGGCTCACTAAGCTCCGCCGGAATTGGAATTCCAATAAAGTAATGCGGTTTGACTGACATATGTATGGCTTCCTCCTCATTCGTCTTCTCTATATTTTAACAAAAAATATAAGGACTTATAACCTCTCTATTTTCCACTTTCCGAGGCCTTATGATAGGATAATGACAGAATCATGTTTTTTGGAAAGGGTGCACAGCCGTGAAAGCCGTTCACAATATTGCAGAATTAATCGGGGAAACGCCCCTTGTCAAGTTGAACCGCGTTCAGCCCGAAAACGCAGCCCAAGTTTATATCAAGCTTGAATCTTTTAATCCGAGCGGAAGCGTGAAAGACCGCGCGGCCTACCAAATGATTGTGGATGCCGAAGAAAAAGGCCTGCTGAAACCGGGTTCAACCATCATCGAACCGACGAGCGGAAACACCGGCATCGGCCTTGCGATGAACGCTGCGGCAAGAGGCTACAAAGCCATTCTTGTTATGCCTGATACGATGACAAAAGAGCGGATCAACCTTCTGAAAGCGTACGGAGCTGAGGTCGTCCTGACGCCGGGGGATGAAAGGATGCCGGGCAGCATCAAAAAAGCGCAGGAGCTTGCTCGGGAAATTCCGGGCAGCTTTATTCCGATGCAGTTTGATAATGAAGCCAATCCGGAGGCTCACCGGAGATCAACCGCTCTGGAAATTGCCCGGGCAATAGAAGAAATCGGCAAACCGCTTGCCGCATTTGTTGCAACAGCAGGAACAGGGGGAACGATTACCGGAACAGGCGAAAAGCTGAAAGCGTTATTTCCGGGGATAACCGTTCATGTGGCAGAACCTGCAGGGTCGCCTGTTTTATCCGGGGGCAAACCGGGAAAGCACAAGCTTGTCGGGACAAGTCCGGGATTTATTCCAAACATTTTAAACGAAAACGTCTATGACGAAATCTTAAAGATCAAGGACGAAGAAGCCTATGAGATGACGCGCAGATTGGCGCGGGAAGAAGGAATCCTTGTCGGCTCTTCTTCTGGGGCCGCTTGCTTCGCCGCTGTTGAAACAGCTAAGAAGCTCCCTCCCGACAAACTGGTCGTCTGTATGACAGCCGATACAGGAGAACGCTATTTATCAAGCGATTTATTTCAATTTGATTAAGAGAGAAAAGCCTGGTTTCTGTTGTGAAATCAGGCTCAGATTGTTGAAAAAATCCCAAAGCTAAGAGACGTTTTGGGATTTTTTCATCTTTTTAGCGTGAACCGCAACCCTTGCAGTCTAGGAAGGCCGAGCATTGGAGCTGGTTTTCACAGGATTGTGATGACGGCAGTGTTCAGGCAGGACGACGCCTGCTCCGTTAGCCGCCGTTTCTCTTTTGTTCGTGAGCACCGACTTAGCAGGCCTGACAACGAATGCGAGGGTCTGCCGACACGGAAAGAAGCGGATAAAACGCCCGTAACCGAAAAAGAACAAAAAATAAAATGAATAAAACCGTTTCCTCACATGCAAGCAATTCCTTTTCCTGCTTCAAAAAGCCCCTCTCCTGAAAACAGCAATGTTTAACAGCAAAAAAGCCGCTCTAGAGAGCGGCCGTCTTCGTTATGCTACACATGCATTCCTGTCCTGGCATCGTTGTGATCCGTTATATATTCAATCCGCTTGAAACCGCAGTCCTTTGCATTTTGATATAGAAGCTCCAGTTTTTTTTGATCTTTGCAGTATATCGTGACAAAACTCGAATCGGCTGTAAGCACAATCAGCTCGCAGCTGCTTTTCATATATGATTCATATGTGCTGACATCTTCAGGATGGCCATCCTTCGGAAAAGCCTTCAGATCGGCGAAGATGAGATAGTACCTTGCGTCTTCCAGCCTTTTTTTAAATGCTTCTCCTGTCATCACCTGCGGATCTTGAGGAAAAAGATTTTCATCTGACAATTCACCGTTTTCTACGAGATAGCATTCGCCATCGGCAAGCAGCCAATTGAAATCGGCCGGTTCAACCGGCTTCAGCATATCGAGAAGAAAGCGCCCGTACCCGTTCGGGATTTCAAATAAAACGCCTCGCTTATGACTCATGTCATCACTCTCTTTGCTACTTCGCCAATTCATAAATGGCCTGTGCATAAATCGATACAGCCTTCAGCAGATCATCAATTTCCATATACTCGTCTTTCTGATGGGCAACGTCGGGACGGCCTGGAAACAGCGGTCCAAATGCCACGCCGGCTTCCAGTGACCGTGCATATGTCGCCCCTCCGATCGAAATTAATTGTGCCGTTTCCCCTGTCTGCTCCTCATAGACCCGCTGCAGCGTTTGGATCAGCTCATGGTCTTTTGCTACATGATGGGGCTTGCTGTCTTTAAAGCTCACCAGCCGGGCGCCCTTTATTTGCGAAAGCCCGGATTTCACCCGATCGCTCTCTTCAGTCACAGGATAGCGGATGTTAATATGGGCTTCTCCGCCTTTTTCCTGTTCATACTGCAGCCGGCCGACATTCAACGTCAACTCTCCACTGATGTCATCGCGGCAGCCGATGCCGATTTTTTTCCCTCTCGTATCTCCGGCAAAAGCCCCGCTAACCGTTTGAACAAACTGGAGCCCGGCTCTGTCAAGGGATTGGGTATGTAAAAACTCGGACAAAATGAGGCCGGCATTGACACCGTTATTAGGCTCCATGGCGTGAGCTGATTTGCCGTACACGGTTAATGTCAGTCTGCCGTCTTCTTGAAAAATACGCCCTTCTGCACGCTTTTCTTTTACAAATCGGACAAATGACTCTTCAAAACCTGATGGGGCAGACCCCTCCAGGACGGCTTCGGCGTCATCAGGCACCATGTTCAGACGCCGGCCGGACCGGAAAGTCTCCAATGTTAAGTCCGCACCTGTTTCCGCTTGATCAGTTTCAATTTTTAAAGCCGCGTCAATCAGGCCTTTTTCCGCATAGATAATCGGAAAATCAGCATCAGGCGCAAAACCAGCCGAAGGCATCTCTTCGTGTTTAAAATAATGCTCCACACAGCGCCAGTCGCTTTCTTCATCAGTGCCGATAATCATTCTGATTCGCTTTGATAATGGGAGGCCGGAGTCTTTGACAATTTTTAATGCATGATACGCGGCCATTGTCGGCCCTTTATCATCAAGCGCTCC
>Ga0180430_10002198_pt1 | contig 17913 bp, 8 predicted proteins | sample SS_ome_9_FD_132999 | JGI IMG/M metagenome (GOLD analysis project Ga0180430, IMG submission 132999) | Hypersaline lake sediment archaeal communities from the Salton Sea, California, USA - SS_1_S_2 metaG | ecosystem: Environmental > Aquatic > Non-marine Saline and Alkaline > Hypersaline > Sediment... | reverse complement strand
CTGCTCGAGCGGCGGGAGTACCAGGTGCTCGGCGCCGACAATGCCAGGCAAGTGAGCATGGCCCTGTTGCTCATCGAATCGCTGCGCATGCAGCGCAAGATCGTTGCCGGTGATGACAGCGGTATGCCCGATCAGATGACCGGCGAGATCAGGAAGCGCCTCGCGGAGATGACCGAGGAGCAGAAAGCGGATTTCCTCGCCTCCACCGAACGCTACCTGGTGAACCGCGTCGCCGAGGAATACGAGATCGCTCGCGGCGCCGGCAAGGAGGACGATGCCACGACCCTTGCCGAGAAACTGCTCGAATGCTGCCCCACGGCGGAGGCCCATCACGCCCTTGCCGCTCACGCCCTGCGCAGCGGCAAGCCTGCGCAAGCAGACCTGGGCTACGCGGCAAAGGCGGTGGCGCTGGACAAAGGGCAGACCCCGGAATACGTGCTCACCCGCTTCGAGCTGATGGAGCATTTCGAGAAAGCGAATGACGAGGTGACGGGTGGGGCCGAGGCTCAGTAAAACCCGGCCAGCTTCCGGAGCGCTTCGTCCCGCATCGATTGCAGCGGATCGTTTTTGCCGTCCAGGCGCTTGAAGTCGCGCCAGTCGCAGGCCAGATAGCAGCACTCCACGCCCCGGGCGCGGGCGTGGGTGAAGATCTGGTGGATCCAGCGGTTGCCCGGCTGGCCGGCGGTGGGGCCGAGCAGCAATTGGTGGTCCTCGGTGTGCACCACCCGCTGGCCTCGCCGCAGCCCCAGTGACGCAGGCGAGGGATATTCGTAGTGCACCTGGATGCCGGTGATCCCCGGCTCTGCCCGCACCCACTCCAGGGCGGCCTCCCGGTCGTCGAAACCGTGGCGGTCGCCGATGTAGACGAGGTAGGGCCCCTCGTACCCGGCCCCGCGCACCGTGCGGTAGATCTCCCGCTTCCAGGCCAGGTTCACCCCGGCCCGCGGCGATCCCTCCTCCCAGTTGTCGCTGAGGATCACGTTGGGGTGGTCCTGCGCGGCACGGGCCACCAGGCGGGCGAAGGCCAGCTGCCGCTTCAGCGTCTCCGGTCGCCCGGGGATGCGGTAGAGTTTGCGTTCCTCCCCGCAGGCGCCCTTGCCGTGCATTGCCGGCCAGGCGCCGAACTCCTTGACGTCCCAGGGGTTGAAGATGGTGGTGATTACGAAGAGGCCCCGGGCCCGGGCCACGGACCAGTACCACTGCAGTTTTTCCAGGGCATAGGGATTGAAAGCGTCTTTCCCGTCTCCCGGGAAGCGGACATACTCGCCGAACTGCGGCACGAAGTCGCCGTCCCGCACCTTACCCCACCAGCCGCCGACACAGGCGCGGTCCGACCGTTCGAGAACGAGCAGGGTGCAGTTGCCGAACCGGCTGACGTCTTCGAGATAGGCGGTGAGCTTGTCCCCGTGAAAGTGCAGGCTGTTGAAGTCGTGGACCCCGAACAGCTTTACGCCGTCCAGTGACCAGCGCTCGCCCCGGGGCCGCTCGCCGGCCCCGGCCGCCGTGCCGAAGCTGAGCAGCAGGGCCAGCAGGATATGGACGGCGGGGTGTCGATGTGCGATCATGGGTCGCTTGCCTCCGGACGGGCGCGGCTCGCGCGCCTGCCGTGAACGGTATTCTATCGTGCCTTGGGATGGTATACGCAGCCGTCCCGGCCGCCGTTGGCCGACCGCCCGGTCATTCGACCGAACTTTTTCTCCCGCTCACGTAACGATTGTAGCAGGAACGGCCTTTTTATCGGACCGGGCCCGGCGCTTACGGGTACAATTGGGTAGCCTTGCCCATTCGGTATTGTGGAGGATGACGATGAGACGCAGCATCAGTGACGGGCGGTTGTGGATCGGGACGGCGGTGCTTACCGTCGTGGCCCTGGTCTTTCTGCTGCCCCCGGCGGACGGCGGCAGTGAACTGAAGTACAGCGGTGCCCTGCAGGCCCTGGACCGGTGGGCCGCCCAGCGTGCCTACCCCGGAACGATCATACCTGCCGGCGCTTTCGGCCGGGCCTGGGAGCAATCGAAGCTGGTCTCCCGGCTGGAACGCGCAACCGATGACGGGCGGGGGGTCGACGCCTGGACCGTGCTCGGGCCGTACAACATCGGCGGCCGCACGCTGGGCCTGGCCGTGGATCCGGCCAATCCTGACCGCATGTTCGCCGGCAGTGCCGGCGGCGGCCTGTGGAAGACCACCGTGGGCGGGGTTGGGGCTGACGCCTGGGACCGCGTGGAAACCGGCTACCCCAATCTCGCGGTGAGCACGGTGGTCATGGATCCGGCGGACAGCGACGTGCTCTACATCGGCACCGGTGAGGCCTACCGCTACCAGACTTCCGACGGCGGTGAGGTCTACCGCCTGACCCGCGGCAGCTACGGCATCGGCATCCTCAAAAGCACCGATGGCGGTGACAGCTGGACCAGGAGCCTCGACTGGACCTACGACCAGAACCGCGGGGTCTGGATGATCGCCATTCACCCCACCGACCCGAGCGTCGTCTACGCCGCCACCACAGAGGGGATCTACAAGTCCACCGACGCCGGCGGGGACTGGACACTGGTGCACGACGTGATCATGGGCACCGACGTGCGTATTCACCCCACCGACCACGATATCCTCTTTACGGCACACGGCAACTTCAGCTCCGAGGGACAGGGCATCTACCGCTCCACCGACGCCGGCGCCAGCTGGAACAAACTGACCAGCGGCCTGCCCACCGCCTGGAGCGGCAAGGCCCAGCTGGCCGTCTCCAGCGTTCAGCCCACGTACGTCTACGCCAGCATCGGTAACGCCGAGTCCGGGCGCGGGCTCTACCGCTCCACCGACACCGGCGACACCTGGGAGCAGGCCTGGGGCAACGGCTACCAGTCGTATCAGGGGTTCTATTCCCACTACGTGCTGCCCAGCCCCTTCGACGCCAACCTCGTTTTCGTCGCCGGCATCGACATCTACCGCTCGACCAACGGCGGGTCTTCGTTCCAGCAGCGTTCCGACTGGACCTCGATGTACTACGGGACACCGCCGCCCGAAGGGCCCATCGGCGGGCCTGATTACGCCCACGCCGACCATCATTTCGCCGTGTGGCACCCTACCGACCCGAACACGATCTTCTTCTGCTCCGACGGCGGCGTATTCAAGAGCACCAACGGCGGTGACAGTTTCGAGAGCCTCATCGGCGGGCTGGTCACCAGTCAGTTCTACAAGGGTATCGGCTTGTCCACAACCACCCGCGACAAGCTGATCGGCGGGATGCAGGACACGGCCACCGCGGTCTACCGCGGCGGCCCGGCCTGGGAACGGCACATCGGCGGTGACGGCTCCTGGGCCGCGATCCACCCGGAGGACGACGAGATCCTCTACGGTTCGGCGCAATATCTCTACCTCATGCGAAGCTCCAACGACGGGGCATACTGGAACTACATCGCCCCGCCGGAGTCGGGCGGCGAGGACAGCGCCTTTATCGCTCCCTTCGTGCTCAGCCCCGCCCAGCCCGACGTGGTCTATGCCGGGCGGGAGCGGATCTACAGGAGCACCAACGGCGGTTTCAACTGGTCTTCCGTCCACGGGGGCAACCCGCTGAATGACAACCACCCGGCCACCTGCATGGCCGCCTCGGCCACCGACGAAAACGTGGTCTATGTCGCCACCACCCCGAATACCGATCGGGCGCGGGTCTTCCGCACCACCGACGGCACGACGTTCGTGGAGATCACCGGCAGCCTGCCCGACCGCTTCATCTCCGACCTCGCCGTCGACCCCACGAACCACGACGTGGTCTACGCCGCGATCATGGGCTTCGGCACCAGCCACCTCTTCCGCAGCACGAACGGCGGCGACAGCTGGAGCGATATCGGCCAGGGGCTGCCCGACATTCCCTGCTCGGCGGTGATCGTCGATCCGCTGTACCCGGAGGTGGTCTATGCCGGCGGCGACCTCGGCGTCTACGTCTCCCCGGACAGCGGCCAGTCCTGGTACGGTTTCCAGGACGGCATGGGGGCGGTGATGGTCAACGACCTCAGGGTCTTCGCCCCCGACCGCCTGCTCCGCGCGGCGACCCACGGCAACGGCATCTGGGAGCGGCCGCTCTACGAGCCGGGGGGCGACCTCAGTGCGCCCCGGGTCATCGCCGGCCCCGGGCCGGCCGAGGCCAGCCCGCCACAGGTGCGGGTCTTCCCGCCGCAGAGCGGTGCGGCACACGTCTACCAGTTCGACGCGTACGGCGCCACCGGCTACGGGGTCAACGTGGCCGCCGGCGACCTGGACGGCGACGACCTCGACGAGCTCCTCACCGGCGCCGGGCCGGGTGCGATCTACGGGCCCCACGTGCGTGGTTTCGCCGTGGACGGTACGCCGCTGCCCGGTCTGAGCTTCCTCGCCTACGGCACGAACAAGTTCGGCGTCAACGCCGCGGCCGGCGACCTGGACAACGACGGCTACGACGAGATCGTCACCGGCGCCGGCCCCGGTGCCGTGTTCGGCCCCCACGTGCGGGGCTGGAACTGGGACGGCTCGGGCGCGCCCGCGGCGATCCCCGGCATCTCCTTTTTCGCCTACGGCACGCCGAAGTACGGGGTCAACGTCGCCTGCGGTGACATCGACGGCGACGGCTACGACGAGCTCCTCACCGGCGCCGGGCCGGGCACGGTCTACGGCCCGCACGTCCGCGGCTGGAACGTGGACGGCGGCGCGGCGGCGGCCATTTCCTCGGTGAGCTTCCTCGCTTACGGCACCAACCAGTGGGGGGTGCGGGTGAGCTGCGGCGACGTGGACGGCGACGGGATCGACGAGATCGTCACCGGCGCCGGGCCGGGCGTGGTCTTCGGGGCCCACGTGCGCGGCTGGAATGTGGACGGCGGGGCGGTGACGCCGCTGCCCGGGCTGAGCTTCTTCGCCTACGAATACCCCGAGCACCGCTACGGCGTGGCGGTGAGCGCCCGGGCCGACCTGGACGGCGACGGCCGGGCCGATATCGTCACCGGCCTGGGGCCCGACCCGGATGCGGGTACCACGGTGCGGGTCTTCACCTACGACGGCGGTGAGATCAGCCCCCTGGCCTCCCTGGAGAGCTTCACCGGCCTGACCCACGGCGCCACCGTGGCCGCCGGACGGCTCTGATCAGAACAGGGGACGTACATGCCCGTACGTCCCCTGTTCCTTCCCCTGAGTCATCTCCATCCCCTTTCTCCCGGTTGGTACGGCTAAAATAGGTTGTAGGGACCTGCATTCATCTGCATACGGGGAGGGGTGACGATGAAACGTCTGAGCGACGGACAGCTGTGGTCTGTCACGGCGGCATTGGCCGCCGTGGCCCTGGCGGTCTTCCTGCCGCCGGCCGGGAACGTTGATAAGACCGGGAGGCGGGGGCCCAGCGGCGCGATGCAGGCGCTCGACATCTGGGCCGGGCAGCGGGCCTACCCCGCCGAGGTGATCCCGGCGGAGGCCTTCGGCCGGGCCATGGCGCAGTCGAAACGGGTGCCCCGGGCGGAACGTGCGGCCGCCGGCCGGGGCTCGGACCCGTGGACCTGCCTCGGGCCGGACAACATCGGCGGCCGAACGCTGGCCCTGGCCGTCGACCCCGGTAACCCCGACATCATCTTTGCCGGCAGCGCCAGCGGCGGTTTGTGGAAGAGCACCGTGGGCGGGGTGGGCGCCGATGCCTGGGAGCGAGTGGAGACCGGGTATCCCCTCCTCGCCGTGAGCAGCGTGACCATCGACCCCGCGGACAGTGACGTGATCTATACCGGCACCGGCGAGGTATACCGCTACCAGGGTTCGGACGGCGGCGAACTGAGCCGGTTGACCCGCGGCAGCTACGGCATCGGCATTCTGAAGAGCACCGACGGCGGCGCCAGCTGGGCCGCGAGTCTCGACTGGACCTACGACCAGAACCGCGGGGTCTGGATGATCACCGTCCACCCCGGCGATTCGGACATCGTCTACGCCGCCACCACCGAGGGGATCTACAAGTCGACCAATGCCGGCAGCGACTGGGGCCTGGTGCACGACGTGATCATGGGCACCGACGTGCGCTTCCATCCAGCCGATCCAGGCATTCTTTACAGTGCCCACGGAAATTTCGGTTCCGAGGGGCACGGCCTTTACCGCTCCACCGATGCCGGTGCGACCTGGGCCCGGCTCACCGCCGGACTGCCCGCTTCATGGACCGGGAAGGCGCAACTGGGTGTCACCCCCATGACCCCGAACCGGGTCTACGCCAGCATCTCCAACACCTTCGAGGGCCTCGGCCTCTACCGTTCCACCGATACCGGCGACACCTGGCAGCAGGTCAACGCCACCGATATCCCGATGCACCAGGGCTGGTATTCGCACTATGTGCTGCCCAGCCCCTTCGACGCTGAAACCGTGTTCGCCGGCGGCTTCGAGCTCCACCGTTCCACCGACGGCGGCTTCACCCTGTCGCAGGTCAGCGAATGGTCGGACTACTACAACGGGACGCCGCCGCCCGAGGGGCCCATCGGCGGCCCGCAGTATATCCATGGCGATCAGCACTTCGCCCTCTGGCACCCCACCGATCCGGACACCATTTTCTTTGCCAGCGACGGCGGGGTTTTCAAATCCACCGACGGCGGCGACACCTTTGAAAGTTTGATCGGCGGCTATGTCACCTCCCAGTTCTACAACGGCCTGGCCATGTCGGCCACCGACCCGCAGATGATCACCGGCGGGATGCAGGACACCGGCTGGGCCTGCTACCGCGGCCAGCCGTCCTGGCAGCGGTGGCAGGGCATGGATGGAACCTGGGCCGCGGTAAACCCGCTGGATGACAGCATCTTCTACCGCTCGGGGCAGTTTCTGTACCTCTATCGCACCTCCAACGACGGCGGCTACTGGAACCTCATCGCCCCGCCGCAGACCGGGAATGAAAACTGTGCCTTCATCGCCCCCCACGTGCTCAGCCCTTCGAATCCGGAAGTGCTCTATGCCGGGCGATGTTACGTCTACAAGAGCACCAATGGCGGGTGGGACTGGGAAGCCACCCACGAGAACCAACCGCTGAACGGCAACAACCCGGCCATGTGCATCGATGTCTCGGCGACGAATGAGGACGTGGTCTATGCCGCCACCGGGGCCCACGACGACCGGCCGCGCCTCTACCGCACGAGGAACGGCAGCGATTGGGAAGAGGTCACCGGCAGCCTGCCCGACCGTGCGATCGCCGACCTCACCGTCGACCCCACGAATCCCGGCGTGGTCTATGCCGCGATCATGGGCTTCGGCACGAGCCACCTCTTCCGCAGCACCGACGGCGGCGACAACTGGATCGACATCGGCCAGGGCCTGCCCGACATCCCCTGTTCTGCCGTGATCGTCGACCCGCACTACCCGCAGGTGGTCTATGCCGGCGGTGATCTGGGCGTCTACGTTTCTCCGGACAGCGGCCAGAACTGGTACAGCTTCATGGAGGGGATGGGCATGGCGATGATCAATGACCTCAAGGTCTATGCCCCGGACCGCCTGCTCCGTGCGGCGACCCACGGCAACGGCGTCTGGGAGCGGCCCCTCTTCGAGCCGGGCGGCGATCCGGGCGCACCGCGGGTCATCGCCGGCCCCGGGCCGGCCGGGGCCAACCCGCCCGACGTGCGGGTCTTCCCGCCGGAGGATGCCGCCACGCACATCTTCGAGTTCCCGGCCTACGGCGCCGAGGGCTACGGTGTCAACGTGGCCGCCGGCGACCTGGACGGCGACGGCCTGGACGAGGTTCTCACCGGCGCCGGGCCGGGTGCGATCTACGGGCCGCATGTTCGCGGTTTCGATGTCAATGGATCGCCGCTGTCCGGTCTGAGTTTCCTCGCCTATGGCACGAACAAGTTCGGCGTCAACGCCGCGGCCGGCGACATCGACAACGACGGTTACGACGAGATTGTCACCGGCGCCGGCCCCGGGGCAGTGTTCGGTCCCCACGTGCGCGGCTGGAACTGGGACGGCTCGGGCGCGCCCGCGGCGATCCCCGGCATCTCCTTTTTCGCCTACGGCACGCCGAAGTACGGGGTCAACGTCGCCTGCGGTGACATCGACGGCGACGGCTGCGACGAGATCGTCACCGGCGCCGGGCCGGGCACGGTCTACGGCCCCCACGTCCGCGGCTGGAACGTGGACGGCGGTTCGGCGTCGGCCATCGCCTCGGTGAGCTTTCTTGCCTACGGCACGAACCAGTGGGGGGTGCGGGTGAGCTGCGGCGACGTGGACGGCGACGGGATCGACGAGATCGTCACCGGGCCGGGCCCCGGGGTGGTCTTCGGCGCCCACGTGCGCGGCTGGAATGTCGACGGCGGGGCGGTGAGCCCGCTGCCCGGGCTGAGCTTCTTCGCCTACGACTACCCCGCGCACCGCAACGGCGTGGCGGTGAGCGCCCGGGCCGACCTGGACGGCGACGGCCGGGCCGAGATCGTCACCGGCCTGGGGCCCGACCCGGCTGCCGGCACCACGGTGCGGGTCTTCAGCTACGACGGCGGCGGCACCAGTACCCTGGCCTCCCTGGAGAGCTTCGGCGGGATGACGCACGGCGCCACCGTGGCGTCAGGAAGGTTTTGAACGGGGGGAGCTGCTCAGAACCGACTGGACGATGCGGACCAGGATGATCGGCCGGCAGGGCTTGCAGATGAAGCCCGAGGGCCGGAGGTCGTCGGCGAAGCTCTGTATCGCCTTCTCTTCGGTGTAACCGCTGGCCAGCAGGATCGGTACGTCGCTGCTGATCTCCCTGATCCGGCGGAAGGCCTCGGCGCCGTTCATCCGGGGCATGGTCAGGTCGAGCAGGACCACGTCGACCCGATGCCGCTCCTCGCGGAAGAGGTCAACGGCCTCCTGGCCGTCGCAGGCGGTGAGCACCTCGAAGCCGGCCCTGGTCAGGGTGCGCTCCATGAGCAGCCTCACCGCCCGTTCGTCGTCGGCCACCAGCACCACCCCCACCAGGCCCTGTGCGCCCGCCTGCGGTTCGTCCACCGGTGCTTTCACCGCCGGTTGGTCCGAGACGGGGAAGTGGACGGCGAAGGTGCTGCCGTGGCCCACGGTGCTCAACACCTGCATCACGCCGTCGTGACTCTTGACGATGCCGTGCACCGCGGCGAGGCCCAGGCCCCGCCCGGTGAACTTGGTGCTGAAGAAGGGATCGAAGATCTTCAGCCGGGTCTCTTCGGTCATGCCGCCGCCGGTGTCGGTGATCTCCAGGCGCACGTATCTCCCGTTTCCCGACTTGTCCTCGTCATAGCGGGACAGCGTGGTGGAGACGGTGATCGTGCCGGCCTCCTCCCCGATGGCCTCCGAGGCATTGGTGATCAGGTTGAGCGCCACCTGGCGGATTTCGGTGGCGTCGGCCTCGATGGCCGGCAGCCCTGCCGACAGCTCGTACTTCAGCGAGATTTTCTTCGAAATCACGCTCTCCATCAGGTGGGCCATCTCCTGCACCACTTCGTTGAGATCGATGGGCTGTTTGAGGAAACTGCCCTTGCCGGAGTAGATCAGCATCTGGCGGCTCAGTTCCGCGGCCCGCTTGGCCGAAGTGCGGGCCAGTTCGATACTCTCCCGGGCCGGTGAGACCGGCGAGAGGTCGTCCAGCGCCAGGTCGACATTGCCCAGCACGGCCATGAGCAGATTGTTGAAGTCGTGGGCGATGCCCCCGGCCAGCACCCCCAGGCTCTCCATTTTCTGCGCCTGGTGCATCTGCCGCTCGATCTTCTGCCGTTCCCGTTCGGCTTCCTTCAACTCGGTGACATCGCTCACCGTGGCCCGCATCCGCATGCCGCCGTCGGTGTCATCGATACGAATACAGGTGATCCTGGCCCAGCGTGTATCGTCACCGGTGCCCTTCAGCCGGATTTCGCAGACCTGGGGTTCCCCGCAGTCCAGCAGTTTCTTGCGGTGCAGGTAGTAGGTGTCCTGGTCTTCGGGGATGATGAAGGCGGAGAAGGGTTGATTGAGCAGCTGGGCGCGGTCCACCCTCAGCATCTCGGCGATGGTCAGGTTGGCCTTGAGGATCATGCCCTTGTCGCTGAGGCTGAGGTAGCCCACCGGGGCGTGGTCGAAAAGCGAGGCCAGGTTGTCCCGGGCCTCCACCAGTTCCTCCTGCACCCGGCGCAACTCCTCGTTCTGCAGCTCCAGCTCGATCTGGTGAGTGCGCAGCTCGTGGATCAGCACCTGGATCTCCGCCGCCGACATCGCCTCGATGTCTTCCTCGACTTCGCGATGGGATACCGCCTCGGCACGCCGGCGCAATTCATGGAGGTAGTCTGGCGTCGAATCCTTCATTGCTGGTCCCGGGCTGATGGATCGCAGCCTGAAAATGATCTGTTCAGATGTTTGTAGCCGGATGATCACGTTGTAAATACGGTAACTATATGTTCATTTACTCATGGTGACAATCACATTCTCGACAAAAGATCTCCAGGAGGGTCCCGGCGGAAACGTCATCTCCCTGGTACGGGGGATCGGCCAGCCGGTCATGCGTGGACAATGTCGGGGCTGTTGATGGGGGAACTGGCCAACGAGGTGCGGAAACTGTATATTCGACACATCGTTCGAGTTCACAAAAAACTCCAGAGACCTGTACCGAGACTTTTCATTCCGCATGGCTGCCGGCCCGCACGTCGATGGCCGGGCTCGAGACGGCGGAAGTAGTTCCACCGGGAAGGGATACTTGAAATGGCAACCGAGAGAAAGTCGCCGGAACGGACGGGCGGCAGGGCCCGGAGCAGAGTCCCCATCGTGGGCATCGGCGCATCCGCCGGCGGCCTGGAGGCCCTGGAGGTCTTTTTCAAGGCCATGCCGGCCAATTCCGGTATCGCGATCGTCCTCGTGGTCCACCTCGACCCGAAGCACGTCAGCATCCTCCCGGAACTGTTGCAGAAGCACACCCGCATGCCGGTGGCTCCGGTAGCCGACGGGGTGTCCGTCGAACCGGACCACGTCTACGTCATCCCGCCGAACAGGAACCTGACCATCCTCAACGGGACGCTGCAGCTGCTCGACCTGGTCCAGCCCCGCGGCGGCAACCTGCCCATCGACAATTTCCTCCGTTCCCTGGCCAAAGACCAGGGTCGGAACGCCGCCTGTATCATCCTCTCCGGCACCGGCACCGACGGCACCCTCGGCCTGCGGGCCATCAAGGGCGAGCTGGGCATGGCCATGGTCCAGGACGAAGCCTCGGCCAAGTACGGGGGGATGCCCCGCAGCGCCGTCGACACCGGGCTGGCCGACTACGTGCTGCCGCCGGAGAAGATACCCGAGCAGCTGATCGGCTACTTCAGCTATTCCACCGGGCCGGCCGCGGCGAAGATAATCTCCGAGGAAGGGCCGCTGCCCCAGGCGCTGCAGAAGATCTACGTGATCCTTCGCGCGCGCACCGATCACGATTTCTCACAGTACAAGAAAAACACCATCTGCCGGCGGATCGAGCGCCGGATGAACGTGCACCAGATCGGTGACATCGCCGAGTACGTTCGGTACCTGCAGAAGAGCGATCGCGAGGCGGGCATTCTGTTCCGCGAATTGCTCATCGGGGTGACCAACTTTTTCCGCGACCCGGAGGCGTTCGAGGCGCTGCGATCGGCGACTCTGCCCAAGCTGATGAACGGCAAGCCGGACGACTACACCGTCCGGGTCTGGGTTCCGGGGTGCGCCAGCGGCGAGGAGGCCTACTCGGTGGCCATCACGCTGCAGGAGACCATGGCGCAGACCGGCCGGCACTTCCACGTGCAGGTCTTCGGCACCGACATCGACAACGAGGCCATCGACATTGCCCGGGCCGGGATCTATCCGGAAAGCATCGTGGCCGACGTGGGGGAGGAGCGGATCAGGCGCTATTTTTCGAAGGAGGAGGATGGCCGCTACCGCGTGAAGAAACAGATTCGCGAGCTGCTCGTTTTTGCCCCGCAGAACGTGATCAAGGATCCGCCATTCACCAGGCTCGACCTGCTCTGCTGCCGCAACCTGCTGATCTACCTCGGCGCCGAGCTGCAGCGGCGGCTGCTGCCGGTGTTCCATTACAGCCTGAAGCCCGGCGGCATCCTCTTCCTCGGCTCTTCGGAGACCATCGGGCCGGCCACCGACCTCTTCGAGCCGGAGAACAGGAAGTGGAAGCTCTTCCGCCGCAAGCCCTCATCTTCGACCGCCCACCCGATGCTCGATTTCACGGCCCGGCCCGAGACCTACGAGGCCCGTGACCTGCAGCTTCCGGAGACCGTGCAGTTGGCCGAGGAAATGAGCGCGCTGCAGCTGGTGGAGACGATCCTCCAGCAGAGCGACACGCCGCCCTGTGCCATCGTCAACGATGCCTGCAACGTGGTTTACATCCATGGGAGGACCGGCCGGTTCCTCGAGCCGGCCGAGGGGAAGGCCAGCGTGAACATCGTCGAGATGGCCCGCCAGGGGCTGAAGGCCGCGCTGGCCGGCGCGATTCGCGAGGTGGCCGCCTGCAGGCGGGAGGCCGTGGTGCGGGACCTGGAGGTGGACCGCGACGGTGATCTGCTGACCGTCACCCTGACGGTCAGGCCGATCCTCGAACAGACCTCCATGCGCGGACTGATGATGGTGACCTTCGAGGAAATCACCGGAAAACCGGGGAAGAAGCGTGCCCGGCCGCCGGTGAAGAAGGCCCACACCCGGAATGCCGACGAGCTGGAGCAGGAGTTGCAGCACACCCGGGAGAGCCTGCAGACCACCATCGAGGAGTTGGAGACTTCCAACGAGGAACTGAAGTCGACGAATGAGGAACTGCAGAGCACCAACGAGGAACTGCAGAGCACCAACGAGGAGCTGGAGACCTCGAAGGAGGAGCTGCAGTCGCTCAACGAGGAGTCGGCCACGGTCAATGCCGAGCTGCAGGCCCGCATCGAGGAGCTGTCCAAGTCGAACGACGACATGAAGAACCTGCTGGAGAGCACCGAGATCGCCACCATCTTCCTCGATACCGAGCTGCGGATCCGTCGTTTCACCACACGGTCCACCGAGATCCTGCCGCTCACTGCCGGCGACGTGGGCCGTCCCATCGGCCACCTGGCCTGCGCGCTCGTCGACATCGACCTGGGAGAGGTCGCCGGGAAGGTGCTCGGCGACCTGGGGGTGCGCGAGGCCGAGGCGGCCAGTGAGGACGGCCGCCACTACATCATGCGCTGCCGGCCCTACCGCACCACGGCCAATGTCATCGAGGGGGCGGTGATCACTTTCGAGAACATCACCCGGCGCCGGCAGATTGAGATGGCGCTGGAAGGCAGCGAAGCACGGTTTCGCACGCTCTTCGATCTGGCCAGTGATTCCATTGTGCTGGTGGACGCCGATTCCCTGGACATCGTGGAGTTCAACCACAAGGCGCACGAGAATCTCGGCTATACCCGTGAAGCATTCGAGAAACTGTCGGTTGCTGATATCGATGCGTTCGGGCCCTCGGCAGTGGCGGCGGCACGCATCAAGGCCGTCATCGGCGCGGGGACGGGGGAATTCAGCGTCAGGCACCGAACGAAATCAGGAGACGAACTGGAGGTGCTGGTGCGGGCGAAGCTGATCATCATCGGTGACAAGCGATACCTGCTTTGCACCTGGTGCAACATCATGCCTGCTGGTGACTGACTCTCGGACAGGAGCTAGCGCAGCACGTCGGCCTCGTCCACCGCGGCGAGCAGGGCGCCGCCGCGGTAGCCCTCGCCGGCCCAGGCGATGAAGTCGGGCTCGTTCATCGGCAGCAGGGTGCCCACGTAGCCGAAGGCGCGGATGTGGGCCGGGTTGTCCTCGCCCGGGCCCGGGGCGGTGATGATCTCGTCCTTGCCGTCACCGTCGATATCGGCGCAGGCCACCCGGGCACCGCAGCGCACGTCGCCGGGATAGGCCAGCAGGCTGGCCGAGGGCAGGGGGGAGGCCACGCCCCCCGCGACCCGCCAGGCCCGGATGTGGCCGCCGAACATGGTCCCCGGTCCGGGCCCGGTGACGATCTCGTCGATCCCGTCGCCGTCCAGGTCGCCGCAGGCCACGTTGACGCCCCAGCGCAGGGTGTCGTAGGCGAAGAAGCTCACCCCGGGCATCGGCTGGGCCGGCCCGCCGTCGAGGTTCCAGCCCCGCACGTGGGGGCCGTACACCGCGCCGGCGCCGGCGCCGGTGACGATCTCGTCGATCCCGTCGCCGTCAATGTCCCCGCAGGCCGGTTTCACACCGTATTTCGGGGTGCCGTAGGCCATGTAGCTGGCCCCGGGCACCGGAGTGGCCGCACTGCCGTCCCAGGCAAAGGCGCGCACGTGCGGCCCGGCCACCGGTCCCGGCCCGGGCCCGGTGACGATCTCGTCCCGGCCATCGCCGTCCAGGTCGCCGGCGGCCACTTCCACTCCCCAGGCGCTGGTGCCGTAGGGCCGGAAGCTCGAGCCGGCGTGGTGGGTGCCGCCCAGGTCGTAGGCACGGACCACCGGCGGCAGGTCGGGCCCGGGCCCGGTGCCGGCGACGATGTCCACGTCACCGTCGCCGTCAAGGTCGCCCACGGCCACCGTGGCGCCGTAGCCGCTGAGCCAGGCGAAGGGGTCGAACCCGGTGTAAGGGCGGGCCAGGCCGTTGGTGCCGTAGCCCCGGACGTAGGGGTCCTGCCCGGGAAGCGGGCCGGGGCCGACGATGATCTGCGGCTTCACCGGCCAGCCGCTGCGCCGCCGGGCAAAGGGATCGCCGGTGATCGACATGCCCATGTGCCAGTCGATCTCCCACTGCTCGAAGGGGGCCACCGCCTCGAACCAGATCAGGAACGACTCGCCCAGCGAGGCCCCGGAGCCCCAGGGGTCGTAGAACCAGCTGAAGTTGAGCATCGAGCCGCTCTTGGTGCTGCCCAGGGTGGCCAGGCTGGTGGCGCTGGGGTTGAAGATGTAGGCGCCGCCCAGGTGGTTGTCCTCGACCCAGCGCAGGGCGCTGCAGCAGAAGAGGTTGTAGAAGAGTGCGTCCGGCTCGGTGTTGGACACCCGCCAGCTGGTGCAGGTGCCGCCCCGGGTGAAGCCGTGTCCGCCGGACCAGGAGTGGCAGGCCAGCTGGAGGAACTCGTAGGCCGGCTCGGGGAGCCGGTTCTGCACGTAATCGTCCCGGTGGGTCTCCGGGGCGCGGATTTCGTGGAACGAGGGGTAGCCGTAGCGTATGGCGGTGCAGATGTCGGCGCCGGAGGCCCAGTCGTCCTCGGTGTAGGTCAGACCGTAGTCGGTGGCGGGGAGTGCGCCGATCCAGAATTGGTGGTTCTTGTCCAGGTAGCGGTTCGTCGCCTCGGCCTCGTCCCACCAGGTCATCATCGAGGCGTCGATGTGGGCGACGAAGATCTCCGGGGCCTGGTCACCATCACCGTCCTCCAGGGCGTCATACAACCCGTCGTCGTCGGCGTCGATCCAGGTGCCGTCCAGCTCCATGTAAAAATAATCGAAAGGAAATTCCTCGTCAGCCTCGAACCACGGCGTGGGCATGCGGCCAATGAAGACCACGGCGCGGAGCCCGTCCGAGTGGTCGATGATGAAGGCCTTGAGCGATTCCGGCGTGCCGCCGGCAGTCTCGTAGACCTCGGCGTCCCAGCCGTCCCAGGCGATGTCGCCGACATAGCGGGCGAGATTGCTTTCGATTGACGGCCGCAGGCCCTCGTTGACCAGCACGAGAACCGGCGAGCCGGCCCTCCCGATACGGTCACCGGCTTCCAGGTGCTCCAGCCGGCGCGTGCGGAACGGCTCGCTCCGCTGCCGGGCCGACCACTCGGCATACGAGGTCGGCGGCTCGGGGCCGATCCAGCGCAGGGGCTCGATGCCCTCGGCGGTGTACGGTCCGGCCGCTCCGGCCAGGTTCGCGGCGCCGGGAAGCAGGAAGAGGATCGTCAACAGGGTGAGGAAAGGGATTCGCATGGGCATCGTTACACCACCGGGAGAGGAAAAGGTCAACAACAAATGCGGCTCACGGGCGTCAGGATAATCCAGATCCCGCCGCCGTCAAAGCGGATTCTCGTCCCGGGTCTCCTTCCGGCGGGCTTCCGTGGCCTCGAGGGACAACTGTTTGACCAGCAGTTCGAACTCGGCGCTGCGAAACGGCTTGCTCAGCATGCCGTCCATTCCGGCGTCGAGGCACTTCTGCAGGCTGTCCTGGAAGTCCTCGATACTCAGGGCGATGATCGGTACCCGCTGGCCGCGGCCGGAGTCCAGCCGGCGGATGGTCTCGGCGGCGGCATAGCCGTCCATGCCCGGCATCCGGAGGTCCATGAGCACGATGTCGAAGCTGCCCATGAGAAAGGCGTTCACTGCTTCCGAACCGCCGGTGACCCTGGTCACCGAGTGCCCTTTTCGCTCGAGCAGGGTGGCGGTCAGCTTGCGGTCGATGGCACTGTCCTCGGCGAGCAGGATGCGCAGGTGACTCGCCGCGTCCCGTTCATGGGGGCCGGTGTCCAGCCCGTCCGCCTGCATCGCCGGGCGCAGGACGGGCAGCAGCAGGGTCAGCCGGCAGGAACCGGCCCCCGCGTCCAGCGAAACCGAGCCGCCATGGGCCTCGATGGTTTTGCCGGGGCCCGGTGGTGTGCCGGCACTCAACGCTTCATCGTCCCGGCGCCAGCTGATCGCCAGTTCGGCCCGCTCGTTCGATCCGGCCAGCAGCAGATCTATGGTGCTGCCGGGGGCCGAGTCGGCCATCGCCCATTGCAGCAGTTCCCGGAGGGCGGAGGAGAAGCGCCGTGCGTCGAGCAGCATTGGCGGGAAACGGTGGAAGCTGTTGAAGGTCAGCAGGGCGTCGGGGGTGGCGGCGCGGCAGGGCTCCAGGGCCGATTCGATGAGCCGGGCCAGCGACACTTCCCGCAGGTCAAGCGGTGTGCCGCCGGCTTTTTCGTTGTCATTCAGCATGCCTGCCCCTGCCTTCCCCCTATGCGGCTTTTCGGGAAGACCGGGGCAATGCTTGAACTACTGTTCCTCGTGGGCCTTTTCCAGCGCTTCCAGCTTCCGTTCCAACTCTTCGAGTCGCTGCTGCAGCTCATCCTCCCGGGTCTGCAGGCTGCTCATCCTCTCCTTGAACTCCGGGCTGGCCAAATACTCGTGCACGTCCTTCATCGACTCTTTGAATGTTTCGGTGTCGAAGTAGATCATGTCATCGGCATCACCGATTTTTTCGATGAACACGTTCTCGAGATCTTCCATCTGCTCGTCAACGTCCACGGTGACGTCCCCCTCGACGGTCTTGAAGACCAGGTTGCCGCCCTCCATGCCGCCGGAGACGAAGAAGGCCTTCTTCCGCAGGTCACCGATGTCGCCGAGCAGGCTGATGTCGAACTCCTGCATCTCCTTGACCCCCACCGTGACCTGCACGGTCTGCGGGGCGCCGTTGCGCTGCAGGGCGACGGCGAGCTGTTCGCCCTCCTCCCGCTCGCGGACGATCCGCTGGACGTCGGCAGCCGTACCCACCGGTTCGCCGCCGATGGCGGTGAGCACGTCACCGACCAGGATGCCGGCGGCCTCCGCCGGGCTGCCTTCCACCACCGAACCCACCAGCACGCCGCGGCCCTCGGGGGCGCCGAAGTGCTTCTGCAGGTCGGGGCTGAGCTGGTTCAGCGACACGCCGAGAAAGCCGCGTTTCACCGGTGATCCGACCCAGTGCACCACGTGGTCGCCGTCACCCTTGGCGAGGACCTTGACCTTGACGTTTTGCTCTTCGTCGACGGCCTCGTCCATTCGGACCACGGTCCGTTCCTGCACCACAACCGGCGCGGTCCCGCTCTCATCGTCATCGGGGAGCACCGCGGCGCCGACCCCGCCCGTGCCGGCCAGCAGGCCCAGCATGACGATGCCTGCCGCCAGTGTCTTCGCTGTGTACCGCTTCATCGTTCGAACCCTCCGTCATCACTCGATGCGGTGTGCATCGCCGCTGCCGGCATCGCTGTCCGATGCTCGTTGTCGTTTCATCTCGCTCAGTAGGCCGCCGCCTCGCCCGCGGACTCGG
>Ga0180430_10002192_pt1 | contig 17937 bp, 15 predicted proteins | sample SS_ome_9_FD_132999 | JGI IMG/M metagenome (GOLD analysis project Ga0180430, IMG submission 132999) | Hypersaline lake sediment archaeal communities from the Salton Sea, California, USA - SS_1_S_2 metaG | ecosystem: Environmental > Aquatic > Non-marine Saline and Alkaline > Hypersaline >... | reverse complement strand
GGGGGGGGTGGGCGGGGGGGGAGCGGGGGTGTTGGTGGGGGGTGGCGGGGGAACCGGGTTATTGGTGGGTGGCGGCGGGGGTGGAGGTGTCTCGGTAGGGGTGGGTTCCGGAGTAGGTGTCTCGGTGGGGGGGACAGGGGTGGGGGTTTCAGTGGGCGTGGGTTCCGGGGAGGGAGTGTCCGTGGGCGGTACTTCCGGGGTAAAGGTATTGGTGGGCAGCGGAGAACTGCCGTTGTCTGTCGGCGCCAACGGCTCCAGCGTGCGGACCATGCGCGGCGTTTTGGTGGGCGTGGGTGTTACCTGGGCGATGTTGGAACCACAGGCTAACGTGGGGGCAGCCAATAAAATTATCAGCCCCCCTAAATACCATAATCTTTGCATAACGTTCTAAACCTCATAATACTCTATAATCATCAAAAGACGGTGACTGTAATCGCAGGCATTATAGCATGAGTGGGTAAGGTTCGTCCAAAGCGGCAGGGGCATTGTCTAATTAATCCCAATATGGTACAATTCCGATAAATTTTTGGATATTGCTATTGTTATCCGACAGATAAATATATTTATGTCAGATTCAGCCACACCGAATAAATCAAAGCCGATACTCAGTGACTGGCTTGCCGCCTTAAAACCGGCATTAGACGCACGTTGGTATGATCATTTTGCCGGCTCCCAGGCTGTAATACCTGTTGTATCCGCAACTGAGTGGCTGGAACTGTTGAACAGTGCGGTCGGCAATTCCGGGGACAATCCGGAGCAGTTGGCGCAATTTTTGCAGTCGTGCAAGAGTGAAACAGACGTTCAAAATAGCTGGGAGCTGCTGACAAATCTGTTCACATTAACCTTTGACGCGGCGCAAACCATAACGCCCGCTTTCAACAGCGAAACGTGGCAAACGTTACTACAAACCCAAAACCGCCTCCTGAAACAGGTTGCCGAAATCACGCCGGGTCATCACAATCACCCCGATACCTCCCCCCCGGCCCATCGGCCGCCTTTTTTACAGACTGTCACCCGGCTTAATAAAAAAATAAGCAGCCTGTCCAAACGCCCGGACCACCTGCTCGACGAGTTGCTGGCCATTATCCGGCTCGATTTAGGCTACGAAAACGTTAATCTGTTTGTGGTTGACCCGCGCCGACAACTACTCATCCTGCAAAACGCAATTTGGGATAATGAACAGCCCTCAGCCCTCCACAAAATTACCATCCCTCTTAGCCCCCAGGGGGTCATTGGTCGGGCGGCAACCACAGGGCAACCTGTTGCTATTCATAACCGAGCCGAGCCGATTGATGCTGCTCTTCCGCAGCAGTTACCGGCTGTCCAAACGCAACTGGCCGCGCCGGTTATTTGGAACAACAAGCCAATCGGTGTATTGCATTTGAGCAGCCGTCATGCTCACCCTCTGGTGGCTGATGATGAACAGACGGCCCTGGCCCTGGGCCACCACCTGGCTCTGGTTGTGGAAAACAGCCGCCGGCAAAACACAATTGCGCGGTATCAAAAAACGGCTACGTTACTCCATCAGAGTGTTTTGGCCTTGCAAGCCAGCCCCAATCTTGATGACATCTTTCAGCTAATGCCCCAAAAAATTGCCGAAGCAGTTGAAGGCGGGGCCTGTACTATCTGTCTGATAAACAGTAAAACCCAAACCATTACGGCCGTAGCCGAACACATTTTTCCCTATCCTGGCAACCCGCCCCACCTGTGGCGCAAGCTGAATACGCCAATCTCCCTGACCAAAGACCCCATGGCCCGTCAGGTGAGCAAAATGCGCCGGCCGGTCATTGGCCGGGTCCCATCCGAGGTGAACGCCCCGCTGCCGCCCTGGGCTTTGCATCCGCCGGCCGCCGGCAAAAAACAAAACCCGGGCTGGGGCCTGGTATTGGCCCTGCCCATGGAAACCGAAACCCGCTTGATTGGGATGCTGGAGATTTACCACAAAAATCCCGGTCATCAATTTTCGCCACAGGAAGTAGACCTGGCCCGAATTCTGACTATTCAAACCTCTATCGCCATGGAACAGGCTCGCTTACTGGATGAAACCCGTTTGCGCTTAACGCAGGTAGCCACACTTTATACCATGTCCCGGGAAATTACCGGTCAGCTTGATTTACAGACGGTGCTTGATAATATTGTGGTCACAGTGCGGCAGGCAGTTGACTGCCGGGGCTGTTGCATTTTTCTACTGGACAACAGCGGCCAATATCTGGAAATTAAAGCCGCCGACGGCCTGAAACCCCGCTGGCGGCAGCAAGCCCGGTTACGATTGGGCCAGGGGTCCGCCGGTCAGGCTGCCATCGAAAAACAGCCCATTTACATCCCCGATACCCGGCAGGTGGAAGATTTTATTTTTTTCGATGAAGAGGTGCGCTCGCTGCTGGTCATCCCTATGCTGGTTCAAGGGCAGGTCATCGGCACCATCAATATTGATGATGACCATCCGGACGCTTTCAGCAAAGACGAGGAAGGCTTGCTGACCATTACCGCCGCCCAGGCCGCTATTGTCATTGCCAACGCTCGTCTTTTTGCCCAGATTTCTGCGGAGCAGCAACAAACCCAGGCCATCATCCAATATATGGCCGATGGGCTGCTTCTGATCAACCGCGAAGGAGACATCATCACCTGCAATCACGCCCTGGCCGCCATGTTGGGGTTGCACACCAACCAGATTATCGGGCAAAACATCAAAACCCCAAACCTGCCCCCAAACCTGGCCGATATTACCGCCGCGGCCACTCAACCGGCCCGAACCGGGGTACTGGCCAAAGAAGTGACCATCGAAATACCCCGCCCCCGTATTTTGCAGCTATTTGCCACCACCGTGCTGGATGACAACCATCAATCTATTGGCGAAGTGCGGGTGGTGCACGACATCACCAAAGAACGGGAGTTGGACCAACTCAAAGACAACTTCTTTTCGACCATCTCCCACGAACTGCGCACGCCGCTCTTTTCTATTCAGGGGTTCGCCAAGGTACTGCTGGAAGAAAAAAAACTGGACCACAGCACCCGCACCGAATTTCTGGGGACCATTCACCGCCAGGCCACCCAATTGGGAGAAATGGTCAACAATCTGCTTGATTTTTCCCGCTTCGACAACGGCAAAATTGAACTGGAACGGGAACCGGTGGCTACGGACGATTTGATATACCAGGCCATACTCAAATTACAAGGGTTTGCTCACCAGCAAAAAGTAGAGCTTGTGTCTGATATTGCCGCCTCGCTGCCGGTAATCATGGGCGACCGGCAACGACTGGAACAGGTGCTGACCAATCTGATCGGCAATGCCATCAAATTCAGCCACCCCAACGGGCAAGTGACCATTGCCGCCGCGACGGGTCCTACCGAATTACAGGTAAGCGTTCGGGACCACGGCATTGGCATTGAGCCGGACGAACTGGAGCAGATATTTTCGCCCTACTATCAAGCCGATACCAGCGGCCGCCGCTCGGCGATGGGCAGCGGTCTGGGGTTGCATATTGCCCAAAAAATTATTCAAGAGCATAATGGCCGTATCTGGGCCGAAAGTCCGTCCCAACAAGGCAGTGTTTTTTATTTCACCCTGCCGTTGGGATAATTATACGAAGTATGCTAAAATTTCTATCAATCACGTCATCCTGAAAGCTAGCTTGGAGTATGCCGAATCACCCTCTTGCCGAAATATTTGGTTTTCCGACAGATAATCTCTCTGTCAACGCTGAACGGTATCGAAAAAACAAATTATGTCCCTACAACAACAAAGTTCCCTCTTGCACCAAAGACAAAGCTAAAGACCCGTTGGGCGTATGCACTATTTTTGAAGGGGATCAAATCGCGGTTACCTGTCCTATCCGGTTTCGGCAAGATTGGCTCATTGTAGAAGATGCAGCCAACTTTCTCTTTTCGGCAAATACCCCATGGACATCACTACAGGAAATCAGGCTCAATGACGCTTATGGAAAATCAGCCGGCAACATTGATTTTGTGTTGGTGGCTTATGATAAAACCGGGCAGATTACAGATTTCGGCTCGCTTGAAGTACAGGCTGTCTATATTTCAGGAAATGTACGGCAACCATTTGCTGAGTATATGTCCAACAGAAGCAGTAACAAAGATATGATCTGGACAACCACCAATGTCAGAGCTGACTATTTGTCGTCTTCGCGAAAAAGATTGGTACCGCAAATGCTGTATAAAGGGACCATATTACATAGCTGGCAAAAAAAACAAGTGGTGGCACTCCACAACTCTTTTTATAAAACCTTGCCGGACTTGCCCGAAGTTTCTCAAGATGAGGCAGATATTGCCTGGTTCATCTATGACCTTGAGTTCTTACCGCAACAAAATCGGTATCAACTAATACTGCACAAAACTGTCTACACTCAATTTGGGGCAGCTCTGCAAAAAATTACTACGCCGGCTGCCGGACCGGTTGAAAATTTTATTGGTGAATTACAGATAAAACTGGATGAGAAATTGGACAATGATTATCCTCCCGATGCGCCGGCCCTAACAGATATTATCAAAAAATAACTAATGACTCATCAACTGTCGTTTCTACCGCAACACAATAAAATTGTAAATGTGGCCTCGGTGCCTTTTCGCAGTCCGTTTCGTTATCCCGGTGGCAAAACGTGGTTAGTGCCCCGTATCAGGCAATGGTTGGCGAGTCTTCCAACTAAACCGGACCTGTTTCTTGAACCATTTACCGGGGGAGGAATTGTCGGATTAACCATCGCTTTTGAAGATTTAGCCGACCACGTAATTTTGGTGGAATTGGATCATCAAGTTGCAGCCGTTTGGAAGACTATTCTGGGACAGGATGGCGAATGGTTGGCTGACAAAATTGTTCAATTTGATTTTTCGTCTGAGGCAGTTGAATTTGAATTGGAAAAAACAAATTTATCCACCAGGGATCAAGCCTTTCAAACGATTTTAAAGAACAGAATCAACCGGGGAGGTATTCTTGCCCCGGGTGCCGGAAAGGTAAAATATGGTGAAAACGGCAAAGGACTGGCTTCACGCTGGTATCCGGAAACTCTGAGCAAACGTATCCGCAACATCGTAGGGATTCGTGATAAGTTCACGTTTATTGAAGGGGACGGAATTGCAGTATTGGAAGAAAATTTGCACCAAGATACTGCTGTCTCTTTCGTTGATCCCCCTTACACAGCAGGCGGTAAAAGCGCCGGTAGCAGACTTTATACCCATTTTGAGCTTGACCACGACAAACTGTTTCAAGTTACCACCAATCTTACCGGTGATTTTTTGATGACTTACAGCATTGATAAGCCTGTTCAGGCTTTAGTCAAAAAATACCAGTTACAAATGAAAGAAATTCCCATGAAAAATACCCATCACGCCAAAATGACTGAACTCCTTATCGGGCGAGATTTGGAATGGGTCAATTGAAAGATACATCAAAATTGAACAAGGATAGATATTATGGAACACCCAGCCTCTCTTATTGAGCAAGCCACCCACATGATCAACCGGGCCAATAACGTGGTGGCGATGACCGGCGCCGGCATCAGCACCCCGTCGGGCATTCCCGATTTTCGCAGCCCGGAATCCGGAATTTGGGACCACACCGATCCCCTGGCCGTGGCCTCGATTTTCGCTTTCCGCCAGAACCCGGCCACATTTTACAACTGGATCCGGCCGATGGCTCGCACTCTGCTGGATGCTGAGCCAAATTCGGCTCACTATGCCCTGACCGCGCTGGAAAAAAGCGGCAAACTACAGGCTATCATCACCCAAAATATTGACGACCTGCACACCAAAGCCGGTTCGCAAAATGTGGTTGAGCTGCACGGCAACCTGCGCGAAGTGACCTGCATTCAATGTTACGAAGTGCAAAACTCGGCGGGTGTTTTTGATGAATTCATCTCCAACGGCCAGATTCCTCATCACCACTGCGGCGGAGTGCTCAAACCCAATGTTATTTTGTTTGGAGAACAGTTACCCATGCGCGAATTGGTGGCAGCCCAAAAAGCAGTGCAGCAAGCGGACCTGATGCTGGTGGCCGGCTCATCGCTGGAGGTCGCCCCGGCCTCGGATTTGCCGGAACTGGCTCAAGAGGCCGGTATTCCGCTCATCATTATTAATTTACAGCCAACCTATCTGGACAACAAAGCAGATTTGGTCATCCGGGCCGATGTGGCCGATGTCCTGCCCCAAATTATCGAAGATGCGGTTAGTCTGGCCGTCAGCGGGTAGCCGAGAATTGCAGATGGCGAACAGACAATAGCGAAATGAACCACGATTGGACAGATTTTCGACACAGTACGGCTGATTTATTTCAGTCGGAAGTTCTGTGGGCCATTCTGCAACCTGTGGCCGATACCCATGCCCCCAGCCAGACCGTAACTTACACCAGAGCCGCGGTCATCGCCGACCTGCTGCGCCAACACGCCTCCGGCTCTTACCGATTCACCAAAAATTACCGGCGCACCGGCAACGGTCTGCTGCAATTGGGTGCGTCTCCCCCCCGCTTGATTTTTTCAGCCCATGCCGATGAATTCAGCTACCTGGTTGGAGCCGGAAATGAAAATGACGGCTACCCCTTGCAGCCGTTTTGCAGCGACCGCACTACCATTGACTACCAGGCCGTGGCCCTGCGGTACAATATCGCATCTGACAGGCTGGAACCGGTGGCGCGGGGTCTGCTCAAACGGATCGGGGCAGATAGTAGCCCTGTTTTTTTCCCGGCAGAAGGCCGTGTCTCACCGGGCGACCGGATTGTGTATCACCATTCCCTGCAAAAAGAGGGAGACACCCTGTACGGCAGCCTGGATAACGCCGGCAGCGTGGCCGCCTGTTTGCTGGCCGCGCTGGCTCTGTTGAAACTGGCTCCGGATACGCCGGTGGCGTTTGCCTTTACCGATGAAGAGGAAGGCCCGCCCGCGCTTAATGCTTCGTTTGGGCGCGGCGCCCGGCGGCTGGCGCGCCAACCGGAGTTACCGCCGTTGGTGGTTAACGTGGATGGACACAATATTTCGGACTGGTGCCAACTGTCGAAAGGGGCCAGCTTTGCCCAGGCTTCGTCCGGCGCCAGGGGCGCGGTCACGCCGCCCCGGCTATACGTAACTTTCCAGGCATTGGCAGCAGACATGGCAAAGGCCGGTATTTTGCTTCAGGAAAATATGGGATATGTATCGCGTAGTGATGATGTGGCCTGGATGGAAGTTACGCCCAACATTCTGCTGTTGGGGTTTCCACTGGACAACCCCCATTTTAACCAGGCCCCACCCTCGGCCTCGTTGGAGGATTTACTACATTTGGCTCAGACTGTGGCGACCACGGCCCTGGCCTTTAGCCGAGAGCAGCCCGCGTAACCAGAGGGACAATAACCCGCCCAGCCCTATCGTAATAATTAAAATAGCCGCGTAAAACCAGCGAATACTGTCTGAGGTTGAAGTGCCGATGGGGTCCAGTGGATGTTGCATCACCCCCAATTGCGGCATCAACCCCAAAACCAGCCCGCCGAGAATGGCAAAAACAGCGGCTGTAAAACGGACATCATCCACAAACCAGGCTGCGCCGATGATGACCAGACTGACACCGGCCAGAATGAAAGTGAAGCGGGTGCGAGGCTCGTACCAGGCGATGAAAATTCCCCAGGCCGCATAGGTGGTAATCATACTGAACAGAGTGTGCGCCAACCAAATGAGAACCGCGGCCCAAACCACCGCCTTTCCCCAGGCCAGCCACCCTCCGGAGGGCCTGAATACCCCCAACAGGTTGAGCGGAATGCCGAGAGCAAACAACAGAATCGCGGTCCGCACCAATGCCCCGTGAATGTACACCAACTTAACCGCCTGCCCCAAAGTTCGCTCCGTGGGCGACAGCCACACCAAAATAAGCCCTGTAATTAATAAAAGGGCCGCTAATGGCCCCTGACGACGCTGCAAAAAATCTATCATCGGATTAGTCGGTTACCTGTACGCCGCGCCAAAAAGCAAAATGGCCCTCGATATTTTTGGCCGCGGGTTTGGTCTGCGGGTAACAAAAGACCGCATCCGAATTTTCGTGACCGTTGACCACAACGTGATAATAGCTGGCGACTCCCTTCCAGGGACAAACCGTTCGGGTATCGCTTTGACGAAAATATTCGCGCTTGACGGTTTCCGGCGGAAAGTAATGATGTCCCTCAACCAGCCTGGTATGAGTACTTTCTGCTAAGACAACGCCATTCCATAACGCTTTGGGCATAATTAAGAAACTCCTGTCCGCCTGCCAATCATGTCTCTATTTGCTTTTTTTCGGCCAGTTTATATGATTACGAAATAATCATTTGGAGGTCCCTCTGACAATGCCCTACGCCCCCATTCTGGCCACCCTCGGTTACGTCATGTCTGCCGATGGTAAAAGAACCCTGCTCATTCACCGTAACAGCCGCGAAGATGACCACCACCTGGGAAAATACAACGGGTTGGGCGGAAAACTTCACCCCAACGAAGATATCGTCACCGGCATGAAACGAGAAATTCTGGAAGAAGCCGGTATCACCTGTGAAAAAACGGTTTTACGAGGCACTATCAGTTGGCCCGGTTTCGGCAAACATGGAGAAGACTGGTTTGGCTTTATTTTCCGGATTGATAAATTTAGCGGCACGCCCTTTACCGAAAATCATGAAGGGTCTTTATTGTGGGTGCCGCTTAAAGATATTCTGGATCTACCTTTATGGGAAGGAGATCGTTACTTTTTACCGTTGGTATTCAGTCCGTCATCCCGTCAGTTTCATGGGGTCATGCCGTACCACCAGGGTCGCCCAACCGGCTGGAGTTACAACTTGATTTAGGCCAATTTATCCGCCAATCTGGCTCATAGTCCGATTTTCGGCAAACTGACCGTTTTTCAATTGGTGTCCTACCGGCTTGGCCCGAATGGCCCGTTGGAACAACGCCACCAGATCGGCGTGAGAACCGCCGTTGCGCAAGACGTGTCTAAAATTAATCTCTTTATCCGACAGCAGACACATCCGCAACCGGCCATCAGCCGTAACCCGCATCCGGTTGCAGTCGTCGCAGTAGGGGTTGCTGACCGGGCTGATGAAACCAATGGTGCCGGCCGCGCCCGGCAGACGGTACACCCGGGCTTCGCCATCCAAATGCCCATTGTTTACCGGAAACAGGGGTCCAAACTCTTTCTCAATCCAGCTTTGCACCTCTTCGCTGGAAACGTAATGATGCAATTGAATTTCGGTGGGACCGCCAAAGGGCATCAGTTCGATGAAACGGATCTGCCACGGTTTTTCCAGGCTGAGGCGGGCCAATTCTACGGCGGAGTCATCGTTGTAGCCGCGGGTAATGACGGCATTCAATTTGATAGGGGTCAATCCGGCCTCTTCCGCGGCCCGAATCCCGGCCCAGGCTTTGTCGAGCGTGCCCAGCCGCATCACTTTTGAGATAGTATCTTTAGTTAACGAATCGACATGAATATTAACCCGCTTCATCCCGGCTGCGGCCAAATTTTTGGCCAAGTTGGGCAGGCGATAGCCATTGGTGGTCATCACCAACTGCTCTACGCCGTCAATCCGGGTCAGGCGACGGACGATGTCAACAATATCATGCCGCAACGTGGGTTCGCCTCCGGTGAGGCGTACTTTGTAAAAACCGACGTCTACGGCGGCCCGTACTACCTGCTCCAATTCATCCGCGGTCAGCAGCTCCGGATTAGGCAAAAATGTCAGGCCGTCCATCGGCATGCAGTAAACGCAGCGCAAATTGCAGCGGTCGGTCAAAGATAGACGCAAGTAGTTTATTTCGCGGCCATAACTATCTTTCATTTACGTAGGCTCCTCATCATCAAGGATGGTTGTATCTTTTTATACCTTTTATACCTTATCCCCTACCGATATGTCAAGAAAACACAACCCTGACAAAAATAAAACCGCTTTCGCCAATAGGCAAGTGCAGGTTTTCCAGACCAACAAAGGCGTGGTACAATTGGGTTGGTTTGGTCAGGCCGGAGTCATAATCAGTTCAATCGGCTGTGTGACTCGGTAGGTACAGTGGTCATCGCCATTGACCAGACAAGCGGTTCGAGCCGGAGTAGTATTGAGCATCCTGGCAATAATCTGCTCATCAAGCAGGCAAATTTCATTGTGATTGCGGGCAATTTGCCGGTACGGGCAAGAATAGGCGTGAATTAAATAACTATCGCCATCGGGATGCCAGCACACCGAAAAGCCTTTATCTGCTAAATAATTGGCTACATCTTCCAGGCGGTCTTCAAAGGTTTGATTTTCGGTGGGGGCTGGTGCTTCGGCCACCAGACGATGGGCAATACTGTTAAACAAATCGCCCATTTCCCGCTTGCCCAGCCGGACTCTGACCTCGTCCAGCAGATAATCGGTCAGGGTCCGGTAATCTTCCGGAAAAAGGTCGTCGGCGGCATCTGTCAGTTTGTAAACCTGTTGGGGACGGCCCGGCCCGCTCTGGCGGCGGACGGCAAACGCTTCAATCAGGTTATCCGCCTGAAGCACATTAAGATGATAACGAACCGCCATCGGCGTCAGTTCAACCGCGGCGGCCAACTCATCAACGGTAGCCTGTTTTTTTTCTTTTAGAAATTCTATAATGCGTTGCCGTGTTTCATGCATTGATCGCGTCCCCGCCTGTAGCAGTGGAGAAAATTGTAACATAAACGAGCAGTAAAATCAACTCGTTATCACAATAATTATTATAATAATTACAAAAAACAAATTGACAAACAAGAAATCAATGTGGTATAGTATTCTGTGAATTTTGGGACTAATATTGCCTCTTCAATCCTGTTTTCTGCCAAAATGCCCGGCGGGCTTACTGACACTTTGCGCGGGCCAACTGATACTTTGTAAGGAGGATTACTATCCATATGAGTGTAGACGCCGCCCCTGCTAATGGAAGCGAACAAACCATTCCACCAGAATTGCAGCAGAACATTTTCTTAAGTAAGCTGGATGACCTTTATAACTGGGGTCGAGCTTATTCGCTGTGGCCTTTAACGATGGGGTTAGCTTGTTGCGCCATCGAAATGATTGCCACCGGTACGGCCCGGTATGATCAGGACCGCTTTGGGGCGGCCCTGTTCCGCGCCACACCTCGCCAGGCCGACATGATGATTGTATCCGGCACTGTCACCAAAAAAATGATCCCCCAAATTATCCGCATTTATAACCAAATGGCGGAACCCAAATATGTGATTAGCATGGGCGCCTGTGCCACCGGCGGCGGCCCCTTCAAGGAAGGCTATAACGTGGTGTCCGGGATTGATAAATTTGTGCCGGTTGATGTCTATGTGCCCGGCTGCCCGCCCACACCCCAGGCCCTGTTGCACGGCATTATAAAATTGCAGGAAAAAATTCAGGGACAATCACTCAAAACCGTCCCCTGGTATCGTAAAGACCAACCAATGGACGCCGTGCCCATCCCCATTTTAGGTCCGGATATTGTTGATCCCCGTCAGTTGCCCCAAATTAAAGAAGAGTTGGCCAAGGCCAGCCAGCAAAACGGCACCGCTGAAGCTGCGGAAGCGGGCGATAAACCCCGCCCCAAACGGGTGGTCAAGCCGCCCAAAGTACCCACCTGGGACACCACCCCCACTGATGAAGCCGCGGCTCTGGCCGATGCCATCAACCAGGCCCTGGAACTTGACCAGGCTGTGACCGCCGAAGCTGATACGCTGGTAGCCGCCCGCGACCATCTGGTGGCAGTGGCCCGCTACGTGCGGGATGAACTGGCTTACGACCTACTCAGCAATGTGACCGGCGTAGACTACATGGGCCGCGATGGTGACCGGTTTGAAGTGGTATACCACCTCTACAACACCAGCGAACCGGAAAAACCGGGGCTGGCCCTCAAGGCTCGTGCTCCAGAAGATGACCCGGAAATCCCCTCGCTATACGAACTATGGAAAACCTGCTATCTCCAGGAACGAGAAATTTACGACCTGTACGGCATCAACTTTACCGGCCATCCCAATATGAAACGTATTTTGCTGTGGGACGACTTTTACGGCCATCCCATGCGCAAAGATTATGAAGAGGCTTATTACGAAGAGCCGGTCAAACCCTTTACCAGCCGCTGGCCCGGCGGTCATCACGAGCGGGCTGAAACCAACAACCCCTTCGGCAAAAATGTGGTCTATCCCCCCGATTGGGACATTGACAACTGGAAGCCGGATGAATTTGAAGACGCCCTGGAACATGTGATTGACGCCCGTGATGCTGCCGACCAGCATGACTTCGACAGCGACCGTATTGTGCTGAACCTGGGGCCGCATCACCCCAGTACCCACGGCGTCTTCCGCATGGTTGTGACTCTGGAAGGGGAAACCATTGTAGACCTGGAACCGGTACTGGGCTACCTGCATCGTAACCACGAAAAAATTGGCGAACGTAACGGTTGGCTGATGAACATGCCCTTCACCGACCGGCTGGACTACCTCAACTCCATGCAAAACAATATGGCCTACGCCCTGACCGTGGAAAAACTGGCCGGCATCGAAGTGCCGGAACGGGCCGAATATATTCGGGTCATTATGTCCGAACTGACCCGCGTCTTCAGCCATCTGTCGCTGGTGGGCTTTCTCACCAACGACCTGGGTTGCATGTTCACCCCCCTGTTTTACGCTTTCAAATCTCGGGAACGGGTGCTGGACCTGTTCGAAGAAGCCAGCGGCTCTCGTATGATGTGCAACTACATGCGCTTTGGCGGCGTGGCCTACGACATCAATGATGACTGGCTGCGCCGGGCCAGAGAAGTCACCGATACCCTGGCCCACGACCTGGAAGAACTCAACGCCCTGCTCTCTGAAAACGAAATTGTGCTGGCCCGCACCAAAGATGTGGGCTACCTATCCGCGCAAGACCTCATCAGCCACGGCATAACCGGCCCCATGCTACGGGCCGCCGGCATCCCCTACGATGTACGCCGGGCCGAACCGTACAGCATCTACGACCGTTTCGACTTCAACATTCCCACCCAAACCGAAAGCGATGTGTACGCCCGCTACTGGCAACGCCTGCTGGAAGCGCGGGAAAGCATCAAAATTCTTCACCAGGCCTTCGACGGCATCAAAAATACCGAACCGGGTAATATTATGGGCGGCAAAACCTCCTACACCCTGCGGGTACCTGCCGGCGAAGCCTATGGTCGCATCGAACACTCCAAAGGCGAACTGGGCTTTTATGTCGTTAGCAACGGTTCCGGCAACCCCTGGCGATACCGGGTCCGCTCGCCCTCCTTCATCAACCTGAATGCTCTGGCCGATATGGCCCAAGGCGGCAAAGTTGCCGATGTCATCGTTACCCTCGGCGCCATTGATATTGTATTAGGGGAGGTAGACCGCTAATGTTTGGACTTGGAATAGCTAAAGGACTGGGTGTTACCCTGAAACATTTCATTGACACCTTTATTGATGACCTGAAATACTTTCCCAAAAGTATGGTCAGCGAAGAAGCCTTTGCCAGCCGGCAGGGGCCAAAGGGTAACCGGGGACTTTTTACCGTAGAGTACCCGGAAATGAAGCTAAAAACACCGGAAAACTTCCGCTTCATTCCCTTTTTGGTCACAGATTACGATATAGGCAAAGACAGCCCCGATTACGATCTAAAGAAAGCGCTGGAGCAGAACCGTTGCACCAGTTGCGGCATCTGCGCCAAAGTCTGCCCCCCACAATGTATCTGGATTGTCCGCACCAACGACCCCAAAACCGGCAAGCCGATCCCGCAGCCGTCCGAATTCTACATTGACACCGACATCTGCATGAACTGTGGCTACTGCGCCGAGTTCTGCCCCTTTGACGCCATCAAAATGGACCACGATTATGAAATGGCTGATTACGAACGAGACCAGGCCCATATCCACAACATTGAACGACTGACCAAGCCGGTCAGTTATTATGCCCAAATTCGCCCCGGCTGGTACCACCAGGAAGAAGAGGCTCGCCGGGCCGCCGAAGAAGAAAAACAGCGCAAAGCCGAAGAAAAAGCGCGTAAAGCCGCGGAACGGGCTGCCAAAAAGCAGGCCCAGGCCGAAGCCGCCAAAGCCGAAAGTGCCGACAAATCCGAAGCCAAGTCAAAACGTACGCCTGAAGAAATCAAGGCCCAGCGTGAGGCCATGTTAGCCAAAAAACAGGCCAAAGCAGCCCAGGCCGAACCGTCGGAATCAGAATCAAAGGCCCCGGCGCCTGAAACAGATACAGCCACAGAAGCCGCAAAACCTGCATCAAAACCGGATGACCTGACCAAAATCGAAGGGATTGGCCCCAAAATTTCCGGACTGCTGCAAGCCGCCGGCATCAAAACCTTTGCCGATCTGGCCAAAGCCGAAGTGACCGTCATCCAGAAAATTTTGACTGAGGCCGGCTCTCGCTACCGCCTGGCCAACCCCGAATCATGGCCCAAACAGGCCCAACTGGCCGCCGAAGGCAAATGGTCGGAACTGGAAACCTTGCAGGACAGCCTCAAAGGCGGACGTGAACACAAAACAGAATAAATTAACCCAAGATTAACCTGATGCGTGTTACATGGGGGAAAATGTAACACGCATTAATTTTTTTCAGGAGGAAAAAACCGATGTTGCTTTATATTGCGTTAGCCGCAAGCCTTGTGGCCATTTTGCTGGCCTGGCGAGCCGGTAAAAAGAACAATGAACTGCAGGAACGGATTGCGCAGGTCAACAGCCGGGTGTATCATTTGCGCCGCGAAATGCAGGAAAGTCTCCAACTGGCCGAGCAGGAACGGCTCAAACTCAAATTCGAGTTGCTCAAACTACAGGGCAACCTCCACCTGACCGGGGATATGCGCGTTGGCGAAATCTACGCGGCCCATCCCCAGGCCCAGCAGGTGCTGGCCGGCTTTCACATTGGCGGCTGCGCCAGTTGCGCCGTCGATGACCGGCAGACTCTGGCCGAGGCCGTGGCCCTGAGTGGCCGCGACCTGGAGCCGGTGCTGGTCGCCCTCAACGGGCTGGTTGCCAACGGCGACGGACAGATACCGCCGGAAATGCTGCAAATGCCCAACGTGCAGTTACAACTGTAGATACAAAACGGTCAGGATTTTCAATCCTGACCGTTTTTTTTAATTCCCCCTTGACAAATTCTGGTTTCCCGGCTATCATATAGACATATTTATAATTATCTATTTGAAAGCGTGTGATATGGCTCAAATTGACGTTGTCGCCTTTTGCAAAGCCCTCGGCGACGAAACCCGGCAAAAAATACTCGACATCCTGCTCAACGAAGGTGAACAGTGTGTCAACGACCTGGTTGAGGTGTTCAACGTGTCCCAGCCCACTATCTCCCATCACCTCAACTTTCTTAAGCAAGCCAACCTGGTCAAACGCCGCCGCGCGGGTAAGCAAATCTATTACAGTGCCAATCAGGAAAATATTGTGGAATGTTGCGGCATCCTGTCCGCCAGGCTGGTGCCGGATGATCTCAAGCTGGATGAAACCATAATCTCCCAGTAATTTTTTTTGACAAAACATATAGATATATTTATATAATTAGTGATGAAAGGAAGAATTTCATGTCAGGCTCAAATGTAACCATCAAAAATAAAGTGCAAGAACGATATGGCGCCATCGCCGAGCGGTACACCCAGACTGCCTCAGCCCCCATCACCCTCACCGACAGCCCCCCAACCATTGTATCAGCCTGCTGCACTCCCGCCGACGGCGTTAGCTGCTGCTCGCCCAACCCGTCCGCCGCCACCCTGGCCGAAGCCCTCTACAACCAACCCGACCTGACCGACCTGCCGGACAGCGTCACCGGCGCCTCGCTGGGCTGCGGTAATCCGATCGCCATCGCCGCCCTCAAACCCGGTGAAACCGTGCTTGACCTCGGCTCCGGCGGCGGCATAGATTGCTTCATCGCTGCCAAAGCGGTTGGCCCCGCCGGGCAGGTCATCGGCGTGGACATGACCGACAATATGCTGGCCCTGGCCAATCAAAATAAAGCCCGGCTGGGCGCGGACAATGTGGAATTCCGCCAGGGTGAAATCGAAAATCTACCGGTTGACAGCGACAGCGTGGATGTCATCCTCTCCAACTGCGTCATCAACCTGTCCCCCGATAAAGACGCCGTGTTCCGCGAGGCCTTCCGGGTGTTAAAACCGGGCGGACGCCTGAGCGTGTCCGATATGGTCACCGAGGGCGAATTTCCGCCCCAACTGCGGGCTAATGTCAACGCCTGGGCCGGCTGCATCACCGGCGCCCTGGATCAGGCCGATTACCTCGGCAAAATGGCGCAAGCCGGCTTTATCAACATCAACGTTGAATCGAGAGTCTCCTACGGGCTGGAAGCCATCGAAACGCTGGATGAAGCCAGTCGTCAGGCGCTCAGCCGGGATGTTGATTGGGCAGGCGTGCCGGACGACGTGCGGCTCTACAGCGCCCGCATTGTGGCCCGCAAACCGGATCGGTAAAATCAGCAGACATAATTTTCCCAATAAAGGCCGTTAACCCCGGCCTTTATTTTTTGCCCCGCCCGTGTTATAATGCGCCGACCTATCTTTAACCGGAGAGTTGTCGTTATTCGCCGCCTGAAATTAATCCTCAACCGCATAACCTGGGCCGATGGCCTGGCCTGGGGCTTCATTTTGCTGTTCATCGTTACCTTCACCTGGCTGGCCCTGCTGCGCCATTACAGCTTTAATTCCAGCGGCTTCGATTTGGGCATTTACGATCAGGTCACGTGGAATACCCTGCACGGTCGGCCCTTTTTTTACACCACCACCGGCCAGCCGCTGCTTCATTTTTCCAACCATGTGTCGGTTAATCTGTTGCTGGTGGCCCCGTTTTACCTGATTTACAGCGGCCCGGAAATGCTGTTGTTTTTACAGGCCGCGGCCATCGGGCTGGGGGGGCTGCCTCTGTTCTGGCTCAGCCGCGAAAAACTGGGCAGCGACCTGGCCGGGCTGGCCATGTTGTTGGCCTATCTGCTGTTTCCCACGCTGGAAATCACCACCCTGTGGGATTTTCACCCGCCGGTCCTGTCGGTGGGCTTTTTTATGTTTGCCTTCTATTTTCTGGAAAAACGGCGCTTTGGCTGGTTTGTGTTGATGACCCTGCTGGCGATGACCGGCAAAGAGCAGCTCCCCCTGCAAGCGGCCTTTTTGGGCCTGTACGCCCTGGTCCGTTTCCGGGCCTGGCGAGCCGGGCTGCTGGTCATCGGCCTGGCCCTGGCCTGGTTTTTCACGATGATGTACTGGATTATCCCGGCCAACAGCGTCACCGGCGACCACCTTTTCATCGGCTATTACGCCGACCTGGGTAATTCGCCGCTGGAAATTGTGGTCACCGCCCTGACCCGGCCCGATTTACTCTTCAAAAATCTATGGCAGCCGGCCAAACTCAAATATCTGGTCGATTTGCTGACTCCCTTCGCCGGCCTGCCGCTCATCGGGCTGCCGGTGCTGGTCATCGGCGCGCCCTCATTTGCCATCAACCTGCTCAGCGCCAACACCGCCATGCACAATGCCGGCATCGCCCAGTACGGCGCCGACGTGGCCCCCTGGCTGGCCTGGGCCGCCCTGTTCGGCGCGGTTTATCTGCGACAGGGGCTGCTCCGCCTGTGGCCCGGTCGCACCGCCCACCTGACCACCGTCATCAGCCTGATTTTGCTGGCCGCGGCGTTAATCTGGCATCTGTTCCGGGGCTTTTCCCCGCTGGCCCTGAACCCGCCCCACTGGGAAATCACCGCCCACGACCGGCTGGCCCAACGCTTCATCGCCCAAATCCCCCCCGATGCCCAGATTGCGGCCCAGGGCAAACTGTATCCCCACCTCAGCAACCGGCTCGTTGCCTACCAACTGCCCGATGTTCACGACGTTGAATACGTCTTTTTCGATGTGACCACCGGCACCTGGCCCGTTCATCCCAATGATATTTGGGCGATTGCTCAGGATTTGCTCCGCTCCGGGCAGTACGGCGTGCTGGACGCGGCCGACGGCTATTTGCTGCTGCG
>Ga0180430_10002191_pt1 | contig 17938 bp, 18 predicted proteins | sample SS_ome_9_FD_132999 | JGI IMG/M metagenome (GOLD analysis project Ga0180430, IMG submission 132999) | Hypersaline lake sediment archaeal communities from the Salton Sea, California, USA - SS_1_S_2 metaG | ecosystem: Environmental > Aquatic > Non-marine Saline and Alkaline > Hypersaline >... | reverse complement strand
TAGGCGACCGCGTCCACCGGTCCGGGAACCAGCGCCAGATAAGCGCCCGCCAGGACGCAAAGACCCAACAACCCGACCCACAGCTTGTTCATTTGGCGTCCTCCTCTCTATCAGGGCAGATAATCCTCGCGGACAGGGCTAAAGACTTCCAGGGCCACTGAATCGGCATGCGCCACGGCCGAATGCGGGACATCACCGGGGATGCACCAGCTGTCCCCCGGGCGAACGGCATGCACCACGCCGTCAATCGTGAGATCGATGCGGCCGGAGACCAGATAGCCGGTCTGTTCGTGGGGATGCTGGTGGACCGGCAGATCGGCGCCTTTGGCCAGTTGAAATTCCACCATCAGCGTTTTTTCCCCGTAGACCAGGGTTTTCATCTTGATTTTGTTGAGTACATCTTTGTAACCATCTGAAACACCACAGGTAAACATGGATAGGACTCCTTTTCAAAGCATTCTGCCATAACCGCGATGAACAACATGCTTGGCACTCAGGCCCATCCATCATCATTAATCCATGCCGCGGCAATTTTTCAATATATCTCTTAACCTTCTCCGCAAGGATTCAAAGGTTGATATCGATATCCTGCAGCAAGTCTCCTCAAAAACGGTGCGGGTGGAAGCCGTTGGTCCGGAATCCACCCTCACTTTTTTCAATAAGGTTATACGAAACAACGGTTCATCACCAATAGAATCTTAATCACGCCGAAGGTTTATGGTTCAAGGCGATTGTTGACCGTGTCGATACGGTCCAGGGATCCCAGGTCCTTCCATCGCGCATGACAGCACAGCAATTTAATCCGCCACAAAAAGTGCAGCGACTTACAGCACGTTGCGCCTCATCGGGGGAACAAGAGAAATCTTTCTATGGCCGTTGGATGTTGGTCTTGAGAAGGGCCAGGGCCGCCGCTTCGCGGGCCTTCAGGATGGTTTTGAGGTCGATGCCGGCCATTTCCTTGCGGGTGAGGACATGGGTCGAAAGGGCCTGGCGATAGAGGCGGTATTCTTCTTTTTCGGAGATGTCCGGGCGCACCCGGGCGGTAAACAGAAAGGTGTCGATGGGGCCGTTTTTGCCGTTGCGGTTGCCTTCCGTGAGGTCCACCCGGTGCGTGCCGTCCGACAGGAAGCAATGCACCACGGGGATGTAGGGCAGACCATGCTCGGCCGCAAGGCGTTCGGCTCCGGTGACAAGGGCCTCGGTCATGGCGTAGATGCCGATGGACTTGTGGATCGGCAACCCCAACTCCGCGGCCAACAGCCCCACGGCCATGTGTTTGGTGGTGCAGCTCCCCTGGTTTTCGCGAAACAGGATCAGGGGGTCTTCCCGGGTAGTGTTGTAGCCGTAAGGCATTCGGTGCACCTGGCGGCAGGCCTCGCCAAAGGTGGTCCAGCCCCGCGCCAGAAAAAACTGCGAGATCGGTCCGCGATCGGTTATCGGGTCATCCGGCAAAACGTCGATCGAATCCATCAAACCGTCCTTTTTTCGGGGTAGCCATCCACTGGCCGGCTGCCTCCTGGCCTTTGAACACGAATGATATTACCATCATAAAACGCCATTGTTAGCGTACAATAAGCGGCTGGCTTCCATGACCTCTTAGGGTTCAATTTTTCGCGCAACGCGGATATTTATCCGCCTTCGCCGGGTCGGGCAAATTGGCCATTTACGGACGGGCCCCTATGTGTCGTCTTCAGGACGCCACGGCCCGTGAAAGCGCTCGCCCCGTTCTTTCCGGCGGCGCTCCCGTTCCGCCTTCATTTCGTCGAACCGGCGCTGCTGTTCCGGGGTCAGCTCTTTCCGGATCTCGGCAAACCCTTTTTCCAGATGCTCCCGCATGAAACGACGCCCTTCACGCATCTTTTGGAAGGTTTCGGCCTGCACCCGGTCGATGATAGCCTCGATGCGGACTTTCTGCTCCGCACTGAGGTCCAGTTTGTGGGACAGGCGTTTCATGATAAACGCCTTGCGGCCCTCGGGCTGGCCGCTGAAAAAAGGGTGATGGCGCTTCAGGACCATACCGGTGCTCAGAGCCCCGGTCAGCGCACCCAGTACAAAGACCAGCAATAGGCCGGCTATTATTTTCCATTTCGGCATGGGACCACCTCAGTACAGGTACGCCTGCATCATGTTCATGGTTTCGTTTTCGTAAATCAAAAAAGACCAGAGATCCGCATCCGGGATAAACTGAAAATTAAGCAGCAGCAAGGCCATTACGGCGGTGGCCACGCCCCCGGCCGTGAACCAGCGCCAGAAAAACGGTTCCCACAACCAGGCCGTGGATACGGCGTCTTCGGACACCGCCAGATGGCGAATCCGACGCATCGCCTGCCAGGTCCATTGTCCATCCGAGATGGGATGTTCGCGCGCGTGATGCGTTGCGCGCAGCAGCTGCCGGAGTTTTTCCGACCGGCTGAACTTGGTTTTCATGATTGCCCCCTGTTTTGCAAAAGGAGTTTGTTGATTTTACGCCGGGCCCGGAACGCACGGACTTTGACATTGGCCACCGTCCACCCCAATTGTCGGGCCGCGGCCTTTACCGATTGCCCCTCCAGGTGAACCAGCTCCAGCACCATGCGATCCGCCGCGGATAGCTGATCCAGGGCCCAATCGAGAATTTCGCGGGCCTCGCGCCGCCTTGTCATCTCCTGCCAGGATGTTTCCGAGGCATCCGTCAAAACGCGGTCCAGCCATTCCCGGTGGGCTTCGGAAAGCGCACTCATGGGAACTTCCCGGGACCGATAGTGTTTGCGCCAGTAGTCGTAACAGGTCCGCACGGCAATGACCGACAGCCAGGCGCGAAATTGCCCGTCCTGCCGCCATCCGGCCAGTGATTGGAAGGCCTTGATGAACACCTCCTGGGACAATTCCTCCACCTGATCCGGCGGGGCATGCCGATTGACGATGGCCAGCACGTATGCCTGGTAGCGCTCCATCAGGCGGGCGAAGGCCTCCATCTCACCCGCCAGGACACGCTGCACGATATCCCTGTCCTCGGTATCAGCGGTATCGCGCCTGGCCATCGTATCGGGCATTTTCAAGGCCGACTTTCTACTGGCGGTTTCCAGCATTTACGGGTTGGTTTCAGCTGAACCGTTGGCCGGCATTTGCAGCCAGGTATCCATCATCTCCTGGCGAAACTGCCGGTGTTTGTGTCCACGCCCCATGGCGCCTTCCCGACGCTTCTGCATCTGCTGGACCTGCTCCGGGGAAAGGATGTCCTTGAGGTCGAACACAAAGCGCGCCCGCAGGACCGCCATGTCCTCCATGATGGGCGCCATGGCCCGCGATGCCTCACGTACGGCGTCTTCGTCCAGTGCGTCGGCCGTCATCAGAGTGCGCATGGTCTCCCGGGCGGTATGCATCTTGTCCCCGAGTGCATCCTTTTCCTCACGATAGGCCGGCAGCAGCTGCCCGATGGCCGCTTTCTGTTCCGTGGAAAGATCGAGATCCCAGAGCATCCTGAGTTGCCGGTCACCGCCGCCGCCCTGGCCGCCCTGTCCGCCGCGCGCCATCACCATGCCTGCCGTGCCTAAGGTACCGATAACGATAAGTCCAACCACCAGAAAAAGGGCTGAAGGGTGTTTTATACGTTTCATCATTGTGACCTCCCGATCGAAATTAATCAAGTTGGGTTAGAAGCCCCGACGCCGGGGCGCATTATCCGAGCGCTCAAAGGTGAAGTCGCGGTGGTCACCGGAAAAGTTACATGGGTCATATCCAATTGGCAGATCCCAAAGAGAAACACGATAAACTGTTGATATTCAATACAAAATGGAATAGTCTCAGCGCAATAATGGATGGCCCCAATCAATGTCATTGTCTTGTTTTTCCAGCGTGTTATGATGGGTTTATTGGCGATTCTCATTTCGATGAATCGAATGGTCCCTTATCGGTAACGAATCTCTTGATGCTGGAGCCCGGACCTCCACCGGATTGAAGCCCTTCGGGAGACAGTATCGAATGATCGGATTAAAAAAAGGGCCTTATGACGGATAAAACAGGAATTCCGGCGAGCTCGGGTGTCGACAGCAGTTTGATCGCGATGTTCCTAAAGATGTCTCCCGAGGACCGCCTGAAATCCAACGATAACGCTGTGCGTGCCATATTGGAATTGCGTGATGCCTATCAACAGCAAAAAACGGCCAAGCACAGATCTTAGTGCAATAATTGAAGGCCTCATAAAGGCAGATGTTAAGTTCATCCTTGTCGGAGGGCTTGCCGCGGTTGTTCAGGGCGCACCGGTCACGACAATGGACGTGGACATTGTGCCCCATCGATCTCCAGAAAACATTTCAAAGCTTTTCTCCTTTTTAACATCGGTCGATGCCATCTATCGACGCCCAGACAGTAAGATCGTTACCCCAAAGGAAAAGGACCTCTTGGAGATGGGCCACGCGTTATTTACAACCCGTATTGGCCCGATAGACGTATTAGCGCATATCGAGCAAGAAAAAACCTACGAAGATCTCTTCAAGCACACCGTCGAAATAGTTTTCAGGGATCGCCCTCTATATGTCCTTGGCATCAAGATGCTGATAGACCTAAAAAGAGCTTCTCAAGATCCGAAAGATAAACAGCGGCTCCCTGTACTTGAAGAAACACTGCTGCAGTTGGAACAAGCGTCAGACATCGCCACCAAAAACAGGAAATAAACAGCCATGGATGCGTGTGTACAAGGCAATGTTTTAGAGGAGCTGCTGAAGCTTTTGAAACTGGAGAAGATCGAAGAGAACATCTTCCGGGGCCAAAGCCAGGACCTGGGCTTCGGGAATGTGTTTGGCGGGCAGGTCTTGGGGCAGGCCTTGTCGGCCGCCAGCCAGACCGTTCCAGCCGACCGGCGCGCCCACAGCCTGCACGCCTATTTCATGCGGCCGGGGGATGCCACCAAGCCTATTGTCTACAATGTAGATTGCATACGGGACGGGCGCAGCTTTACCACAAGGCGTGTTGTGGCCGTCCAAAAAGGGCGCGCCATTTTCAACCTGGCCGCCTCTTTCCAAGTCGATGAATCCGGTTTCGAACACCAGGATGAAATGCCCGAGGTGCCCGGACCGGAGGGAATCGAGCGGGAAATCGACCGTGCCCGACGGCTGGCCGACAAGCTGCCGCCGGGGCTGCGAGAAATGATCCTGTGCCGCAAACCCATCGAAATCCGCCATGTCAACCCAGTGGACCCCTTTAAACCCGACATCCAGCCGCCCGCCAAGTATGTCTGGTTCAAGGCCATCGACAAGATGCCCGACGATCCGGCCACCCACCAGTATCTGCTGGCCTATGCCAGCGATTTCAATCTGGTGGCCACCACCCTGTACCCCCACGGCTACACGTTTTGGCAGCCGGAGATGCAAGTCGCCAGCCTCGACCACGCCATGTGGATCCACCGCGAGATCCACATGGACGATTGGCTGCTTTATGCCATGGAAAGCCCGAGCGCCTGCAAGGCCAGGGGGCTCGCGATTGGACGCATATTTACGCGGGAGGGGAAACTGGTGGCCACGGTGGCACAGGAGGGATTGATCCGATATCGCGGTACGACCGCCCCGTAAGAGGATTCAGCCCGGGCTTCGATCGTGAGGCGTCTAACGCTTGGCTGAACCAAACCCCATGGCTGCAGCTGTTTCCACGTCACCGGGACGGCCGCGCTTTTCCAGATAGCGGGCCAGGGCCTCGCGATCTTCAGCCGATTTTTTCTGAGCCAGGTCGCTCTTAGCCGAGAGCGTTTCGGGCCGTATCTCCACCACGGCACAGGCCTTGTAATCCGGCATGTCCGCATGCACGGGGGCCGGCGACCGGTCCGGTTCGTGGGCCGCCACCAGGGCATTTAGCGCTGTGGTTTTCAGGTCGCCGTCCGGCACCACCCGCGCACGCCCCCGGATGATCACACAGTGGTAAAACTGATGCAGGCTGCACCCGCCGCCCTCCGGGTTGAAGCCCAGGTCGAGGTAGGCCAGGGGAATATCCACCTCAAAACAGACCCGGTCCTCGCGGGCGATATTGTCCAGTTTCTCCCCCCTCAGGGCGCAGTGAAAATAGATACACGAATTGGTGTAAACGTAATTGACCGGCGTGATGTAGGGGTAGCCGTCCGCGCCCAGCGTGGCCAGTCGGCCAATGGTGGCGTCCGACAGAATCCGGCTGATTTCCTGTGGATCGGTAATTTCAGACTGACGACGTCGCATGATGGTCGAGCTCCAAGGGTAAAAATGATCGATCAGTTCACGTGCCGGGGATAATTGCCCACAGGTCGGGTTCGCCGTCAAGTCTCAAGATGGGGTTTGCCTGCCGGACCGGCAGGCCGTGGGTCATCACCCCACCCTGGCAAGCCTTGTCCCCACGATGCTCAATTCCCGTCCAGAATTTCCTCGATGCGACACAAGGCCTGATCGAAAGGGTCCAGGGGCGGGGTCTCCGATGGCGGGCGCCCGGGTTCAAAAAGGACGAAAAACAAGGCCTGCAGCAGACCGAAAAACCAAATGCCAAGCCCCCAGGACACTGGCGTGGACAGGTTCCACAGCACCAGGCACAGCCCGCCGCCGCCACACAGGATAGCCTCCCGCACAAGGGACTGGACGACCGACCGCGGATAGCAGATGCCGCTTCTACTTTTTATCCCGCCGATCCCGGTAGGACTCATATTGCAATGTCTTGGCGTTTTTCTTCTGTTTCGACATCACGGCTTCCGGGCGGCCGGCAAAGGTATCCCGAACGACACCTCCCAGCGCTTCCACATCCTTCTGAAGATTTTCGGATACCTGCTGCGAGGCCACCACCTGGTTGACCGCCGCCTTTTCCCGACGGTAAGTTTCGATGTGCTGCAGGGCCTGCTGCTGATCCCCGTCACGGAGGGCGTCCGCCACGGCGGCCTTGAGGCGCCCGAAGTCTTCCTGGATGACTTTGGCGGCCCAGCTGTCTTTCCGGATGGACGCCATGACGTCATCCGGGCTTTCCACGCAGGCCACGATGAAGGTTTCCGCCAACGTGGTCCTAACCCGGCCTTCGCTGCTGCGGAACCCTATCTGCAGGTCCTTGATAACCACATCGCCCGGCGTTTTGGTCGGAATTTTAAAAGTGAGATAGAGCGTACGGGTCTGACCGAAACGCAAACCGCCCGGGTTAAAGGAAGCCCTGCCGTCCCGGGTCTCGATCGGGTACCCGCCGGCATCGATCAGTTGAATCCCATTGTTTAACGGGACGCTGACCGTCATCCCGGAAGCGGCCGTGGCCACCGCATGGCGATATGCCTGGTGAAACACCGCGGCAAAGGCCGCCGGGTCTTCCATGTACGTGTAGGTGCCGCCGCCGTAGTCGGCCAGGGTGGTCATGAGGTGTTCGTTAAAGTCGTTGCCCACGCCAACCGTACTCACCACCCAATCCTTGGAAAGGCCAGCGGCGGCCATGCGTCCCAACGCGTGGGGGTCGGTGACGCCATGATTGGCCAGGCCGTCCGAAATCAGCAGCAGTTTGCAGTGGTGATCCACCATGGGACGGGCCGCGAAGAGCGCCAGACCGGCTTCAAGGCCCCCGCCGAGGTTGGTTCCGCCGCCCGGGTGTACACCCGCAATCATTGCGGACAGCTCACGACGGTGGTTGTCCGTCATGGGCAGCAGGCCGCTCAGCGTCTGAGGCGCATTGCTATAGGTAACGATACCCAGCCGATCCTTCGGTGACAACGCTTCGATCAGCCCTTGCACGGCCCGGCGCGCATCATCGATCTTCCGCCCGTTCATGGACCCGCTGCGATCCAGAACCACCACCAGGTCAACCCCCGGTGACGGAGCGTTGCCGGCCAGATCGTTCTCCGGCGCTTGGAGGGTCAGCGCCAGGGTGGCGAGACCATCCGAATGAAGAAGCACCTTGTCCTGGACCAAATGCGCGTTCACGGCAAGAGTGCCGTTGGCATTGTCCACCATATCGATTGTTGCACCGGACGGCTCATGACCGGTGATGCCCATGGCCACACCGGTCACAAGGATCAGCCCCACGACCAGCAGCAGGGTACGGCGATTGATCTTCTTCATGGCAAACCTCCTTTGCGTTGGTGAATGGCAATCATCACGATGGCTGCCATCCTAACAAGGCCACGCCGGAAGACAATTCAAAGAAGTGCAAAAGAAGAGAGAGAATTTTTTGCATAAGTTTTGCTTTGTAATTTTAAACCAATGCTATAGAGTGAAGGTAACCGTCATGGATAGCCCCTCAACCCACAGGAGAAACGAGCCATCATGCCGACTGCCAAAGCACGCATCCTCGTCGTGGAAGACGACCCGGCCATCTTGAACGGCCTTTTGGATGTCCTGGTTTTCAACGGCTATGATGGAGTAGGTGCCGCGGATGGGCGTGACGGTTTGCAAAACGCTCTCGATGAGGCCTTTGATCTGGTCATTCTGGACATCATGCTGCCCTCCCTGGACGGGTTTTCCATCTGCCGCCGCATCAGAGAACGCAAACCGGCCCAGGGGATTCTCATGCTGACCGCCAAGGGCGCCGAAGATGACGTGGTTACCGGATTCCAAGCCGGTGCGGATGACTATGTCAGTAAACCGTTTTCCCTGCGGGAACTGCTGGTCCGTGTGGAAGCCCTCCTGCGGCGGGCTGGCAAGCTCACGGGCCAGGCGGACATCCGCCACCGGGGCATACACTTCCGGGGGAAAACCCTCGAAGCCATTTCCGGCGAAACGATCACCGCCTTGACCCGCCGGGAAATGGATATCATCGCCTACCTTCACCACCATCAGGACCGCATTGTTTCGAGAAAGGAACTCCTGACCGACGTCTGGCATTACGCCGATGCCGACATCGAAACACGCACGGTCGACATTCACATGCTCAAACTGCGCAAGAAAATCGCCCGGTTGATCGGAGAACGGCCGTTTATTCAAACTGTGCGGGGTGAAGGCTATCGCCTTGAAAAAGACGGATAAGCCATGAAGCACCTGAAGCTGCTCATCGTGCTGTTTGCCCTGGCGACCACCCTTCCCATGGGCTACGTGGTTGTGCGGACCTATCAGGGCATTGCCCAGGAAGAAACCGCACGCATGCGGTTTTTCGCTGAAACGCTTTTCGATACCATTGAATCGGAACTGGCTGGCCGGGTGGAAATCGAAGAAAACCGCCCGGTGGATGCATATCACCACACTGAAACGCTGCCTGCCGATCAGGGCGGCTCCCAGAGAATTTCACCCCTGGCCTCCCCGCCTGAGGCACCTTATATTTTGGGCTATCTTCAAAACAATCCGGATGGCACCTTTCAAGCGCCTATCGTGGCAGACGCACAAAAAATCCCTCCGGGGGTACAGAAGATCGTTCAACAACTGGAGGCCATCAACCGCCAGTTCAACCGCAAAAAAAACGCCATTCCGCTGGCCAGTGCAACAGCGCCGGCCGTAACGCCTGCCAGGAAAAAAGCGGAATTGCCGAAAGAGGCGGATCAAAAAAGTTCTTTTGCCGGAAAATTTCTCGATCTGGACCGCAAACGCGCGCCAGACGACTACCTGGGGCGCAAACCCCAGCGCACCGAAGAAATCTCGGCCCAACAGGCCTTGAACGTGGCGCGTCAAAACGAGGATAAAGCAGGGCAAAACGATTCCCCAACCGCCTCCGGTCACAGCGCCCATGACCTCGAAGCGCCATCCTATCAAAACCGGTCGGCCGCATCGGCGCCGGCCCGGTCCTCCTTGGGTGAAAGCCCGATTTTACTGGAAACCGATGGGGCTGCCGCGGCTGACGTGCTGCCACCCCGTTTTCAGGTCGAAGTCGCACCGCTGCAGTCGGTGTTCATCGATGCCGACCGCATCTTCATCTTTCGTCGCATCGTTATCGACGAGCGCATTTATCGGCAGGGATTCATCCTGCAAGTCAATGCCTTTCTCAATTATCTTTCAAGCACCTATTTTGCCACCCAGCCCATGTCCCGTTTTGCCCAACTGCGCCTGGAAATCAATGATATGGATCACCCCGCCACTATCATCCAGACCGGTGCCAACGTTCGCCAGGAGAAGTTTGCGCTCGACCGCGGTTTCCCGGCACCGTTCAATTTCCTCTATGCCCGCCTGACGAGTGAAAAAATTCCACCGGCCGCCTCACGGCAGACCCTCAACATCATGGTGACAATCCTTGGGGCCGTCTTCCTGCTGGGCCTCGGGGCCATCTACCGCAGCGCCCACGCCATGGTGGATCTCTCCGAGCGCCGTGCCCGATTCGTCTCCTCGGTAACGCACGAACTCAAGACCCCCCTCACCAACATTCGCATGTATGCCGAAATGCTGGAGCAGGGCATTGCCCGGGACAATGCCCGGGAGCAGGATTATCTGCACGTGGTGGGCTCAGAAAGCGCGCGCCTGTCACGGCTGATCAACAATGTGCTGGAATTGTCCCGCCTTGAGAAAAAACAGCGCCATTTTGACATGCGCAAGGGCGACTTCCAAGATGTGCTGGACGAGGTGCAAGCCGTCATGACGGAAAAGGTGCGCCAGGAAGACTTCACACTTACAATGGCGCCCTCGGAGGGTATCGAATTCGTCTATGATCGCGAAGTGATGGTGCAGATCCTGATCAATTTGATCGAGAACAGCATCAAATTCGGCCGGCAGTCAGCCACCCGCCACATTACGATTGACGTCGCGAGTCATGACGATCACGTCGACGTCACGGTTGCGGACACCGGACCCGGCATCCCCCGCCACGCCCTCAAAAAAGTCTTCGATGATTTCTACCGGGTAGAGGATGCCCTCACCCGCACCACCGGCGGCACCGGCATCGGCCTGTCCCTGGTCAAGAAGTTCATGCAGGCCATGGGGGGCAGCGTCACGGCCGCCAACAACAGCGGCCCAGGCTGTACCATTACACTGCGCCTGCCCAAGCGTTGATGCGACAAGGTCGCTGAAGCTGGAATGGTATCCTCAGGTGGCGTAATCCCGCGGTAATGGTTTAGGTTTATAGAGCAAGTTTCCTTCGACCTGTCTTTTTTACCCGAAGCGCCCGCAAAATTCGATAAATCTTTTTCTGCAGAATTTTCCTTCGTTCAAAACCTCTTTTTTGATCACAGACATCGCGTCGAATGGCTTTTTCGATCAAGGCCAGCTCCATAGTATCCGGGCGTTGGCCTTGATACTTGAGAAATGGTATGGAGGTCTATTAATTGCCCATCTTTTCCATGGCCTGACTCATCCGCTGCATGGCGGCCTGGACCTGGGGGTCCGTCATGTACTTCATCATGTTCATGGTGGCGGCCGGCATGCGGGCGGAGAGTTCTTCCAGTCGTTCGGCCTCTTTTTCCACTTCCGGCGGTGTTTCGCCGCCGCCCTCTTTCATCAGTTCCGGGTATTTTTCACGAAACGCCTTTAGACGGGGAATCAAATCCTCCATACCGACCGAATAGGCATCGATCGCGGCCGCACAGTCTTCAGCGGTGGTGGCATTTTCAAGACCCGTGATATAGGCTTCCATCACCTGGGCGTGGTCCTTCATGATGTCCCGGGCATCCGCATATTTGTCGCCGCCGCAGGCCGCCAGGATCAAAAGCATCGCCACTGAAAAAATCCGCACGCAAATGGGTTTCATACGACCTCCTTCGATAGTGATTAATCTTATGGAAAAACGGTTCACCGAAATGAAAGCACGGGCCAGGACCGCCGGGCGGCAATACGGGCCAGCACCCGGGTGGGCGCCACCACATGCGGGTGCCCCACCGTTTCCAACAGGGGGAGATCGGCCGGATGGTTGCCGTAGGCGAAGGAGGCGTCCAGATCGACATCGGCTTCCTGCGCAAATTGATTAGCGCATTCCTGCTTGGTACGATCTACGCAAATAGCCCCCCGGGAGCGCCCCGTCAGCAACCCGTCGGTGTCTTCCTCCAACTCCGTACAGAATAACCGGTCCAAACCAAGGTCACGGACGACCGGTTCGAGCATGTAACGGACCGAACCGGATATCAGTACCAGCAAATGCCCGGCCCGGCGGTGTTCTTCGAGCCGGTCCAGAATACGTGGCGCCAGATGCGGCTTGAGGTAGGTCAGATAAAAATCCTCGGCGGTGGCTTCAAAATCCGATAGGCGGCGGTGACGGTAATAGGTCAGCAAGACCCGCGCCATGCCGGCCTCCGACAACCACTGCCACTGGTAGAGAATATTGGCGGACCAAACCTTCAGGAAATACCCCAAAGGCAGCACCCCCCGCTCCCGGAGCATGCGGATGGCCATGTGACCGCTCTCCACTTCGAGCAAGGTCTGGTCAAAATCGAAAAAGGCCGCAATGGCGGATCGTTTCATGGCCAATGCGTCTCGGGCTTTGGATGGGATTTCCGAATCACGTGTGTCCTGACTGTCATCAGGGAAAGGGCAATTGCGCTTGCCCCCCGTCGGGTGACACCGTCTTGTAGCGGCCGGCCTGCCAGTTGGCCAAATCGGACACATACCATTTGGAAAACCGCCGGTCCGAGGGCCCGCCCGCCAGGTTGGAGCATAAAACGGTATCGGCCATATCCGTCACCCACCGGAAGGAGGGCATGAAGGTCGTCACCCGGCCCCCGCTTTCGTATATCTGGCCCTGATGGATGGTGGCCCGGCTGCCGATGCCGGCCAGGGGCCCGCGATCAAAGCCGGCGAACCCGGGCAGTTTGCCACCCAGCAGGATGTGCGCCATCGTGATCTGGCGGTCCTGCGCCCATTCCCGGGGTTCCACCGCCAGGGCACGTTCGGCCGCCTTGCGATACAGTTCATCACGGGTCTGGCCACCGAACCATGTCGATTGTGATGCGAGCAGAATCCGGTCAAAATTTTCATAGAAATCGATAAAGACACCGGTCCGGGCGGCCAGAAAATCAATCACCTTTTCACCCATCCCATTTCGGCCGAAGACTTCCCGGTAGAGTTCCTGGTAAAACCGTTCGAACAGGTAGGCGCCCCTGGATGTCGCGTCGTAGCAGCGATCCCAGCTTTTCAGAATCTTTCCCTGGGGCGTTTCCGGCAGCAACGGCTTCAAGATCGCCATAAAGCGTTCCGCCTGCAGGGAATAGAGGTCGAAATGCATCGTCGTCATGTCATCGACGGTGAATTTTTTCTCTTCCCGCAGCAAATCCCGAATGCGATCGGCCCGGTAGGCCCCCATCGGAATATTGATGGGACTGGCCGTGCCCAGTGCGTTGAGATCGTTGTTGGCGGTGACGATGAACCCTTCTTCAGGGTTTATGGCCCGAGGCATCTCCTCGATGGTCAGAAATCCCTGCCAGTCATTTTCCGCCATCCATCCCGGCAGGGGAACAAAGCCTTTCGCCCCTTCGCGCCGGCGGGGAACCAGACCGGTCATCTGGTAACCGATGTCACCATGGCGGTCTGCAAAAACATAATTCAAAGCGCTTTCAATCTTCCCCATAGCCGCCATACCGTCTACTATCGTCGATGCTTTACCGATTTCGAAGATTCCCTCCAACGCGCCGGCACCCCCATCCCCCGGTGCCCAGCGCGTTGCCAAATAATAGCCCTCTTGGTTGGGGTCGCCGTCCAAAACACCATGCTCGTTTTCATAAAATACCACCTCGACCGACGGTTTTTTCTTACGCTGGATGATTTCCCGCCGAACCTGGAAGGGTTGCCAGTTATCCCCATTTTCACGGTAACAACACCCGTCACGGCAGTGTTCGATCCAACTGTCCGCGGCGTCTGCAAAAGCGTAGGTCACACCCCAAGCGATATCGGGGCTTCTTCCCCCCAACAGGCCCGGGAGTCCCGGCATGGATCCCCCCATGAGCGTGCGCCCCCCTCCAGTCATAACCAGTTCGCACCAGACGTTGGGCAGCCGGTTGACTTCCAGGTGGGGGTCGTTGGCCAGAATAGGCTTGCCGCTGGCCGTCCTGCGGCCCGCCACCACCCAGTTGTTGGAGGCCATCATGCGCGGCGCGGCAATGGACCACAGCACGTCCGGGGGCACGATCCGCTCGCCCAAGGTCACCTGTTTCAGCAGGTCGACATCCAGTCCTTCCAAATTGCCCGGAAACAGTTCTTCCAGCTTGTCCTGCGGCACGCCGGCCTGCACCATTTCCACGCAAAGTCGCTCCACTTCGGTCTGGGACTGGGCCAGTGTCAGGTAGCCCACCATGCGCGCCATGAGAATCGTATCCTCCGGCCGCCAGGGCTCCAGACGATATCCCAGCAGGCGGAATTCCCACGGTGATTTGCGCTGCAACCCGAGGTTGATCCCATCGCAATAGGCTTCCAGGTTGCGGCGATCATCGGGACGCAAGGCGTCGATCAAATCCTGGGCACCTCCCCGCCAGTTCATCCGGCGAAAAAAGGCATCCACGCCCAGCATCTCGTCGCTGGCCTCCAGAAATTCGGAGGCGCGCCCCTGCCCTAGAATCCGCATGAGCAAGAGCTGCATACCGCGGTCCCGGGCATGCACATAGCCCTGACCCTGATACATGCCGCCCTCATCGGGTGCCTCGACATGGGGAACACCGTTCTGATCTCGCCAGACATTGAAATTGGGTTGCATCGAATCATCCTCAGAAGAAAAGTGCTAAGAATAGATAACCGCAATTACTTACGCCATCGCATATAAGCACAAATCCCAGCGAAATAAAATAGCACTTCCGTGTCAGTGGCAACCAACGACACGGGTCGACCCTCGCCAATCCGCCAAAGGCGTCCCCTGGCATGCAATTTGACATTAGCGAATTGATCCGCTACCGCCTTTGTGATAGTTCATGGCATCAGGATTGCGATCCATCTCCGCGCGATTCCTCCCGGTAGGGAACTGGCATGAATAACACCAAACACCATAACGACGCCCCCGACGCCCACAAGCCATCGTTTTTGCAACAGACGATAACCCGGGACCTGACCATCAGCCTCGTACTGGCCGTCTTGATCCCGTCGGCCTTGCTCTATGGCTTGACGTACTGGTTCGTTTCCCGCTCCGCCCGCACCGAAATGGAAGAAAAAGCGGGTGAATACCTTTCCTACCTCGTGGACAGTCTCGCCCTGCCGGTCTGGTCGATGGACGAGGAGGGTGTGCGCCGCATCGCGGATTCCTTCATGCGCGGCAATCTGGTAGCCCTGATCCGCATCAGGGACACCACCAATCAACAAGTGCTGTTCGAAGCGCATGAGACCGGGTTGGATGATCTGCTGTTCAAAGAACGGCCTATCGTGTTCAATCAGCGGGTGATCGGCAGCGTGACGGTGGGGTTGACACCGCGCCCCTATGAAAACCGCCTCGATGCGCTTTTGCGGTCCAATTTGCGCAATACGCTGCTGATCGTCGTCATCTTGGCCATCATCACCGGGCTCTTTGTCCGTCGCTATCTGCGTCACCCCCTCGATCTCCTGATCCAGGGAATCGAGAAGGTGTCGCAGGGCAATTATTCCTATGCTTTTCCCCGTTTCAAGCAACGTGAAATCCGCACCATCGTGTCCAAGTTCCGGGCCATGGCGGATCAGGTCCAAAACCGCCAGTTGTCGCTCGAAAATGCCAACCGCCAGCTTGAAAGAGAAATCAGCGAACGGCGGGCGGCGGAAAAAAATCTTCGCCAGAGCGAAGAGCGGTTTCGCGCCCTGATCAATCAGGCCGCGGACGCCATTTTCGTCCATGATTTTACAGGGCGTTTCATCGATGTCAACCAACAGGCCTGCACCACGCTCGGGTACCGCCGGGATGAGCTGCTGGCCATTTCGTTTCCGGATGTGGATTCCCGTTATGCCGGACAAAATTTTAGCGCCAGCATGGCGGAGCTTAGCAAACACAAGCAGCTGACCCACCAATCGTATCTGCAGTGCAAAGATGGTGCGTCACTTCCCGTCGAGATGCGGTTGGGGGTCATCGAACTGAAGGAAGACAAAGCGGTTCTGGTGCTGGCCCGCGATATCACCAACCGACTGCGGGCCGAAGCCGCCCTGCGCGATTCGCAAAAGACACTCCTGACCGTGCTGGATGGGATCGAGGCGGTTATTCACGTGACGGAGCTGGAAACCAGAGAAATTCTGTTTTGCAACAAATACATGCGGGATCAATACGGGGAAAACCCGGTGGGTCGGAAATGCTGGGAGGCCCTGCGCGGGTTTGACACCCCTTGCAGCGATTGCCGCACCGGTGAGCTGCTGGATGCCTCGGGCCAGCCCAGCGGCACCATCGCTTATGAATCCCAAAATCCCACCACGGGGCGCTGGTTCATCAACTACGACCGCGCCATCAAGTGGTTGGACGGCCGTTACGTAATGCTCGAAATGGCCACCGACATCACGGACATCAAACACATGGAAGAAGAACGCCACCGCACCGAGGCCCAGCTGCAACGGGCCCAGCGCCTGGAAGCCATCGGCACACTGGCCGGCGGCGTGGCACACGACTTCAACAACCTGCTGATGGGGATTCAGGGAACCGTCGGCCTGATGATTGAAGATCTCTCCATGGAAAACCCGCAGGCAGCCAAGCTTACGGAAATCGAAGGCTATTTGAAACGGGCGGTGGAACTGACCAACCGACTGCTCGGGTTTGCGCGGGAAGGCAAGTACGAGATACGGCCGGTCGATATCAACCAGCTCGTTACGCGTACAGCCGAACTGTTCGGCCGCACCAAGAAAGAACTGACCATTCGCACCGACTTCCGCCAAACCGTTTGCACGGTGGAAGCCGATGCCGGGCAAATAGAGCAGGTGCTGCTGAATCTTTTCGTCAACGCCTGGCAAGCCATGCCCCAGGGAGGCACGCTGACCATCGCGACCGACCATGTCGATCTTGCGGCGACAAAGGTTGCCGCTTACGACCTCACACCGGGGCGCTATGTCAAAATAACCGTATCCGACACCGGCGTCGGCATGGATGACGAAATCCAGCAACGCATTTTCGATCCCTTTTTTACCACGAAAGAAGTCGGCACCGGAACCGGTCTGGGGCTGGCTTCCGCTTATGGCATCATCACCAACCACCACGGCATCATCGAAGTGGACAGCCGCAGGTCCGGCGGCACGACCTTCACCATCTTCCTGCCGGCATCCGATCTGCCGGCTGTGGAAAAACCCCATCGGCCCGCCACGCGCGTCAGTGGCAGCGAAACCCTCCTTCTGGTGGACGATGAAGAGATGATCCTGACAGTGGGCGCCAAAATGCTGAGTCGGTTGGGCTATACGGTGAGGACCGCCCGGACGGGCCAGGAAGCACTTGCGATTTATGAGCAGGAGCGAGATACCATTGCCATGGTCATACTGGACATGATCATGCCGGTCATGAGTGGGCGCGACCTTTTCGAACGCCTCAAGGAACTCGATCCGCAGATCAAAACCCTTTTATCCAGCGGCTACAGCATCGACGGCCAGGCCGCCGAGATCCTGAAAAGCGGCTGCAACGGATTTATTCAGAAGCCCTTCACCCTGGAGGCCCTTTCCCAGAAAATCCGGGATATCCTGGACGCCGCATAGCCCCCGCCCCTATCCAATTGAATGCCGCGCGGCATCCGCCAACTTTACTTGATGCGTTCGTAAAAGTCGCTGAGGTTATGCTTTCGTCATCCCCCTCTCAGACTATAATCCTTTTATTTCAATAGATTATAGGCTTTCGCCTTCGTGGGATTGACAGCTTAAGGACTTTTTACGACTCCATCTTACTTGGCGGTTAAAGGTGTTTTTCGGTCAGCCATTGGTGGACCGTTTCCGCAATATCTTCCCAACCGGCCTCGCCGATGACCCAATGCGCATGACCGGTCATTTCCTTATAGGTCGACACATGGGCGTATTTGCGGGCGATCTTGCGGGTCACCGCCGCCGGTGTAATCCGGTCTTCCGCCCCGCCAATCACCAACATGGGGCAAGTCACGGCGGCAGGGTCCACCCGTGCGGCACCATTTATGTCCAACAGCCAGAAACCGATTTCGGCTGCCGCCCGGCCCGACTCAAAACATAGTTTGGCATATTCGCTTCGACGCTGCTCGGCGGTCAAGCGGTGCATCATC
>Ga0180430_10002189_pt1 | contig 17960 bp, 14 predicted proteins | sample SS_ome_9_FD_132999 | JGI IMG/M metagenome (GOLD analysis project Ga0180430, IMG submission 132999) | Hypersaline lake sediment archaeal communities from the Salton Sea, California, USA - SS_1_S_2 metaG | ecosystem: Environmental > Aquatic > Non-marine Saline and Alkaline > Hypersaline >... | reverse complement strand
TTCCGCGAGGAACGACCGATCCCACAAGCGGCTGCGGCGTTCGAACACGGCATCGAGCTCCAGATGAACCGAGTCGAAGTAAAACAGGGCAGCGCCGTCGGCCCCACAGTGATGGGCGACGCGCTCCAAGAGTTCCTGCAGGTGGTCTGGAGTCAGAATCGAACGGTAGATGTCCGTAATCAGGTCACTCGAATTCGCACCCATTTCACTGCCAATCCGTTGTCGCGTTGCTCCTAAGCCGTGCATGCCCAAGTATAGGGCTCCAGTTGACGTGTTTCGAATTCAGCCCTCTGCTTCGTGGCAAATCACGATGCTGCTGTCTCGTCTCTGGGGCAACTCGTAGGACGCGGGCGCATGATGGCGCCGTTCGAGCGACTGGTCTGCGGACGCGTTGTACCATTATGGGTCTGGTGCATCCACCGGCAGCGATGCGGTCAAGGCTTTCCTGACCAGGCCCGTACGATTGCTGCCATCGACCGTTTGCAGCAAAGACGATAACTGTCGCTCGACCGTCTCCGGCGAGACGCTGCGCGCGTCGGCGATCTCGGTGTTGGTCCATCCATCGAGCAGCAAAGCGCAGACTGCTAGTTCTGCTAGCGTCAGCTTGTAAGCTGCGGCGATGCCTGCCGTGTCGCCGCTTTCCAGCTTGTGGCGGTCGATTATCAGCACGATGGCCCCTCGGAAGCCCAGTGCGAGGCCGTTGTCGTCATCAGTCAGGGGACTGGCCCGAGACATCGATGAAAAACGCGCCGACCGCAAGAGCCGCTCGGTCGAAGCTGACGCCAACCCCCGCGAAAAATGGCGTGGGAGCGACAGCCAGCAAGACGTTCGAGCCGCTGGCGGCCGGAAAAGCCGCCGGTAGGGAGGGCGCTGCTAAGCCCGACTGGAGTTCCGGCGGCAGGCCACGCTCGAAATCGAACAACGTCGTTGACCCCGATACTGCTCCATGCAAAACCCACACGCTGGAATAATTCGTGACGGCGACTGGCAGCGTAGTGCTCCACAAAAGGGCGAGTGTTGCCAGCAAATGTGCGGTCGGACATCTCGGTGTTCGCGTTTCTAAGGCTCAGCCGGGCGCTGACCGGCATGCGCACGCGGCAGAGACATCAGCAATCGCACGAGAGCTGTCTGCCTCGAGCACCCGGTCTTCAGAAATACCGACTTGAGCTGAGTGCGGAGGGTATGCTGGCTCACACCGGCCAGTTCCGCGATCTCCGGTAGCGATAGATCGTCAAGTAAGGCCGTACACAACCATATCTCGGCAGGGCTCAGGCGGAAGAGTTCTCTCAGGATCGCCTCGAAATCATCGTCGTGGGCACGACTTCGTTCACTGACCAGAGCGATGGCACGCCCAGAGGGTTCGGTAGTCAAGGGACTGATCAGAATCTGGCGCCGGTGGCCCGACGAATCACGGAACTGGGCTACGGCTCCCTCTCGTCGGCGAGATCGCGTGGCACGTACCACCAGCCTTTCCAGGCGCGCCGACGAATCGCCCGTGAGCATGACGAGTCTACCGGCCCGGATGGCGAGTTCGCTCTCGCCCGAGACCTCCTGCTCGGCGGCACGATTCAGGAATTCGACTCGGCGGCGACTGTCGACGATGAACACCGGGTGGCACAGGGCGTTCAGGCCCGCTTCGAGAGTCCTGCTGGCGTCATGGGTGCGCCACAGCGAGCTGCGGATCACCAAGGCTCGTTGGACGTGCGGAACCAGCGTTCGAAACGCTCTGCAAGTCTGCTGATCGAACGACTCTTCCCTGCGGTGCCGGTAGATGCTGAAGTACACGCTCGGATGCGCCCGGCGGTCAAAGATGGACGTCGTCAGAAGGTGGTAGATGTCGTATTGCCGCAGGAAATCGTTGTACCACTCGGACGCGTCGAACACCGCGCGTGCGACGAGTTGATCCCCGACCATGACCCTGTTGGTTCGCTGGCAGGACCTGACCACACCCTGCACCCACAGGTCGGTCGCTGCGTAGTAGCTCTCGTAACTGGCGAGGCTATCGGGCGGCAACGCCCGACCCACCCACAGAGCCTCCGCGGCACTGCTGGGTAGTTCGTGGGTGAACAGGAGCGAGGAATGCCCGCCGAGGAGGTGCTGTGCGCGATCGACGGCACCTTCCCAATGCCCACGGTCGGCCGCTGCCGCATAGAATTCATCGATACAGGCTTCGAGCTTCTCCGGATTGATTCGCATTGTCTGCCCCTCCTTGCCAACACTGACACGGTCATCGCGAGTCACCATTTCCGGCCGGCGTGGGGCCCGGTCGACGCGGCGCCAGCATCGAAACGCTCCCGCATTCTCGCGGCGGAGGCATCCCCCAAATGGGGGAAGCTCTGCTGATGCGTGAGTCTTGGTGCTGAGTTGAGCGGCTCCTGCGCGCAATCCATTGGAACGTTACGTGGTTTGAAGCAGCGTAACGAGATCGATGGCACTGGCTCTGCATAGGCGTTCCGATTTATCGCTCACTTGAAAGTAACTCGGATGCCGTTCTGCGATCGATGGGTTTTCCGCAACGCATTGTTCTCAGTAGAGATCACCCGATTGGAAAGAGTTCAGCAGGCATGTCCCGGTCGACACGTCGTCGCCTCGTTCGCCTGGCGCGTCGGACGCGGGGCCCGTTGGTCGTTCGCCGAGCGATGGCGGTGCGCCGCGTTGGCGAAGCCCAGACGGCGACCGAAGCCTCGCGAGTGCTGGCGGCAGCACGCGCTTTGGTCGGTGCTGGCGGGCTCTGCTTCTGAGTCCGGGCGAGGCGGGGCTGGTTCCGCAATGCCGCGGTCCGTCCCCGTCCACGGTCTCCCCTGCGCTCATCGAGCAGCTGTTGGCGCTGGTGTCGTAGTCCCCACGCGACCTCGGCTACCTGCGCGGCACCTGGACGTCCGAGTTGCTGGCCAGGGAGTTGGCGCGCCTGCATCGGCAACGCATCGACGCATCCGCGCGTCGATGGCGCTCCGGTTGCGGCGGCGTCTGCAGCAGGCTCGGGGCGCGATAGCTGAGACTTGTCGCGGCGCTTTCGTGGGCAGCATCAGCGTGTCAGCCGCGGCGGCGTTTCGCCAGGAGGACGCCGAAGGCGCCGCCGAACAGCCACGCCGCACCCGGCAGCGGTACGGTGCTGACGCCGTACTCGAGGTTGTCTATGGCCCAGGCGCCGTCGCCGCCGGCGTCCATCTCGATGCGCGTGATGCGCGGCATGTCGTTGCGGAACAGGCCGAAGAACTCCGCGCTGTCGTTGCGCACCGCGGTGCCTTCGAACGAGGTCGTGGTGGTGCTGCCGCCGACGAAAGTCACGACGACCTGCGTGCCGGTATGGTCGATGTCGCGAAACGCCAGGTAGTCGATCGGTGCCGCGGAGAAATCCAGCGCGAGGTAAGCACGCTCGTTGTGCTCCAGGGCGAAGCCGCCGACCGGGTTCGAGCCGCCGATACCGCCGGCCGTGCCCTCGATGCGCGCACTGCCGGCCGAGGACGTATCGGTAATCACCAGGCCGCCGGGAAACAGGCCGCCGAGACCCGAGACGTTCTGCCCGTCGCTGAAGCCGGTCTCGAAATCGACCGCGTGCTGCGCGCTGGTGATGCCACTGGCCAGCAGCCAGGCATCGCGCGTCGCATCGATGTCGGTGCCGGGGCTGTTGAACGTCTGCAGCGCAGCGAAAGCTGCCGGCGTCGTCCCGAGTAGCAGCAGGGTCGCGAGGCTTCGTGCGTACCGGGTGCGGGTAGCGGGGCGATAGGGCATGAATGGCTCCTGGGTTCGTGTGAACCCTGGAGTCTAACCGGCAGCGCCGCGCACGACCGGTAATCGTTCGCGTCCGCGCCAGGGGCAAAAAAAGAGCCCCGGGGAGAGGGGCTCGATGAGCGGGTGCGCGCGCACGGCAGGGGAGTGATGTGGAAGCCGCCGCATCGCCACCGCTCATACCAACGTAGTTGCCCGCGGCGCCGGAATCACCCTACGTCTACGTATGTCACCGGTTCGCGGTAGGTCACGCGTGTGCCGTCGGCGGACTTTGTGCGCCGGTTCATAAAACGCGCAATCGTCAAAGAATGTTACGAATTCCTCTCTAAGCTCGATCGTGAGGATGACGCGTGCTGAACGGGTGGAGCACATGCCCGGGGCGCACGTCGATCCGCAGCCACGAGACCGACGGAGGGACCAATCATGAATACACGCACAAGAAGTGCGCACGCTGTCGTCGTGTGCATGCTCGGTGTCTGCCTCGCGCTGTGCAGCGGGGCGCTCGCCGCGCGGGAGGTCAAGAAACTCGTCATCACCGACTTCACCAATAGCTGCGGCGGCGACGACGTCGGCGCATGGAACAACATGGTCGACGGTTGGTACGACGAGATGGACGACGAGAGCTATACCAAGGACGGCGCCTATGTGAACGGCAACATGACGCTCGAACGCTTCTGCGACCCGGACTGGAACGGCGATTGCGACGACGACCACTACGTGGACGACGCCGATGCGTTCATCCTCGGCACGCACGGCGCTGATTCGGGCGACCACTGGCAGGGCGTGATGCGCTGGAGCTGGAACGGTCACTGCCGCGTCGACGGTGGCGGCAGCTCGGACGAGATGTGGGTCGGTGACTGGGATGCCGAGTTCATCACGTTGTCCTCGTGCAACAGCGCCGACGACGACAACCTGCCGGGGATCCGCAACGCCATGTTCGACCCCTTCGACACACCGGGCCATGGTCGTCGCGCCCACCAGTGGGACGCTTTTCACGGTGTGATGTGGATCTCCAACGGTCGCCGCGGTGACTACGACGACGTTGCCGACGATGGCCACGACGGTTCGATCTCCGACGCCTGGGTCTACAACCAGAAGGACAGCAAGCAGTGTCCGGTGGCGTATTCCATCAGCAGCTCGCGCAATGGTTGCCTCGTGCGCCTCAACTACGAGCGTTACAACTACATCTACGGCGATCCGCCTGGGCACAACTGGTACTGCTGGAAAGCGTATGCCAACTGCGATCCGACCGGCGAGACCGCCTGGAACCCCTGACGCCAGTCGCGACCGACCGCGCTGAATGCCACGCCATCGCACCCGGGAGACTGCATCATGAACCACCCATCCGTTCTTAACCTGCCAGCGCTGCTGGCGGCGACCCTGCTCAGCACCGCGGCCATGGCCGTGCCGGACGGCGGCGATCGTCCGGTCACCCCGCCGATCGATCCGCCGGGCATGGACAAGCTGCAACAGATCATTGACGCGGCGATGCCGCAGGACGTGCAGGAAGACAACAGCAAGTTGCTCGCGAACCTGCTCAAACCACGCGTCGCCGCGAGCGATCCGTCGGCACAATTCAACGTCATGACGGCGCCACGCGCGCTCGGCATGCGCCGGCCGCGACCGAGCAAGGACTGTTTCGCCCCGCCGCCGCGCTTCGCCTGCGAACTCGTCGAAGGTACGCGCGAAGGCGGCGGCGCGTTTCGCAAAATCGAAGCCGACAGCCTCGGTAACCTGAGCTTCATCAACCGGCTGCCCGATCCTTCGAACGGGGCGCCCGAGCAGGCCGGCGCGCCACCGCTGCCGAGCTTCAGCCTGAGTGAGAAGGAAGCGGTCGCCGCGTTCTTCGACGTCTTTACCGGCGTGTTCGGCGTGCCGCCGGAGGAAGCGCCGGATAGTGCCGAATGGCAGGTCGACAAGCTCCTGCTCGGTCTGCAGAACAGCGATGAGCCGGGCAAGCCGCCCGAGATCCACACCATCGCCGGCACCGTGCAGGTGCCGCGCATGCTCCAGGTCGAAGGCCTGAGCGTGCCGCGCGTGCCGGTGCTCGGCGCACACGTGCAGGGTTCGATGGACGACCTCGGCCGCGGGCTGCCGTTCCGCGTCGAAGTGCAGGAGTGGACCAGGTTCACGTTCCCGCCGGCGCTGCAGCGCGCCCGCGCACGTGGTCGCAGCGCGCTCGTCGGCGAGATCGCGAAGGAACTCGTCAACGCCTTGCGCAATGCGCCGAAGGACGTGGCGATCCAGATCGCCTATGCCAAGGTCGGCCAGTTCGACGAACTCGGTTCCTACGGCGGCCCCGACACGGACGAGGCCACGGGGGTTGCCGCCGACGGCATCCCGGACGCCCATCGTTACGTGCCGGTCCTGCTCACCTCGGTGAGCCCGATGGCCGCGGACGCCTCCGAGGAGGAGCAGGCGGGCGCATTCAGCACCGCCGGCCAGGAACTGGTCACGCCGTTGTTCGAGCTCAACGAGTAACCACCGCTTGGGGTCCCGCGGGTTCGGTCGTCGCGCTGCGCGCGGGCAGCACGGCGCCCGGCCCTCGGGGCCGCATTCAGATTGCAGCGAGGAGAATCAATCATGACGAGCCTTCCCATCCGTAGCGCCTGCGCGGCGCTGCTTACCTGCGTGATGAGCGTGGCCCAGGCCGCCGTCACCCTGCCGTCCGGCGATTCGTTCCAGGACGGCACGCTGGAGTTTCTCTACGCGGCGAACGGCTCGGCCCGGATCGACCCGGCGCTCTACGTCGATAGCAACGAGTTGTTCGGCCCCGGCGCCCTCGGTGAGGTCTATGCCACGCCTACCGGCGCCGAGTTCGCCACCGGCCTGGTCTTCGACTATGCCTTTTCCGGTATCGGTACGGACACGATGACGATTACCTACGGCATCACCAACGAGACCGGGCTGACCTGGACCGGGCTGCGTTTCCTGGCCGACGTCTCGGGCGATCCGTTCGACTCGCTGCTCGAGCTTGCCAGCGTGCGCGGCGCACCGCTGACGCCGGCCGATCCGGTCGCCTGGGGTATCGATGACTTCGATACCGGCAACCTCTACATCAACGACATCCTCGGCGCCGGGCAGCTCGACAACAGCGATGGATGCGGTGGCGTCGCCTGCGCCGCGGAAGGCGCCCTGCAATGGAATCTCGAGCAACTCGCCGACGGGCAGCGCTGGGTAATCACCGTGCAATTGTCCGATGCCGGCCTGGTCGGCTCGCAGCGCTGGCTCGAGTTCGCGCTGGACGACGGCGGGCCGACCGGGGAAGTGCTGAGCTTCTCCGGCCAGGCGATGGTCGTGCCGCTTCCGGCCGCAGCGTGGCTGCTGCTCGGCGGCATGCCACTGCTGACCGTCAGGCGGCGCGCTGCCCTGGCGCTTTAGCAACCGCTCGCTGCCCGCGGGTCGCTATCCGCGGGCAGCGAGCGGTTGCCGTCATCCTGCCGGACGCACGACTTTCCAGCCCCACCCCGTAGCGCGCGGGATGAATCCTCCGGCGCGCTCCTTCGTGCACGCACACGCCGCCCTTCGTTGATCCGCTCGCCGATGCCGGGCCGTGATGCCCGCCTGACCTGTCCTGAGCGCGCCGCCGCCCGTACGCGCCAGGGTTGAGCGACGCAGCACCTTCCGCCAGTGTCGGATTGCAAGCGCAAGCCGGCACTGCCCGTCACCTCGGCGTCATCAGCTGTTAACCGTACGCTCACGCGGCGTTCACGAAGCGCCTCTAGTCTGTTCTCTCCAATCACGAAGAACACCACCGGAACGCTGCGTCCGGGACCAGGATAACGAGGAGGGAACTCATGAATCAGCCTGCTGATGTCGCGGCGGGACGTCGCGTTCGTTGTGTCCGCAACGCGCTTGCCAGCGCCGTGGCGTGCGTCCTTGCCGCACCCGCGTTCGCGTTACCCGCTCTCGAGACGGTGCGTTTCGCAACGTTCAACGCTTCGATGAATCGCAACACGGAGACGCAGTTGCAGAGCGCGCTCGCGAGCGGCAGCGACGCACAGATACGACGCGTGGCCGAGGTCATCCAGACCGTGCGCCCCGACGTGCTGCTGGTCAACGAGTTCGACAACGCACCGGGCAACGGTGCCGGATTCATTGCGCCGGGATCGCCGGCGAGTGGTTCCAATGCGCAGATGTTCATCGACAATTACCTGGGGGTGTCGCAGAACGGCGGCGCCGCCATCGGCTATGACTACGCCTACTGGGCACCGTCGAACACCGGCGTTGCGTCGGGGTTCGACTTCAACAACAACGGCATCGTCGGCGGCGGGGACGATGCTTACGGTTTCGGCGGCTTCGCCGGTCAATACGGCATGCTGGTGCTGTCGCGTCATGCCATCGATTTCGCTGCCGTGCGTACGATGCAGAACTTCCTGTGGAAGGACATGCCCGGAGCGTTGCTGCCCGATGATCCCGCGACGCCCGCGGTCCAGGACTGGTACTCGCCGGCCGAGCTCGGCGTCTTCCGCCTCTCGTCCAAGAGTCACTGGGACGTGCCGGTGACGATCAGCTCGGAGACCGTGCACTTCGTGGTGAGTCACCCCACGCCGCCGGTGTTCGATGGGGCCGAGGATCGCAACGGCACGCGCAACCACGACGAAATTCGCCTGCTCTCCGACTACGTCAGCGGTGCCGGCTATATCTACGATGACGCCGGCGCCGACGGCGGGCTCGCACCCGGCTCGCTGTTCGTGATTGCGGGAGACCTCAACGCGGATCCTTTCGACGGCGACTCGACCGGCAATCCGATCGATCTGCTGATCGACAACCCGAACGTCAACGCCTGCGCCACGCCCGAGCCGGGTTGCCTGATCCCGGCAAGTGCCGGGGCCGTCGCCGACAGCGCCGACGATGCCGGGGTCAACCTGGCGCATGGCGGCGACGCCGCCTATGACACCGCCGACTTCGGCTTCGCCGGTGCGACCGCGCCGGACGCTGCGCCGGGCAATGTTCGCGTCGATTACGTGCTGCCGTCGAGTCGCGCGGTCGTTACGGAAAACGGCACCTATCTCGAGATGGCCGACGGTGGCGTGTTCTGGATCGATCCCGCCAGCGGCGTGCCGGACGATGTCGCGCTGACCAGTTTCCAGACTTCCGATCACCATCTCGTATGGGTCGACCTGGAGCTGACCCCGGTGCCGGTGCCGGCGGCCCTGCCGCTCGCCGCCTCGGCGCTCGGCATGCTCGGCTGGCGAGGTCGGCGGCGGTGCGTGGGCTGAGCGGACATCACGACCAAGAGATAAACCAGAGAGAAACCAGGGAGACAGCACAATGGACAACTCGACCATCCTTTCCATGCTCGGCATTGGCCTGTTGGCCGGCGCGATCGGCTCGGCCGAAGCCGCGACGGCAACGGTCGAAGCATTCGAGAACGCGACCGTGCAGCCGGGTGGCGTGCGCGGCGGCGCCAGCGGCCTCGCATTCTTCAACATAGAGGGTAGCGCCAACGGTAATTTCGCCTCGTACGGCGTGGCACGCTTCGACGGCGCCGCGATCAAGTCAGAACTCGATGCGACCTACGGTGCCGGCGCATGGGCCATCGAAGACGTGAGCGTCGAACTCGTGCAGTCCAACGCGGGCTTCACGACAGACGGCAGCGTGAGCGTCGCCTACACGGGCGACGACGTCACCAGCATCCTCGAGGGCAGCTCCCCGCTGGCTTACCCGCTCGACGGCGAGTTCGCGGATGCGGTGACCCTGACCGGCTACACGTTCAACGAGGTCGCGACCGGTACGCTCGAGACGTACACGCTGCCGGACCTCGGCGCCTTGTGGGCTGACCTCCTTGCCGGTGACGTCATCACGCTGCTGTTCATCGACAACGATGCGACGGTAGCAGCGACCTACGCCGGCTACAGCAACTTCGACTACGCCGGGCCGACGTTGAGCGTGACGGCCGCACCGGTGCCGCTGCCTGCTGGCCTGGGCCTGCTCGGTGCACCGTTGGTGATGCTCGCACGCGGGCGCAGGTCTCGCGCCTGAATCGATGCAAGCGGGGCGGGGCACAGGGATGGTGCCCCGCGGGAGAGGCGTGCCGCAGTCAACCGCGCGGGCAGATGGCGACGCCGAGCAGGCACAGCGTGCCGAGGATGACGAAGCCGATCGACGCGCTCCAGAAGCCGAACGGATCCTCGTCGCGCGCGATGAGGCCGCGAAAATAGGTCTGCCCGCTCAGCACGGAGATACCGCCGGCGGCGAGCAGCGCCCAGCCGAAAGTAGTCAGCATGGCGACGTTGTCGGGTGATACCTGGCACATGTGGCGAGCTCCGCGAGGCGGGTGACGGCAGCGATGGTCTTCCGGGTTAGCGGCAGCCGGCCGCGCAAGCACAGGTGACGCACCCGGGGCGCATGTAGACTAGAACCGGTCTCACAATTATTTCGTGGTTGCGCCGGTGTGGTCTCGTGCACCGGCAGTCTTCGCGATGATCCGGGGAACGGACCAGCGCCCATGGCCAAGCGCGCCGGCGCGCGAGCGCCCATCACTGCTCGCTGTTTCGCATCGCTGCTTGCGGTGCTGGTGCTCGTGGGCGGCACGGCGTGCCAGCCGGCGTCGCTGGTCAACGCGCTGCTGGACGATGCGCACTTCCGCGTCGAACGCGACCTCGCCTACGGCGACGATGCGCGTCAGCAACTCGATTTCTACCAGCCCGAAGGGCCGGCTGGCCGCGAGCCCGTGGTGTTGTTCGTCTACGGTGGCAACTGGCGCGAAGGCGACAAGGCGACCTATCTGTTCGTCGCCCACGCGCTGACCGCGCTCGGTTACCGCGTCGCGATCCCCGATTACCGGCTCTACCCGGCCGTGACCTGGCCCGCGTTCGTCGACGACGTGGCGCGCGCGGTGGCCTGGGTGAGCGGACCGGAAGGACCGGCTCCCGGCGCGCCGATCATCCTGATGGGGCACTCGGCCGGCGCGCACACCGCGGCCTTGCTCGCGACCGATCCCGGGTACTTCCAGCGCGCCGGTTTCGACGGCGCACTGGCTGCTTTCGTCGGCCTGGCCGGACCTTACGAGCTGCCGTTCACGGACAACGTGCGCCCCGTCTTCGCCTCGCTCGACGAACCGGCCCCGGTGCAACCGGTCGTGCTCGATGTCGCGCGCATGCCGCCGACCCTGTTGCTGCACGGCGCCGATGACACCCGCGTCGTCCCGCGTCATTCGCATCGCTTCCGCGATGCGCTCGCGTCCGCCGGTGTCCCGGTGCGACTCGAGATCTACGAAGGTATCGGCCACGTCGAACTCGTCGCCGCGCTGGCGGCGAACCTGCGCTGGCTGGCGCCGACGTACGACGATCTCGCGCGGTTTCTCGTCAACGATGACGCGCCCTCGCGCTGAGCGGCGGGTGCGTCGACGCATTGGCCGGGTGAGGGCCCGCGCCCGAGTCCCGGTGTCAACATTCTTGACAGTGGGCGAGCCGGTGGCAGACGTCATCCGAACGTGTGATGTCTGCGCAGCGGGGGTATTTCTAAACGATTGATTGGTCCCTGACGCGACCCCCAGCAAGTGTCCATCGGGCACGGATGAGGCCACCCGGTCACGGGCTCTTGCCAGCCGATTGTCACGAAATTTTACATTCGTGCGTCGACGCGCGCCGCCGGGAAGACGGCAAGCTGTTGATCGCAAAACGTTATGTGTGGTTGGCCCGCATTTTGCCCGGTTTTTTCACCGGACGTCCTATTCGCCGCGCAGGACGGGATGGCCTGGAGCCATTTACCTGATTCCCCGCAAGGAGAACTCTCGACATGAAGAAGATCCTGATTTCGGCGAGCCTGCCGGCCCTGCTGCTCGCTTTCGACGTCAACGCGACGGTGATCCTGAGCCCCACGGCGATCAGCCAGAATACGCTCGGTGATCGCTCTCCTGGTGTCGATATCGGCAACGTCATCGACCAGTCCGGCCTGTCGAGCGCGTTCACCAGCGGCGTGACCGATTTCGACGCCTACCTCGGCGGCAACCCGACACATTCGTTCGTCGCGCAGGACAACGAATGGTTCGCGCCGGACGGCGAGTTTCTCGGCAATATCGATTTCGACCTCGGCGCAGTGTACGACGTCGATCGCGTCGCCATCTGGAACGAGGATGCGACCGGCGTGTCGCGCTTCGAACTCATCACTTCGCTCGATTCCGCGTTCGCAGCGAGCACCAGCTTTGGTTTCTTCTCGTTGACGAACAACCCGCGCGACGCCGACTACCTGGCCGACGTCATCTCGCTCGGCGCGGTCAGCAGCGCGCGCTACGTGCGTATGAACCTGGTCGGTTTTTATCCTGACGAACAGAACGTCGCCGACCAGGCCTCGCTCGGCGAGGTCGCGTTTTCGGTCGCCGCGGCGAACGACGTACCGGAGCCGGCCAGCCTCGTGCTCGGCGGGCTGGGCCTGCTCGCCGCCGGTAGCATCCGTCGCCGGCGCGGCTGACCCGATGGCGGCGCCGCGGCAACGGTGCCGCGGCGCTTCGCGCTCAGTTGCTCAGTTGGCGGGGGGTGCGGCGTTGCGCCCGAGCGTGACGTCGCGGCGCGTAGCTACTGCATGTACGTCATCCATGGCGCAGCCTGACGCGTCGCCGTTCGTACGCACGCCGACCCGTGCGAGAAGTGAAGTGTAGTCGGGCATCGTTTCGAGCGCGCGGTAACGGTGGTACAGCGGCACGAACAGGGAGGTGCCGGCAACGCGATCGAAAGCCGCCACGAGTGCGGCGCCGTCATCGATGGCGGGGTCTTCCAGGCAGCACGTGCCGAAGCGTTGCACGACCTGGTCCAGGCGCAGCGCCGGCGTGCCGGCGCGCAACGCCAGGTCGGCTTCGAGAAAGTACGCCACGCCACTCCAGTAAACGCGCATGTAGCCGCCGGACGCGTGCATCGCGCGGCTCGCCGCGGCCAGCGATTGCGGCGGGGTGGTGCCGCTCAGCGCCGCGGTGCCACGTGCGAAACCGGCGGCGATTCTGCGCCATGCCGCGCATTCGCCAAGCAGACCGTCGCGCACCTGCAACAGGTGCTGGTAGTAGGTTGCCAGGCCTTCAGACAACCAGACGTCGGTCCGTCCCGGGTAGGGAATGAACAGGTGGGTCAATTCGTGGGGAGCCGTCCAGTCGGTGAGAAACGCCGCGAGCGGTAAGCCCGGGTCGACCCAGAAGTGCACGCCCACACGGCCATGGCGTACCACCCGGGCAAACGGGACGGGTTCGCCGGCTGCGCGCCGGGCTTCGACGGCGACATGAATGGTTGCGCGCGGCAGCCTGCCGTGCAACGTCGCGACGGTGCGCGTGGCACGCTCGAGCCAACTCGCGAGCTTGGTGCGTTCCGCGGCGCTGAGTGCGGCATCCCAGGTGACCTCGAGTGTGCCGCCAGGCCCCGGCAGGCGCTCGGCGGTTGCCGGCATGGCACATGCGAGCAGCAGCGCGGACAGCCCGCAGCCGAGTCGCGCACGCCAGCTGCGCCGCGATCGCGTCGGCAGTGAGGTGAGCGCGTCATTCATCACGAGCGTCGAGTATAGCCGCCGTCCCGACGCTGGGGTCGCCGCTGCGGTATGTCCGCGTGACATCCGTCGGTCGCATGCGGGGCGCGGCCCGGCATCATGCCGGCGCGAGCCACGAGCGCGTCCATTTTCTGGTATACCAGTCGCCTTTGTCCCGGGGAGTCTCCAGCTCGATGATCGCATTCCGTCCGTTCGCCTCAGCCCTCACGCTCGTCGCGGCGTGTGCCGTCCACGCCGAGAGCAGCGCACCAGCCGATACCGACTGGCCGAGCTACAACCACAATGTCAACGGCCAGCGTTGGACCGAACTCGACCAGGTTACCGTCGACAATGCCGCGCGTCTCGGTGAAGTGTGTCGCCTGCCGGTCGAACAGGCCGGCGCGTTCCATACCGGTATCCTGCACATCGACGATACGCTGTACTTCACGACGGCGACGGATACGCTGGCGGTCGATTCCGCCGACTGCACGCTGCGCTGGCGTCACCATTACGAGATTGCCGATCCGAGCGGCACGGCGCTCATGGTCAACCGCGGCCTGGCCTACGCCAACGGTCGGCTCTACCGCGGCACCACCGATGCGCGCCTGCTTGCCATAGACGCGCACAGCGGCGAGACAGTGTGGCAGTTCCAGGCCGGCGATCCGCAGCAGGGCGAGTTCTTCAGCAGCGCGCCGCAGGTCTACCAGGGCCTCGTGATCATCGGCACCGCCGGCGGTGACTGGGGCATACGGGGACGCGTGATGGCCTACGACGTGGCGACGGGGCGCGAAGTGTGGCGCTTCTACACCATCCCGCGCGGCGACGAGCCTGGCGCCGATTCGTGGAAAGACGCCGACAGCGCGCGCTACGGCGGGGGCGGGACCTGGTCGACGTTCACGATCGATCACGCGAGCGGCGAAGTGTTCGTGCCGGTCGGTAACCCCGCGCCGGACCTGTTGCCCAAGCTGCGGCCCGGAGACAACCTCTACACGAACTCCATGGTCGTGCTCGATGCCGCAACCGGGGAACTCGAGTGGTATCACCAACTGCTCGCCAACGACGGCCAGGATCTCGACCTCGGCGCGGCACCGATGCTCTACTGGAACAGTGCCGGTGAGCCGATGGTCGCGATAGGCGGCAAGGACGGCTACGTCTACGGCGTCAACCGCGAAACGCACCAGCGCGTGTTCAAGACCGCCATCACGACGATCAGCAATGCCGGGCTCGACCCGACCACGTCCGGCATCGAGGTCTGCCCCGGCGTGCTCGGCGGCGTGGAATGGAACGGTCCCGCGCTCGACAAGACCAACAAGGCCATCGTCGTCGGCAGCGTCGACTGGTGCAACGTGCTCAAGGCCGACGAAGGCTTCACCTTCAAGCCCGGCCAGCCCAACATGGGCGGCGTGTTCGAACTGGCCGAGGAGAGCCGCGGCTGGGTCGTCTCGCTCGATGCCGACATCGGCGCGGTGCGCTGGAAGCACGAGACCGCCGCGCCGATGGTGTCGGGCATCACCCCGACCGCGGGCGGTGTCATCTTTGCCGGCGACATGGGCGGCCGTTTCTTCGCCCTCGATGCGCGCGACGGTAAGCGCCTGTTCGAAGCCGATACCGGCGGCGCCATCGCCGGCGGCGTGATCACCTACATGCGTGACGGGCGCCAGTACGTCGCGGTGACTTCCGGCAACGTGTCGCGGCTGACCTTCGGCACCACCGGCAGCCCGACATTGTTGCTCTATGCGCTCGATGCCGCGGGTGGCAGCGTGCCGACGGCCGCGACTGCCGCGCCGGATGCGCCGCTGCGCGAGCCCGACGCCGCGGCCGGCCGCACGCTGTTCGCAAAGGTCTGCGCGGCCTGCCATGGCGGGCGCGGCGAAGGCCTGTCCGGTCCGGCGCTGCAGGGCCTGGCCGAGCGCATGGACTTCGAGCGCACCGTCGAGTGGATCAGGAATCCCTCGGCGAAGATGCCGAAACTCTACCCGGCGCCGCTCGACGCCCAGGCGGTGGCCGACGTCGCGGCCTACCTCCAGGGCCTGTGAGGCCGCGGCGCACCGGTGACCGTTACATGGCGTGGCAGGCGGCCCTGCGTCGGCCGCGGTCGCCGCGCCTGCCGCCGCGACAACAACCCTTGTCTTGATCGGAGAAACAACCGTGAACGCAACGCTCGACCAGTATCTCTCGAAAGCCGTCGCCGACGGCGCCGCGCCCGGCATCGTCGCGCTCGCCGCGACCGATGCGGGCGAGGTCTATCGTGCCGCTTTCGGTCAAAGGGGGCCCGGCGAGGCAGCGGCGATGACGCCCGACTCCGTCTTTCGCATCGCCTCGATGACCAAGGCAATTACCGCCGCCGCGGCGATGAAGCTGGTCGAGGAGGGGCGCATCGCGCTCGAGCAGCCGATGCGCGAGATCGCACCCGAGATCGGCGAGGCGCAGGTGCTCACCGGTTTCGCCGCCGACGGTACACCACGCACGCGGGCGCCAAAGCGCGATATCACCTTGAGGCACTTGTTGACGCACACCTCCGGCTACTCCTACGACCTGTTCAACAAGCATGTGAACAGCTACATGGCCTATCACCAGCTACCCTCGATAGCGACCTGCCTGTACGACTCGCTGCGCGCACCGCTGGTGTTCGATCCGGGCGAGCGCTGGGAGTATGGCATTGGTATCGACTGGGCCGGGCGGATCGTCGAGATCGTGAGCGGCATGAGCCTCGCCGACTACCTCGAGCGCCACTTCTTCACCCCGCTCGGCATGCGCGATACGGCGTTCGAGCTGCGTCCCGACATGGCCGGGCGGCTCGTCGACGCCGCCGCTCGCGGGGCGGACGGGAGTGTTGCGCGCATCGACTTCGAGTTCCCGAGCGATGCCGATTTCCACATGGGCGGCGGCGGACTCTACTCGACCGCGCCCGACTACCTGCGCTTCACGCGCATGATCCTGGGCGGCGGCGAGCTGGACGGCGCGCGGGTACTCGCGCCGGAGACGGTCGCGCTGATGGGGCAGAACCACATCGGCGACATCGTCGTGCCGCCGTTCGAGAGCGACAACCCGGCGATGGCCCTCTCGGCCGACCTCTTTCCCGGCCAGGTCGCCCGCTGGGGGCTTTCCTTCGTGCTCAACACCGAGGACCTGCCGGGCGGGCGTGCCGCGATAAGCATGGCCTGGGCCGGCGTGCACAACACGTTTTTCTGGATCGACCCGACCCGCCGGCTCACCGCCGTGCTGATGATGCAGCTCCTACCCGCCAACGATCCCCAGGTGCTCGGTGCGCTGGTCGGCTACGAGCAGGCGCTCTACGCTGGGCTTGCCTGAAGCGCGCCAGTGCCAGGCCCTTGGCCTGATGGCGGGCGCCGCGTGCGGCGGCGCACGCTACCGGCGCGGCGCTGCCTCGTCCGGTGCCCCGGCCGCGAGCAGGTCCGCCGCCCCGGTCTGCGCGAGTTCCTTCTCGACCTGTTCGGCGAGGTCGTCGGCGGTACTGATATCGATCTCCTCGGGATCGGGCCCCGTCGGCGGAGGCACGCCGGCGCCGCGTTCCGGCGGCGTCGGCAGGTCCGGCAGCGGCGCGGACAGGGTGACCGCGTACGCCGGCGCCGGCATGTCGATGCCGGCCTCGTCGAAGGCCGTCTTGACCAGCCGCCGCGCCTCCGAGGCCACCTTGGCGAAGTTCGCCCTACCCTGGTCGACCCATCCGTAGATCTCCAGCAGCACCGACGAATCGCCGAGGCCGACCACCGCTGCCGATGGCGCCGGCTTGTCGACCACGCCGTTCATGCGCGCCAGCGTCGCGATCGCGAGGTCCTGTGCGCCGTCGAGTTCGACGTTTGTGCCCACGCCCACTGCCACGGTGAACCGGCGTAGCGGATTGCGCGTGTAGTTGAGCACTTTGCCGTTGAACACCAGCGCGTTCGGCAGGCGCAAATGGTTGCCGTCGGCGTCCATCAGGGTCGTTTCGCTCGTGGTCATGCGCAGCACGGTGCCGGTGGAACCGTCGATGTCGACCACGTCGCGCGCACGGAACGGCTGTCGGATCGCGAGCAGTATGCCTGCCAGATAGTTCTCGACGATGTTGCGAAACGCGAAACCGAGTGCGATGCCGACCACGCCGGCAGCGCCGAGCGCGGTGCTGATCACGGCCCCGGCATCCATCAGTAACAGGGCCGCGACCAGGCCCGCGAGCAGAACCAGCACGAACACCGTCTGGCGCAGCAGGTTCTGTAGCAGCGTGCGCGCGCTGAGCAGCCGGTAGAGGCAATCGGCGTCGCGCAGCAGGCGCGCGGCGAGCCAGAAGCCAGCGAACACCAGCAGCGCCGAGAGCAGCAACGGCAGGCTGCCGAGGGCGGCCTGCAGGCGTGCCCGCACCGCGGCCCAGGCATTGTCGAGCCGGCGCGCGAGGTCCTTCTCGACCGCGATCTCGTTGACCACCAGCAGCACGCCGTCGAGCTTCTCGGCCATGCGCGCCGCGTCGTCGGCCGCGGCGACGCTCGGCGCGACACCGCGCAGCACCACGACGCCGGCCGTGACCTCGGCGCGGATATCGCCGAAAGCGGTGACCGCGGCGAGGATCGCGCGCAGGCGCTCGCCGAGCGCCGCGCCCTCGCTGGCAATCTCGCCCGCCTCGGCCTGGCTCGCCTGCGCGGCGAGGCGATCGGCCTCGTCGGCGGACAAAGCGGCCGGGGGCGCCTCGTCGGCCGCGCGCTGCGGTGCGCTCTCCGGCGCGCCGGAGGCGGCCAGTGACACGGCCATCAGCACGACGAAGACGATGTAGCCCATGGGGCCGAGCT
>Ga0180430_10002188_pt1 | contig 17961 bp, 16 predicted proteins | sample SS_ome_9_FD_132999 | JGI IMG/M metagenome (GOLD analysis project Ga0180430, IMG submission 132999) | Hypersaline lake sediment archaeal communities from the Salton Sea, California, USA - SS_1_S_2 metaG | ecosystem: Environmental > Aquatic > Non-marine Saline and Alkaline > Hypersaline >... | reverse complement strand
GTCGCTGCTGACAGGACTGAGGACGCTGCAGAAACAGTGAACCGCCGTGGTACGGAACCGTATGCCCGGTGGTGTGAGAGGCCGGGGAGGGCAACCTCCCCCGCCTACTCGATCGCCGCGGTCGTGCGGTTCGTCATTTGATGCTTATCGTGAACGTCGCCGGACCTGTTTTGCCCAGATGGAATTCAGTCCGTGCGGTCTTGATCTGGGCTTTTTTCGCGTCGATCGTAAGCGCCGATTCGGTTGCCGTCAGGCAGCAGATCAGCGGGACGGATATCCACGTCCGCGTCATTGGCGTGTCTCCATGGAGTTTGGAAAGTCTGCGGGTTTGTTTTCTGATTACTTGGCGCGGATGTCGTAGCACCACAGCGTGTCGTGGTATCGCAGGTAGAGGCGTCCGTCGCAGATCACCGGGTGGGCCCATGAATCTCTGGTCTTGGCTCCGACGCGTCGGAAGCGCCCTTTGGTCTCGAAACCCTTGTCGGTCGGTTTCAGCAGGGCCATTTCGCCGCGCTCCGAGAAGCAGTAGAGCAGGCCGTCGGCGAGGATGACCGAACCGGAGTTGAGATCTCGCTTGGCGTAGAGCGTCTTGCCTGATGCGAAGTCGACGCAGAACCATCCGTCATTCTTGCGATAGCCCGATCCGTAAAGTCGTCCTTCAGAGTAGATCACTCCGCCTGAGAGGCAGTTGAGCTCGGATGTCCATATCTGCTCGACGCTCACTTTTCCCCCGCCGACCGTCAGGCGGTATTGCTCGGCCGGTTTCCCGTCGGGGCTCGTGACAAACACTCTCCCGTCGTGATGAACCGCCGGGGCGGCTATCACCTTGTAACGCGTCGGCCGGGGGCGAGACCAGAGCACCTCGCCGTTGTCGGCGTTAACGCCGAAAGCCTGGTTCGAACTGAAGCTCACCAGATGCCTTACGCCGCCGTACTCGAAAAGAACCGGCGATGCGTAGCAGGCGGCGTCTTTGCCAAGCGGTTTGGACGCCCAGATTGTCCGACCGGTTTTCTTGTCGAGCGCCGCGATCATGGCCCTGGCCCCGCCGGGCGTGACGATGAGCTTATTACCGTCGACAAGCAGGCATTCGCTGTGGCCCCAGCGAATCTCCTTCGCGCCGAATCGCTTGAAGGTGTCGACGGTCCATAACGCCTTTCCCGACGCGGCGTCGAGGCAGACGACTTTCCCGCGGGAGTTCATGTGGTGCAACTTGCCGTTGTCGTACGTGCAGCTCGATCGCGCGCCGGAATACGGGCGTTTCCACGAGCGTCCGTTGGTTGTTTTCCATTCGAGTTTCGCCCCGGCAGGGCCCGGCCTGTACGCGAATATCCACAGATCGTCGCCCACGTCGCCGGTGATGTAGATCAGACCGCCGGCGATGATCGGCGAGGACCATCCGCGCCCGATCTGATTGGTCGACCAGAGGAGTTTGGGCCCGCCTTCAGGCCAGGCGGGCAGGAGACCTGTTTCGAGGCATTTTCCATCGCGGTTTGGTCCGCGCCAACGCGGCCAGGACGGTTTGGGCTGCGTGCCTGCCGCGGTCGACAGCAGCGACAGCAGACATGTTGCGGTGACACCTGTTGCGGCGAGTCTTGAAATCGACATTGGCGGACACCTTTCGTCTTGGCCGACGACCGGATGGGCGACGGGCAGGCCGGACGATTATACTCCCGGCAGCGGGCCGCGGGCAAATATTCGTCCCTCAGACCGGGAATTCGGGAACCTGGAAGTACGTCCGTGCGTCAAATGACCTGTGAGGATAACCCTGAACCATGAGGACAGGACAATGAACATGACGAAGAACACAATTATCATCGCAGCGGTTTTGCTTGCTGTTTTCTCCGGCGTTTTACAGGCAAAGAGCATTGCTCCGGCCCCGGACAAGCCGGTCCGCCACGTCGATCTGGCGATATGCCTGGACACGTCGGGGTCCATGAGCGGTCTGATCCAGTCGGCCAAGCAGAAGCTCTGGGCGGTGGTCAACGAGCTGGCGACGGCAAAGCCCAAACCGGTGCTGCGCGTGGCTCTCTATCATTACGGAAACGACGGCTTGAACGCCGAAAACGGGTGGGTTAAGCGGCTCTGTCCGCTCACCGGCGACCTGGACATGGTTTACGAAAACCTGTTCAAGCTGACCACTAACGGCGGCACCGAGCTTGTCGCGCGCGTGATGCGAGCGGCGACTGAGGAGCTCAAGTGGGACAGGTCCAAAGGCACGCTGCGGATCATCTTCATCGCCGGGAATGAGCCGGCTACGCAGGACACCGTCCACAAGCTGCGCGACACGTGCAAAGCCGCCGCCAGCGCGGGCATTATCGTTAACACGATCCACTGCGGCAGTGAAGCCAGGGGACGACAGACCGGCTGGGCCGACGCGGCGGCCTGGGCCGACGGTCAGTATGCGGCGATCGATCACGATCGCGGAACTGTTGTGATAAGCACGCCGCACGACAAGAAACTCGCCGAACTCAGCGCCAAGGTCAACACGACATACATCGGTTACGGCTCTCTGGGCAAGGCCAATCTCGCTCGCCAGTCCAAGCAGGACGCCAACGCTTCGAGCTTGAACGTAGCGGCCGCGGCTCAACGTTCATCAGCCAAGGCCAGCGGACTGTACAACAACGCCGGCTGGGATCTCGTCGACGCGGCGAAGGACGAGAAGTTCGATGTCACCAAGGTCAAGAACGAGGATCTGCCCGAGGTCATGCGGAAGATGACCGACGAGCAGAAGAAGGCCTACATCGCCGATCAGGCGGCCAGGCGCGTCAAGATCCAGAAAGAGATCCAGGAGCTGACGAAGAAGCGGGACGCCTACGTCAAGGCCGAAATGGCCAGGAAGGGACTCAGTGAAAAGGCCTCGTTTGACGCGGCCCTGAGAAAGATGGTCCGCACGCAGGCCGAGAAACAGAATTTCAAGTTCGAAAAATAACCGCTGGGCGGTATCATTCAGCGCTACTGAACAGTGAATCTGGAACCTGACATGTCGGAAGGAACACCCATGCGTAAGAATATCAATCTGTCGCTTGCACTGGTGCTGTCGTTATGCGTTGCCGGATCGGCGCCGGCCAGGGTTCGCCCCGGAGTACGCCCGATGCCGATGCCCGGCGGACGAAAGCCCGCACCTGTCGATCCGTTCAAGACCGTCCAGGGCGCACAACTGGTGTTCACCGCCGATCTGAAGAGCGCCCAGGCCGGCCCGGTCGCAAAGTCCATGCCTCCGATCTACATGCACAAGCTCACGCTGGTAGTCAAGGATGTTCTTCGCGGCGACGTCAAGCCCGGCGACAAACTCACGCTGAATCACAGCGCCCGCCAGATAATGAAACCCACGTTCCCTGTCGGGCAGGTCTGCCTGGTCACCGCCAGCAAATCCCGCGGCCACACGGTGGCGAAATTCGTGGCCAAAGCTGATGCGGATCTGATGAAGACCGCCCGAGCGGCCGCTTCGCTGCCGCTGGGCTGGTCCAAGAAGGGCGCCAAATTCGTCTCGCCCTGGGCCGACCTTGGCGCAGGCGCCTGGCCGAAGGCCGCCAAACCCCCAAAGGGCGCGACCGTGTGCTCCGTAACGGGTCGTCCGGCGATGCTCGTCGGAGCCGGGGTGTCGATGAAAGTGGAGAAAGTTCCGCCAGTCAAGAACGTAAAGTGGTCCAATCCCGACGGCGACGGCGAGTACACGATAATCATCACCAACGAGACCGACAAGCCGGCCAAGGTCCCCGCGCTGCTCAGCGACGACAAGGGTGTCCTGTGGAACGAGTCGCTGGTGATTCTCTGCCAGGGCAAGGCTCGTCCCGTGCCGGGAGCCAAGGGCGTTAAGGCCGCGCCGAAAACGACCGTCCTGAAGCCCAACGAGTCGATTACCACAGTGGTCAACACGTTCCTGCTGAAGAACATCAGGTGGCCCCGCGGCGGGTACCGCGTCGAGTTCCAGTTTTGTCTCGGCGAACTGAGCAAGACCAAGTCGTTCTACTACCGCTCGAAGCACCACGATCCGATCCGCGCCGCGGCGGTGGCGAAATTGCTGAAATAATCAATCGTCCCAGTGGGCGTCGATTATCCTCTGTATGCGCGGATACTTCTTGTCCGTTTCTCCGATGTCCGCGCGGAGTTTCTTGAGCTTCTTCTTCAGGTCGGCGATCACCTTGGCGTACTTCTTGTCGCCGTAGCGGTTGTGCATTTCCTTCGGATCTTTGGTCAGATCGTAGAACTCCCACGCCGCCGGCGTATTGGCCCAGTAGCGATTGCCGCCGTGTCTTGTGACCGGCTTGTTCTTGTGCGTGTCGGTGAAGTCGCATCCGTAGAAGAAGATGAGCTTGTACTTCTCTGTCCGTAGTCCGAAGTGGGCCGGGTTGTTGTGACCGTGGGCCATGTGCATCCAGTAGCGATAGTAGGTCGCTTCGGGCCAGTCGGCGGGCTTGGACTCGCCTTTCAGTCCGCCGAGGAAACTCCTGCCCTGCATGTACGAAGGCGTCCCGGCTCCGGCGATATCCAGCATTGTCGGGGCGAAGTCGGTGTTGTTGATGATCCAGTTGCAGCGCGATCCGGGTTTGATGAGTTTCGGGTAGCGGATCAGCATCGCCATTCGCATCGCTTCATCGTACATCCATCGCTTGTCGATGAAATCGTGTTCGCCGAGGAAAAAGCCCTGGTCGCCGCAGTAGATCACGACGGTATTGTCCATCAGGCCCTTTCTGCGAAGGTGCGCGAAGAGGCGCTTGAGATTGTCGTCGACTCCCTTTACGCATCGCAGGAACTGCTTGGCGTATTTCTGGTACGCAAGGTGAGTGTACTGGCGATCGGGCAGCTTCTTGTCGATCCGCATGTGCATGCCCATGTTGCGGCGAGTCATACGCTTGGACATTGACGATCCGATCACGTGAATCAGTTCGTCGTCTTCGCCGCGCGTGGCGATCGAGCCGAAGTTCTTGCCGGGCTGATCGTACATGTTGTCCGGCTCGGGGATCTCCACGTCTTTGAGATAGTTCTCGTATCGCTTGGCGTATTGGAACATGTCGTGCGGCGCTTTGTAGTGCAGCATGCAGAAGAACGGCTTGTCGGCGGGGCGTTTCTCGTCGAGCCACTTCAGCGTGATGTCGGTGATCACGTCGGAGGAGTGTCCGGTGAACTTCAGGACGTTTGCGGTCTTGCTCATCGTGCTGTCGATGCGCACCTTCTGCGGCGTGCCGCCGTCGGACGTGTAGAGGATCGGATTGTGGTATCGACCCTGGCCGGGCAGGACGCAGTAGTAGTCGAAACTCGACGGGTCGGCCTTCAGGTGCCACTTGCCGATCACCGCGGTGGCGTATCCGGCCTTTTTCATCTCCGCCGGCAGGTGGTGCTTGCTCGCCGGCAGCGTGCTGTAGAGGTCCAGCACTCCGTTTGTCTGGCAGTGTTGACCGGTCATGATGTTCGCGCGGCTTGGGGTGCATATCGAGTTCGTGCAGAACACGTTTTCCATCAGCACGCCTTCCTTCGCCAGCGTGTCGATCGTCGGGGTCGGGTTCAGCTTCGCCAGGCGACCGCCGTAAGCCCCGATGCCTTGCGACGTGTGATCGTCGGCCATTATGAACAGTATGTTCGGACGTTTGGTATGTTCTCCGCTCGGTGCGCCGAGAGCAGTCCGTCCGGCCAGTCCGACCCCTGCGGCGCCGCAGAACTTCAAGAAACTACGTCGTGTTGTTTTCACAGTTGTTTTCCTTTCGTCCGGGGTGCGGGCGTCAACAGCGGATCGATAGTGCGATTCTACACGCTCGGCGGGGCCTTACCAAGCATGCTGTCCCGGCGGCTTGACGAATGGGAGCTTGCGGGGATATAGTGGCGACCTGAACCATCACAAGCTGACAAGGACAACCGATATGGCATCGAAAGACAAAACAGATAAGATTTCACGCCGCACGGTTCTCGCCGCCGCCGCTGTTCCACTTTTCGTGCCGAGATCTGTATTGCGAGGCGCACCCGGGGCGCCGGCGCCAAGCGACAGGCTCCAGGTAGCCGGTGTCGGCGTCGGCGGGATGGGAAGGAACTATCTCAACGGCTGCGGGAGAACCATCGATGTCGTCAGCCTGTGCGATCTGGATCACCGGATGGCCGGCCGCGTTTTCAAACGCTATTCGAAAGCTTCGCGATATCACGACTTCCGCAAGATGTTCGACAAGGATGCCGAGAAGTTCGACGCGCTGATAATCGCAACGCCGGATCACACGCACTCGGTCGTCCTGTCGGCCGGGATCAAGGCCGGCAAGCACATATATTGCGCCAAACCGATAACTCACAGCATCGGCGAGGCACGGAAGATCCGCAAAGCACTGCTGGCGGCGCCGAAAATCATCACGAAAACAAGCGCGCAGTCGTCCGGCACGGACGCGTCCCGCAGCACGACCGAACTGCTGGCCACCGGAGTGATCGGGCCGGTGCGCGAGCTGCATATCTGGTGCGATCACCCCAAGTACCCGTGCCTGCAGGCCCGCCCGAAAGACAAGCAGACCCCGCCGCCGGGGATGGACTGGGACCTGTGGATCGGCCCGGCCCCGAAGCGCCCTTACCACTCGGCGTATCACCCGGGCAAGTGGCGATCGTGGTGGGATTTCGGAACCGGGACCGTCGGCGACATGATCTGCCACACGCTGCACGTCTACTTCAAGGAACTGCAACTCGGCGCCCCGACTGCGATATCCTCAAGCAGCACCCACAGGTTCACCGGCTACTTCGGCGGACGGGTCTCGACGCCCGAATGCCAGGGCAACGCCAACACCGTGACGTGGAAAATCCCCGCTCGCGGACAGTTGCCGCCGCTGCGGGTCCACTGGTATGACGGCGGGATCAAACCGCACCGGCCGGTCGAACTCGACGATCGCCTGGCGCTGCCGGCGATGGGATTGATCTTCGAGGGCGAAAAGGGCAAGCTGCTGACCGGTTACTCAGGCGGTAATCCGTTCGGCAATCGCTGCGGGATCGCCGGCGGGCTGCTCCTGGGCGACAAGCAGTTCAAGGACGTCAAGCAGCCGGACAAGACCATGCCTCGCTGCGACTACAGGGTCCACTACACCGAATGGGTCGGCTGCTGCAAGAGCGGCAGGAAGACCACGTGCCCGGTTGAGTTCGGATGCGAGATGACCGAAATGGGCCTGCTCGGCGCGGTGACGCTGCGGGCAAGACGCCTGATCCAATGGGACGCCAAGGCGATGAAAGTAACGAACTCCAACCACGCCGACTCGTACGTGGACCCGCCGTACCAGAACGGATGGAAGCTTGGATTGTAGATTTGACGGTCAACGGCTGGATGCGCGAGATCCCAGGCGCCGCAAGTCGTGGAGCCCGACGAAGGAGGGTGACTGAAAGTAGCCCCGGGTGAGCCGTAGGCGAGCCCGGGGAATGAATGACGTTATGTTCCATGAGCCCGCCGAACGGCGGGTGATTGACACAAGGCGCTAGAACATCAACCCCAATCAGCTTGACGTTCCGGGCAACTCGATGCCGTGGGCCTCCAACAACCGCGTGAACCCTTCTTCAAATGTCATCACCCTATGGTGCTCGGCCTGTTGCGCGATATACGCGACGACCTTTTCGGCCTGCGAGCGACTAACGCTGAAGGCTGAATATCCTCTCTGCCAACCAAAATCACCTGCATCCGGAATGGTCTTCTTGATTCAAACTGTGGCCAGCGATTTCCAGCGCTCCATCGCCTTGCTGACCGAAATGTCGGCTCGTATCGACAGCAATCCGTGAACGTGATCGTCTGTTCCGCCGATGATCCGGGCCTGGCCGAATTCCTCTTTCGCAACGCCGCCCATGTAAGACCAGAGTCGCCCCCTGAATGCTTCATCTATGATTGGTTCGCGTCGGTATGTGCTGAATACAACGTGGACAAACAGATTTGTGAATGTGTATGGCATTTCGAACCCCTTGTGTCAATCACCCGCCGTTCGGCGGGCTCTCTATATAATCGAAGACGCATTCACCGGGCTCGCCGTTGGCTCACCCGGGGCTACTTTCAGTCACCCTCCTTCGTCGGGCTCAATGGTGAACGGCTCGCCGTGAGAACAGGGACTACTCTTTAAGGTATTGCTTTATCGGTTTCTTTACGAATGCGGCGGGGCGTTGGCCTTTGCCGGGTTTGTTTACGTCGCCGAGGTCGGCGCGGGCCTTGTCGGCCAGGGCCAAAAGGCGCTTGACCACCTCGGGATTCGCCGCTGAAACGTCCTTGTCTTCGTGGATGTCGTTTTTCAGGTCGAACAGCTTCATCGTGGTCTGGCCCTCGGGCTTGCCCCAGTTTCGCTTTCGCGACTCAAGGCCGAGTTCGAGCTTCCACTTTCCCGACCGGACGGCCTGCAACTGGTCCATCTGGTAGAAGTAGAACGCTTCGTGCGGACTCTTGGCGCCTTTCTTTCCGCTCATCAGGCTCATTATGTCGCGTCCGTCGATGATTCGGTCGGTCGGCGCCTTCGCGCCTGCCAGTTTTGCGAACGTCGGCAGGACGTCGATCGTCGAGGTCAGAGCGTCGCATGTCTTGCCGGCGGGGATCCTGCCCGGCCAGCGCATAATGCACGGCACTCGCTGTCCGCCTTCGAGCGTCTGGCCCTTGCGTCCTCGCAGGGGCGCGTTCGATCCGCCGTTGCGCCCGTTCGATCCGTTGTCCGAGGTGAAGATCACCAGCGTGTCTTTGTCGAGCTTCAGCTCCTTGAGCGTCTTGAGGATCTGGCCCGTGGACCAGTCCAACTCTTCGGTCGCGTCGCCGTATCGCCCGTTGGCGGACTTGCCGCGGAAGTCCTTCGACGCGTAAAGCGGCAGATGCACCATCGCGTGGGGCAGGTAGATGAAGAACGGATTGTCCTTGTTGGCCTTGATGAACTCGACGGCCTGCTCGGTGTAGCGTTTGGTCAGCGTGTCCTGGCTGACCGGCGCTTCGATCACTTCCTCGTCCTCCATAAGCGGCAGCGGGGGGCGCCCCTTGGACTTGCTGCGTCCGCCCATGTCGTTGGAGTACGGGATGCCGAAGTACGAATCGAAGCCCTGTCTGGTCGGCAGGAACTCCGGCTGGTCGCCCAGGTGCCATTTGCCGATGCACTTGGTCGCATAGCCCTGGGTCTTGAGGACTTCGGCGATCGTGATCTCGTTGGGGTTCAGGCCCTTGGGGTCGCCGGGGAACAGCACGCAGAGGTTCCGCTGGTTGACGTGCATGTTGACCCGTCGCGGATAGCAGCCGGTCATCAGGCTCGATCGCGACGGCGTGCAGACGCTGCTGGTGACGTAGAAGTCGGTGAACTTCATGCCCTCGGAGGCCATCTTGTCCAGGTGCGGGGTGCGGTTCTTTTTCGAGCCGAAGCAGCCGATGTCGCCGTAGCCCATGTCGTCGATGAAGATCAGTATGAAGTTGGGCTTGTTTTCGGTTACGGCGTCGTTTTTGCCGAGTGCCGAGCCGCCGATGGTCACAGCAGCGGCCGTCGCTCCGATCCGCTTGAGGAAACTTCTGCGTGTGTGTGTCATGGTGTTTTCCTGTTTGTTGACGCCTACCGATCCTCGACCGGGGTCGGGCATTTCGTGCTGATCGCTTCTTCGAACGTCGGGGCCGGGCGGAAGTTCGGGTGGTCCTTGAACTTCAGGTGCCTGCGTCCCCAGTACGAGCCGTAGTATACGCCGCTGGCGTCGACCCAGGTCGCCAGTTTCGCCAGCGCCGCGATCGGGAGTTTTTCCTTGTTGCCGGGGCAGCCCTTCATCACCTGTGCGATCAGTTTGCTCCTGTGCGAGCCGATCGATTTCGGCGGCGAGTAGGGCGTGCCCTCCCAATCGGAGAACTCGCGGTAGGTCGGGACCATCTTTCGCTTCATCAGGCTTTCGTACGAGCGAGAGAACTGCGTGGTCAACTCGCCGGTCAGGTCGAGCTTGCCGGCGGGATTTTCGGCTCCGTGGCACCTTACGCAATGTTTGTCGAGCACCGGCTGGATGTAAGTCGGGTAGTGCATCACCTGTTTGCCGGTCTTGTCGCCCGGCTGGGGTCCTGGACTCGACGGCGGGCGCTTCATCGCCAGCGGGAGCTTGCCGCGGTGGGGCGGGGAATCGTTGGGTGTCTCGTGGCAGCCGACGCACGAACGCTTCTCGCCGGGGCGGTAGTTTACGTACGTCCGCTCGCGCTGCAGTTCGAGATAGTTCTCGTCGAGCGCCTGGAAGTAGATGTTGCGATCGGCCGGTACGGTGAAGTGAGCCGATCCGTCCTTCTCGACCGGAACCACGCCCCACATCGCCTTGCCGGCCAGCGCGGTCCCCAGGCTCGCCAGCCGCGTGTGCCGCGTGAGCTTGCCTCGCGGGTCCCAGAATCGCCTGCAGTCCCACGGTCGGGGCAGTTGCTCCATGACTCGGATGTACTTGACCTCGCCTCGCTTGATCCCCTCCATGCCGTGGTAGATGTCCTGGACGGTGCAGAGAGCCAGCCCCTTGGCCGCCAGCTTTTCGTCTCGGATCGATCTCAGCACCGGCGGGGTCTTTCTCGTCCGCAGCGGATAGGGCTGCCAGCAGGAAGTTTCCGGCTCGGTGTGGATCCTGGTGTGCCGGCCGGACTCGGTGAGCTTGTATAGTCCGTAGGCCTTCGGGTCGGACCATTTCTTGTCGGGATTGTACGCGACCAGGAACGTGTCCTTCGACAGCGGATACGGATCCATGTAGAGCGGCCCGTTGCCGTGCCTGACCCACTTTCCGTTGACCAGGTGATTCCATCCCGGCTCCTGCTTTACGTCGACGTTCGGAGTGATGTAGGTCATCGGTTCTCGCGTTCGGATGTTCTTCTTGGTGTCGATCCGGATCACCGTGCCGATACCGCTCTGGGGCCAGTGAGGCGTGCCGAGCATTACGAACAGATTGGTGTGGCCGGGAATCTGCCTCCCGTGCAGGAACGTGGGGGGCAGTTGGATGTTGTTGCCGTAGATCTCGACGGTTCCGCTTCCGTCGGGGTGCATCGCCCAGAGGCACTTGACGCCGATCTGACCCTTGTCGACGTATTCCCATCGCGTGTACATCACCCGTCCGTCGGACATCATCGCCGGCGAGAATTCGCTTACCGGGCTGTTGGTCAGTTTCTCAAGGTTTTTCCCGTCGCCGTCCATTCGGTACATCACCGTGGTCGACAGCACGTCCGGCGAGTCGCACAGCGTGCCGTATTCGCATCGCGTCGAGACGAGCATTATCCCGCCGTCGGGCAGGTAGCACGGGTGCATGTCGTCTGTCTGGTGGTAGTACATCCGGGCCGTTCCGCCGAGGAACGAATTGTCGTATTTCTTGATCCGCGCCTGCTCGTCGGCGGGCGGGAAAGTAAGTTGCACCGGCCCGCTCGTTCGAACGCCCTTGACCGGATCGATCCCGATCTCGTAGATCCGGAAGCCTTCCTTCGGCGACTTCTTCCAGTCGAATACGATCTTCTTCGCGTCGAAGTGCAGATCGAACCGACCGAAGATGCCGTCCTTCATTTCCGGGATCAGGTCGTGAACCTTCTTGGTCTTCATGTCCAGCACGCACAGATTCCCGCCGTACCGGCTGCAGCCGTCGATGAAGTCGGTGTAGAAGTGCGAGGAGTGATAGGTCTGCCGCTTGACGAACAGCATTCTGTCGAAGTTCATCAACGGGTCCGCCGCCTGGGCGACAGCCGTAAGCGACAGCAGCAGGGCGATAGCAATTGTCTTCTTCATCGGAATGCTCCAATTATCCAGTTGTCAGACGAACATTCATTGTACATTCAAAGCCCATAGATAGCTATCTGTGGGCTTCTGTCGATGTCCCGAAGTCTTGGTCTGGTTCGTCCGCTTCGCGCGGACGGCGTTCGCCGGAATTCGTTTCCTTATGTTGGTAATCGCTTCTCGTTACCTGCACACAAATATCGTCTTGAGCCTCCAGGCGCCGTGGTGGTTGGTGAAGTCTATGTGGATGTGGCCCAGTTCCTTGGCGTGTCCGCCGAGTTTGAAGACTCTGCCTTTGGCGGGGAAATCCTTCTTGGCGTAGAGTTTGCCCAGCGGCGTCTTGCCGTGTACGGATGCGAGCTGCTTGAGGGCGATTTCGTTGGGCGCCTGGGAGCAGGCGGCCGCGAGGGCCTTGAAGTCCTTCTTGTCCAGGCAAGCGGTGATGAAGCCGACCGCCGCGGAGAGCTTCTTGAACTGCTTCTGGATCTTCGGCGTCGCCATCGGCGTGTTGATGCACTTGCGCCCGGCGACCCAGCGGATGCCGTTGCCCAGCAGGCGGCGGTGTCCGGGATTGGTCCAGGCCTTGGCGTCGTGTCCGCCCTGGTAGCCGAAGACCCTTGCGCCCTTGTAGTCGTTCGTCCAGGCGATGGGCTTGTCGCTCCTGGGGTGCTCGGTGGTCACCAGCACTTTCATGTGATCGGCGGCGAAGGTCTGCTTGTAGTACGATTCGTCGTCGATCTGGAAATTCTTCATGCCCTTTGTTATCGGGTGGTTCGTGTCGGCGATCTTCATCAGGTAGCGGTCGTGCGCGTAGCGGCTGGGGCCGACTTTCCTGCATTCCTTCTCGCCTGGCTTCATCCAGTATTTGCACCCGGCGATCTTTTCGAACTCTGGCCAGTTCTGGCAGTTGGCCATCGCGTGATGCCATACGACCAGCCCGACGCCTTTCTTCAGCAGCGCCAGGAAATTGGTCTTCTGCTTGTCAGTGATCCCGCTGGACAGGTTGTACATCAGCACCACGTCGTACTTGAACTTCGAGACGTCGTCGAAGATCGTATAGGGCTTTCCCTTCCATACTTCGCAGGTGATGTCGGGGTGTCCGCCCCAGGCTTTTTCAAAATTCTTCTTATCGTACCCGTGCCCGCCGACAAGGATCACGACCTTGATCGGTTTGACAGCGGCCTTGTCGGCGACGGCTTTGGCCTTGTCGGCGGCCGACAGATTCGACGCCATGCCGGTGATCATCGCGATCGCCATAACAGTCATGATTGTTTTTCTCATGATATACTCCTCGCATGTGACAAACGTTTCGACGCCGCTTCGATTGCCTCGGGCTGCGTAGAACAATCATATTGTCGTTTAGGAACGGCGACGAAACAACCCCAGACGTCGCCATTGCCTATCTTTGTGTCCTTGCCGTAGACTCGCCGCAGGGCTGTTGGGTGTAACGTAGATGTCGCCGTTGCCGCCAGCCTGTCGGCAGGCAGGTTCTCTGCGACCTCTGCGTCTCTGTGTGGCATTAGCCGTTTGTCTTCGGATTCGGCTTGTTTCGCCGGGCGTTGCAAGCATAATGGCGATCTGCCGACAACACCACGAAACAATTTTATGATGAACGGATGAAGCCATGAGAGACCCGCGCGTAGAGAAACTCGCCAAAGTTATGATTCGATACAGCCTGAAGATCCGCAAGGGCCAGTACATGATGTTGACCGGAGCGCCCGAGACCCAGCCGCTGCTGGCTGCGTGCTACCGCGAGGCGATTCGGGCCGGCGCGAACGTCGAGACGAACATCGTGCTGCCCGGACTGGAGGAGATATTCTACAAGGAGTCGAGCCTCGCACAGCGGCAGTGGGTCTCGCAGACGACCAAACACCGCACGAAGAAGCTGGACGCATCTTGTCTGCTGCTCGGATCGCCCAACACGCGAGCCCTGACCAACTGCGATCCGAAGAAGATGGCCCAAGTCGCCAAGGCCCGCCAGCCGATGCGGAAGATATGGATGAAGCGGGCCGGCGACGGCGATCTCAACTGGGTTCTGACCCAGTGGCCCACGCAGGCCTCAGCCCAGGACGCCGAGATGTCGCTGGCCGAATACGAGGAGTTCGTATTCACCGGCGGGCATCTGGACGATGACGACCCGGTGGCGACCTGGAAGGCGATCAAGGCCACCCAGCAGAAGCTCGCCAACCGGCTGAATCGCGCCAAGGAGTTTCGCATTGTCGCGAAGAACACCGACATTACGTTCTCGACAAAAGGCCGCAAGTGGCTGAACTCCGCCGGCAAATGCAACTTCCCCGACGGCGAGGTCTACACCAGTCCGGTCGAGAACTCAGTGAACGGGCACATCCAGTTCAGTTTCCCGGCGATCCACCAGTCGCGTGAAGTTCTCGACGCAACCCTTGAATTCAAGGACGGCAAGGTTGTCTCGGCCAGTGCGTCCAAGGGCGAGGATTTCCTGCGAACTATGATCGAGATGGACGCCGGCGCCTGCCGCCTGGGCGAGGCGGCATTCGGCACCAACTACAACATCGAACGCTTCACGCGCAACACGCTGTTCGACGAGAAGATCGGCGGCACGATCCACCTTGCCCTCGGCGCCGGCTTCCCCGAATGCGGCAGTGAAAACAAGTCGGGCCTGCACTGGGACATGGTCTGCGATCTCCGCAAGAAGGGTAATATCTACGCCGACGGCAACCTGATCCAGACCAACGGCCGGTTCGCCGACAAAAGTTTTCCCAAGCCGCCGCGCCGCAAGCGGTAGGCGGAAAACAAGCGAGACAATAGAGTTCATGCTTGCCAAAAATGACGTCGGCACGTATAATGAACGCGAAGGCATACGTGTAGGAGAGTTAGCCATGACCAAGCTTACACTTAGCGTTGATGAGGCCGTGGTCGAACGGGCCAAGGAGATCGCCCAGGCCAATGGAACCAGTGTATCGGCTATGTTCAGCCGGTTTGTCAAATCGATGGATTCGCCCATTCCAAAGGATTTCAAGATTGGTCCATTGACGCGCAAGGCCACCGGCATAGCTAAGCTGCCGCCTGGTAAGGATTACAAAGAGGCGCTGGCTGATGCTTTGGCTGAGAAATACGGGATTGACTAATGGGGTTGTTCGTCGACACGAATGTAATATTGGATGTCTTTTTGCGGCGTCAGCCTTTTTATGAGGAATCGGCCTGTATCTGGTCACTTTGCGAAATGGGGAGGACTCCGGGTTTTATCTCGGCCCTCAGTTTTCCGAATGTTTTCTATCTTTTACGACGAGCCGAAGGATATAACGCCGCCAGGAAAGGTTTGGGCATTATGCGGGACGTATTCACCCTCGTTCCTCTGGACTCGCAGATAACCAATCAGGCGATCGATTCCGACATCAAGGATTTCGAGGACGCAATTCAGTTTTTCAGTGCTTTGCGAGTAGGTGCTGACAGCCTTATTACGCGGAATCCAAAGGATTTTCCAACCGACGACGTGCCCATTCAAACGCCGACGGAGTTCCTGTCCGGCCATTTTCCGGCGTAACGACAGGGTCGGGGCGCTCGGTGGGGATTCAAGGCTTCCTGTTGGCGTCGAGGATCATGTTCGGCACGAGTTTGAACGCCGAGTCCGGCGCGTATCCGTCCACCGCCAGCGAATTGTATCCGACCAGACCGACCGACAAATAGCAAAGGAAAAACGCCATGCTTAAGAAATCCGCTTTCCGAATCGTTTTGTGCAGCCTGATCCTGTGTGCTGCGTCGTCTGTGACGCATGCGGCGAACAAACCGGCTGCTGCTGAGTTCAAGGCGGGCGAGACGTTCCTGCTGTGGCCCGGAACTCCGCCCGGGGCGAAAGACGGCGATGACGCCAAGGCGTCCGAGACCGCCAAGGCGATCAAGGACGGGACCTACAAGATCCCCGGCGGCAATCGCGGCGGCATCCGGGTCCCGGCGTGCGACGTGTACCTTCCGCCCAAGGCCAAGCGAACCGGGATTGGGATCGTTATCTACTGCGGCGGCGGATACGGCGTCGTCTGCATCGGGTCCGAGGGCATCCCGATGGCCAAATGGCTCAACGCAAACGGCATCGCGGCATTCATGGTCTCATACCGCTGCAGCCCATACAAGCACCCGGTCCCGTTCTGGGACGTGCAGCGTGCGATCAGGGCCGTGCGAAGCCGCGCCGGGGAGTTCGGCGTGAAGACCAACTGCATCGGCGTGATGGGCTTCTCCGCAGGCGGACACGTGACCTCGACTCTGAGCGTGCATTACGCCGAAACGTTCGGCCGCAAGCCGATCGACGCGATCGACAACGTCAGCGCCCGCCCGAACTTCAGTTGCCTGATCTACCCGGTGATCTCGATGCGCAAGGAGATCACACACGGCGGCAGCAGGCGGAACCTTATCGGCGCCAGGCCCGCGGAGGAACTCGTGGTCAAGCTGTCGAATGACGAGCAGATTGACAAGGACACCCCGCCGGCGTTCCTGGCCCACGCCAGGACCGATCGCGTAGTGAAGGTCATCAACTCCCAACGCTATCACGACGCATGCAAAAAGCACGGCGTTCCCACCAAACTGATCCTGATGTCCCAGGGCGGGCACGGACCCGGCCTGAAAGACGGAAAACCGATGGTCAGCGGCTCGAACGAAGACTACGCCGAGGCGATGCTGACCTGGATCAAGAAGATAACGGCCGACCGCCAAACCCTCCAGCCGCGGTCGTGAGCCGCCGCCCTCGGCATGAAACACGAATGTTCCACGTGGAACAATTTGATTGCCGCCGCTTGCGATAGCTTCACAGCAGCTTCTCAGGTACAGCTTGTGTGAACCTGCCCGTTTCGCCGCCCTATAATCCGAATAATCTGAACGTGATGCCGGTAGGGTGTGCCTGGTGGATCGTGTAAGTTGTTTAAGTGCAGGGTGTTATGTTGCAGGTGATAGTTTCCTCTTGACAAGACGATCGCGTTTGTCGAAGTTCACAGCCTGCTTCACAGCCGGTCATCTGTGAAGGTCTGAGAAGCGTGCTATCGATTCTCCGGAAACCAATCCCTGAGGGTTGTCTTTAGTTTCGAGAAGGCCCGATCCGTGCATCGGTTGAGGCTGACATTCTTGGCGAGCTGTGAGAATATTCTTGCTGAGACAGCCGTTCTGGATTGTCTCAGCACTGCCCTCATAGCTTCCTTGGGCCTGCTGGGTTTCTCGCCTCGGTTTCCTATCCAGCCCTCTTGCAGCAGGAATGCATCCAAATCGCGGCGGTTTTCCCAACCAAGAGAACTACAGACGTGAGGCGAATCACTCCAGACCCATATTTCCAATTCTGGATCGAGTACGACGACAGCAGCCCGGTCGTTCCACCCCGAGCCCCTTAATGCGTCCTCAATACTGAGTTCGATATCCTGACGCAGATCACAGTCCCTTCCTGAACCATGTCGGTCGAATAACACCAGGGCGCGGGCGTGAGTGGTTTGGTGTCGGCGCAGCATTTCCACGCAACTCTTGCAGCAACCGGGATCATGTTCGGTGTGGCGGATCAGATCGTAGGCTATGTCGTGAGCGCCCAACGAAGGCGAGCGGTCTAGCAGGGCGATGATGGCGTTTTCCGCGTCAAGATCGGCCACGAGCACGATCAGGTCCTTCTCGTAACTCATCCCAACACCCCTGATGCGTAGAGAACGCTGAAGTTAACCTCGCCTTGCCAGTTCCTTAGTTCAGGATGCTCGCTTCCAAGCACCATGTCGGTCGCGCCGTCTGAGTCCTTCTTGAAGCAGATGACGGATTTGGGCTCGGCGTTGCTCAATACCACCGGAGAATGGGTCGCCAGAAGGATCTGTGCCGAGTACACCGAGCTTAACGCCTGGAACACTGTCTCCATCGCCATTGGATGAATGCCGTTCCCGATATATCAGGAGATTCGCATGAAATCAGAACGTAGATATCTGAAATGTGTCTTCCGTCAGCGAGCTTTCTCTTCCTTGATCTGGACATGTATGACAGCATTGACTACCGGATGCGGTGAGATGTCAATGCAGGTGTCTAAGCAGAGTCCGCTGGAAGGATCTAGTCTCGAGTTGTGTTTGCTGTCAGTGGATCCAGATAGTGTCTTCTGTGCTGCGTCATACGTCTCTGAGAGGGGGGGCCACCGTTACCGAGGCCTTCCCCAAAGACCATTGCAGACTGGAGGATGTGCGGGCGAAATGTGCTCGCTTGGGTTAAGCGAAGACCAACGACTGAAACTAAGGCGATGGTGAAGGGATTCTCAGCCTACGGCAAACGATGGATTCCTGGGAACGTAAAAGGGGTCAGAACTGAATGCCATTAACTTAAG
>Ga0180430_10002187_pt1 | contig 17982 bp, 15 predicted proteins | sample SS_ome_9_FD_132999 | JGI IMG/M metagenome (GOLD analysis project Ga0180430, IMG submission 132999) | Hypersaline lake sediment archaeal communities from the Salton Sea, California, USA - SS_1_S_2 metaG | ecosystem: Environmental > Aquatic > Non-marine Saline and Alkaline > Hypersaline >... | reverse complement strand
GTCATAACCGGACATCTGGAATCGGAGATTAACTTATCAGCATTCTCCTTCCTGAAAATACTTGCTTTACCCTGTGTTCTTCTTGCCTTTTTTATAATAACCAAATCGGATTTTCTCCTGTTTGACACCTTTAGAATGGAGGGGATAAGCTTACCAATTACAAGCTCGTATTCAAATTGCTTTACAAGTGGGTTCCCGGGAAAAAAATGCTTCACCTGACGACGAAATCTCTTCAAAGCCTTCTTCCGGTGTTTTTTCTGTATTCGCCATGGAAACCATTTTTGAAGAAATGGCAACTCACCACCAACGTGGAGCAGGACTATATCTGACCCAAATTTCTCATGGAAATAGATGGCTTGATTAATTGGTGCAATCATATTCCGGTTTAGGGGTACCGGGACAAGTATTTGTCCTATTTGAGTAATATCTCTCATGCTAGGATAGCTTAACTGTTTGTATTTCAGCAATATCCCTACCTTCTCTCAAGTTTCTGAACAATTTCTCAGCCAGGGGGTATTCATCTTTCGATTTCCAGTTATTAAAATCCAGGTTGTCATCTTGGCGCATATCTGATTTCAAAAGAGAGTCCGCACTGGTAACCATAATCGATTGTTTTAAGCCAAGTCCGGTAAAAATCCTACTTAAAAACTGGTAGTATGCACCATCTTGCAAATTCTTTTCTCCGGAGAAATAGGTAACTCTATCTTTACTAATCAGGGTGATGCCGTTGCCAACAATATAAAATGGCCTTATCCCTGATTTTAATACGGATACAATCAGTTTCCTGCAGTAAGTATTTGGTTTGGGCATTCCCTGATCAAATCCAAGGACAACTGAAGTATCTGTCATATTCCCAAACCTTTGCTTCAACACTGAAAGCAACTCACCCTCTAACACTACTTTCGAAATGCTTTCTGGGTTTATGCCAATGTTTCTGACTATCTGATTTTTCAGTGCAGAAAGTTCCTGTCGGGCGGTTTTCTCCAATAAGGGTGTGATATTTCGGAGCATACCATTGCCATATGTTCGCTTCTGATAAGTCTGTAGCAACAACATAGTTGAGCCATTAAGGTGTAAATTCCTTGATGCAAACGAGGCGGCTTTTTCAGCTCCATTAATGCAATCCGCAATAACCAGGATGTCCTGACTAATCTGGGGATTGGTACTTTTCTGTTTCAGTTGCATTTTACCTTGAAGTATTGATACACTACAAAGGTATGCTGGACTGCACTGCCATGGTTAGGGGAGTTTCCGAAATATACTGGGGGTAATCCCTACTATTTGGCAGGGAATATCCTGGTATGAAGCTAATCCCTTATTGCCTTAATATGATTTTTCAGAAGCTTCAGGAAACATTTTCCTCTGTCGCCAGTAAGCGTAAAGAGATAGTCCAACCAGGACTACTACAACAAAATAGGACCAATACGGAATCTTTATCGATGAACCACCTGCATATGAGTGCATTCCTCCAAGGAAATAGTTTACTCCAAAGTAGGTCATCAACACCGAACTGTAGCTGAAAAATGAGGCCAGGTTAAATGCAAATTGCCCTCTCAGACCTGGGATTTTGTGCATATGAGTCACAAAGGCATATACCAGAACCGTTATAAGCGCCCAGGTTTCTTTGGGATCCCAACCCCAGTAACGGCCCCATGATTCATTGGCCCATACACCCCCCAGAAATACTCCTGCGGTCATTAAATAAAGACCCACAATCAGGGTCAAATGATTAAGGCGTGTCAGTTGAAGTATTACATCCTTCATTCCGAATTTATTGGCAGGTGTTATGATGGCATATAGAACCAGGTTTAGAAGCCCAACAATGGAAGCCAATCCCAGAAATCCGTAACCAGCGATAATCACAGCTACATGAATGACTAGCCAAGGGGACTTTAGCACAGGTACCAAGTTGGTAATCTCCGGATTCATGTTACTCATACCCGCAACCATGAGGGAGAGCGCTGCGAGAATGGCCGTCAGCGCCAAGGCATAACCAGAGCGCTTTACGAAGATCAGACCCGCCAGCAGTGTAACCCAGGAGACAAATATCATGGATTCATAGCCATTGCTCATTGGAGCATGTCCACTGATATACCACCTGATACCAAGAGCCAGGGTGTGTATCAGGAAGGCGACCGACAGGTGGATTTCACCTATCTTATATAGTGCTTTGAAGTGTTTCCTGGGATTAAATATGATCAGAAACTGGAGAACCAGGAGAGTAATTCCAAAAAGGCCATAGAAGCTCGACAGGCGTGGGAATATATTGATGCGGTTGTATGCAATCTCCATCCTTTTTTTTGACTCAGATGGTACAATTGCATCGGAAAGCTGTTTCTGTCCAAGCTGATCCACATAGTTCCCTGCCGCCAAATAATCTCCCTGCTGTAGTGCACTGAGGTAGCGAAGAAACACATTTGACATGGTATCCGCCTTATTGTGCATTTGACCCATCATCGCTTCACTTAGGGATGCCCACCTGTTATTCTCAGCGCCCTGGTCAGGAAAGATGCGGATCAGTCCTCCAGACTGTACCAGGTAAAAAGCGTTCAAACGGTCATCCAGTTTAATGATCTCCTTGTCCAGTTCAGTTTGCACGACCACCTGTTTGGCATATGCTTCATTGACCAGGTCTGAAAGCAGGTAGCTTCCTGCAGAATCCATCATATTATTAAAACTGACCATCTCTCCCCTGTAACCGGTAAGGCGATGCAGTTCCGGATGTTTTATCTTAAACAACTCTTTTTGCTGCCACACATCAGGATAAAGGATTATTCCTAGGAGCACCTGGTCGGTGCTGTAGTTTTCGTAATGGGAATGCTTGGTAATTTTTCTGACCACTTCATTGGCAAGGGTGTTCATGGGCTCAAATCTTCCTCCCTTGTCCTGAACCCACAGCTTGCCAAAGTCTTTGGCCACATCCTTTGGTGGAACCTCCTGGGAATAACCCGAAAAGCCAAATCCAAGCAGAAGCATAATCAGGATAATGGATTTGGCCACTGGTTCCGACTTCCTGGCAATCATCGCAAATCGTGTTCCAGGTATAAATAGCGCAACAACCATTCCAGCAATCAGAATCAGGTACCCCAGGTAGGTGACTAGTGTACCCGCCCTGTCTCTGTTAACTGATAGTATGGTTCCCTGTTCGTCCGCATCGTAGGAAGCCTGGTAGAATCTGTAGCCTCTGTGCTTTAGCACATTATTCATAAATATCCTACGCTCCTCCTGAATACCCATTTCCTGATCGAGTAATACCACATCGCTGGCGAAGGATGATGGACTGTTGGAACCCGGATAGCGTTCCACCTCGAAATCCTTTAGGAAAAGCGAAAATGGCAGGTGAATCTCCTGTGAGCCATAAGTGATGGTATAATTAAGATCTCCCATACTCCCATTGACGGGCCTTCCGGCCAATCCTTTTAGTCCGGTTACATATACTTCGCTTAGCATCCCTCTGTAGTTGATTTCCAGTTTCACTGCCCCAAGATGCGAACCCATCTGGTCGGCAGGAGCCCTGACAACCTGTTTCCTGGCCGAGGGCATATAACTCTTGAGTGCCATTCGCATGTTCTCCAGGGCATAGAGTGTGTTCTCCCGGATGGGGACCTCCTGCCCTGCAGCGTAGGTCTCTCCTTCAGCTCCTCCCATCTGCATTATTGTGACCTCAAAAGGAGCAATCATCCAAATCATTTCATCCCGGGCAGAGAAATTCATCATGGCTCCTGAATCCTCCAGATTAAATCCAATGGTCATCCCATGTACCTCCTGGGTGGTACCTGCAGGAAGCCCTACGGAGGTCTGATGATCTGTAACCAGCATGATCTGCATATAGGGTTCTCCTCCCGGGGCGGAAATATACTGCTCCAGGGCACTGTTCAAATATTCTGTTGATTTGATCTTTATCTTTTCACCTCCCATCCAGGTACTCATGCGATAATTTTTTGGGGTAAGATCAGTCAGCATCACCGACTTGGTGTGGTTGTATGTCTCCCCATTAACTTCCAGTGCCACATCGATGTAAGCACTTGAGCTCAACATTACATTGGAGGTATTATTCTCACGGATACGCATATTCCCCTCGTAACTGATAAAGCGGGTTATTGCAGCACCCAGCAGGATCAGGATAAATGCCAGGTGAAACAGTAGTACAACAAGTTTCTTTCGTCTGAAGAGTTTCTGTCTAACCATAACCCCTGCCAGGTTGATTCCTATGAGCAGCATCAGGAGTTCGAACCAGTGCGTTCCATAGAACACAGCCCAGGCGGTCTGGGTGGAATGGGCGCTTTCAACAAAAGTGGCAAGGGCTAGTACCGAGATAAAAACTACCATCAGCACTGCCATGAATGGGATGGAAACAAGGAATGATAATTTCTTTAGCATATAGATTTCGGTTTGACTTTAGTAATATTCCACATGTTTCAGCTGGTGAAGATTATGATATTGTTGAACTCAATACCGGATGAGCGAGAATGATGCCATTCTCAACACGAGTCTAAATTCAGCACTCCAATTCTGCCTCTTCTTCAGAGGGTGTTATTTCAAAAGGAACGGTCATCCAACATTCCAGTGAAACCTCTTCTTCTACAACGTTAGAGTCGAATGGAACTACCATCCACGATTCCAGCTCTATCATTTCTTCAATGATTATCTCAGTTTGTAATGTATGCTTACAACACTCGCATGCATATAAGGCCGGTATAAGTGTGAGTAGTACAATGCTTACAGCTATATATTTTTTCTTCATAACTTCTAATTGGTTTTACCGACTATACTTTTCTCAGATCGGCTGATAGTTTCTCAAACTTGATCCAGTCCATCGCTGCTATTGGCAGGCCATAAACCAGACTTCTGGGGAATTCGGCATTCATTTTTTCAATGACCTTTTCAAATAGTAAGGCCTTTGTCTTACTTATGACAAGGCACTGTCTATTTTCAACCACCTTATTGCCTTCTCTTGTTTTTACAATTATTGACGGTAAAATCATGGAACTGAAGACCATATCATTACTCAACAGGAAATCGGTAATCTTCTCTGCTTTCTTCTGGTTTTTAACCTCTATCATTAATGCCATCATAATACATTCATTTTAACTTATTTCAGATTATCGTATTACAAAGAACTTCAAGACCATGCTGTGTGGAATATAGTTTGTGGTAGAAAACCGTACACTGGCAGCTTCACTTATATAAATCCAGCAGGTTTTTTTCATATTACTCTTGAAATCCACCAAGTACCTATTTATTTGCTTTTTATGATAATAGCTATTTAATTGAAATTTCTGAATCTCCGTTTTTTGATTCCGTTTATAGGATACCGCCACTTCTATATCATTGATATCCATGCAGACCACATCTGCTATATCAAGTACTACTATTCCCTGGGATAAGTGAACCTCCGTTCTATTTCGAATGTTTGATAGAGCCAAATTCATGTCAAAAATGCTGTTTTTCTTTTCATCGCTTAGACTATTTCGGGAGGAATCAGACTTATATGATCCAGATGAAAGAGAATCCAGGTCATAGCTTGTTCCAGGATTGCTCCATGTCAGGGCACTCCTACAAGAGGTTCATTATCTGCGATCAGCTTCTGCCTTTGAGCTTCCTGGAATTCCTTTACTTTTTCACGGATTTTTCCATTTGATACAGCCAGTATTTTTGCTGTTGCCAGGGCTGCATTCTCCGGATTTAAGATTACCATTGGTGCAACTCCCGATGGCATTCTCAGGCTTGAATAAACATCTCCACCCCCAAATGAATCCCCAAGTGGAGGGCAGGCTATAACTGGACAATGAGTTTGTGCATCGCTAAAGCCACTTAAAGCATTGCTTAATCCGGCTATGGTAATAAATACCGGATTACTCTTTTCCTGTTCTTTGATGATATCGTAACACTGTAAAGGAACTTTGTGTGCTGATGCAATACGGAACACAAAGTCAATACCAAATTGTTTCAATCTATTTGCAATCTTTTGTGCCCACCCAAGATCAGCTCTTGACCCCATTAAAATCACTGCTTTGCTCATAATCTTCCATATTATTAAATGAATACTGGTAACTCATTGGTACTATTTCATTGTATTCTTCAATGCTTGCATTGGATAAGCAGGCATCGATTATCCGTTTTCCTGTTAACAACAAATCTTCCTTCAGATATTTCTGAAGTTCTTCCTTGAAAAACTTTTGTAATATTTCGGCTCCTGCATCATAGCCCTCATATCCAACTTCAGACTGCTTATAGACCTTCAGGAAACGAGAGGGTATTTTAGAACCTTCTAAGGTCAGATAATTCAGTTCGTACCCCAAAAGAGGACACCTGGCAGGCTGGTATTGATCGCTTCTGATTTTAGCCCTACCACGACGGGTAAGATATTCTCGCATTAAAAGCTGAGGTTTAAAACCTACTTTCCAAACACCAATATTTTGATTTGGTACCAGGGTAAAGGTTGTCCGCGGAGTATCAATTATCTGTTTTAACAGCAGGTTTGCATGAATAATTCTTTTTCCGGTTGCAAAAGGCCAATAGGAACCAACACCCTCGCTTTCCATACTACCGGACCCAATTATACTGGGATTATTATGCCCTCTGGGTGATACCAGGCGCCACAACCAGGCTAATGTGGGGGGCAGAATATGAAACATCCCAACTATACCATATGAAGGGTTTTCCATGGAACAATTTGGCGTACGTAAGCCAAAACTCCTTATATCAACAGACACAGGTTTGTCAACTACATTGGGCACGATATTTCTTGGTATAATTACTCTCGGGTTTGGACAAGGTTTTCCAGGTTCGTCTTCGGTGTGCTCCCATATTAATGCTGTTGATTCGGGTTTAGTGTCAATATTCAGGAAAAGCAAAGGTTCTTCTGGGCTTATTGTAGTTTTTTCCAAAAAAGGATCATTGCCATATTCCCTTACACCATCAACCCTCACGAACCATGCATTCTCTGCATCAATAATCCTAAGCTTTCCATCTTTTCTTTGTAATGATGGATGACAAAATGCCATATCATCAGCAACAGGGTTGAAGGTGCAAAACCTGGGTATGTTAAGGAACCTTTCTTCCCGTGAATAATTATTTATTCCCAAAAGCACGCGGCCATCGGGTTCTCTGACTATGTGTTGGTGCATTTCGCTTTTGCCGCCTCCACTGGCACCTTCATGCATAAATGTAGTAATGTTGTCATACGGACTTATTGATTGCACTGCGGAACAGTGTGCTGTAAGCCAGCCTTCTTCTTCTCCCTGTGTAAGCAGCACCCCATAAAGGCCTTTTTTAGCACTTGGGCCCGGATAAAGATTATAAGCATATAGTTCATGTATAGTATTAGTGCGATTATGAACTACAACCTGCTTGCCTTTAAAGTGTGAATGCCTGAAGACCGGTGCAACATAAATCACAGACTTTAATTCAGGTCCTTCCTTCAGATCCTCTAGGGGGATTATTTCCTGAAGCATAGATAAACCCATAGCGAAGAAAGCTGCATTGGCGGGAGCAATAGCTATACCCAGTGAACCAATATTCACTCTTCCGGCAAAATAAAAAAAGACTGCCAACTCCTGGGTTTTCAACCATTGAAAAGTATCTTTCTGTAAAGTGCTAAAGTCAAAACCATATTTATCCTTAAATTGTTCTTTATCGCTAGGTTTATCATCGGCAATAGACATTGTCCCAGGATCCCTGCGACGCATGTATGCCTCGGTGTAATTGGCAGAAATGCCATTTTTCACCCGGTATACTAATGCTTCCACATAGTCCCCTTTGCTAGGCACTTCATACTTTACTTCGAACTTTACCCGGTCAATCCCGTTGGTTGCGGCTTCTGCAAGCTCTTCTGTTGTATTGAATATTTGGAATCCCTTACATGTACTTAACAATTCTGCAATATCAGGTGGTAGTAAAATGTCCTTATGTTCTAATATCTTTAATAAATCGCTCATCGACGTGTTCTTAATCATTTGTATACTATTATTCAGGCCTTGATTCAAAATTGTTAAGTCATATTTAATGTGTTTCACCCCTCCTTAATTCACAGGACAAATTTTTTTTACGATGGTGGACTCAATACCCATATGATTTGAGTTTTCTTATCATTAACATTCCTCCCGATATGTGATCCATTTGAGTTGAAATAGAGGCTGTCGTTTTTATGAAGCACGTAGGTCTTATCGTTTAACTTGAATTCCAGCTTTCCATCTAACACAAAAAGAAATTCCTGTCCCGGATGTTCGTGCATTATTCCTACTGTGTCTGAATCTATTTCGAACTCCAGAAGGAAGGTATCCATCTGTTTATTGGAACCGTGATTCGATAAAAGGAACAAGGATGTCCCAGATCCATTCTTTTCAACAAATCTCCATTCATCACCTCTAACTACTGGATCATAATTCACAGTTTCATATTCTCCTATCAAAGCCCCAACAGTAGTATGTAAGTTATTTGCAATAGATTTAAGGGTCAATAAGGACGGCGAAGCCTTTGAATTTTCGATTTGCGATAATGCACTTGAGCTAACCCCTACCTTTTTTGCCAGGTCGTTTAGTTGCATATGCAACTCTTCCCTTCTCAGTTTCATTCTTTTACCTAAGCGCTTCATAACAATGGATATCCAAATATAGCATGCGAAGTAGATCTATTTGGATCCGTATCAATTTTTTACAATGTTAAACAAAACTTGTCGAATCTCCCAGTATTATTAAATAAAATTAAGTCAGGCTTAATTTTGTTGCGCTTTCTGTGGCAGAAACTGTAGCAGAAAATACCCCCCTGAAATCAATGCCTTCAGGGGGATCGTAGTAGACTATAGGTTTTAACCTTTAGCTCGTAAAATATCTGGAACTATTTAAGGATCTGGCTGAAGTTGTGGATAATCAGGACTATCAAAACGGATTGAGTATAAGTGACTGATATGGAAATTCGATCATTTCTTTCTAAAATTTGTCTAGGAGGTTTCCAAATATATTGTTTTCACTTTGATCCGATTTGAGGCCTTCATTTTATCGGATTCAACTGTTACATGGAGAAGCTCATCGAGCCAAATTCCCTCGATGTAGTAAATACCCTGGTGCTCTGCACCATCCCTGATCACTCAAAAAATATATGAACTGGCTTAAGACCGGGGGGTAACTGGTGATTCTGGAACACATCCGGGCCCACATTTCATCAATTGGGAATCTCCAGGATAATCTTAATCCCATATGGAAGAAAGTGGCAGATGGATGCTATTTGTATTGCTCCATGGATGTTCTTCTGGCAGGGTCGGACTTCTAACTGGTCAGGGAATAAAGATGCAATATCAGCATCCTCTTTCTATGAGGCAGAATACATTCAGCCTTTGAATTAAGGATGCTCCCTGCAGGTGTAAATATTGTATTTCACCATAGAACATTTTTTAGTTTTAGGTGTAATAGTAGTTGATATATTATTTAAAGATAATGGACCCTTACAATGAAAAAATATTTTGATTTTAAACACCTGAGAGGTGATATCTTTGGCGGACTAACAGCTGGAATTGTTGCACTTCCCCTGGCACTCGCGTTTGGTGTGAGCTCCGGGCTGGGTCCCATGGCCGGTCTTTACGGGGCGATTTTCATTGGCTTTTTTGCAGCACTTTTCGGAGGGACCAATACCCAGATCAGCGGCCCTACCGCACCTATGACCGCGGTCTCTATGCTCGTGATCGCCGGAATTGTTGCCGCCAACAACGGGGATGTCTCCAAGGCTCTTCCCGCCATACTCGCAGTCTTCCTGCTTGCTGGACTTCTCCAGATCGGTTTAGGAACACTAGGACTTGGAAAATATATTCGGTATATTCCCTACCCGGTGGTATCCGGTTTTATGACCGCCATCGGCGTTATTATCATCCTGACCCAGGTGCTCTCTGCCGTGGGGTATTATCCCAAAGAAGATATGGCATATGTGGAGCAGTTTAAACCTGAAGCTGAAGGGATTATTCTTTCCAATATCCTGGAAGATGAAGCCCAGAAGGGACTGCTGGTATTGGAGAGTTTCGAAGAGACCATTAACCGCGCCGAAAAAACAAGTGAGCAGGAGATCCTCCAGGAATCCCGGACATTGGTCGGTAAGGAGGCTTCCGGGGTAATCGGTGCACTCCGGCTCATGCCAAGAGCGATTCAGAATATTAGCTTGGTGGAACTTCTACTGGCCCTTGGAACCATCTTGATTATTTATGGGTTCAAACGGATTACCAAGGTGGTGCCAAGCACACTCGTGGCCCTGATACTTATGTCGGCGATCGCCGACCTGAGTGGCATCGATTATCGAACCATTGAGAAAATCCCGGGCAGATTTCCCTTGCCTAACTTCGAAATCTTTAGTACGCTAAAACTTAGTGATTTGGCCCCGTACATCTTTTCGGCCATCACCCTGGCCATCTTGGGGGCCATCGATTCACTTCTCACTTCAGTGGTGGCCGATAACATGACCCGCACCAAACACAACCCGAACCGGGAGCTGGTGGGACAGGGTATCGGCAACAGCGTAGCTGCAATATTCGGGGGAATCCCTGGTGCAGGTGCTACCATACGTACAGTGGTTAACATCAATGCTGGAGGTAAAACCCGCCTTTCGGGGATTGTTGCAGCAATTCTGCTCTTGCTCACCTTGCTGCTGCTTGGTCCGGTGGCTTCCCGAATACCAGCTGCGGTGCTGGCCGGTATTCTGATTACCGTTGGAATCGCAGTGATGGACTTTAAGGGGTTGCGTGCCATCCCGAACATGCCCCGCGCCGAGGTGGCCATCATGTTGGTGGTGCTGGTACTTTCTTCTCTTTGGAACCTGGTATATGCTGTGGGTATTGGTCTAGTGATCGCATCGCTTATGTTCATGAAGAAAATCGGTAACCTGGCAGCTGATTCTTCCGATGTAACAACCCTGAAAGAAACCCCCTGGCCCGATGAGTTGGACTTCCCTGAGGAGTTGAAAGGGGAGGTCTTTGTCAAACACGTGGAAGGTCCCTTGTTTTTCGGCTCCACGAGTAATTTTGAACAACTCTCATCGCAGATCCCGGAAACCGCCAGGGCAGTGGTAATCCGGATGAGCAAGGTGCCATACATGGACCAGTCGGGGCTATATGCCATGGAGGATGTACTCATCGATTTGGCCAACCAGGGCAAGACGATAATTATGACCGGGCTGCAGAAGCAACCACGGTACATGATGGAACGAGTGGATATGATCCCCAACCTCATCAATAAAGACCAATTAAGTGATGGATTCATCGATTGTGTAATTAGTCTGAAGGAGAACATGGTAAAAGAGCAGGAAGGAGTAAAGGCTTAGAATTTTTAAATCTATTAATAATAAAGAACCATGAGTACAACAAAAGATATTCAAACCGGAATGACCCCGGCCGAGGCAGTGCAGCAGCTCAAAGCAGGGAATGAGAGATTCTTATCAGGGAAAACGCTTGCGCGAGACTTTTGCAGAGAAATTAGCGAGACTGCTACCGGTCAGTTCCCCTTTGCGGCCATTCTTGGATGCATCGATTCCAGAGCCATGGCCGAACAACTTTTCGATCAGGGTGTGGGGGATCTCTTTAACGCACGGGGTTGCCGGGAACATAGTGAACGAGGATATCCTGGGTTCCCTGGAGTATGCCTGCAATGTGGCAGGAGCCAAGTTGATCCTTGTGCTGGGTCATACTGCCTGTGGTGCGGTGACCGCAGCTACTCAGAGGGTGGAGCTTGGCAACATCACTGCATTGCTCTCCAAGATCACTCCTGTGGTGGACAGTTTAGAGAAAGGGGTAGCAGTGGATGAGGTGGCAGAATATAATGTAAAGCATTCAATCGAGCGTATTCGGAAAGAAAGCGCCATTCTCAAGGACATGGAACAGGCCGGAAGGATTCTCATCAAGGGGGCCATGTATGATGTAGCCACCGGGAAAGTGCGTTTCCTGGACTGATATTGAGATTCATCCTTCAGCAGGAGTTTCTTTTGGATATAGTTTTTAAAATTAGAAAAACGTTCGCTAACAATGGACTGTGCTAAAATCCAAGCATTTTTTCATTCATACTAACCATAAAATTGTTCAGTTGAGAATCGGCTCCAAGATCTTTCAAATAGTATAATGAGGTTCCGAAAGGAATTGGAGGAGTATTCTTGTCGCTGCCGGTTACATACTCAATATCGATACTATTCTTATCACTAATACTTGCAAGAAATTCTTTAGTTGATTCGGCAATCGAATCCGGATTATCTGAAACTACAATAATCTTGGAACGATCAATTAGCGTGATATTCTCATCTATAAGGAAAAGAGATCGGATATTTGTTTTTTTTATTAATGATATTGCCTGTTTATTGGTATCCTTTATTAGTAATTGGTCACTATCCGCTCCGATAATAAAAGAAAGACTGTCATTACTATTAAAATTTTGTCTCACAACCGTAGCTAGATGTCCTTCAATGACCAGCTTTTTTATCTTACCAGAAGGAATCCCGAATTCTTCAATGAGCTTGTTTTTCAACACTGTTAGATCATGCATTGAAATTTCCCATAATCTTTGGGAAAGATTTCTCATCTTAGACAATCCAAATCCTTGTACATTAAATGTTTGCAAAAGAATTAGCCGGGTTTGATCATCAAATAAATATTTCAACGCAAACCTGCCCGCCTTTAAAGCACCCGGTAGCCTATCTACCAGAAGCAAAATAGTATTGCCCTTCAGCTTCTTTTTGGAAATATGTTCTAGTTTGATCATGGTTGTAAAATTATTTGGAATAATTGCCAGTACGGTAGGGAGAATTCCGAGATTTCGAGGAGGATAACCCTACTTTTTGGTAGGGATTTTCCTACTACAGTTTAGTCCAAGCACAAATACATCGTATCATAGATGACCGCTCCGTTTGCAACCCAGGTGGCTGAAGAAGAACTGATACTTGAATCATTTATGACCACTCCGTTTGAAAACAACCCGGGCGAAGAAGAAATGATCGTTGAATTATATATTAGAGATAGCAACGTGAATTCTGACTAAACATCCTCGAAGCAGAGCTTCTGATACTAATCCATTATGTGAGATTAGATACACTATTTTCTGATTTGGCTCAATCGGGCCATAAATCTTTGAGTTGAATGTCATTTAGCTGCTTTCTAATTATCCTAGCTTGAAGTTTCCATGCAAGATCGACCAAAATCTCACCAGGATATGGATCAACAATGACTATTTGATTTCTCCAAAATCTATGATGTTGGAAAATCATCCTATTTATTTCTTTGTCTCTTCCCCCATAGCCAATGATGATTAGCTTCTCGGAGTTTTCTAAATTCTTTCTAAACTCATCGACCAGCTTATTAAAAAGCAAGGGTTCGTTATATCTTTTTATTTTCGAGGTAGTCCCCGCTAAGAAATCTGAGTGGTAGTTTATCCAACTATTCTGATATCCCATCTCACTGTTGGTAAAGTTGACTTCTTTGAATTGATTTGTATGGCCTATCCCATATCTTGATTTTATATACACATCGGGAACAAAAGTTCCTTTCTCGGTCCGATAAAATAACTCGTAGTCAAGACTGCCATGTAATTTGTAAAGCCTGAACTTGCCATTGTAATTTCCAGTATATCGTTCCAATCTAACCATATAGGAGCGTCCTTCAACGTCAAGTTTTCCAAAGTACTTTGAACCTAACTCTTCAAATCCATCACATAATTCACCTTTGAGGAAATCTGTATGATTGAAGCTCTCAAAAAACAAATCATGGTTAAGAGTATGGATGTTTATTATGTGTCTATTTGACAATTCCGAGACGCAATTCATAATCCCAGTATATCCGGAATAGTATTTATCTGCCAAATAGGGCAGATCGTCATAGAACTTTTTGCCCTCCCTATCTTTCAGGTAACAGGTTGCAAGTTGGTTTAAGATTTTCTTTTGACCGGAAAAAAGTGAATCTACGGATCGTTTATTATTGGCAAAAGTTTCTGCGATTCTTCTGGCACTTGCATCCAAGTATAAATCGTTCGTGATATAATCGTAGAATTCCTCGTAATCAAACTCTTTATTCCGCGCATTATAGTATTCAACTAGTTTACAAAAGAAATCGAATTCAATTTGGTGACTTGATTTGAACCCTAGATCTGGTTTTGTTCCATCCGTATTTATAACTAATGATCCTGATGTGTGAAAGGCAATGTTTTCATTTTTACTATTCATAATAAGAGAATTCAACTTTCTTCCGGTTGGATATCCTTTGGGTGCAGAAAAACCTGCACCAATCAAGAAAGAAATTGATGTGCTGGTCTGTGACATAATTGTATCTAATCTGTAAATCTACAACATGTGTATTGCATGAATCGAAGATAATCAATCTTCAATAGCATGAAAAGAGTAATCTCTTTGCCTTGAAGTAATGGTACTTCATTCAGATTGACCGGACTATATAAGATAATGATGTCACTAATAGCGAGTGTGATGATTCAAGGTGGAGTAATGCGAATCGCCTCTGCAACCAGAACACATGGATATTTTGTACTACGTTTTGTATTGCAATCGAGTGGGGCCTTATAAATATCTGATTTACAAGGACTCTTTTTCTCTTTTGTTTGGGTAGCGGGATTACCTCCTTCTAATGTGTCAATAGATATTCAGTCGTGTGAAAACTACGGTGTGTAATGAATATAAATCTAACGTAGTATCTAAAATCACAAAACCCCTTGAATTTCAAGGGATTCTGATCGTTTAAGCGGTCTGGACGGGGCCTGGTGCAATTCAATCAGATGACTCGATAAAACGTCAGTATGTCAGCTTCCATGATCAAGGATGTGAACGCCTGATGTGGCTAATGTTTCCTACTTATAAACCAATAATTCTGGATCCATTTATTCTGCCCCCTATATTGCCTGTTTAATCTTAATATTTATATTAGTATGAAAAGAATAAATATTATGATTGGGATCTATTGTAGAATTAGTAAACAGAAGGAGAAAGGGAAAGACGTTTCCATAATAGTACAGAAGGAGCGAGGAATAAACTTTGCAAAATCAAAGGGTATGGAGTTCCGAGTTTACGTTGATGAGGGGATTAGCGGTACTAAAAATAATATTTCTGATAGGCCTGAATTTGCACTATTATTAAATTCAATTAAAAATGGCGAAATATCTATAGTTTATTGTATTGATCAATCCCGAATTGAACGAAATAATACCATCTGGAATCTTTTTGTATCTATAATGCTTGATGCAGGTTGCAAGTATTACCCAAACGGTAAATACTTGGATTTGGATGTTCCGGAGAACCGGTTGTTTACTGGAATAATGTCTATTACTAATGAATTTTATGCAGCGATAACTGGTGCTAAAGTTAGAGATGCAATTCATATAAATGCGCAAAAAGGAAAGACTCATGGTCTAACTGCGTATGGCTATGGAAAAGATGAAAATGGATACTTTAAAATAATTGATGAGGAAGCAGACATTATCCAAAGGATTTACGAGATGTCATTAGATGGTATAGGCACATATACAATTGCCAATATCCTCAATGAAGAAGGAGTCCCTCCAAAATTTGGCAGATATGATGGGCAAATCAAGCGTATCGATAAATACACCAAGGAAATCACGACATATAACAAAAAAGACACTAAATGGAGAGGAAATGTAATCCATGACATAATTAGAAATCCAATTTACAAAGGTGAAAGGAAATGGAATGATGGCACTGTAAAAGTACCTGCAATTTTGACAGTTGAATATTGGGAGAAGGTCAATAAGAATTTAGAAAATAACAAAAAGAAAGTGGGGAAACGAGAAGAGTACCACTATTTGTTGAATGGTTTAATCTTCTGTGAAAGTTGTGGCAGTGAATTTAGAGGTAAAAAACGCCTAAAAGGGCGAGACAAAGCATATAAATGCAAAGGCAAGAGCAAATACAAATCACATATTTCTTGCAATTCACGTGGTATCAGCATACCCAAATTGGAGACTTTTATTATTAAGCACTTATTTATATCCAAAGAACTACAAAACCACCTTTGCGGACTGCAAGAGAATAAAACTGAAACAAATGCTCTCCAGATTAGAATTGATAATACAAAAAGAGCATTAGAGAAGAACCACAAAGTTGTAAAGAAGATCTACGGTTTATTGATCGACCCTGATCTTGCTGATGATTTAACACTTAAGGATGAACTAAAACTAGTTAAGAGGAAGATTATCCAACAGGAAGAGAAGATTGAATATCTTGAAAATCAAATTATTGAAAGGGATTCATCAATTAGGAATAGGAGATTAAAAAATACATTTGGTCAATATAAACTAACTTCAGGTTTTACTGATACAAAGCGACTTGTTCATTCACTTATAAGTAGGATATCTATTCAACACAACTTTAATGCAGATACCAAGGGTGGCTACTATCTTATTAAGATTGAATACCGTGGATTTGATGAGAGTAGCATGTTCATGACGGACTGGCAAGCGACAAAATGGTACCCAATGGGGTACTATCGTGCACAAGCAAATACACAGAAGGAATTGGAAGATGACATCGACTTATTTAAGCATATATCAAAGGAAAAGGGAAAGAAAATAGTGATACCTAAAGGTTTCCAAGGATTTGAAACTAGGGGTTCTGGATTAATGATTGAATTAGAGAAGAATGAGATAATTCATTTTGATTAAGGCGCTACCTATATTATCCGCATAAACATGTTTTTAAGATGGATGGTGCGGCGCGATGAGCGTGGAGTAGATTTTGGAATATGGAAGGGCATTCCCATGTCAGCTCTTTATTTGCCCCTGGATGTTCACTCGGGATCAGTGGCCAGAAAACTGGGTTTGCTGGAAAGGAAGCAAAATGACTGGAAAGCAGTTGAAGAATTAACCTTACGAATGCAGGAATTTGATCCGGAAGATCCCGTCAGGTATGACTTTGCCCTGTTTGGGCTGGGTTCGTTCGAGAAATTTTAATCTCTTCGTCAATAAAGCGGATTCCGTATTCCTCCAGCTCTTTCAACACCGGATTGTAGATGTCCGGATCGATGGGAAGCTGAACGCCAGTTTCCTTATATTCTCCCTCCAAAATCCTCCTGGCTACCATGGCCAGGGGCAGGCCTACGGTTACAGACATGGCAGTATGCCTTGTATCCTGACCAATGTATACCATGGTGGAGAAGCGCTTAAGATGTACACCCTCTTTTATGAAATCGAATTGGTGCTGCATCAGGATCATGTCTTTGTCGCCCGGATAAAGCTTCCATTTCTCTTCCAGGATCTTTTGCAGGACCTTGGCTGGTGAGAGACCGCTTATCCCAATACGGGTATCTTCAAATATACCCAGCCAAAGCAGCCTTTCCATCATCCTGGAATCCTTTTCAATTCCCAGGTAAAGAGATAGTTTATCCTCCACCGGGATATCGGTCCGGTAGGACATAAAGCTATTTATAAACTCCCGGTAGGTCATATCCTCCGTGTTCTCCATCACGTAGCTGTCGTCCGTAGCACCCAACTGAACGAAAATATTCCAGGCTTCACAAAAACCCGGACGTCGGATGGTTCCCCTGAACATGGTTTCCAGGTCGTGCAGGCCATAGGTTTCCCTGTAAGTGAGAGAATCCCGGTTTCCATATACCTCAAATTCTCCCAGTTCGGGAACCTGGATAATTTCCTCTCGGCTGAATACCTGATGATAGGGAATGTATTTGAATTTACCATTGTGCAGGAAACGAGCCCCTTCCTTTCCTGCCAGCACCACATTTCGGGGATTCCAGGTAAATTTATATTGCCAGGGATTGTTCTCAAAGCCCGGGGCAACCAGTCCTCCGGTACTCGATTCGAAGGCCTTTAAGATGGCACCCTCTTCCTTGATCCTGTGGATCATCTGCATGGCCGACATATGATCGATGCCCGGATCCACTCCACACTCGTTCATGATAACAATTCCAGCCTTGCGTGCGTCATGATCCAGTGCGCGCATCTCATCGGAGGTGTAGGAGGCCGTAACCATATCCACTCCATTTTT
>Ga0180430_10002186_pt1 | contig 17985 bp, 14 predicted proteins | sample SS_ome_9_FD_132999 | JGI IMG/M metagenome (GOLD analysis project Ga0180430, IMG submission 132999) | Hypersaline lake sediment archaeal communities from the Salton Sea, California, USA - SS_1_S_2 metaG | ecosystem: Environmental > Aquatic > Non-marine Saline and Alkaline > Hypersaline >... | reverse complement strand
AGGGGAAAAAAAACTTGCCGTCGGAGGAGTTACTTATTAAACCTAAAACTTTGAAGTAAGACTGCTGACGGCAAGTTTGTCAATTGATGTGCATAGAGTCAATTCAAAAATACTTCACCCAATTGAGCCCGAAAAACATTTTCAGTTTACAACCGGTTTTGTGGTGTCAACGACATCCGATTGCCTGTCAATGGCTTTCGCATCCGTCTGCTTTTCGTTCTGAAGGATGAGAGAGCATCCGAAATCGTGCGATTCCATGGAAATAGATACATGTTTGTGGTAGTAGGACTCCAGCTGTTTGACTGTTTTTAAGCAATCCTGTAGGGTTTCATCCTGTTTCCGGGCTCCGCTGTACATTACCTGCACAGTAATCATATCCGAATAACCAGAGGCCTCAATATTCAGTTCAGGAAGGGTGGTCTCATTCTGGAATTTTCTGAATATCATGTCTATCAGCGTAAACAAAATCATGGGAGGCAGTTTGATTTGACCAGGGTCGCCGGAAATAAAAAATTCCACATCCGGTTCACCATGCCTAATCACAGATACAAGCTTTACGAGTTTCCGTACAAGTTCAATCTCCTTGTTAAATAGCTTGGGCTCCTCCTCGTTATAGACCATAACCTCACTAAGCAGTTCAGAGGTCAGTGCAATGGCACGGGTAACCTCAGGCGAGGACTTATCAACCAGTTTATCGATTCCGTCAATGGCATATAATAGCATCATGGGCTGAACTCTTGTAATGGCATTTTCCATCTGCTGCTGAAGTTCGGTTTGCATGAGTTCCTTCCTTCTGTTATCAGCATTGTACCAATCCCTGATGGTCCTGGCTGCCAGGAAGACCAAAACTATGTATAAATTACCCAGTCCGCTGGCCACCACATTTCCTGCCTTCAGATAATTCTCGGTGACTGCCGATCCGGTGGGATACCAGGAAAATATGAATTCATTGCTCAGCAATAATTCCAGCACCGAGAAGCCATAAAAGGATAACAGAAAGAGCAAGGAAAACAACAGGAACCATCTTTTATTAAAAAACAATGGTATCAGAACGTAGGCAACCAGATAGGTATGCGTAACAAATATGGGCAGGGTAAGCAGGTAGTAGGAAAACCACCCGAGATAGACCTCAGAACTTTCCCCAAAACTCTTGATGAAGGTAAATCCCAGCACCCAGCATATCCAAAAGGCCATGTGCCTCCAGATTCTGTTTTGCTCCAATTTCTTCATCAGTTCCCTTCTCATTTCAAAGGCTAATATTTAATTCCACCAGGTGCTCATTTCTCTTCTCCCGGATGGCCAGGCGGTGACTGTTGGGATAGGCTAGCTCAAGCCTTCTCACACTATTTTCATTGGAAGTTCTTTTAACTCCCGTTCTGTGCTCACCCGGCTGATCCCGCACTGAGTTAGAAGCCTTAAAACACAAACGGGTGTCCTTTACCACAAGGGCGATTTTTATCCACGATTTGCTGGGATCCTCACCTGCTCCATGCACAAAGCAATTCTCCACGAAAGTGTATAAGATCAGGGGGGTGATAGCTAAACCCTGCACATTCCCCTTCAGGGAATATTCCACTTTCAGTCTATCCCCGAATCTCAGCTGCTCCAGGCCTATGTAATTCTCAATCATTTCGACCTCGTTGGAAAGTTGCACTTTTTCACTCCTGCTCTCCATAAAGAGATAATGCAAAATGGATTTGAGCTTCTTGACTGTTGCTTTCAGGTGTTCGGGTCTGTAAATGGAAATGGAATACAGGTTATTGAAATTGTTAAAGATCACGTGGGGATCCATCTGATGCTCAATAAGCTTCAACTCTGCCTCAAGTCCTTTCCGCTGGAGCTCCCTGATATTGGATTCCAGGCTATAATGGTCACGGGCATATTTTACCAGGGCAAAAATGGCAACGATAAAAGTCATATCCTTGGTGTTCACCAGCAAACCGGGCAGGGATATAAGGCTTCCGGGGCCACCATTCTCCGGAGCGATGGCGTGGTAGAATATGAAATCTGAGAATAAGGACTTCAGCAATGACAGGGACAATCCACTCACAAGAAAGGCAAGGAGGAAAAAGAGTATCTTTTTTCTAACTAGCAGTTTAGGAATGAGCAGGTATACACTAAGGTAGGCATAAGCGAAAAAGAAGAAGGCATTGGTAGTAACCATGACCAGTCCTTTCCAGAAGCTATCCTGGTCCGGATTGCGAGACCAGGCCACCCAGGTAAACAGAAATACCATCCCCAGAAAAAGGGAAGCATGCCTGATAATTCTGAATAAAAGCTTCTGTCCTACCAACAAATTGTACATGTTTTAAAAATAGTCACCTCGGGCTGAACGGCCATCCAATATCAATGAGGGAAGACTTGAAGGGTATGAAACACGCATTCGTGACCGTAAACGCGGCTGACAGATGTTTTTCAGCTGTTTACCCTGTTTTATGGGCATTTGACTGATTTGTTTGAAGAAAAGCATGTAAATTTGTTATGTTCATGTATAGTTCGTAAGACTGTTTTCATGTATTAAGAGTATTAACCCCATGGATCGTTGAAGCCAGGCTCGCTGGCTACTGTGATCCCTAAACTAATATCTGCATGAAAACCAGGTGCCTAATTGTTGATGATGAGCCCTTGGCCAGGGAACTGATTCGCGGACATATCCTCAAACTTGAGAATTTCGAAATCGTTGAAGAATGTGATAACGCCATGAAGGCTGTGGATGCACTTCGAACTCATGCGGTTGATCTCATGTTTCTGGATATCAAGATGCCACAGATGACTGGAATTGATTTCCTGAAAACATTAAAACGTCCTCCCAAGGTGATCATTACCACAGCCTACAGCCAGTATGCACTGGATGGATTTGAACTGGATGTGGTCGATTACCTGATGAAGCCTGTAACCTTTGAGAGATTCTTCAAAGCAATCAACAAATACTTCCAGTCCGGTCATCCCGAAAGTGTCGAATTGGAAGGAGGAAACGGGATGAACAACGAAGCCTTCATCTATGTAAAAGAGAATAAAAAGGTGATCAAGATTTTCCTCAGGGAGATCCACTTCATTGAAGGTCTCAATGAATACATCCGCATACATACCGACAACCGCAGGGTAGTTGTAAAAAGCAGCCTCCAGAATATTGAGAGCAAACTTCCCTCGGAGCAATTTATCCGGATACACAAATCCTATATCGTGTCCATTCCCAGAATCCGGGCCTTTAATGCGACTACCATAGAACTGGAAAATGCCAAATTGAGAATAGGACGCAACTACAAGAATCAGGTTTTCAGCGCACTTCACTACAAACAAGAGATATAGTATGACTTACTTTTACCGTCTGACATGCCTTTTGCTGTTGCTGGGTCTGTCGGCACTTTCCGCCCGGGAGCCAATCCAAATGGCCTCCCCCGATGGTGCAGTACATGTCACCATCATTTATGACAATTACCAGTTTGATCAGGATCTGGACACCGATTGGGGTTTTGCCTGCCTGGTTGAATATCAGGATCAGGTAATGCTTTTTGACGCCGGAAGAAAAGCCGGACTGTATAAAGAAAATGTAAAGCTTCTTCAAATTAAACCCGAGGAGATCCCAGCTCTTTTTATCTCCCACGAACACGGCGACCATACAGCCGGGATCCCCTGGATAGCAGAGCTTAATCCATCCATTAAGTGCTACCTGCCTGCTTCATCTGTTAAGACTCTTACGTCCAGGATTCAGCTTCCTTCAAACAGCCTTGGGATCTCTAAACCCACTCACCTTTATGGTCCTTTCTACTCTACAGGAGACGATTTTGAATCTTTTAAGGAACAGGGTCTGGTCATAAAAACGGAAAAAGGCGGCGTACTGGTCACCGGCTGTGGACACCCCGGTGCCGTAGCCATGGTAAAGTTGGCAAAAGAGGAACTGGGAATTGAGGTCCATACAGTGATTGGTGGCCTGCATTTAATGCGTACATCCGGAGAAACGGTTGGTCAGATTGGAGAGCAGTTACAAAAGCTGGGGATCAAGCAGATTTGTCCGACCCATTGTACTGGCGACAATTCCATTGCCTCCTTAAAAGCTTCCTTTGGTGAGGGCTATATATCCGGAGGTACCGGCAAAGAGATCATCATACAATGATATACAAGATCCCAAGAACACAAATGAAAAGGGCGCCCCAATGGAGCGCCCTTTAGCATGAATAATAGTTGGAGGTGCAAAGCTACTGCTTGGTGAGCACTGCTGTCCATGCCTCCCCATAATTGGTGCCTCCCACAACCGTAATGGTCCCGTCGGGATTAAAGGTGAAATCACCAAAACCTGCTTCACCCCATGGATCAAAGGTATCGGTCAGGAAAAATTTACCGCACACATCCTGGATGGTTCCGGGATGGTCTGCCGCCGGCGTCCATCCCACAGCTGCATAGAAATAATCGTAGGTTCCGAAAGTGAAATCCGAAATCTCATAGAAACCCTCATTTTCGGTTGCAGTTATGGTAATGGTTTTCTCCAGGTCGACCACCGGATCTGCGAAATCCGGGAAGGTGGAGGTAGTCAGCGCCGTATAGGTACCAACAATCACATCCGGATCGGAGGGACATACCACCGCGCCACGAAAGCGAAATCCCTGCAATTGTTCGGCACTTCCAATCAGGTCGTTATGCAGATTGTCATAATCTGCCACCTCTCCGTTATTTCCCGTGGCTTCGCAGTTAAACTGATAGAAGTTGGCAAAGGTTTCTTCCACAGGCACCCCAAAAAGGGCTGCCAGTTCGTTGCCATCCACACCGAAATGGTAGGGGAATGACGTGATCGTTTCCAGCAAAACATAGTCTGATTCGCTGGCTCCATCGTCATAGATTCGTTTCACAAAAACATCGTGACTGGCCACATTGCCCGAAGGATTATCAAAGAGCCCGGTAATGGGTGTCCCTTCAATGTCGGCAGAATTGATGTTCGTGTTCCCGACCTCAAGGGTTACGTAGAGCCCTTTCTCCACGTCTGCTGGATCGATCAGCATGGGTGTTTCACAGCCAAAAGCCAGAACCGCCAGCAGGATAATTGATATATATCTTTGTAGTTTCATGATCTGTTCCATTTTAGTTATTGAATGATCCCGGCAGGATTGGTATCCCAGAAGACCTGTACTGTATGCGGTTTCTGGGCGATAGATGAATTCAGGTTCACACAGTTGGCCGGATAATTGAAGGTGCGTGGGAATTCGCCAGGATCAGCCAGCAGTGCAGGCTGAAGGTTGGAGGGCATCCCCGTCCTTTTCACCAGATTGTACACCTCAACCCCATTCCCAAACAGAGCAATGTAATACTCTTTTACAATCACTTCCAATCGTTCTGCATCGGAGGTGGCATTGTCATACAGGTTGGCTACTTCTGCCAGGTAGTCGTCAAGATCCTGCTGGGTGGGGATGTAGTTCTGGTCGGCAATCTCTTCACCAAAAGCCATCACATGGGCGATAGAAGAAGAAACTGCATCCAGCAATAATTGCCTGGCATCTCCTGAGGTTCCCAGGGTTAAGGCAGATTCCGCCAGCATGAACTTTACGAAATTATCCAGCATCAGCATTTCTGCTCCTGCTCCCTGCAAGCCTGAAACGGCGGAAGCTGGCAGCCCCTGATCCGCATCAAATTCCCCACCACCTGGGTAAACTCCCCAGAGAGTTCTTGCCCGCGTATCGGGGGGTATGCCATCATCGTCCAGGTGGTCGCGACCCCAGTACCCATCGGGCAGAGTACAATAGGGTATCTCTGCCGGATAATGCGAAGGCCTGTCAGTTCCGAAACAGGGCAACTCCTGGAAATCCTCCGAGGATGTGGTACGCTGACGGTAGAAATAATAGCGCATGCGTGGGTCCACCACAGCTTTCTCCTCATAGAGGGTCCACATGAAGTAGTTAGCCATATAGGTATTTCCACCATTCAGGTAATTGTACATAAAGAAGGGGTGACGGCTGTCGGGATTGTCAGTTACCCTGCTGTAATGAAATATCCAGTTCTCATCAGCCGCGTCGATCAGGTCATTGTCTGATATAAGCGCATTGATGGCAGAAGTGGAAGTAGTGGCATCTACCAGTCTGAGGTTCAGATGAATCTTCAGTTTAAGTGTTTTTGCCAGCGTGGTCCAGGCTTCGGGATCACCGTCATAAAACATATCGTTGCTGGGAGTTGCCTGAGCATCTTTATCCAGATCAACAATAGCTTCATCCAGTTTGGCAAGTGCCACAGAATATACGTTGGCATCATCGTCAGCAGCCGGATTAAAATTTGTGGCATCGAAGGATTCGGTCCAGGGAACATCTCCGAAGAAATCGACCAAAGTAACCAGGACGTATGCCTGTATTACTTTCGTGATTCCCGCATGAATCCACCACTCCTTCTCTTCATAAACAGGAAGAAAGGTATGCGCATCCATTAGTATCCCTTCGTAGGACCTTGTCCAGACCTGGTCAAATTCAGTGGGATTGTAGGCATTCTCGTAGGTTCCTCCCCACTTGATAATGGTTCTGGTTACTTCCATGCCTAAGCGGTTGACTCCTCTCCAGTTGGGTGGATCGTCGTTGCTTAAGAGATTTTTCAGATCCACCTGCATGGCATTGAGCGCATAATCGGGATTTGCAGCCTCCAGGTTTACCTCATCCGGGTCCTGTGTTAATTCCATGTCGAAGAAGTCACACGCACCGCTCAACATGCCCAGAATGAGTGTGACCGATAATAATATGATTGATTTTTTCATGATTCTCATTGTTTTATAGATCTAGAATGTCACTTTGATGCTGGCACCATAGCGGGTGGAGCTCGGACCGGTTATAAAATCGAATCCAAGTCCGTTGCCTACTCCCAGACTCAACATATCGGTATCGAAATTCACGTATTCGGGGAAGTTGATGGCCTTGAACCAGAGATTCTGTCCCATCACTGAGATGTCGACTCTGCCGAAAGGAAGTTTGGTCATCCATTTTTGTGGCAGGGAATAGGTCAATGAAATCTCCCTCAGCCTGATGGTAGTACCATCAATCACATTCACCTCTGAGGGTGCCTGCGAACCGAAGTTATTGAAGTAGGCATTGGTAGCTGTGATTTGAATGTCGTTGGGCGATCCATCGGCAAGTACACCGGGCATCACAAAGGTCTGACTCCTGTCAAAATCGGTGTCTTTGGTGATACCCCGTCCAATAAGTGTATTAACAGTCTCCGAGTAAATGTCGCCTCCCTGACGATAATCCCATTGCATACTCAAGGATATTCCTTTGTAGCTCAGGCGGTTGATTACACTGGATTCGAAGTCCGGGTGTGGATTACCAATGATGGCAGGTTCATCGGATTGCAGGAAGTTACCATTTCCATCAATTCTATAATTCCCTGCATCGTCCCTGTCAATCTCGTAACCATACATTACTCCGTAAGGTTGTCCGGCAATGGCATAGTTACCTAGATCGGTAAATCCATTGATCAAGACCTTGTCCAGTCCGGCTCCTAATTCATCCACAATACTTTCATACTTGGTAAATATGCCCCGTATGGTCCAGGAGAAATTGGTGGTCCTTACCGGTGTCACATACATCTCCAGTTCAAGTCCACGATTGGTCATTTGCCCGATATTCACATAGGTGCGGGCATAACCTGTGGCCGGATCCAGGGTGGCTTCGGTGATCAGGTTGGTTGTTTTCTTGGAATAGAGGGTGATATCTGCCCCAAAGCGATTCTCAAACATGGCAAACTCGATCCCCAGTTCCGTTTCGGCGTGTAATTCCGGTTTCAGATCCGGATTCCCCAGGAACCAGTGAACCCCGTTGGTGGGAACAACAGAACCATCCAGTGTAACAAATCCCCTGGCCTGAGTTGAGAGTATACTCTCTGTTACATAAAGCGGAGGGAATCCTGCCGAAGTACCATAGCCAATTCTCAGCTTCAACATGTCGAATTTGGCACTTGTCTTGAGTACTTCGAATACCTGCGAAGGAATGAAGGATAAGCTGGCACTTGGGTAGAACTGGCTCCTGTTCTCCTGCTGCAGGGAAGAGAACCAATCGTTTCGTGCTGAAAGGTTTAAAAAGAGGTAATTGCTGTAACTGGCTGTTAACTGGCCAAAAGCACCCAGGGTATTGGCCTCCGAACTACTCTGCAACGCATACTGGTTGAAGCTGTTGTACGTACTGTGGTCACTGAAATTCTTATGATTCATGAGTCCGAACACCAGCTGGTTGGTACTCTCCATACCGTCGGTGGAATAAATATCCCGAACCGAAGATCCTCCCAACAATAAATCCAGAGTGATCTTTTCCCCGATATCTTGTTGCATGGTAAGCAAGACACTTTGATCCCAGGTGGAACTGGTGATGTTCCGGGTGCGATACAGACCATTCAGATAATTATCGTTCTGTACCGAGCCTCTGTTCAGCTGATACTCCTGCTTTTCAGAGAAATGGTCAATACCATAACGATAGGTCAGATTTATATTGTCCAGGATACTGTAGCTCAAGTTTCCAGAACCATAGATGCGATTCACATCATCGGTCTGCCGGGCATACTTGGTGGTCCAACGCGGATTCTGAATGTCGTTGGCTACCCGATAGTAAACGCTCCGGTGATCGATGGGGCTCTCAAAGGGCAATCCCATCAAATCCACAGACCTGGGAGTATATAATACATCAGCAAATACCGATATACCGCTTCCCCCGCCTATACCACTTCCGTCTCCGTAGGAGATGGGAGGGGTTTCCATATCAGTTTTGACGAAGTTCATGGTGCCGGAGAAGGTAAGGCGCTTGGATATCTGGGTCTTACCTCCGATACCTGCATTAAATTTCCTCAACTGGTTCCCTGGTAAAAATCCCTGATCGTCCAGGTAACTCACATTGGCACTGAAGCTCGATTTCTCGTTTCCTCCACGCATACTTACCGAAGTATTGGAAGCCACCCCCGTGCGAAAGAATTCAGGCACACTATTGTAGGGTTGCAAAGCATATTGGACACCATCCTGGTATTCCGGAAAGGCTGCAATCAGATCGGGATCTGCAAACCTGGAAAAGGGATGATCGACCATGGTGGGCGGATCGGTGAATGCAGCCCCCCAGTTGCTATAGAAAAATCCATTTTGTTGCTGGAAGCCGTTACCGTAGGAATTCTGAAATTCAGGAAGGTTCACGTTGTTAAAGAACAGGGATTGGTTCACTGTGATCTCAGCTTTTCCGCTAACCCCGGCTCCATTCTTCGTGGTAATAAGGATCACACCGTTGCGGCCCTCAGCACCATAAATGGTCGTAGCACTCAGACCTTTCAGTATGGAGATATTTTCCACGCTGTTTGGATCAATGTCCAGGAAGCGACTGGAAGTGGCCTGGTTACCTTCCAGGAAACCCTGCTCGTTATCCGTACCCGAATTGGTACTTCCGGAAAACCTTACACCATCCACAATAAACAAAGGTTGGTTGTTTCCCTTAATGGAAGAATAGCCCCGAATGGTAATGTTGGTACCCGAACCGGATACTCCACTGGTGGCAGTTACTCGCACACCGGCAGCTTTCCCGCTGAGTACACGACCAATATCACTTTCAGGCTTTTGCTCAATGTCTTCCGCATTGATCTGAGATACGGAGTATCCCAGGGCTTTTTTCTCCCTGGATATACCCAGGGCAGTGACAACTACTTCATCCAGTTCCATCAGGTCCTGTTCCATCACTACATCCATCACGGTATTATTGCCGATCTCCAGTTCCTGGCTCAGTAGCCCTACGAAACTGAAAACCAGAATCTCTCCGTCCTCCGGCACCCGGATGGAATAAGCTCCGTCAGCGCCTGTAATAGCCCCAACAGAAGTTCCTTTGACTGATACTGTTACACCCGGCAAAGGTTCTCCGTTGTCAGCGCCAACCACCGTTCCGGTGACCTGCCTGACCTGACCATAGAGGGTCAGGGTGCTTAGCGCCATAAATAGCAGATAGCATACAAATCTTTTCATAGACTCAGATTTTGATTTTACATTTAGTTTTAACCCTCTGAAGAAAGTAGAAAGCTGAGTGTTTATCTAAAAAAATCAAGCAATGACGGGCTTTTGAGGCCATTCAACTTATTTAAATCTGTTGATGTCCTTTGACCTCTTTCAAAATGTCATTGAGGGGGGTTTTTGCTGTCTTTGACTGATAATTGATGACTTTTCTCCTGATAACTACCCTGACTGATGGGGCAAACGATGGCTTAAAGGGGGTGAACGCTATGGATACAATGGCTGGTATTCAGTTTTTTATATATTTAGGGACTCAACTACCTAAACTAACCTACCATGCTCACCCTTACCGACTATTTGATTATTGCAGCTTATTTTCTGGTCATCCTTGTGGTTGGAGCCCTCACGGGACGAAAGCAGGAGAAGGAGGAATTTTTGATCTCAGGACGAAAACTCACTTCCCTACAGGCTACCACCACCATATTCTCCAGCCGTATTGGCGCAGCTATCCTGCTAACCTATACGGCCCTGGTATATATGTATGGAATGGGGGCCCTTTGGTATTTTGTGGGATCGGTATTCGGACTATTCGTATTTTATTTCTTTGGCTTGAAAGTCAAAAAGATTGCGGACAAGGAGAAATTCTATACCATGCCGGACTTTTTCTTCTTTTTAAAGGGGAAGACCGCAGGCTACCTGGCTACCCTGGTAACCATCATCATCATGTTTGGATGGGTGGTACTTAACTTTACCGCAGGAGCCAAACTGGTTTCGGAATATACACCCATCTCCTACGGCCTATCGGTGATTATCGTAGGATCGATCATCCTGATTTACCTGGTGGCTGGGGGTTTTGATGCAGTAGTCAAGACCGATATTGTGCAAACTTTTGGCATCTTTCTCCTATTTGTTCTAATGATGTACCTGCTGACTACCACCAATACCAAGCCCGGATTGGTGTTTATGGACCTCTTCAGCATACCGCTCATGCAACTGATAAGCTTCTTCCTGGCAGGCTTTTTTATACCCATGGCCTCGCCCGAATTGTGGCAGCGTGTGTATGCCATAAAAGACAAGAAAAACTTTCGGCGAAGCATTATCATGTCCTCGCTATTTTACATCATTGTTGGCTTTATTCTGCTGCTGATAGGTCTGGTCATACGTGCTGATATTCCCGACATTGCACCCGATACTTCATTGATAGTAGGTTTTAGCAGATTATTACCTGTGGGTCTGGCCGGATTATCGGTGGTGATTATATATTCATCTGTATCCTCTTCTGCAGACACCTACATGTTTACCGCTTCTGCCTCTGTCACTCAGGACTTCCTGGAAAATACCGGCCTCACCAAACAGGATAAACTCAGGACCACCATGCGATGGAGTATGCTGGTACTGATGATCCTTGGTGTGGCCATGGCCCTGATTTTGAGGGATATAGTGGATGCCACCTTCTTCTTTGTATCACTCACCATGTCGCTGGGTCTGCTGGTGTTGGTGTTATGGATATATCCTAAAATAAACCGCCTTAGTGTGTGGCTGGCCATCTTGTTATGCCTGGTAGGTGTCATCGTCCCGGCCATAATCTTTGGCATATCTGAGCAATTGGTCATGTGGGCCTTTGCTGCCTGCCTGGGGGGAGTGGTGATAGGCATTATTATCACAGCCATTAGAAAGGCCGTTAGCAAATAAGTATCCATCCACCAACTAGCGGAAAAACAAAATGGGAGCAAACTTTTGGTTTGCTCCCATTTCACTGACAGGTACCCATAGCCACCAACCAGTGCCGAGTTACAGTTATTATGGCCGGCATTCCAGGCAGTCCCCAAGGGACTAAACCCAAATGCCCGGGTTCTCGGCCCATCCGCCAATGGCGGATTGACTTGCAACCGTCCGTTCACCCGGCAATTGCCGGATTTCCAGGACTGGCTCCTGAAGGCCCCTGCTTCAGCCAGTGCTGATGAACTGCCTGAGGCCAGAGTGAAAAAGCTTAGCGGAACCCCAGGGGATTCTTTTTGGCTCTTCAGCCTTCCTGATCAACCTAAGAAAGATCGTCTATGAGAGGATCTGCGGTAAAATGTGCCAGGAAACACTGTCTCGCGGCACATGCCTGGCTCTGGATGAATCTCTGGAAGGAATTTACTCTTTCCCAGCCGGTTCGCTAATCCAAATCCGCCGTGGCGGTCTGGCTCACTACACCGGACGATCCTTCGAGCGGCCTGTTATCTCTCACTCGGTCTTACCAAAAATAGACCATCACCCCAAGCAAGTCAAGCAGATGGGCCTGAACTCTATTCACATTTCATGCACATAGGTTATTAACAATTTGTTAATACCGAAAGGAAGCTAATAAGGCCCGGGGAGATGAGGTCAATCGCCCTGTTTTCAGAAAATTCGTACATTTATTTGTACAAAATCATTTGTTATGACTCTGAAAAAGAACCTTATCTGCCTGCTGAGTGTGCTTCTTGGCGGCACTTTTGGAACAGTGATGGGCCAGACTGTTTATGATCTGAATTTTCAAGGTTTGCTATCAGACATCGAAGGCCAGAGGGTGGTTAACGAGAGTTTTGACTTAAGGGTAGAACTCTTAAGGGCATCTGGGTCCGAAACCTTATTTGAATTCTCTTCGGTAACGCAGAGTGATCAGGAAGGATGGTTTGGCTTTAACATCGCCGAAATATCCAGATTTCTAAATGGGGAGGATCCATTCTCGGATCCCGTTCTCATTAAAATGGAATTTACTCCGAACAGCAGTACCCAGTGGATTAAAGCGGGGGAGGATTTTTTGCTGAGCTACACGCTGAAGTCCATCACTGAAGCCGGTCAGACTTCCCTGCAGATGACACGTATGGAAGGCTCCAACTTGCAGGTTCATGCAGAAGACCATCTCCACGCCTTCAAGGATGAATATCCCTTTGCCTATCTCACAGGGGGATTTCTGTTAAGCAATCAGCCTCCCCTTGACCAGGAACTGATTGCAGACCTGAAAAAGTGGATAGTTCCTGAGGAAAGCGATGAAGAAGGCGCTGTCTCCAGAGGAGTTAAGGGCGGATTCCCGACCGGCGGATATTACAAAAAGAAATAGTTCCTACTTATCCTTGTCCTTGGAACTATCTTTTCCACCAGGACGTTGAGTTCCCTTTGAAATGGAATCCCGCATGGTGGTATCGGCTTCAATGTTCTTGAGCTTATAGTAGTCCATGATACCCAGGTTGCCGCTTCTGAAAGCTTCTGCCATGGCCAGGGGAATTTCCACCTCGGCCTCGATTACTTTCGCCCTGGCTTCCTGTGCCTTGGCCTTCATTTCCTGCTCGGTTGCCACAGCCATGGCCCTGCGCTCCTCAGCCTTGGCCTGGGCAATATTTTTGTCCGCATTGGCCTGGTCCATCTGAAGCACAGCTCCGATATTCTTACCAATATCAATATCAGCCACATCAATGGAGAGGATCTCAAAGGCCGTACCGGCATCCAGTCCCTTATCAAGCACAATTCTGGAAATGAAGTCGGGATTTTCAAGAACTTCTTTGTGGGATTTGGAAGAACCAATGGAAGAAACAATACCCTCACCCACACGGGCAAGAACAGTCTCTTCGCCTGCACCACCTACCAACTGTTTGATATTTGCCCTCACCGTTACCCTTGCTTTGGCAATTAACTGAATACCGTCCTTAGCTACGGCGGTAACCGGGGGTGTATTGATCACCTTGGGATTTACCGACATCTGAACAGCCTCAAGAACTTCCCTACCGGCCAGGTCGATGGCTGTAGCCATCTGGAAAGGTAAATCAATATTGGCTTTACTGGCAGAAACCAATGCATGTATAACCTGTTCCACATGTCCACCAGCCAGGTAGTGTGCTTCCAGTTCATCCCGTTTAATAGTAGCCAGTCCGGCTTTATGGGCTTCAATCATGGATCGCACAATAATGGTAGGCGGAACCTTTCTCCAGCGCATCAGAATCAGCTGCAGGAGCGAAATCCTGACCCCCGAAAGCAGTGCGGTAAACCACAATCCGATGGGGATGAAGTACAAAATAATCCAGAGGCCAATGATACTGGCCACAACTATGATGATCCAGGTATACGTAAATTCCATATCTATTTATCTATTACAGGTTTTACACTAACTCGGGTGCCTTCCACAGAGACCACTTCTATATCAGAATGTTCATCGATAAAGCCTTCTATGGATTTGGCTTCCCTTACAATATTGTTGACTTGAACCTTTCCCATGGGTGCCAGGCGTGTAAGGGTGGTGCCCTGATCGCCGGTCTTGATCTGATCTTCCACAGGGGCTGAATCGACCGTACCGTCCACATTGGTCTTCAACATAAGGCGGTCCCAGGTTCTTGCCCTGAGGGACATGATAATCACAAAAACACTCAGCATAAGCGTTCCGACCAGTACCCATACACCCGTGCTAGCTCCAAAATCGTTAAAGGCCTTGTAGACTCCAAACACGGTGAGAATAAGTCCTCCGATACCGGCAACTGTAACGCCGGGTACAAGCAGGAATTCGATCACAAAAAGGAGGATTCCCAGAACGATTAAAATGATGATTACTGCCATAACAGGATTAGTTGTCCACTGACGCTTTCAGTCCACGGGAAATAAGCTTGTAGCGAAGCTCTTTCATCTCGGATAAGGACCCGGAACGGACTTCACATTTTCCCTTATAGTGGGTGATTGTAGCGCATTGCTCGGCCTGTGTCATGGAATGGTCGCAAATATCAACCAGTGTTTCCATCACGTAATCGAAGGTATTCACCTCATCGTTATGGAGTACTAGCCTGGCCCGGCTTTGCTTGTTTACATCTCCGGAATCCAGTTTTTGCGGCCTGCTTGTAAAATTACTATCCATGATCCAGTGCTTTCACTGTGCTCAAATATAAAAAAAATCTACGTCAAATGGGACTTACTCCAATTGTTTTGCCTTCTGGGTACTAACCTGTATCCCGTTGTACCATGCCACAATAAAGGCATCTTCGTAACCCTGGGACTGAATCCTGGGCAATACCACAGAAGCATCCTGGTAGCGGGTAAACTTACCGGCATAATACTTGATCACGCCTCTCTCCTTCAGGCGCTCTGCGGTGATGGGGCTGATACCCCCGAACTCACCCGGATCCACCACGCTTCCAAAAGCCCCAAGTTGTATTCGGTAGAAGGTGCCTCTGGGTATATTCACATCCATGGGAATAGGATTGCTGGCGCTGTAAGGCGATTGTGCAAGTATATCAAAGCGGTTTACCGGCACCTTAGCGGGCATTGAGCCGGGCTTCTCAACGGATGCATCGACCGAGGATTTTACTGCATTACCAGCTTCACTTTCCTGATCAGAATCCCGGTTGGTATAACGGTATACCGTCAAATCATTAATCACTTTATCCACCTCGAGGGTTTGGGGGTAATCGCCTGCTTGATTGGAGGTTTTAGGTGGTTTCTGCGCTTCCATCTTTGAGTAAAGAAAATCGGCCATGGTTTCTTCGTCGCGGGCCCTTTTTTCCCATACCATTATTTGCTTCTGCCATACCCATTTGTCGTTGGGATCGTCAGATTCCCGTACACGTCTGCGTGCATCGTCTGCCAGATCCTTCAGAGAATCTGAGAGTGCCTGATGCGTGAGGGCTTCTGAAAGGTAGAATTGATAGGCTGATTGAGATTCAGTTTCCGTTTTCGTCACTGAGGGATTGGCCACGGGTGTGGTGCCTGGAGTGGTGGCCGTGACAGTCGATCCTGCAGTGACCCGGGTTGGCGCAGTTTCAGGACGCGTAGCAGCAGGTACAGCATTCTGCGCCAATGTTTCTTTTTTCTCCACTTTGGGAGGACGCTCCAGGTTTTGTATCTCAGCCAGGATATCCCCGGCCACTCCACCCAGATGGGCAATGTCACGAAGCATTTTATCGTCATTGGCAGCAGTTTTTTTCTTAGGCTCGGATAGATGAACCCTGTAGACTGTAACTGTACTATCTGTGCCCTGACGGGTGGAAAAGAACAATACCATGCCCAGATCAGTCCCCGGTAGTAAAAGATATTCATCCATGGCGGAATTTACCGGGAATCCCAGATTCATGGGTTCACTCCACTGGTCCCGTTCTCTGTCGTAATGGGAACGATACAGGTCAAATCCGCCGATACCCAGGTGGCCATCGGAAGCAAAATACAGGTCATCCTCGATGGGATCGAAATAAGGCAGAATCTCATTTCCTTCGGTATTTAAGGAAGAAACTTCTTCCGGTGCGCTCCAGGCTCTGCCTGCCAGCTTTTTCACTCTGAATAACTGTGAACCATTCTTTCCGTTTTTGGCATATCCCGAAAAATACCTGTAGTCTCCCCTTTGCGATGTGGAGGGGATAAACATTAAGCCGGTGAGGTCCTCAGGATCTTCTTCGCCCAAAACATACTCCTCAGGTTTCCGGCTCAATTGCCCCCCTTTCATTTTCACCTGTGAAAATTGCAGTGAATCATGAAGATCCAGGAAAGTCACATTCATTACCTCAAAGGGATTGTAAAACGAGGTGATTTCTCCGGCACTTCTGGTGGTGGCTGTCAGGTGCTTGATCTTATACTCCTTTTTTTCTTGCCGGCTGGCTGAAATTCCAAACCTTTCGTAATACTTCCGGGCTTCCTGGAAATTATAGTACCTGTGATAGGCCAGCCCGAGATAAAAGCTTACATCGCCGGGTACATTTTGCTGCTGGACTCCATAGAGTAACTCGATGGCCTCGTCAATATCCTCATTCAATTCGACCAGGCACCTGCCCGTATAGTAACGGTGCAGGGCATTTCCCTTCTCCTGATCCATCAGTTTCCTGAAACCCTGTAAAGCCTTACTGTAATCGCCATCTTCAAAATGGCTCAGCGAGCTATCATACAGCTGTTTGACGTTCGATTGAGCCTCCTGGGCATATAGCACGGAAACAGAAGAAAACAAGCCTGTCAGAGCGAGGAATAGGAATGTTTTGTGTATACCTTTCATCATAGTTGGGTTCGATCAGTTGGCCGTAAAAATAGTAATAATAGATGGCTTCAGAGATGCCCCGATTGTTAATAAAGACTATCGCTCAATCCACCCCTGTTTAAGTCAATCTTTGTACATTTATACTTTAAAAAATGACATGTCGAAACTGAAAGAAGGAGACCTGGCTCCTGCTATCACAGCAAGAGATCAGAATGGGGAACTAATCACCCTGGAGGAATATAAAGGGAAGAAGGTCGTGCTTTTTTTCTACCCGAAAGACAATACACCAGGCTGTACAGCAGAGGCCTGTGATCTGAGGGACAACTACTCACGCTTCCAGAAAGAGGGCTATGAAATTGTCGGAGTTAGTGCTGACAGTGAAAAATCCCATCAGAACTTCATTGCCAAACATCAGCTTCCTTTCCGACTAATCTCCGATCCTGAACGAAAGGTCCTTGAGGACTATGATGCCTGGGGGGAGAAAAAAATGTACGGTAAGACCTATATGGGAATCCTTCGCAAAACATATATAATCGGCGAAGATGGGCATGTTGAAAAAATAATTGAAAAGGTGAAGACCAAGGAGCATAGTGCACAGATATTTTTAGATTGATCACATTAAGCAGTAAAATCATATGAGTAAGGAAAATGGCAATAATCAGGAAAAGCTGAAAGCACTTCAGCTGACCCTCGATAAGATAGAGAAAGGCTACGGCAAGGGGACCATCATGAAAATGGGCGACAATGCCATTGAGGATGTTCAGGTGATTCCTTCGGGCTCCATTGGTGTGGACATTGCTTTGGGTGTGGGTGGATATCCGCGCGGAAGGGTAATTGAGATTTACGGGCCTGAATCGTCCGGGAAAACCACTCTGGCCATCCATGCTATAGCAGAGGCGCAGAAGGCAGGTGGCATTGCTGCCTTCATTGATGCAGAGCATGCTTTTGATCGCTTCTACGCCAAGAAACTGGGAGTGGATATCGAGAACCTCTATATTTCCCAACCCGACAATGGCGAACAGGCACTGGAGATAGCAGATCACCTGATACGTTCGGGAGCCATTGACATCGTAGTCATAGATTCTGT
>Ga0180430_10002185_pt1 | contig 17989 bp, 16 predicted proteins | sample SS_ome_9_FD_132999 | JGI IMG/M metagenome (GOLD analysis project Ga0180430, IMG submission 132999) | Hypersaline lake sediment archaeal communities from the Salton Sea, California, USA - SS_1_S_2 metaG | ecosystem: Environmental > Aquatic > Non-marine Saline and Alkaline > Hypersaline >... | reverse complement strand
TCGGCCCGCAGCGTGTCGCGCGAGGCGGTCAAGACGGTGATGTCCGGCCCGGCCTCGGGCGTGATGGCGGCGGTGGCGACCGGGCGGCGCGCGGGGATCGGCAATCTGCTGACCTACGACATGGGCGGCACCTCGACCGATGTCGCGATGATCCGCGGCGGCATCGCACCGGTCTCGAACGAGATCGAGGTGGAATACGCGATGCCGATTCACGTGCCGATGGTCGATGTGCGCACCGTGGGCGCCGGCGGCGGATCGATCGCGCGGGTCGATGCCGGGGGCATGCTGCGCGTCGGCCCGGACAGCGCGGGATCCGCGCCGGGGCCGATCTGCTATGGCCGCGGCGGAACACGGGTCACCATTTCCGACGCCAACCTGATCCTCGGGCGGCTGCCCGCCGACCGGTTCGGCGCCGGCGCCGCGGCCGCGCGCGCCGCGATGGCCGAACAGATCGGCGCGCCCTTGGGGCTGGGGCCGGAACAGGCCGCCGAGGCGGTGCTGCGGCTGGCCAATACCCACATGGCCGGGGCGATCCGCATGGTGTCGATCTCGATGGGCGCGGACCCGCGCGATTTCGCGCTGTTCGCCTTTGGCGGCGCGGGGCCCCTGCACGCCGTGGCGCTGGCCCGGGAACTGGCGGTGCCGCGGGTGCTGATCCCGGCGCGGCCGGGCATCACCAACGCGCTGGGCTGCGTGGTGGCCGACCTGCGCCACGATTTCGTCCGCACCCTGAACCGGCCGCTCGACACCGTCGATATCGCAACGGTGCATGACATCCTCGCCGAGCAGGAGGCCGAGGGCCGGCGGCTGGTGGAGGGCGAGCGCATCGCGCTGACCGGCCTGCGGGCGGAGTTTTCCGCCGACATGCAGTTCGTCGGCCAGACCCACCTGCTCCGCGTCCCGCTGCCCTCTGCCCGGCCGACGCGGGACGAGATGCAGGCGCTGTTCGAACGCGCCTACCACGCGCGGTTCCGGGTCGACCTGCCGACGCTGCGCGCCAACCTCGTCAACCTGAACTGTTCGGTGATCGGCGCGCGGCCCGAGGTCGACCTGTCGATCCTGATCGACCCGGCCGGCCGGCGCGACCGGGCGGAGCCGCAGGCCAGCCGGCCGGTCTGGTTCGGCGGCTGGCGCGACACGCCGGTCTACTGGCGCGATCACCTGCCGCTGGACCTGGCGCTGGCCGGCCCCGCGATCGTCGAACAGATGGATACCACCATCGTGGTCGATCCCGGCTGCACCGTCACCTCGGACCGCGACGGCAACCTGATCGTGGAGGTCGGCGATGCTTGACCCGGTCACGCTCGCGGTGATCCAGGCCGGGTTGCAGCAGGTCTGCGACGAGATGGACCTGACGTTCAGCCGCGCCGCCTTCTCGCCGGTGATCGCCGAGGCCGACGACCGGTCTGACGGGATCTACGACGCCGCCGACGGCAGCCTGATCGCGCAGGGCTCGAAGGGCCTGCCGGTCTTCGTGGGCGTGATGCAGTTTTCCACCGCCACGCTGATCGAGCGGATCCGCGCGGGCCTGACCCAACCGCCGGAACCGGGCGACATCTACATCGTCAACGATCCCTACCTTGGCGGCACGCATCTGATGGACGTGCGCTTCGCGATGCCGGTCTGGCGCGGCGGCGAGATCTTCTGCTGGCTGTCGAACACCGGGCACTGGCCCGATACCGGCGGCGCGGTGCCCGGCGGGTTTTCCGCCTCCGCGATCTCGGCCGAGCAGGAGGGGCTGCGGCTGCCGCCGGTGAAACTGTTCAAGGCCGGCGAGATCGACACCGAGATCTGGCAGATCATCTGTTCCAACATCCGCGTCAGCGAACAGCGGATCGGCGACGTGAAGGCGCAGGCCGGCGCGCTGCTGGTCGGCGCCGAGCGGCTTGCGGCGCTGCTGGATCGCTACGGCGACGCCACCGTGCGCGAAGCGATCGCCGAGATGCGCGGCCTCGCCGCCCGGCAGATGCGGGCGCTGATCGGCCTCATCCCCGATGGCAGCTACCGCGCCAGCGCCATCGTCGATTCCGACGGGGTGGTGAACGAACCGCTGACCATTTCGCTTGCGGTCACGAAGGCCGGCGACGGGCTGGTGTTCGATTTCGCCGGCTCCTCGCCGCCCTGCACGGGGCCGATGAACTCGGTCCGCGCCACCACCCTGTCGTCGGTCTACCTTGCGATGCGGCACATTTTCCCCGACGTGCCGATCAGCGCCGGCGCGTTCGAGCCGCTGGCGGTCACCGGGATCGAGGGCACGTTCCTCGACGCGGCCTATCCGCGGCCGGTGTCGGGCTGCGCCGCCGAGGTCAGCCAGCGGATCGCCGAGGCGGTGTTCGCCGCGCTGGTGCAGGCCCTGCCGGGCCGGGTGACGGCCGCGCCCGCCGGCACCTCGGGCAATTTCGGGCTGGGCGGGACCGATCCGGAAACCGGCCAGGGCTACGTGATGTACCAGATTTCCGGCGGCGGCTACGGCGGCTGGGCGGGCGGCGACGGCATCGCCAACGGCTGTTCGACGATCGGCATTTCCAAGGCGCCGCCGGTCGAGATCATGGAGCAGAAATACCCCGTCCTCTACCGCCGCTACGCGCTGCACGAGGGATCGGGCGGGGCCGGGCAGCATCGCGGCGGCTTCGGGCTGGACTACGAGATCGAGCTTCTGCGCGGCGCGGCGCGGGCCAGCTTCGTGATGGATCACGGCCGGGTCGGGCCGCAGGGCGTGCTGGGCGGCGGCGACGGCGCGGTGAACCGGGTGGAGGTGCATCGCGGCGGCGCGATGATCGTGCCCGAGCATCTCTCGAAGGCGCAGGACATCGCGCTGGCCCCCGGCGACCGGGTGCGGGTGCGTACGCCGGGCGGCGGCGGCTATGGCGATCCGGCCGCGCGCGACCCGGCGCTGGTGGCCGAGGACGTGCGGCTGGGCCGCTACGGAGCCGAAGCGGCCCGGCGGCTCTGGCCCGGCCTGGCGCCAAAGGGCTGAACGGCCCGGCCCCTCAGCCCGCTTCCGGCGCCCCGTCCAGGGGATTGTAGCAGGCCAGCCAGACGCCATCCTCCTGCCGGTCCAGCGGCGGCGGCGCGGTGGCGCACTCGGCCGTCGCGCGCGGGCAGCGGGCGCGGAAGGCGCAGCCCCGGGGCGGGTTCAGCGGATCGGGCAGTTCCGTCTCGGGCGCTTCCGGCGCGCTCAGCGCGCGGCCCACCACCGGCGCGCTTTCCGCCAGAAGCCGGGTATAGGGGTGGCGCGGCCGGGCGAACACCCGGTCGGCCGGCCCGACCTCGACCACTGCGCCGAAATAGAGCACCGCCACCCGGTCGCTGACCGCCTCGACCACGGCAAGGTCATGGCTGATGAACAGATAGGTCAACCCGAATCTCGCCTTCAGATCGGCCAGAAGGTTCAGCACCTGCGCCTGCACCGACACGTCGAGCGCCGAGACCGGCTCGTCGAGGATCAGGATCCGGGCATCGGCGGCCAGCGCCCGCGCGATCCCGATCCGCTGCGCCTGACCACCGGAGAACTCGTGCGGATAGCGATCGAGAAACTCCTCGCGCAGGTTCACCGCCGCGAAGATCTCGGCGATCCGCGCCGCCCGCGCCGCACGGCCAAGCCCGTGCAGGTGCCGCAGCGGGGCCTCCATGATCTGCCGGATCGTCTTGCGCGGGTTCAGGCTGCTGACCGGATCCTGGAACACGTACTGGATCTTGCGGCCGAAGGCGGCGGGATCGGCGGTATCCAGCGGTTCGCCCTCGATCTCGATCCGGCCCTCGCTGGGCTCCAGAAGCCCCACCAGCATCCGCGCCAGCGTCGATTTTCCGCAACCCGACTCGCCGACGATCCCCAGCGTCTCGCCACGCTCCACCGTCAGCGTCACCGGCTGCACCGCGCGCACCACGGCGCGCGGCGGGCCGAACAGGCGCTTGCCGACGGGGAAGGACTTGGCCAGCCCGGTGAGTTTCAGCGCCGGGGTCATTCGGCCGCCTCCGTGGTGGTGTCCGGGGCGGGTTCCGGGGCGATGCAGCGCACCGACCGGCCCGGCCCGTGCGCGGCAAGCGGGATGTCGCCCTGCCGGCAGGCCGCCTGCGCCTTGTCGCACCGCTCGGCGAAGGCGCAGCCATCCGGCAACCTGTCCACCGCCGGCGGCAGGCCGGGGATCGCGGCCAGGTGCCGCCGGCCGCCGCCCAGTTCCGGCACGCAGGCCATCAGCCGCGCGGTATAGGGATGCGCCGGCGCGGTCAGGATCGCGTCGGCAGGCCCCTCCTCGACGATCCGACCGGCATACATCACCGCCACCCGGTCGCACAGTTGCGCGACCACGCCGAAATCATGGGTGATGAACAGGATCGCCAGCCCGCGTTCCCGGCGCAGATCGTCCAGCAGGGACAGGATCTGCGCCTGCACGGTCACGTCCAGCGCCGTCGTCGGTTCGTCGGCGATGATCACCTCGGGTTCGTTGGCCAGCGCCATCGCGATGCCGATGCGCTGGCGCATGCCGCCGGAAAGCTCGTGCGGGTAATTGTCGATCCGGCTTTCGGCATTGGGGATCCGCACCGCGCGCAGCAGCTCGATCGCATGGGCGCGCGCCTCGGCCCGCGGTGTCGGGTGATGGGCGCGCACCGCTTCGACCAGCTGCTCGCCCACGGTATAGAGCGGGTGCAGCGTGGACAGCGGATCCTGGAAGATATAGGCCACCCGGTCGCCGCGCATCCGGCGCAACCCCTCGTAGGGGGCGCCGATCAGATCCTGCCCGTCGAACCGCACGGCCCCGCCGGTGATCACGCCGGGCGGCGAGGCGACAAGCCCCATGACCGACAGCGCGGTGACCGACTTGCCCGAGCCGCTTTCGCCGATCAGGCCGAGGCATTCGCCGGGCTTCAGGCTGAGGTCCACCCCGCCGACGGCGCGATAGACGCGATCCTTGACGTGGAACTCGGTCTTCAGCCCGGCGATGGTCAGCACCGCATCGTCCGCCGCGGGCATCGGCGGCGGGGTCTCGCGGCGCACCAGCGTCGTCGGCATCGGCCGGCTCAGCGCCCCGGATTTCAGCCGCGGATCGAGCGCGTCGCGCACCCCGTCGCCCAAGAGGTTGATCGCCATCACGATCACCAGGATCATCGCGCCCGGCACGATCGAGGTATGCGGGTTGGAAATCAGCGCCGAGCGCGCCTCGCCCAGCATCGAGCCGAGATCGGCCTGCGGCGGCTGGCTGCCGAGGCCAAGGAACGACAGGCCAGCGGTCTCAAGGATCATCCAGCCCACGGTCGTCGACATCGCGATCACGATCACCGGGATCACGTTCGGCAGAACCTCGGTCACGATGATCCGGGCGTTGCCCATCCCCGACAGCCGCGCGGCATCGACGAATTCCCGGTTGGCGATGCTGACGGTCACGCCGCGGATGTTGCGCGCGAAGAACGGGATGTTGACGGCGGCGACCGCGATCAGCGCGTTCATCAGCCCCGGCCCCAGCGCCGCGACGATCGCCAGCGCCAGCAGGATGTAGGGAAAGGCCATCAGCATGTCGACGCCGCGCATGATGACATTGTCGATCCGGCCGCCGTAGTAGCCCGCCACGATCCCGATCGCCGCGCCCAGCGTCGCCGCGATCAGCGCCGCGGCGAAACCCACCGCCAGCGACAGCCGGGTGCCGTGCATCAGCCGGCTGAGCAGGTCGCGGCCAAGGTGGTCGGTGCCCAGCAGCCCGGCCGCGCCGAACGGGCGCTCGAACCGGTCGGCGGTGTTCGTCACGTCCGGGTCGGCCAGCGGCAGCAGCGGCGTGACCAGCGCCAGCACCACGACCACCGCCATGACCACGAGGCCCAGCAGCGCCAGCCGGTTGCGCGCGAGAAGCCGCAGGAAGCTCACGTTCGGATCCTCGGGTCGAGCAGGCTTTGCGCGACGTCGACGGCGATGTTGAACATCACGTAGCAGGCCGCGACGAAGACCACGCCGCCCTGCACCAGCAGGATGTCGCGTTTCAGGATCGCATCGACCAGCATCCGCCCGACGCCGGGCCACTGGAACACCATCTCGATATAGACCGCGCCCGACAGCACGAAGCCCGCCTGGATGCCCAGCACCGGGATGATGCCGACCATCGCCGCGCGCAGCGCATGGCGCCAGACGACGGCGCCCTCGCGCACCCCCTTGGCGCGGGCGGTGCGGATGAAATCCTGCCGCAGAACCTCCAGCATCGCCGAGCGGCTGAGCCTTGCGATCACGCCGGTCGCGACGGTGGCCAGCGCCAGCGCCGGCAGCGCCAGATGGCTGACCAGGGCCGAAAGATCCCGCGCCCCGTAGATCGGCCACATGCCCGAGACGGGAAACCAGCGCAGATTCACCGCGAAGATCAGGATCATCATCATCCCGAGGAAGAACGACGGGATCGAGATGCCGAGAAGCACGAAGAAGGTGATCGCCTTGTCCGCCGCGCCGTATTGCCGCGCCGCCGAGACGACGCCGGCCGCGACCCCCAGCAACGAGCACAGAACGAAGGCGGTGCCGGCCAGCACCAGCGTGGCGCCGAACCGCTCCACCACCTCGTCCAGCACCGGCCGGTTGAGCGAGAACGAGCGCCCGAAATCGCCCTGCAGCATGTTGCCAAGCCAGATGAAATACCGCTGCACCAAGGGCTTGTCGAGCCCGAGGTCGCGGTTGAGCTTCTCGACATTCTCGGGCGTCGCGTAGGAGCCGAGGATCGCGGTCGCCGGATCGCCGGGGATCATCGCCATGATCAGGAAGACGATGACGGAAATCCCCAGCAGCACCGGGATCGCCGACAGGAGCCGCTTGAAGATGTAACCCGCCATTCAAGCCCCCGGGAGGAAGGGCCGGCCGCGGCGGCGCCGCGACCGGCCGTCTTTCAGACTAGTTCTTGGTCACGTCGTCCAGAAGCAGGAAGAACGACGGCTGCAGCGAGAAGTTACCGACCCGGTCGTTCGTCACCGCGTTCTGTTTCCAGTTCGCGACGAAGACCCAGGGCGCATCTTCCTGCACGATCTCCTGCATCTCCTTGTAAAGCCGGGCGCGTTCGTCCTGGTCGGTGGCGACGCGGGCGGCTTCCAGCAGCTCGTCCACCGCCGGGTTGGAATAGTAGCCGGAGTTGAAGCCGCCCTTGTCCGGCCAGGCCTCCGTCCTGAGCGCGAGGAAGGGCAGCGTGTCGGGATCGTTGGTCATCCACGCCATCTCGGCCATGTCGGCCTTGCCTTCGAGGCCGGGGTTCACCTCGCCCAGGAAGGTGTTCCATTCGTAGGTCTCGATCTTGACGTCGAAGCCCACCGCGCTGAGGTCGGCCTGGATCGCGGTGCCCATCGCCACCGGGTCCAGCATGCCCGATCCGCCCTCGGTGACGTAGAAGGTCAGTTCCGCGCCCTCCGCGCCGGCCTCGGCGATCAGCGCGCGGGCCTTCTCGGGATCGTAGGGATAGGGTTCGAGGGCCTCGTTATAGGCCCAGGCGAAGGCCGGCGGCGTCGGCCCGGCGGCGACCTCGGCGGTGCCTTCCAGCACGTCGTTGACGATCGCCTCCTTGTTGATCGCGTAATTCGCCGCCTGCCGCACGCGCTTGTCGGCGAACGGGCCTTCCTTGGCGTTCAGGATCAGGAACCAGACATGCGGGCCGGCCTGTTCGTGGATCGTGTAGGGATCGGCCGCGAATTGCGACAGCGCCACCGGCGGCACCTCGACCATCAGGTCGATCCCGCCGGCCAGCATCTCGGCGGTGCGGGTGTTGGCATCGGTGATCGGGCGGAACACCACCGCCTGCAACTCGGGCGCGCCGTCCCAGTAATCGGGGTTCGCCTCGACCACCACGGCCTCGTTGGAGCGCCATTCGGCGAACTTGAACGGCCCGGTGCCCGAGGGGTTGCGCCCGACCTCGGCGCCGTGGGTCTCGACCGAGGCGGGCGAGACCAGAAGGCCCGTGGGATAGGCGAGGTTCGACAGGAACGGCGCATAGGGCCCGTTGAGCGTGAACTGCACCGTCATCGGGTCGATCACGTCGACCGACTCGACCGCCGAGAAGAAGAAGGCCAGCGGGAACGGGCCGGTATCGTGGTAGGGGTGGTTTTCGTCCAGCATCCGGTCGAAGTTGAACTTCACCGCGGCCGCGTCGAAGGCGGTGCCGTCATGGAAACTCACGCCCTCGCGCAGCGAGAAAGTATAGACCGTGCCGTCCTCGCTGATCGTCCAGTCGGTGGCCAGCGCCGGCTCGACCTCGAGCGTGCCGTCCTTGTAGCGCACCAGCCCGTCGAAGACGTTCATCAGGATCCGGAAATCGTTCACCGCGGTCACCGCCGCGGGATCGAGCGCCTTGGGTTCGGCGATCTGGCCGACGATCAGCACGCCTTCGGGGGTTTGCGCGATGGCCGGAAGGGCGCCGAGCCCGAGCGCCAGGGCCGCCGTCGACGCCATCATCGTCCGCCGTGTCGGTTGGGGAAGTGTCATGGGAGCCTCTCTGTTGCGGTGCAAATTGTCATGATTAATTGCAGTCAGGCAAATCTTCATGATAAATTCAAGAAGAATGTTGCAAGGGCGGTGGAATGACCTTTTCGATTCTGACCTTCGACCGGGAAAAGGGCATTCTGGCCGGCGCCGCGGCGACCGGCAGCCTGTGCGTCGGCGGCTGGGTGCTGCGCGGCGATGTCGAATCGGGGCTGGTGGCCTCGCAGGGCACCGCGCCCAGCACCTTCTGGCGCGACGAGGCGCTGCGGCGGATGCATGCCGGGGCCGGGGCCGAGGCCGTGGTGTCCGGGCTGACCGGGGCCGATCCGGGGCGCGGCCACCGCCAGCTGATCGCGCTGGACCGCGCCGGCGGCACCGGCGGCTTCACCGGGGCCGACAGCGTCGCCTTCGCCGGCCATGTCTGCCGGCCGGGGCTGGCGGTCGCGGGCAACATGCTGACCGGCCCCGCCGTGCTGGAGGCGATGCTGGCGGCGGCCGAGGCGCCGCATGCCGGCGCCGCGGCGCGGATGTTCGCGGTGCTGGAGGCCGCCGAGGCGGCGGGCGGCGACAGCCGCGGGCTGCAATCGGCGGCGCTGCTGATCCTGTCGCCGGACCGGCCGCCCCTCGACCTGCGGATCGACCATGACGCGCGGCCGGTCGCCGCGCTGCGCGGCTTGTGCGACCGGGCCCATCGCCCGCCCTATCACGACTGGCTGTCCGAGGTGCCGGTGCTGCGCGACCGGGCCCGCCACCCGGCCGGCTGAGCCCGCGTCAGTCGGCCATGAAGCGGCGCATCAGCCGCGCCTCTTGCGCCGCCATCATCTGTTCCGCGCCCGCCATGTGCGAGGCCATGATCGACCGGGCCCGCGCCCCGTCGCCATCACGCAGGGCGCGCACCAGTTCGATCTGGTGATGCCGGCCGCGTTCCCACAACGCGTGGTTCGGCGGTTCGTAAAGCCGGCGGTAGACCGTCAGGTCGGTGAGAATCCGCGCCATGAAGCCGATCACGAACCCCAGCAGCCGGTTGCCCGCGAAATCCGCCAGCCGTGCGTGGAAGGCCAGCGAGGCGACGTGCTGTTCCTTCTCCTCCTCGGCGCTTCGCGCGGGTTCGGGGTGCCGCTCGGCCAGCGCCTGCAACTCGTCAAGCTGCGCGGCGTTCAGCCGGCCGGCGAGGCTGGCGGCCAGTTCCGGTTCCAGCGCCTTGCGCATCTGGTAGATGTCGGCCACCGAAAGATCCTGAAAATAGAAGTAGTTGGCCAGAAGCGACCGGGCGCGCTCCGCCGAAACCTCGCCCACGAAACTGCCGCCGCCCGGCCCGGTTCGCGTCACGATCAGCCCCTGCGCCTCGAGGATCCGCATCGCCTCGCGCACGGTGCCCTTCGACACGGCGAACAGCCCGATCATCTCGGCCTCGTTCGGCAGCTTGTCGCCCTGTTTCAGGTCGCGTTCGACGACCCACTGCTTGATTTCCTCGGCGACCCGCACCGGCCGGGACCGTCTGGGCCGGTCCGTGGGCTTGCTGCTGCCGTCCATCCTGCGCCCCGCGTTTTATCATGATAAAACATAGCGACGGCCGGGCGGGATGTGTAGCGGATTGTTCCACCGGCGGCCGCCCAGCCCGCGCGCCGCCGCGCCTTTGCGCTTGTTACCGCGGCCGCCGACGGGCTAATCCCGCAGGACCGGGCCGGACGACCGGCCGAAGGCGAAAGGCGGCGCATGAAGACCTACACGATCGCGGCGATCCCGGCCGATGGCATCGGCCCCGAGGTGATCTCTGCCGGGCTGACCGTCCTCGACGCGCTGGCGGCGCGCGACGGCGGCTTCCGGCTGGACGTGACGCAGTTCGACTGGGGCTCGGACCACTACAGGGCGCATGGCCGGATGATGCCCGAGGACGGGCCCGACCGGCTGAAGGCCTTCGACGCGATCTATTTCGGCGCGGTCGGCGCGCCCGACGTGCCCGACCACGTCACGCTGTGGGGCCTCCGGCTGCCGATCTGCCAGGGGTTCGATCAATACGCCAACGTGCGGCCGACGCGGATCCTGCCCGGCATCCGCGCGCCGCTGGCCGGTGTCGGGCCGGGCGATCTGGACTGGGTGATCGTGCGCGAGAATTCCGAGGGCGAGTATTCCGGCGCCGGCGGCCGGGTGCACCGGGGCCTGCCCGAAGAGGTCGCGACCGAGGTTTCGGTCTTCACCCGCAGCGGGGTCGCGCGGATCATGCGTTACGCCTTCCGTCTGGCCCGGTCACGGCCGCGCAAGCTGCTGACCGTGGTGACGAAATCCAACGCCCAGCGCCACGGCATGGTGATGTGGGACGAGATCGCCGCGGAGGTCGCGACCGAGTTTCCCGACGTGACATGGGACAGGATGCTGGTCGACGCGATGACGGTGCGCATGGTGCTCAGGCCGCAAAGCCTCGACACGATCGTGGCGACGAACCTGCAGGCCGACATCCTGTCGGACCTTGCCGGGGCGCTGGCCGGATCGCTGGGCGTGGCGCCGACGGCCAATATCGATCCCGAGCGGCGGTTTCCGTCGATGTTCGAGCCGATCCACGGATCGGCCTTCGACATCACCGGCCAGGGCATCGCCAACCCGGTGGCGAGCTTCTGGACCGGGGCCCAGATGCTCGACCACCTGGGCGAGGCGGGGGCCGCCGCACGGCTGATGCGGGCAGTGGAACAGGTCTGCGCCGCGGGCATCACGACCCCCGACATCGGCGGCACGGCCACGACGCGCGAGGTGACCGAGGCGGTCGTCGCCGCGATCCGCGGCGCGAACGACTGATGGGCCTGCGGCCGGGTCAGATCCGGTCGCGGAAGATGTCGATCTCGAACTGGCTGACATGGGCGGCGAGACGGTCGTGTTCCTGCGTCTTAGCGGCGACATAGGCCTCGTGGAACAGCGGCGGGATCACGCCGCGCAGCCAGGCGCTGTCGCGGAACCGCGCGATCGCCTCGGGCATCGTGGTCGGAACGGTGGCGAGGTCGGCGTCATCCGGCGCCCCGGTGACCGGCGGCGGCGGCGGCTCAGCCCCGCGGATCCCGTCCAGCGCGGCGCGCAGGACCAGCGCGGTCAGCAGATAGGGGTTGGCATCGGCGCCGCCGATCCGGTGCTCGATCCGTCGCGCCGTGCCCGGCCCGCCGGGAATGCGGATCGGCAGGAACCGGTTGTCATGGCCCCAGGCCAGCATCGTCGGCGCGTAGGCATTGCCCGCCAGCCGCCGGTAGGAACTGTAATGCGGCGCCATGACAAGCTGCATCTCGGCCGCGCGGTTCAGGATACCCGCCACCGCGTGGCCCAGCGCCGCCGCGCCCCGCGGCGTGCCGTCGTCGAAGATGTTCCGCCCCTGCCCGTCCAGAACGCTGAAATGCAGGTGCAGCCCGGCCCCGTCGAGCCCCTCGAAGGGTCGCGGCATGAAGGTCGCGCCGAAGCCGTGACGGCGGGCGATGTCGCGGATCATCAGCCGCAGGATCGTCAGGTCGTCGGCGGCCTTCATCACGTCGGCGGTATGGCCGAGGTTGACCTCGAACATCGCCGTGCCGTTTTCCGACCCGTAGCCCGTCACCTCGACCTTCGCGGCGGCGCAGGCGGCGCGGATGTCGCGGAAGAGCGGGCCGAAGACCTCGAATTCCTGCACGTGGCAGGGATCGCGCCCGAACATTTCGCGCCCGGTCACGGGGTGTCGCGGCAGGTGCAGGCCGGGGCGCGCCGGATCGTAGAGGTAGAATTCCACCTCCAGCGCGGCGACGGGGCACAGGCCGGCGGCGGCATAGTCCGCGATGACGGCGTGCAGGATGTGGCGGCAGGCGGTTTCGACGGGCCGACCATCGGGCCAGGCCATGTCCACCAGCACCACCGCCGTCGCCGGATCGGCGGCGGAGACGAAGGGCGGCCGCGATACGCGATGCACGAAGATGTCGCCGTCGCCGGTGGCCAGCACCTCGCGGCAGCCCGGAATCTCCTCGCCGATGAAATCCACCGTGGGCATCGACAGCGGCACGGCCGCGCCACCCGCGTCGATCTTCGCCGCATGGGCGCGCGGCACCGCCTTGCCGCGCAGCACCCCGTTCACGTCCGGCGTGGCGATCACGACCGTTTCGACCGCGGGATGCGCGCAAAGCCAGTCGGCAACCGGCTGCCGGCCGGCCTTGCTGGCGGTGTCGTCCGTCATGTCACTCCCATCCGTCACGTCCGAAGACCGGGAGTCACAGTTTGCGGAATTCCGCGCCGCAGGCAACGCCCGCGCCCGCCGGACGCGCCGGCGGGCGGGCGTCTCAGGGCCGCCGGCTGACCGTCGGCCAGCCCAGCGCGCGCGACAGCGGCAGCGCGCCGCCGCGGATCACCGACCGGCCACGCCGGCCGCGGGTGATCAGCGGCATCGGCCAGAACAGCCGCGACATGTGCCGCGTGCCCTGCATCGCCGAGCCGGCCTTGCGCTTGCGCGTCACCAAGGGCATCGGCCAGAAGAACCGCGACATGTGCCGCCCGCCGCGGAACACGCGGTTCTTGCGCGGTTTTTTCGACAGGAGCGGCAGGCACAGGCCGACCGAGATCGGCTTGCCCTCGTAATCGCCCATGCCCAGATCGAGCGTCATGAACCGCGGATGGCCCCTGAGGATGCTGGGCGCATGGTCCGGCCCGTCGGGGAAATAGTGCTCCTCGGTCACGTCCGCGACCTCGACCGGCGTGCTCGCCGCGATCGTCTCGCGGGTGATACGCGCGGCGCCGAGCGGCTTGTAGGTCGCCGCCACGACCAGAAGCGCCGCGCCCTCGGCGACCTTGTCGGCATAGGCCCCGATTGCCGACTCGTGCACCTGCGCCCGCGTCATCCGGTCGGTCAGCTTGGCCTTGTCGGTGCCGGTGATGACCTGGATCGCGTAACCGGGCAGGCCCTCCCACCTCAGCCGGCTCGCGACGCTGTCGGCCGCCTTCTCTTCGGCGTAAAGCCGCGTGATCAACGTTGTCATGCTACCTCCACGGGGTTTTTCCGAGTGTCATGGCCGGCCAGATCGCGATGCCCGGCCGCATCTTTGTGCCCTGCGAACCGTCCCAGGGGAACGGCCACCGCGATGGCGAGAACGAGGAACGCGGCTTCGGTCATGAACACCACTGTATAGGGCGCCGCGGGCCCGTATCCAGCCAGCGCCGGCATCGCGACGAGCACGTCGCGGACGATGCCGGCCAGCGCCATGCCGATCCCGGCGCAGGTGGCCTGCACGGCCCCCCAGGCGCCCAGCGCGAGGCCGATCTGGCCCGCGGGGGCCGAACGCATCGTGGCGGTCAGCGTCGCGTGGCCGAACAGCCCCGCACCCAGCCCGGTCGCGAAGGTCCCGGCGAGGAACAGGCCCGGCTGGTCCAGCACCGAGGACAGCACGATCGCGAGGAAGCCGGGAATGCCGATCGCCGCGCCGAGCCGGCCCAGAGGCACGGGCGCCCCGCCCCGGCCCAGCACGCGCGAGGCGATGCCGAAGCCCGCCAGCGTACCGCCGGCGAAGAGCGCGGTGAGTTTCGTGGTCTGCGCGACGGTAAAGCCCAGCGCCTGGCCGCCGTAGGGTTCCAGCAGCACGTCGGCCATGCCGAAGCCGAAGGTGCCCAGCCCGATGACCACCAGAAGCCGGATCGTTCCGGGCCCGCGCATCAGCTGCTCCAGCGCCGCGCGGAAGGCCGGGGGCCGCGCCGTCAGCATGGCATGGGCGCGTTGCCGGTCGCGGGCCTCCTGTTTCCACAGGGCGAGGAGGTTGAGCGCGACGGTCGCGACGGCGGCGCCCTGGATCACCTGGATCAGCCGTCCGGGCGTGTAGTTTTCCAGAAGCGCCCCGAACACGAGCGCACTGCCGACCATTCCGAACAGCAGCATCACATACATCAGGCCGACGACCTTGGGCTGATCCTCTTCGACGACGAGGTCGGTGGCCAGCGCAAGGCCAACGGTCTGCACCATGTGCACACCCGCGCCGACCAGCAGGAAGGCGAGCGCCGCGGCGCTCAGCCCGATCCAGCGCGGCGCGTCCACCGCCTCGCCGTAGCCCGACAGCACCAGCAGCGCGAAGGGCATGATCGCGAAACCGCCGAACTGGTACATCGTGCCCTTCCAGATATAGGGCACGCGGCGCAGCCCCAGCGCCGAGACATGGGTGTCGGACTTGTAGCCGATCAGGGTGCGGAACGGCGCGAAGACCAGCGGCAGCGCCAGCATCCCGGCGACGAGCGAGGCCGGCACCGCGAGTTCAACGATCATCACGCGGTTCAGCGTTCCGACCAGCAGCACCAGCGCCATGCCGACGGTGACCTGAAACAGCGACAGCCGCAACAGCCGGCCAAGCGGCACCTCGGCCGTCGCGACATCGGCGAACGGCAGGTACCGGGGCCCGACCCGGGCAAGGGTTCTCAGGGCGAAAGCGCGATAGTCGAACATCTGTGGCGCCTGCGAATCTCGCGGCGGGGCCGGATGCGGCCACACGCCGCCGGGTGCGTGAAGGAGCCCGCCGGGGATGCCCCGGCGGGCTCGTCCGTCATTGCGTGATGGGCGGTCTCGTCAGCCCATCCGCCGACGCGAGCGTTTCCGGCGCCGCCATGACGGCTTTCGCGACGCTCCCGTCGGGCAGCACGACCAGGATTTCCTGGGCGCCGGCGCCCTGCGGCACCACATAGGCGGCCTTCGCCGTGTCTATGCCGGCCTCGGGCAGCTTGGCCGCGGCCATCTCGTCACCCGAGCCGAGCGGCTGCCCCTTGAGGAAGTCACCCACCCAGGAGGTGTTCGTGAGCACGGCCACATGGACCGCGAACGATCCCACGGCGACGGCGCTGAGGAACAGCGGAATCCCGACCGTGGGTTTCACGACAAGCCACATCTTTGCATTGTTCATGGCTTACCTCCCTACCCGAGCCAGGGGGTCGAAACGGCGACGAGGATATGCGCGAGTGCCGCGATAGCCCCGAATACCCGGGTACCGTCTATGAGATAGCTGTGGACTTCCTCAGCCTCTCTGAGTGTCAGGCCTGTCGGCCATACTTTGTCGGGGTCATCTGTCATGTCCCGTATCCTCCGAAGATGCTTTCTCCAGTCGGCGAAGGGACCGATCCAGCGCTGAGCAAAGACAGGCCCGCTCCACCCTCTCGGCGGCGCGCGGAACGCGACACCATTTTCACAATGTCAAGTTTTTCTGACAATGACAACTGTAAAGATTGCTTTACACATTTGCGGGGGCGCGGCATGGCGCCGCGCCGCCCGGCCCGGCGGCGGCGGATCGCCGGGCCGGGCCGCCGCGCGATTCCGCCCCGGGTCGCCGGGCTGCACTGCAGCGGCACGCCGACCTACGACCTGTACCGCCACCTGTGCCGCGACACGATCCTGTTCTTCGCCAACCGTGCTCCGGCCTCCGAGATCATCGGCGAGGCGGCGCTGGCCGGGCGGCTGGAGGCGTTGCGCAGCGGCGCGCCACCGCCGCCGGACCCCACCAGCGTCGCGATTCGGCCACGGCGCGGCACCCATCGGGGCGCGTTCGCCTTTCTATAGCTTTCGGCACGCGAGCAATCCTTTCAAAGGCCGGCGGGCACTGCTTCGTCTGCCGGATACCGCCAGCGGCGCGGCATCGCCCGCCCCCGCCCCGGCGGCACGGAATTTGAGGACCCGTTTCACCCAAGCCACGGACAACAGCCTTGAAGCTTGCATTTGTCGAACAGAAAGCGCCGGATTTTGCCACGATCGAGCGCCTCCTTGCCGCCCCGGCCGCACAGAACAAGTGGTCGAACCGCGGCCCGCTCTACTCCGGTTTGCGACAGTGCCTGTCCGATCATGTCGCACGGCCCGCCGGCACGGCGCTGGTGCCGCTGGCCAACGGCGGAATGGCGCTGGAGGCGATGGCGCGGCTGCTGTCCCACCGGGCCGGCCGGAAGCTTCGCTGGGTCGCCTCGTCGTTCAGCTTCCGCAACATCGGCCGCGGCTATTTCCACGATGTCACCCTGCTCGATTGCGACGACCGCGGATTGCTCGATCTCGACCAGTGCGCGGCCCTCGACGGCGGCGATCACGACGGCATCATCGTCACCAACCCGTTCGGCCTGCTCGACTACGGCGAGGGCCTTGCCGGCTCGTCGCACTGGCTGCAGAACGGCAAGCTATCGGAGATCGCCTGCGCCTTCCACCTCGACCGGCTCTTGCGGGCGGACGACTGGGCGCCGCGCTACCTCGCCCAGCGCCGGCGGTTGCTGGAGATCGCCTGCGATCACGGTTTCGTGCCGCTGGCGGTGCCCGACTCCGACATCCCGATGACGGCGATGCCGCTGCGCGCGCCGCACGCGCTGGATGACGAGGCGATCGGCCGGACCGCGTATCTGACGCTTGCGAAATACTACCAGCCGCTGCGCGACCTTCCCCGCGTGACCGCGCTGTTCTCGCGGCTGGTCAACGTGCCCTGCCACCCGGACCTCGCGCGGCTTACCGACGACCAGATCGCCGAGGATCTGCGGCTGCTTTCCGGCCGGGGAACGTCGCGCCCGGTCAACGCCCTGCGGCGCGGCACGGCCACGCTGCGCACCAGATCCGGCGGGGTTGCCGCCGCGTCGCCTCTCGCGGCCTGCCTCGAACCCCGGACCGCGCCGGACTGCACCGGGCCCAGGCCTGCCCTGCGCAGCTGACCATGCCGGCGCGGGCGTCCCGGCGCCGATCCGGTCAACTCATCGGCATCGTCGCGCAGGCACGGAAGGCCGCAACCTCGGGCGCCGCGCCCGACAGGTCGATGGCGACCCGCCTGTCCCCCGCGATCGCGATCGCGGCTGCGTTGAACTCCAGCCCGTTCAGGACGTTGCCGAACCCGCGGTCGGTCACGGTCAGGCTGCGCCCGCCGTCGGACAGCACGTGCCGGATCGTCGAGATCGTGATGCCCCGCTGCCCCTCGAAGCGGATCGCGAAACCGTCGGTCTCAGGCCAGGGCACGGCGGTGCGGATCGAGATGCTGTAGCGCGGCACGGACGGATCGTAGGTCAGACGGACCTTCGCATCGGCGCCGGAATGATCGAGCGTGCAGATCGCGCCTTCGGCCCCGGCCTGCCATGCGTGGAGCGGAGAGGCACAGAGCAGGATCGGCAGGGCGAGGCGCGGGATCCATCGGGTCATCCGACAATAATGGGCCGCGGCCGGGCGCTGGCAAGGGCGAGGCGCGGCCGGGAGGCGACCGTAGGGGCCAGTCGCCAGCCCCGCCCGCATGCGCCCGGCCCGCGCCACGGCGCCCCGTCGCCCGGGCGTGGCGTGCCGGGCGAATGGCACGGGGTGACGGCTACTCGGCCGCGGTGCGCAGGGGAGCGTCGGTGGAATGCCCCCACTGAAGTGGTCCACCAACTGGGGTAGCTTTGCCCCGTCAATTGGAGGATCCGGTGATGGCTGGGAAGCGAGAGAAGCCTGAAGATATCGTCATGAAGCTGCGGCAGGTTTGGACTTGCCCGGCTTTGGTGGAGAGCATTTAGCTCACTTCCCTGGCCTTTCGCTCGAACGCGATTGGGCTTTGGAAGCCGAGCGATGAGTGCCGCCTGACGGGGTTATAGAACCCGTCGATG
>Ga0180430_10002184_pt1 | contig 17998 bp, 14 predicted proteins | sample SS_ome_9_FD_132999 | JGI IMG/M metagenome (GOLD analysis project Ga0180430, IMG submission 132999) | Hypersaline lake sediment archaeal communities from the Salton Sea, California, USA - SS_1_S_2 metaG | ecosystem: Environmental > Aquatic > Non-marine Saline and Alkaline > Hypersaline >... | reverse complement strand
CCATCGGGGGCGTCGCCGCCGCGGGTGGCGGGGTCATAGGTGCAGCGCAGCTCGACGATGTTCCCCTCGTCGTCCTTGATGGCCTCCTGGCAGGTGATGAAATAGGCATAGCGCAGGCGCACCTCGCGCCCCGGGGACAGCCGATAAAAGCGACGGGGTGGGTCCTCGCGAAAGTCGGCTCGCTCGATGTACAGCTCGCGGGAAAAGGGCACCTGGCGGATGCCGGCGCTCTCATCCTCGGGGTTGTTGATGGCGTCCAGTTCCTCGCTCTGGCCCTCGGGATAGTTGGTGATGACCACCTTCAGGGGATCGAGCACGCCCATGACGCGAGGCGAGCGCTTGTTGAGATCCTGACGCACGGCGTACTCTAGCATCGAGACCTCGACCAGCGTGTTGGTACGGGTCAGATTGACCATGTTGCAAAAGTTGCGCACCGCTTCGGGCGTATAGCCGCGGCGGCGGATGCCGGCCAACGTGGGCATGCGCGGATCATCCCATCCGCTGACGATGCCCTCTTCGACCAGGCGGCGACACCTGCGCTTGCTGGTGACGGTATAGGTCAGGTCGAGGCGACCAAACTCGATCTGGCGCGGCTGATAGATGCCCAGCTCCTCCAGCACCCAGTCGTACAGCGGACGGTGGATGATGTATTCCGCCGAGCAGAGCGAGTGGGTGATCCCCTCTAGCGAGTCGCTCGGCGAGTGCGCAAAGTCGTACATCGGATAGATGCACCATTCGTCGCCGGTGCGGTGGTGCGTCACGCGTCGGATGCGATAGAGCACCGGGTCGCGCATGACGATGTTGGGCGAGGCCATGTCGATCTTGGCGCGGAGCGTCCGCGAGCCATCAGGGAACTCGCCGGCCCGCATGCGCCGGAAGAGGTCCAGGTTCTCCTCGATCGAGCGCTCGCGATAGGGGCTGTTGGTGCCCGGCTCGGTGAGCGTGCCGCGATGGGTGCGCACCTCGTCGGCGGAGAGATCGCAGACATAGGCTTTGCCTTTGAGTATCAGTTGCTCGGCGTACTCGTACAACTGGCCATAGTAATCCGAGGCGTAGAACAGGCGGTCGTCCCAGTCGTACCCCAACCAGTGGATGTCGTCCATGATGTTGTCGACGTACTCAACATCCTCTTTTTCCGGGTTGGTGTCATCAAACCGCAGATTGCAGACGCCACCAAACTCTTGAGCGATGCCAAAGTTGGTGACCAGAGCGCGGGCGTGGCCGACGTGCAAGTAGCCGTTCGGCTCGGGGGGGAATCGTGTGTGAACGCGACCGCCATAGCGACCGCTCTCGGTGTCCTTGGCGACCTCGTCGCGGATGAAATCCGACAGCTCGGAGGTCTCGTGGGTGTTCTCGGGCATGATCATCCTACCTTTCTCTCCAGTCGACCCAGTGTGATCGCTGGCGGGGCGTTGCACGTACATTATGGTCTAGGGTGCCTAATATGGCAAGAAGGCGGCGACGGGCTCCTTTTGGCGAGGGCGCTCAATTGATATAGACTAGCCTCTGTCATTCAGGGCGCTGGTGGTTGACTTGAGCTGATTGCTGGGGGTGAGGTATGCAGCAGGACTGGGCGAGCATGGTGGACAATGTCCGCATCTTTTCCGGTAGCTCACACCCCGAGCTTGCCCAAGAGATCGCCGAGAACATGGGATGTCCCCTCTGTCCCACCAAGACGACGACATTCAGCAACGACTGTCTGTTCGTGCAGTTGGGCGAGAGTGTTCGCGGCAAGGATGTGGTGATTGTCCAGTCGTTCACACCGGACGTCAGCCATCACGTGATCGAGCTGTTCATGATGCTCGACGCCGCCCGTAGCGCTTCGGCCAAGAGCATTCATGCCGTCATCCCCTATTTCGCCTATGCCCGCTCGGACAAAAAGGACGCCCCCCGCATTTCGATCACGGCGCGGTTGATGGCCGATCTGCTGGCCACGGCCGGCGCCAGCCATGTCCTGAGCATGACGCTACACTCGCCACAGGTGCACGGCTTTTTCGAGCTTCCGACCGACCACCTGACGGCCCACAAGGCGTTCATTGCCCACTTCCGCAAACGCGATCTGGGCAATGCGGTGGTGGTGGCGCCCGATATCGGCCATGCCAAGCGCTCGGCCAAACTGGCTCGGGCTCTGGGAGTCGGCGTGGCAGCCGGTGACAAACAGCGCCTCAGCGATGACCGCGTCTATATCTCGGACATCATAGGGGATATCCGCGGCAAGGATGTCATCGTCTTTGACGACGAAATCGCGACGGGCGGCTCGATCGTCGAGTTGGTCAAAAAGCTCCGTGAAAAACAGGTGCGCAAGATCACGCTGGCTTGCACTCATGGCGTGTTTTCCGGTCCGGCCATTGAGCGCCTAACCGCTATGAGCGATGTGCAAGAGATTGTCACCACCAACACCGTGCCGATTCCCTCGGAAAAGCGGCTGGATCACATGACGGTGCTCTCGGTGGGCTCCATCTTTGGTGAGGCCATCCAGTGCAATCTGCTGGGGAAATCGGTCGGGCAGCTCTTTGCGTTTTGGTCGGACGGCGCCGGCGAAGGCTAGAACAAGACCGAAATGGAGCGGGCGGTCCATGCGGGCCGCCCGTTTTGCGTTTTGGTAGCGTAAGAAGCAGGTCTAGGCGGCGTCCAAGCATTGATTGCCGAGTTGGACCTGGATGATGGTCTCTCGGAAGGTTGTGACCGACCAGAGCCTATGATAGAATAGAAGCAATATCGCTCGATGCCTCAGCAGAGGCGCTCGGCAGGAGGATCCATGGCGACTCTAACCACACATCTCAAACGTTGCGACCTGATCAGCCTGGAAGGACGCTATGATAGCGGTACGGCGCCCGAACTTGAGGCCGCCATCAAGGCCTCGATGGATCAGGATGTGTATCGCATTGTCCTAGACATGTCCAAGGTCGAGTATTTCGGCAGTGCCGCCATTCGCGTCTTTGTCGTGGCCTACAAGACCTGCCGCCGCTGGAATCGCGGTGACGTGCGGCTGGCCGCGGTTCCCGAGCGAATCCAGCATGTGTTTGAGCTGGCCGGCCTGTGGGACATTGTGGGCACTTTTGCGGATGCGACCTTGGCCGTAGGCAGTTTTTAGAGAGTGGGCCGATGAGCGAATTCGAAATCTGCGTCTCGAGCCAACTGACCGAGTTGGGCGGGATAGCGCAATTTATAACCGAAAGGGCACGGGCGGCCGGTCTGGACGACCAGCGGGTCTTTGATGTGCAGATGGCCGTCGACGAGGCCAGCACCAACACCATCAATCATGCATACGGTGGGCGCCAGGATGGACAACTGCGGGTGTGCTGCTTTGTCGACGGTGACGACTTTGTGGTCCGCATCATCGATCAAGGCGCACCGTTTGATCCCGAAACGGTGCCCAGCCCCGATCTCGATGCACCGATCGAGGAGCGCCAGGTAGGTGGACTGGGTCTCTATTTCATGCGCCAGCTGATGGATGAGGTCCGCTTTTTCTCCGACCCCGATCATGGTAATGTCCTGTTGATGCGCAAGCGTCGCGCCTAGCCCATGGGTCAAGAGGCCATCGTACCGGTCGAGGGCCGCATCGACGCATCCAGCGCGCCGCTGCTCTTGGAGCGCATCGAGTCCGTGCTGGATTCGCGCCCCGATCACCTGCTCATCGATCTACGCGCGGCCAGCTATGTCAGCAGTAGCGGCATGCGCGTTCTGCTCATTGCCCATCGTCGACAGCAGGCGCTCGGCGGCACACTGTCTCTAATCAATACCCCCGACAAGATTCTCCGCATTCTGCACATTGCCGGATTCGACCAGGTTTTTGACCTGCTACCCTCGGATGGAGCCCATTCCTAGTCATGCCTGCCAGCGATGCCTTGTTGACCTTTTGCTCCTGGGTGACGTCGCATGTCTGGTCCGCCTGGCTGGGCCTGACGGCGCTGGTCGGCATCCTGTATGGTATTTGCCATTGGATTGCCTGGCGGCGCTGTTCGCGACGAGCCGAGCGGCAGTTGGGTGCCGTGAATGCTCTGGGCGAGGCGTTGCTGGGCAGTCACCTCGATGAGGGGCAGATCTGTCTCCTGATCCACGACCAGGTCTCGGCGCTGGTGCCGGCTCCCACCTTTGTGCTGCAGCTCGCCGAGGGCGAGGGGTATGTTCCCCGCCTGGCTGTTGTCGATGGTCAACTGCAAGAAGCCTCTGACTATGCGCTTGGCCCGGGAGCCTTCGAGTGGCTCAAACGAACGCTGCATCCGCTGCGCATCAGCGATCGGCGGCGCGATGCGATCATCGAGCCTCTCGACGTGGGAACAACCGTGCGCAGCGCGCTCTATGTTCCCATCGTCGCCGAGGGCCAACTGATTGGCGCGATTTCGCTACAGTCGCCGCGGGCGCGAGCTTTTGGCCGGAACGACGTGGACACACTTTCTCTGATCGCGGCCCAGTCAGCGCTGGGGTTGCACACTGCCCAACGCTATCGCGCGGAACGCGATCGCTCCGCGCAGCTCGAGATGATCTCTGAAGTAAGCCGCAAGGTGGCGGCCATTCTGGACTTGCGAACCTTGTTCGCCGACACGGTGCGCTTGATCAAGGAAACGTTCGGCTACTATCATGTCGGGCTCTACTCGGCTGATGCCGCCCAAGAGACCATTCGTCTGGAGGCTTGCTCGGGTCCGGTCATGCACCGTCACGCGCTGGAGGCTGCCTGGGGGCAGGGGTTGATTGGACACACTGTCCAGGGCGGCGAGTCGCTACTGGTCAACGATGTGCGGCAGGATCCGCGCTACCGCTATGAGGTGGGACTGGGCGATACGCGCGCCGAACTGGTGATCCCGCTCAAAGTCGAGGAGCGTATTCTGGGGGCACTGGACCTGCAGAGCAATCAGATCGGCAGCTTTACGCGGGCAGACGCCAGTGTGCTGGGCATTCTGGCCGATCAGGTGGCCGTGGCCATCGAGGACAGCCGCCTATATCAGGCTCAGCAAGAGCAGGCCTGGATCTCGACCGCGCTACTTCAGGTCGCTGAGGGATTGGCGCAGCACAGCACCCCAGAGGGGATCGTTGAGGCGGTGGTCAGCCTGACGCAAATGCTGACGGGTGTTGACCGCTGCCTGATTGTGCTCTGGGCGCGGGACGGTGAGAAAGCCAATAGCGTGCGCGGGCTGGGATACAGTGATGCCGAGCGCGCGGCCCTGGCCGATGCCACCACCCTCGACGAGCCAGGACCGCTGATGCGGCGCATCTTGGCCGGCGAGCGGGTGCATACCAGCACCAAGCCATTCCACCAGGCGTTGACGCCCGACCACGGGGTCGGGGTCGATGACGACGGCGAGATGTGCGGCTTTCCGCTCTGGAGCGAGGGCCAGGTCACCGGCGTTCTGCTGGTGGAGGACGCCAGACCGGGGCAATTGGTCGGTGCCAGACAGGCCATTCTGCAGGGCATCGCCAATCAGGCCTCTCTGGCCATCCAGACGGCGCAATTGCATGTCTCGCAGCGCGAGGAGGCCTGGGTCACCACGGCGCTATTGCAGGTGGCCAATGTGGTGGGCAACACCACCTATGACCTCAAAGAGACCCTGGCCACCGTCGTCCGCTTGGGGCCGATGCTGGTGGGCGTCGAATGGTGTGTGCTCTTGCTTTGGGACCAGGGCCGAGAACGTCTAGTCGGGGGCTCCTGCCACGGAGTCGACGCGTCCACCAGTGCTGCTCTGGCCGATTGGGTAATCGATCCGGTGGATGCGCCCTTGCTGGACGACATCATCGTCTCGGGCCAGCCTATGACGGTCAATGCTCAGACGGCTCTGGAGGCCGGCGGAGTGCTCGGCAGCTTGGGGGCCATGACCGGTTTGCCGATGCGCGCTCATGGGCAGACCGTGGGACTGCTCCTTGCCGGACATCGAGAGCAGGAAAAGGCTATCTCTGGGCGGCGGATGAACATTCTGTCGGGGATCGCCAACCAGACGGCCATGGCCATCGAAACGACGCAGCTCTACCAGCAAACAGTGCAGCAACAGCGATTGCAGCACGAGATCGGGCTGGCACGATCGATCCAAGAGAGCTTTATGCCCGAGTGCTGCCCGATGATCCCGGGCTGGGAATTGGGGATCGAATGGCGAGCCGCCCGTGGGGTGGGCGGCGATTTCTACGATTTCATCCACCTGGAGGACGGGCGACTGGGGTTGGTCATCGCCGACGTCTCGGACAAGGGCGTAGGGGCGGCGCTGTACATGGCGCTGTCTCGCACGGTCATGCGAACGGTGGCGCTCAACACCTACAGTCCGGCGGTGGCCTTGCAGCGCGCCAATCATATTCTACTCGAAGACTCACGCTCCGGAATGTTTGTAACGCTGTTTTACGGTATTCTCGACCTACAGAGCGGGGAGCTGGTCTATGCCCGCGCAGGACACAATCCGCCACTGTGGGTTCGCGATGATGACGGAGCGGGTAGCGGTGAGATCGTCGAGCTGGATCCTCCGGGCATCGTGCTTGGGGTGCTCGACCTGGTGTTCTTTGAGGAAGGGCGCATCACACTGGCGCCAGACGATAGCCTGGTGCTCTATACCGATGGGGTCACCGAGGCGATCAATCTGGACGAGGAAGAGTATGGGGTCGAGCGCCTGCGGCGCACACTGCACGATGGGCGGAATCTGGGCGCGCCCGAGCAGGTTGATTATATCAACCAACAGGTGACGACCTTTGCGGCGGGTTGCCCGCAGTTTGATGACTTTACGCTAATGGTGGTCAAACGGCACGCATCGCCCGAAGCGTAGCGGAGCAGCTAGAGCACGGGGGTGATCGAGAGACCTTGAGGGTTTCGTACCTCGGGAGGCAGAGGTCCCGGCAGAGCGAGTACACTCGCTTGGGGGCCGGGGACCTGGGCTTTGCCTGCATCAGACACAGTGCATTTCCTCGCTGCGGAATGGCCGGGAGCCATTCGCTTTGCTCGGAATGACGACGAGCGGCCCCGATCGCGCGCCAGAGGCGCAGCCGCATAGTTGCCTGGCCTAACGGGCCAGGGGCGTTTGGCGTATTGCCCCGCTACCCCAAGCGCCTCAAGACTGCAATCACCTTGCCCTGGATCTCGATGTCGTCCTCGGAATCGACATAGATGGGGTCCATGCTGGGGTTGTAGGGCTGCAGTCGGATACGTTTATGGTCCGGCTCGCGATGGAACTCTTTGAGGGTCATAATCTCTTGGCGCTTGAGCCAGGCGGCCACAAAGTCGCCGCTGTTGGCCGTCTCTTGATGTTGCATGACCACCACGTCGCCCTCGGCGATGAGTGCGTCGATCATCGAGTCGCCCTCGACGCGTAGCGCATAGACCTTTTCGGCGTCTCCTCCCATATCGGCGGAGAGCGTGATGTGCCCCAGGGCCGGTTCAAGCCAGTCATTGTCGCGCGGCTGAATGTGGGTGCCGGCGCCGATGGTGCCCAGGAGGGGAATCTCGAGGAGGTTGAGTCGAGTAGGTCCCGAGTGTATCGCGTCGGCTTCGCTGTCCTCGGCCAGGCGCAGGCCCCGTGAGACCTTGTCATTGCGGACCAAGAATCCCTTGTTGACCAGCGCGTTGAGGTTATAGCTGACCACCGAGGTCGAGCTGATCCCGACGGCCTGGCCGATCTCTCGGATGGACGGCGGATAGCCATGCTCCTCCACATAGTCACGAATGTACGAGAGCATGTGAGTCTGTCGCTCCGAGAGTCGTGTGGCCATGAGGCACCTCGCTTTGTCATCGCCTGATCTATCCCCATTCTACAGGAACAAATGTTCTATGTCAAGCAGTATCCCAAGCGGTTTGGGATAAGAGGGGTCCCGTGTTGCAGGGCCGGGTCTCAGAACGTGTCCTTGACAGATGTGTGATGGGGCGCTAGGGTGGGCGCAATCCAAGGTCAGAGGTGGGATCGGGATGGTATCGGACTATGAACTGACAGCAAGGCAACGAGAGGCCGTGCTTTTGGCGCAAAAGAGCGAGACGACCGAGTCGCTTATCTACCACCGTTTGGCACGACAAGAAAAGGACCCTGACAATGCGGCCGTTCTTGAGCGATTGAGCCGCGAAGAGCGGGCCCACGCCGAGTTTTGGCAGGGCTATTCGGGTGAGGTGGTCGCGCCGAATCTGTGGACGGTGCGGCGCGTGACCTGGGCCGCTCGCATGCTCGGGCTGACCTTTGCCGTCAAGCGGATGGAACGCGGAGAGGACCAGGCCCAGGAGGCCTATGAAAGCTGGGCGACGCCGATCCCCGGTGCGAGGCAAGTGATCGAGGACGAGGAACGGCACGAGTGCTCGCTGATCGAAATGATCGACGAGGAGCGCCTGCGCTATGTGGGCTCGATGGTGCTGGGCCTCAACGATGCGCTGGTCGAGTTGACCGGCACCCTGGCCGGTATCACCTTTGCCCTACAGAATACGCGCCTGATCGCCATGACCGGTCTGGTGACCGGCATCGCCGCCTCGCTGTCGATGGCCGCCTCTGAGTATCTGTCGTCCAAGTCAGAGGGCGAGGAAGAGAACGCGGGCAAGTCGGCGCTCTACACCGGATTGGCCTATATCTTTACCGTGGCGCTGCTGATTCTCCCCTACCTCCTACTGAGTAGCTATGTGGGCGCGCTGATCTGGACGCTCGCCAACGCCGTGATCATTATCCTGGTCTTTACCTACTATGTCTCAGTGGCCAAGGACCTACCGTTCTGGAAACGCTTCCTGGAGATGGCCGGTATCAGTCTGGGCGTGGCAGCCTTTTCTTTTGTGGTGGGCATTGCCGTGCGTGAGGTGTTGGGCGTCGAGATTTAGCCACAACTCCAGGTCGCTCCGTCTCGTATAGTAGATGCAACACACCCATTTTCCCCGCATTCCGGCCGCCAGGCGGCCAAAGGAGGCATCATGACCGTTCCTGTGACTGTGATTCCGCGCACCACCTCAGGCGGGCGCAATCTCAACTCGGTGCAGCGGACCTTGCGCGCACTCATCTGGTTCGTGTTGTTCGGTGTTCTGGGCATCGTCACCGTGCTTGTAGCGGCGTTGCTCGGCCTGTTCCGCGGTACGCCATGGGGCATCGCATGGCTGATTGTGGGCGGTTTGGTGACGCTGATCATTCCGGGTATGGTCACACGCTGCCTCTATGTGATCCCGGAATACAAGCGGGTCGTTATCCTCAAGCTGGGCAAGTTTGTAGGCGTGCGCGGTCCGGGCAAGTTCTGGGTGATCCCCTACCCGCCGTTCTATCAGTCGGTGGCGGCAGAGCTGGACATCCGCGTTCAGACCCGCGCCATCACGGCCGCACAGACGCTGACGCGGGACAATGTGCCCGTCGGCTGCGAGGCGGTGCTGTTCTGGAGGGTCGAGGACCCGCAGACGGCGGCGCTAAAGGTTCACAACTATGCCGAAGCCGTGTTTCAGGCCGCCAACAGCGCCCTCAAGGACACGGTGGGCACACTCGAGCTGTCCGATCTGCTGAGCGAGCGTGACAAGGTAGCGCAGCAGCTCAAGCACGTGATCGATACGGCCGCGGCTAGCTTTGGGGTGGACGTGACCTCGGTAGAGATCACCGACGTGCATGTCCCGGATGATCTGATCCAAGAGCTGTCGGTTCTGGCCCAGTCACGACGCTCGGCGCAGGCCAAGATTGCCGAGGCCAATGTCGAACTAGAAGTCGCAGAAAAGCTACAGCAAGCTGCGGCGCAGATGGGGTCTTCGGCGATGGAGCTGTACCGGCTCGGCGTGCTGGAGCGTATCGGCCGCGAGGAGGGTAGCCAGATCGTAGTCTATGGCATGAGCGGCGGCGGCGATCCGGATACCGACAAGATGATCTCATCCGCGGCGGCGGGAGCGACGGTGGCCAGGTCCAAGTAGGCCTGCTCCCCACGACTGAACGGCATAAGAGAACCGCCAGGCGTTACGCCTGGCGGTTTCCTGCACTGGGACAGGCCGCTCGGCTAGGGTGAGACCAGAAGGTCGAGCACGCCGACGGTCAAGCGCGACAGTTCTGCATCCTGCTGCGGCGGGGGCACGATCTGCGCCTGATCGAGGACCTCAGCCAGGCTGCGGAACAGGTCGGCTGGCTCGAGGGCTCGGCTGACAAAGACTCGGTTCAGAATGCCTAGCGAGACGACCCGATTCCCCATGGTCGTCACCGAGCAAAGGTGATAGTCGCGGTAGCGAAATACCTCTGGGTCGAGATCGGCGGCCAACTCGGTGGTCAGGCGGCCAAAGAACACGGCCAACAGATGGCCGCTCTCGCCAGTCCGCTGTTCGACCAGCGCGGTCAACGAGGTCTCAAAGTGATCATAGATCACCTTTTCATGGCGCGAGGCGTTGGGATTGGTCATCACGAGCAAGAGCACTGCGGCGAGAAGTAGCTTGGCCGTCGTTCCGTGGTCCATTGTGTACCCCTCCGTCGGTCACCCCTCGGTGTGGTTCTAGGATAGCAGGGGACGAGGCGAGGTGCTTGACTGGAGAGCACTTTGATTCTGACTGTCGTCTTGGAATAGACTGACGTTGCGCTGACGTGAGGAGCGTGATGCCCATCTGCCTATGGGCGCGAGGAGCAGTGGGAGGAAGGTCTTGGCGATCACCGGGAGTGAGCAGTTTGGCGTGCGTGAGGCGGTTCAGGACCGAGTCGAGTCGTTGATGCTGCTTTGTATGGCGGTCGGCGGTCTGGTCGTGGGCACCAGCGCCAGCTTTGGTGAGGGAGGCTCTGGGCGCACTGGGCTGGGGCTCGTGATGATGTTCTCCAGTTTTGGTCTAGCCTGGCTCAAGAGCGAGTCGGCCCCCGGCTTTACGCTGGCGCTAGAAATGGTGGTGTCGATGTTGGTCGTTCTGGCTGCCCGGCTGTTGGCATCGGTGGGATGGTATGCGTTGCTGGTACTCCCCGTGGTGCTGGGGGCTGTTCTGGACTCGCCGAGGAGAGGATATGCACTTGCTGGCCTGTCGACCTGTGGACTCGTGCTGGTACACATGGCGAATGGGGTCATGTCTGGGGCCGACCTCGCGGCCCAGATACTCTTGGTCTGGCTGGTTGCCGTCGTGCTGAACATTACGCTCGCCTGGGTCGACGGACGGCTAACATGGGCCTGGGCCGACTATTCGGCGAGTCAGAGAGAACTGCGAGAGGCGAGGGAACAACGCCTGGAGGCCAAGGAGACGCAGGCTGACCTTGCCCTGGCCAATCTGCAGCTTGCGCGGCTCTCTGACCGGCTGGCCCTGATGACGCAGCTTGCGGAGGAAGCCAGACAGACCAAGGAGGATTTCCTGGCGAGCGTCAGCCACGAACTCAGGACGCCGCTCAACATGATCATCGGCTTTACCGAGCTGGTCACGCGCAGTCCCGAAATCTATGATGAACATATTCCCGGTTCGCTATTGGCCGATGTTTTGGTCATCGAGCGGAACGCACAGCACCTGTCCGATCTGGTCGACGATATCTTGGACCTCAGCACGGCCGAGGCCGGGAGGCTGGCCCTCAACCTGGAGTGGGTGAACCTTGCCGATGTGGTGGCAGAAGCCGCGCTTGCCGTGAGGCCGCTGGTCGAAGCCAAGAACCTGTATCTCAACGTAGACATTCAGGAGGCGCTGCCTCCCGTACATGCCGATCGCGTCCGGGTTCGCCAAGTGATCCTCAATCTTCTCAGCAACGCCGGACGTGCGACAGCAAGGGGAGGCATTACAATCGGCCTCTCCAGTGATGGGCGCGAGCTGGTGTGCTCGGTACGTGACACCGGCCCGGGGATCGCGGATGAGGATCGAGAGCGGATCTTTGAGCCGTTTGCGCAGGCCGGCGCCTCTCTCCGGCGGAAGGAAGGCACAGGGCTCGGCCTAAGCATCAGCCGTCGATTGATCGAGATGCATCAGGGACGGATGTCCTTGGAGAGCGAGCTTGGCGTCGGCTCTGAGTTTGCGTTCGCATTGCCCCTGGCGACCAAGAGCGATCTGCCAAGGCATCGAGCTGCCCGTTGGTTCAGTCCATACCACGAATACAGCCCGCGTCAGACACCGTCCAAGGCTCCGATGCCGGAGGTGTCCTCAGGCTTTTTGCTCCTCGATCCAGAGAGAGAATTGGGGAGGCGGTCGGCCCACTACTTGGTCGATGCTGACATCCGCTATGTCGACAGCGTTGATGAGGCAAGGCGACATTTGATCGAGGACCCAGCCAAAGCGCTCCTGATCAATGACGATGTCGTCGAAAGGGCACTCGCAGGATTTCACCTTGGGTCGCTACCTCTCGACACGCCGATCGTGGTCTGTTGGATTCCGGGCGATCAGGAGGCAGCAAGACGCCTCGGTATCAAGCAGTACCTCACCAAACCGGTGCATCGCGCCGAACTCGAAGGGGTTCTCGGGGAACTTGAGGGCATTGGCACGATTCTAGTCGTCGACGATGACCGCGAGGCCAACCGTCTGCTGACGCGTATGATCCAGTCCATCGATCCCAGATGCAAAGTGATCCGTGCTTCGAACGGTCTGCGCGCCTTGGCGCTTTTGCGCCAGCGCCAACCCGATCTCATGCTGCTCGATATGGTGATGCCCGAGATGGACGGCTATCGCGTCATCCAGGAACAGGCCCGCGACGAGCGGATCAGCGGCATCCCTGTCGTTGCGATCTCAGGCCAGGATCCGACATTGGGCCTGACGCGCGGTAACGCCGTGACGATCGTGCGGCCCGCTGGCCTTGACATGGGCGATGTGCTCGCCTGTCTGCAGGCCACCGGCTCGGACCGGGATTAGGTCCTTGTGCACGAATCCAAGGTGCGTAGCAGCGTGGCCCTGCCAAAGGGCTTGTGAAGGTAAGCTGCGGCCCCCAGCGAGAGCGCCAGCTCTTCTTGCGGCAGAATCGTGCATACGACAATCGGTGTATCGGCCGTCCGTGAGTCGTTCTGGAGTTGATGCAGTAGCTGCCACCCATCGATCTCGGGCATCATCACATCGATGAGAATGACTTGGGCCCCGATCTCGGTGGCGAGGCTTACCACCTCGGTGGGACTGCTGGTGGCCACCAGGCGATAGCGTGTGCCAGAGACGAAACGTTTGAGCAGTTCGTGGGCGTCCTCGTTGTCGTCAATGACGAGCACCGAGAGAGGCTGTTCCACCCCGAAACTCAGGTGAGCAGCAAAGGGATGGCCGATGACCGGTCCCGCGATCGATGCCCCAATGCTCTCCGCCAGCTGCTGAGATAGACTCAGGGACTGCATCTCAGTATCGGCCAGAGGCCCAAGGGAAGTGCCGCCGCCGGCTATGATCTCGATGCGCTCTTCACTGTGGCCCGAGATCAGGTCGATCTCGATGCTGCATCCGCCGGATCTGCCAATCGCGAGGGTCAGCAAATTGACCACGATCTGTCGGACAACGACGGGCTGACTCTTGACAACGTGTGCGACGCCGTGATCGTCAAGCACCAGTTCCGCGTCATAGTGATCGGCCAGGGTTCCCAGCAGGCTGACCACAGACCGCAGTTGCTGAGACAGGTCCACTGGAGTGGTCGACGCAGTCTTGTTCAGCCACTGGAGGTTGTCCTCGACGACATCGCGCTCGTCGTCGCCCGGCGACTGAGCCTGCTCGTTGGTCTTGAGCGGGCCCAGGCTGGCGTCTTCCAAGAGCGGCGCGATCCGATGGGCAAGCACCTCGATTGCGTGATGCTCTTCTCGGCGCAGGTGCCGAACGCCGATGCCCAACTGGTCGGCCACCTGCTGCTGTGGCGTCTCCTCAAGGTAGCGATAGAGCAATACCTCATAGGTTCGCCAAGCGCGCGAATGGGCGGGTACCTCCTGCCCCGGTTCCATCGCTTCGATTTCCTCCGTCAGCAGACGTCTCAGTCGAGCGCAGGGGTCGGCCGAGGTCAGCAAATCGAGCTGTGGCAAAAGGGGATTAGCTCGCAGCGCGATAGGGTCGTGTAGATGGCGGAGCGCTGCACGCAGTGCCGAGTACAGGGATTTGGGAACAGTCATGCCCGCAATACAGCCTCTCTATGGCCGGTTTCTGGCAGAACGGCCGACCATGCTGGGGAGCCACGTGCTATAATCGGATAGGATTCATCGATGAGGGCTGCTGCGATCCGGACGCGGATGCCTTGAATCGATGGAGCAGGTTCTGGTGCGCGTTACATCCAGCGCGCTCTGCTGTGGTCGCATCTGAGCGACTCATATTATACCACAGCCTTCGCACCAAGCCTGCCAACGATGTGTTACCCGTCTGTGTTGCCAAGGATAGGGGGAAAAGTGAGCAAGCTGAGCATCAAACGACGAGAGTTCCTCAAGTGGACCGGCATAACGACGAGCATGGCCCTGTTGGCTGCCTGCGGCCCAAAGGCGGCAGAGCCATCGGGCGGTGGTTCGGCGGCCAAGCCGGACGAAACGGCACCCGAAAAGACGACAGAAACTGTCAAGCTCAAGTTCCAGTCCCGTGAGGCCGAGGTCCCCGAGGGGATGATGGAGATGTGGAAGGTCTTTTATCCGGCCTTTCGCGACGAGCATCCCGACATTGAGGTCGAGTATCTCTCATCGCCGCCAGACCTGACCGAGGCCCTGCTCGCCCAGATGGTGGCCGGTGACTGCGCCGACATGGTCGAGATCTGCTGCTGGGTGACCCAGCTCTTTATCCAAAAGGGCGAGACCCACAACCTGCAGCCGCTCATCGATCGCGATGCGGAAGAGGTCAAGCCTGACGACTTTTACGAGCATGCGTTTGATCTGTTGCGCGACGCCGAGGGCGACATAAACTCGATGCCCCGCTTTACCGGCACCTTTACCGTCTTTTACAACAAGGACATGTTCGACGAGATAGGTGTCGAGTATCCCTCCCACGAGTGGGGTGGATGGACGTTCGAGGACTATCGTCGCCTTGGCCTCGAGTTCGTCAAGCGTGATCAACCGATGCGCTTTGGGACCTCGAACTATGGACTGGGCGCCAACTGGCTGAGCCAGGTGTATCTCTGGGGCTGGGGTGCCAACATGGTGGACCCCGACGACAACACCCGCTGCGCACTCGGTGACCCCAATGCGCAAGAGTGTCTGGAGTGGATGCAAAAGTTCATCTGGGACGATCATGTGTTCGCCATGGGAGCAGAGATGGGCGGCCTGGGTGTCCAAGAGTTGTTCTTGGGTGGCAAGATTGCCATGATGGAAATGGGCCCCTGGGGCCTGGATCAGGTCAAGGACGGCGCGCCCTTTAACTGGGACATTGCCTCCTTCCCCAGCGGACCACGTTTTATGACGACCCTTCAGGGCACGAACAGCACCTTTATGTGGGCGGGCTCCAAGCATGTCGAGGAGGCCTGGACGTTCATCAAAGAGTACTCCTCGCCCGAGTTCGAGGAGATGTACGCCAAGTTCTGCGTCAAGCAGCCCTCTCGCATGAGTGTGGTCGATAAGTTCGCCACCATCCTGCGCGAGTCTGACTCGTACTGGGATGAGCTCAATGTCGAGTGCTTTGCCGACAGCATGAAGGCGGGCGCTGGGCGCGACGAGGGTTGCTTTGCCAAGGATGCTGTGAGCAAGAACCAGATTCTTGGCCCGGCATTCGACCAGGTGATGAAGCTCGGCCAAGCGCCGGCGCAACTCATCGCCGAACATGCCGAAATCGCCACGCGCTTCAACCGAGATGAGATCGCGGTTGAAGACCTGGGTGCTGCGATCGAAGCGCTGCAAAAGTAGGGTGAGAAAGACGGCGGGCCCCGGGCGGCAATGCGGTCGGGGCCCGCTTCTTGATACTCGTTGGGCTGGTGAACCCGATCTGGGCAGGATAGGAGCAGGGCATGGCATCGATCCCATCAACACGAACGAGGTCGCTCCGACCGGCGACGCGAGAGGCCATCTACGGGTACGCAATGGCTTCCCCGTGGCTGCTCGGGTTCGCGGTGTTCACCGTCTTTCCCATGGTAGCGGCGCTGGTGCTGAGCTTTTTCCGGATCGACTTTTTGACCGAGACTCAGTTCATCGGCCTTTCGTGGTGGGACAGTGTCTTCTCTGACCGTATCGTCCGCAAGGCCTTTTACAACACCGGTGTCTATGTGGTGGCGGTGGTTCCCCTGAACACGGTCCTGGCCCTGATGATCGCCGTGCTGCTCAATCAGGGGATCGCTGGACAATCAATCTGGCGGACCATCTACTATTTGCCATCGGTAGTCTCCGGCGTCGCCGTATCGCTACTGTGGCAGTGGCTCTATCACCCCGAAGTCGGGCTGATCAACTCGATGCTCTACCGGATCGGCATCCAGGGTCCACGCTGGATCTATTCTGAGGAGTGGGCCATGCCGGCGGTCGTCATCATGACGCTCTGGGGAGCCGGGGCAGCCATGTTGATCTATCTGGCCGGTCTGCGCGACATCCCGACCTCTCTCTATGAGGCCGCCGAGATCGATGGCGCAGGTCCGGTGCGCAGGTTCTTTAGGATCACGTTGCCGATGCTCTCTCCGACGATCTTTTTCAATGTCATCATGAACATCATCGCGGCCTGGCAGGTATTCACGCAGGCCTTTGTGATGACCGACGGTGGGCCGAACAATGCCACCCTCACGATGGTGCTGCACATCTACCGCACCGCCTTTGAGAACTTTTACTTTGGCTATGCCTCGGCGCAGGCCTGGCACTGTTTGTTGTCATTATGGTTTTCGTACTGATCGCACTCAAGACATCGCGCTCTTGGGTGCACTATGATAGGGTCTAGGGGGCGCGATGGCTATCGCTCGGGATATCCAAGTAGGGGCCCAGCCCAGAGAACGGCTGCAGAGCAAACGCACAGCGAGCCTGCTGCGGCTGATCCCCGTTTACATTGCCGTCGTGTTCGGTGCAATCATTTTTGCCATCCCCTTTTACTGGATGATCCGCACCGCGGTCATGCCGACCTGGCAGATCTATGTTTTCCCGCCGGACTGGATTCCGGCCGAGATCAAGCTCGATAACTTTTTGATCCCGTTCAAGATCTTTCCTTTTGGCACCTGGTTCCTCAACACCATATTCGTCTCGACTGCGGCGACGTTGGGGGCGACGGCATCGAGTGCCTGCGTTGGATTCAGCTTTGCGAGGCTGCGGTTTCCTTTCAGAGACACGCTCTTTGTGATCGTATTGGCCACCATGATGCTGCCGCAGCAGGTGCGGTTGGTGCCCACCTATCTCTTGTTCTCAAAACTGGGCTGGGTCAATACCTGGCTGCCGCTCATTGTGCCGCAGTGCCTGGCGCCGGCGTTTTTCGTGTTCATGCTCAGGCAGTTTTTCATGTCCATCCCTGTCGAGATCGACGAGGCGGCGTTCATCGATGGCTGCAGCCCCCTGACGCTGTTCTGGCGCATTCACCTTCCGTTGAGCATCCCGGCCCTGGGTGTCGTGGCCATTTTCGAGTTCCGCGGCATGTGGGGCGATTTCATGAACCCGCTGATCTATATACGCAAGGTCAAGCTGTTCACGCTCGCCCTCGGTCTCAAGCTCTTTCAGGGCAACATGACGGTGCGGATGCAGGGGCTGATGGCTGCGTCGCTGATGAGTATTCTGCCGCTGATCATCATGTTCTTTATTGCCCAGCGAAGCTTTATACAGGGCATCGTGATTTCCGGTGTCAAGGGCTAGCAGAGTAGCTCGCGTACCGCGACGTTGAATGCGGGTCAGACCGACCCGCCGCCGCTTGATAGACATTTCTCGGGAGCAATGCCGTGATCAACCAACGCAACACCTGGGTTCTGCGAGACTGTGTCGGACTGCCGTCAGAGACGGACCAGGCCGCTATCTCGTCCCAAGACAAGCATACGCTGCGCGAACTCGCCAAGCAGGTGGCTGAACTGGCCGCGCTGCCGATCATGGCCGAGCGCCGCGATCTCTGGACGCGCCACAACCGGCTGGAGCGCGTTCGTCCGATGATTCTGTTTTTCCCCGAGGGTTCTTGGAGCGAGCTGTTACCGCTGTCCGCGCTCACCTGCGAGGGGCTCAGGGCCAAAGAGATCGAGTGGACGCTGCGCAGTCTGATCTATTACCACACCAACCTGCACGACGACACGGTCATCGAGCGGGAATGGGTGGTCAACAAGCACATTGCCACCACCGGTTGGGGCCT
>Ga0180430_10002183_pt1 | contig 18004 bp, 19 predicted proteins | sample SS_ome_9_FD_132999 | JGI IMG/M metagenome (GOLD analysis project Ga0180430, IMG submission 132999) | Hypersaline lake sediment archaeal communities from the Salton Sea, California, USA - SS_1_S_2 metaG | ecosystem: Environmental > Aquatic > Non-marine Saline and Alkaline > Hypersaline >... | reverse complement strand
TAGTTGTATAATATATCTTCAAGATATACTACTGGTGAATTAATATTATATTGAACGAAATCACTATTATTGTTACAGTATACAGTATTAAGTAATTGTCGAGGGAAATTGATAGTTTGTTGTTGTAATATATTATTTGCATTGGGTAATTTTGTCTTTTGCGTATCATCATCGCAATAAAGCTTGCCCTGCAAGTCAATATTAGATTCTACAAGTACATCAAACTTCTGTTGATCATTTGAAAGATTACCAGATATAACTTTTATTATGTTATTACTGTCTGATATTTCATTACTGACAATAAATTCGAATTTATCCATAATATCCTTGAGGAAAATCAATACGCATTATTTTGTATACCGATTTTATCAAAGAAATAACTGTTTTTATGTATTAGTTGAAATATGGCACATGGTTTTTAAAGATCTGACAGCATCCGTGTAATTTGACGCGTTTATCATGCATCTATCATCTAAGATACTGTTAAAATAACCTAATTTCAATTCAAGAATAGATAAACACGAATTAGTGACATCAAAAACAAAAACAGTTTTTTTGTCATGCTGCTTAATTGTTTCAGGTATACATTTTTTTGTTTTGAGGTAAGCAGCAAAATATAAATCAGGTGTTATTAACTTATTTTCACGATCTTCTACATGACAAAGTGTTTTTAACGCTTTAATCGAATCAGCAAAAAGATTTGCAATTACAGCATATTTTTTATCTTCATCATTATTAAAGTATCCAAATTTAAGCTCTTGTATAGTTAAGCCTGAATCGCAGATATCAAAAATAAATATCGTTTTTAATCCTTCTTTTTGTACATCAATAATATGACAATTTTTTGCTTTAAGGTAGGCAGCAAAATATAAATCTGGCGTAGTAATCTTATTCATTTCTTTTTCAGTCATTTATTCATCTCTCCATATTAATATAATTTCATTTCAATTCAACTAATTTCTCACTAACTGTATCTATAAAAGCGTCAAGTTGAATATTTAAATCTGATATCTCATTATTTGTTGTTTTAATTATTTTAGCTACATCTTCTCTAGTTTTTAATATTTTTGCTTCAAATTCAGATTTTAATTCATTTAATTCATCCTTAACACTCTGCGAACTATTTTCATAAATAGATTCTATTTTATCATTCATTGAACTAATTTTTTTTTCTAAATCAAGAACTTTTTTTGATCTGGCTATACTACTATTAGCAATTTCTTCAATAAGATTGTCATGTCTTAAAACAATGTCATCTAATTTGATAAATTCATTTAACGGCGTATATTCATTAAATTTATTTGTTATTTCATCATAATATTCTATTTGTGCAGCTTGAATACAAACAGATATTTTTTCATCAGTATGCTCTCGAATAGATGAATTTGCATTATCGACACTAACATCTATCATTTTTTGAATTTCTTTTTTAATACTATTATCACTAGTACTATTCAGTGTTTCGAGAACTTTCGACAAAACATAATTCTTTAATCCAAACATATTTCCTATTTCTCCTTATAAATCTTATGAATCTGTGTAAATATACAAAAAGAGGGGAACAAATTAGTTCCCTTCTTTTTAAAACAAATCTAAAAATTAACCAACGCGAATATCAAAATCAGCTGCACCGCCTGTAGTATTCTGTACAGTCGTTGTGTTATAAGAAGTATCATGAGTAATAACGACATCTGTGCCTACTACGGCTTCTGTTGGAGTACCAGTCGGGTCAACAATTACAGTAACATTTGGAATTATACCAAAATTATGTTCAACAGTAACAGTCGCAGAATCAGCAACTGTAAGAGCGCGATCATTAACACTGAGCTTTCCTGCATCGACATAACGTCTGATATCACCAGACTGTGCACTTAATAAGACTTCGGAAGTGTCCTGTAAATACAAACTATCTCCAGGATTAAGACGAATTGATCTTTCAATCGGAGACACACCTTTAATAACTTTACCAAGATCATTGAAAGTTAAAACACCTTTTGCAACTAAACTAGTAATCTTCATGAATTCCTCCTACGTATTTAAGAATTATTATTTAAACAGTTTCAACTTTACCATCTGAATCGACAGATACAGGAATAAATCGTTTTTCATCTTTATTATAACCAACAATTGTTGTTGGCTGTAAATTCGGGTAATGCAATCTCATACCATTAGTAGTATAAGGCACAATTGAAACTATATCTTCGAAAGCTTGTTCAATGCCAAGAACGACTGCTTTTAATCTAACATAATTAGTTACATCATTATTCCAACCAACAATTTGACTAGGAATAATATTGACAACTACTTTTCCGTGATATGACCGAATACCAGAAACACTTTTAGCAGAGCCATTAGGCACTTTAATAAGTAAGTTAGTAAATGCACCACCTGAATTACTATCCCAATATACATTATAACTTGTAGGCTTTTGGTCAGTTGCTTCATTTGGTCTTACAGGCCACATAAGTGTTATCCGATTAGGTAACCTGTAAACGACCTGTATTTTATTACTAATCATTTAAAACCCCTTTTATGACTTTACTTTATCACTTTTTAAAGACTTCTTTTTAGTCAATTTCCGCTTTTTGGTCTTCTCTTTAATTTCTTTTTTAATTTCATCAGCAGTCTCTACTTTTGATTTGGCTAATGTTGATTTTTGTTTGTCAAGCGCAGCTAAAATATCTTTTTTATCGCCAACGACTTCATCAGCTAAATCTTTAGTATTCATTTCGTACATGTCTACAGCTTCAGAATTTACCGGTTTTTCTTCAGAATCTTTTGTTTCTAGTTCGGGTTTTTTGACTTGTACTAAAGCTTTCTTTTCAAGTTTCTCAACTTCTTTATCAGAAATTTTTACAATCCACCCTACTCTTAAAGCAGCAGCTAAAGATCTTGATGTACGATTATAATCATCTGTCTCAGGAACAAATATAGAACCTTTATCTAGATATTTGTTCAAATCAACAAGTCTGCACTTTGTTAAAACTTTATATGCTTGCATTTAATTCTCCATTCATTATTAATTTTATTTAAATTATTAAAATTTAATAAAAAACTAAAAATTAATAATTTTAGGGTGTAACCCTACACCCTCTATCTCTTTCAAAATTCCAGAGACTACTTTTCAACTATATTAGTCATTATCACCAGCTTTTCCAACTTCATCTCTTTTGTCGTCGAATTCGCCAGGTCCAATGTCAATCCATTCATCACCAGTGTCTGAAGGCATTTCAGATTTTGGTGAATCATCACCTTTATCAATCGGATGATTCATTGCTTCTTTTGAAGTACTTGCTTCTTTTGTATTCAATGAAGACGCAACTTCTTCAATTAATTCTTCATATTCTTCATCATCATCATCATCATCAAGATCATCAAGATCATCTTCAAATGAATCATCTTCATTGAGAATTTCATCTTCAAAATATTCATCATCTTCACCATTTTCCATTGCATCAGCAAATTTATTTAACTTTGCAGCAGTTCTACGAAGAGCTTTTATAGAAGCTGCACGACCAACAGCATCACGTTTATCATCTGTCCAATTATTCTCTAAAGCAACTTCTTCTTCATGATCTTTACCGATTTGACCACTTTTACTTGCATTCGTGTCATAATCGTTTTGTGTTGTTGCATCATAACCAGAAGATATCTCGCTAATGTAACTTGCTTTTTTACGAGTATTCCGCATATCATCCTCCTTATAAATTTTGTTTATTTCATCTTGCGATGCTTGTATTTTATAATCTTGATTCTCTAATTCAACAAATAAATTATCAAATTTTGAATTATTAAATTTAGTCAAAGAATACATTTTCTTTCTTCATAATTCTCACTTATTTATTAATATATAAAGCAAATATCAACAACTACTTTTGCTGTTTTTTCATAACATGTCATAATTATAAATTAAAAATTAATCAACGCTTTATTTTGTTTTACAAGAGCAAATTCTAATTCTATAAATAAGATTTACTTTTTGTCCAGAATATGATCATGTTTTGTTAAACCTTCATTCATGGAATCTGATCCTTATGCTTTTCAGATATTTTACGTTTTGTTTCTTCGGTGTGACTTCCTTTAAACGCAGTTTTATTTACTGTCTTTGAACATGTTAATAATATAACTTTTTCAATAGGATATTTGCACCTTAAACAGATTAAAGACAAAAAAAGAGCAGCAATTAATTGCTGCTCTTAATTTTAGTAGTGCTCTGTATTGAATTATCGTGTTACATCAATACTTGCAACTCCCCGACTGTTCCATATTCCTATGCCGATCTGCTCGAAGATTGACCAACCAATCAATCTTGCATCAGGATCATCAGCTGGAAGAACTGTGATATCAATACGCTGAGGCATAATACCAAGAAATTTTTCTTCTGTGCAAACGTAAACTGTTCCAACAGGAACAATACGCGATACAATGATTTCAGCTCCCCAAAGCATAGCCATAAGACCAGTGTTGAGTAAACTTTCTTGTGATACAGGATCCAATTGATCACGACCCCATTTACGAATATCTGAATAATCACGAGCATTCATGAAAAGACGAGCAACGCGAAGATCATGTTTTTCAACTTCAGCGAACGCATCAGCTAAAGCATCACGATCAAGAGAACCAGCAGCGTTAATTACTTCATTGAATGCAACGCCTGTAATAGGATCAACCTGTGCAAGAGCAACGTCCATAGCAGCGAATCCGAGTTCGTCTTCAGCAGCCTGAATTTCTTGTTTAGCTTTGTCCTGTGCACGATCAATAAGATTGTAACGGCGTTCTTTAACCTGTGTAAATGGAATTTTTGGATTTGAGCCAAGCTCAAATAGAGGAACAAGAATCCTTTTACCTTTAACGACAGTTTCAGGTGTTTGACCCTCTTCACCGATTACAACAGCAGGAACGTTGATGTCTTTATCATAGTAAGGAAGTGAACCCTGAGGTAGTGGATCAACAACAACTGCGCGACGAAAAACGCCTTCATAGTCGAGTCTTTCACGCAATGGGTTTTGCATTGAAGCAGCAAGCTTCATCTTACCCTCACTAGATGAGAGAAGCTTGTTAATTACAGCTTCTTTTTGCGAAGGATTTAATTTCATTATTTTACTCCTTGTAAGATTTACAAAATTTCAATTAATTCGCTGTCAGGTAAAACACAATATTATATGACTGTGTTAAAACCAAGTAGTGGATTTTCTGCTGTTGGAGCTTTTGTAACATAACCAACAACTATTGAACCTGTGTCTTCAGTTGTTAACAGACCAAAATCTGAAACGTATAAAGGATCACCAAGTGAATCAGCCCATGCAACAGCAAGAGCAGTATCATTCTCATTTACTGTTTCATAGAGATCAGTTTCATAAGAACCAGGTCCAGTCATAACAGCCAATTTGCCTGAAGCAACTGCTGGAGTGTTTTCATAAGCAGAACCTGCTGCATCAAGAAGGAAAACACCAATTGGTTCCGGAACACCACTAACTGAATTATCAGCAGCGATATCAACTTCGTAGTTTGCACTCATAGATGCAAACATTCCACCAAGAGCACCTGCTGGTGCATTAGCTGCAATACGGCCAAGAGTACGACCAGCTTCAGCTTCAGTATTTGGGCGTGTAAACGCACTTGCTGCCAGGCTATAAAGAGAATTTCTATTACCTGGATGTTTAATTATAAGCATAAAAAATTCCTCCTGTTGAAATTTCAGTTCAACAAAATATTAATTAATAATTAATTTTCTTCCTTAGTCCCACAAGCTTTCAAGTTCTTTTACTTGAGATTTACCAGACATAGGATTCTGTTCAATACGATCAAAATTCACATCGTGACTGTAACCATAATTTGCGACTTTCTTAGTACTTTTATTACCAGCTTCTTTAGTTTCGCTATCTAAATCATCGTCACTTGTAGATTCTTCATCTTCATCAACATTGTAATCTTCATTTGCTAACGCAGCTTTAATCATATCGTCACTTGGCATTTCATCATCAGCAATTTCATCTTCTTCTGATTCTTCTGATTCGTTAATTAAAGAAGCTAATGGATCATTGGCTTTGTTCGTAGCATCTTTATCAATATCTGCATCATCAATCATCTCATCAGTTGCTTCCTGATCGAATGAATCATCAGTATCTTCAACATCATCAGTATCTTCAACATCATCAGTATCTTCAACATCATCAGTATCAGCTTCTTTATTGTAAGAAGAAGTATCTTTTGCTTCATCATCGCTTAAAGAAGTTTCAATACTTGACGCTAACTGTTCAGCTTCGTCAGCAATTTCATCTTCTTCATCAGCCTCAGCTGTTTTGCCTTCAGCTTCTAACTCATTAGCTTTTTTTCGATGATCTTCAGCAATTTTACGATAAATTGAAGCAGCTTCTTTTGTAAATTCGTAATCCACATTAGCAGTTTTAACTGAACTTTCAACACTTTCTGCTAACTGTTCAGCCTCATCAGCAATTTCATTTTCTGTCATTGCTTCTTTTTCTTTACCTTCTTTAGTAAGCGACTTTGCTTTCAAACGATGGTCAGACGCTATTTTACGATAAATAGTCGCAGCTGCAACAACATCAATATCATCTTCGTCATCTGTGTAATTGTCTTCTTCAATGAATTCATCTTCATATTCGTCTTCAACATCATCTTCAACATCATCATCTTCAACATCATCTTCAACATCATCTATGTCATCGTCAGATGCAGTTTTATTACCTTTTGCGTCTACACCTTTTGGTTGATCACCGGCTTGATTTGCGGCATCATCTTTAGCTAATGAATCGACGCCACTACTAAATTGACCATAAGAAGGATCAGTCGCGACATTTGCTGCTTCTTTTGAAAGATCGGTACAACGTGAAGCTTTAAAATCTTCTTCATCCGCCAATTCATCATCACCTGCTAACTGTGCATCTTCAGCTGCCTGCAGATGCAGTCTAGCCATACGAGCATAACGACGTGATGCTTTTAATGCATCTTCAGATGTATCATATAATGGTTGACCAGCAACTTTTCTTTCAAGCAAGCCAATTTCATCATTTGTCATTGCAATAACTTTCATGACTTGTTCTTTAATAGCTTCAGGATCATTTGCAAGTTTATTAAGATCAACAAGACCTTTAGCGATTGCAAGTCCACGACGAGCTTTTCTTTCAGTAGCAGCATCTTTTTCAAGGCGGGCAATTTTCTTTCTTAAACTTTTATTCTCTGCTGACAGTGAAGCTTCTTTTGGGGAAATTCCTTTTGCATTTTCAGTTAATACATCCATACTTTTTGAATGTTGTTCACCTTTTGAATCAATTGATGGCTTAGCACTAGGATCAGTCATCTGTTTTGCAACTTTAGTATTCAATTTTTCAATAAGACTATGCGCGAATTTTTTCGCATTATCTTTTGTAAAAGTTGCGTCGCTTGCTCGAATTACTTTAGTTACACTCCCATTTTTCAAAAGTTGAACTTTTTCTCCGGAAGTATGAACCCTTGCAGACCATACAGTCTTCTTCATTAAAATCCCTCCTGATTTGCTGTTTAATTATCAGTCTTTGTTGTTAATCGTCGTAGCTTTTTATTCTTCTCATGAATCTAGCTCAAAATTAAGATATTTGAAACTGTTGAGTCAAATGCATGTAGTCAAATACAGATTTATTATACAATTTTTATTATTTTTTTTAAATATGAGTGAATCTTGATTACAAGCAGCAGTCTGTGAACCATTTTTACCATGTTGTAGATTTTACATCAATGTTTAAATTATCGTCATTAATTTTTGTATTAAAATGAAATGTCGTATTTGCAAATTTTGTTGTAACATTAAAAGATTTATTGTACATACCTTTCTGTAAAGGCACTAAACAAGTAATATCATGTTGAACGTTATCTATATGAGTTTCATATTGGTCTAATATACTTGCAAATTTTTCATTCCATTCAGCCTCATTAACTTGATAATTTTTTCCATTCCAATTAGCAGCATATTTTACTAAATCTCTTGTCACTGCCCAATTAACATTTTTATCAGTGAAAGTTTTTCTTGGTAATTTTTCTTTCTTACCCATTTTTTCACCATCAAGCCAACGAACTTCAACGCATTCATTACAGACAGATAAAACTTGAAATCTATCTTCAGAATCAGTAAAAATACCTTTTCTATTAATTGCGAATTCTTTATCATCAAGTTTTTTTGCATACTTATTAAATTTAAATTGATCTTCAGCTGAATACGGTGCAATTTTATCTAAAGGTATATTCCTAATCATTCCAATCCTATTAAAATAAACAGCACATGTATTATCTTCACGACCGACCAAACGACCAACTGTATCTTTAGCAATAAAATTAAATAAATGTTTCGCTGTTCTATCTTGTTCAGGTATATCATATTGACTATTTAAAATCACAAGTGAACCATAATCTTCACATTTTGCAATTTTCTTCTTACTATCTTTTTTCTTACTTGGAATAACTTCTTCTTGTTGTTCTTCAAAAACATCTTTAATATTATATGGATCATGATAAGGAATATCACCATTAGGATCTTCAATCTTATAATCACCTTGTTCGTTATGCAAAATAGGATGCTCAGCGAATCTCTGATTTGATGCGACTTTTAATAATTCATTTTGATAATCTTGCGAATTAAGCTTTCTACAAAGTATATTAGCTAATAATTGTGATGATAATTTGTCAGCAGCAACTAAACGTCTAAAAACAGCTCCAGCAAAAGCAGGATTTGCGACAATTGAGCAATCATAAAAAGTATTTTCAAAACATAATTCACAAACTTTTCTATATTTGCCATCAGCACATTTTACCATTTGATTTTTCATGTTTTTAACATGCAAGCAATATTCATTTTCATCATGCGCAACATTCCCGCAAATCGAACAAATAGTATATTTTGTAGTACATCCCATTGATACTGCATTTGCAAGACCAGTTTCAATATTATGAACTAAATCACTGTGTCGTTTATCAACGCAAAACAGTAAATCAATTAATATAGTATCTCCCATATCTCTAGCGACAGCATCTAAAACTCTGCCTTTTGCTTTTTCGGGATTTTGATCATGTTCAACGTAAACGCAACCAGAATCTACAAAAGTTTTATAATCTTTAAGTAATGCGTCTCTAGTCCATGAATCGCCATTATTATTAATGTATTTTTCTGTAGCTTTAGTTATCCAATAATCTGAATTAGGTTCGAGATCAACAGATGCCATTATTGTAGTATGTATATAGATATGATTGTCTAAATCTATTTTACATACAATATTTTGACTGTTATTGGGATTTAAATTTTTATGAATGATAATACCTTCAGCAGTCGACTTTTTATTTACAACATCTGTCCAATCAGAAGCTTGTTTGATTTGATTATTCGCAGTAATTGAAAAGACCGCTCCTCGTTTTTCAAACATATTTATCTCCCTTTATAGGCATAATAATTCTAATGAAATCTTTGAATATTGATCTTAAATAAAGTTAAAAGAAATTATTCGGCTTCTTTATAATCTCGTTTGAATTGTTTTAATACCGAATAAACGTGTTTACAAATGAGGTTTATACGTTGCGGGTCACGTTCATGAGGTTCACTTAAATCAGAAAAAGTTCTTTCACTATAATTATCTTGCATTGCATTATAATCAGGACCATTCCATCGCCAAAAATCGCATGTACAACTTACTAATATGTCTCTATTTTTAATTTTATGTTGTTGATCTAATTGTTTATCAGTTAAAGTCTTTTTAATTTTGACTTTAAGTTTGGGTATTTTAATTCTAATTAAATAATCGCCTACCTTATATACCCATCGATTATTACGTTCACGAACTAATTCTGGAGATAATTTTTTTGCACGACTACGAATCTGTTGAGGTGTATTTCGTAAAAGATAATTTATTTTTGTAGCTATTTTGTTCATACTAATAAGCCTTGTATATCTTCAACAGCAGTATTAATTACAGATCTAAATGATTCTCTTATAGTATCTTCATTCTTTTGAAATGCAATTCTAATATTCTTATCTTTATTTTTTTCAACAATTTTTTTATTTGCAGCAGCAGTTAATTCAAGTCGTTTAGTTAAAGATGCTGCAACTTTGTTTATATCATCATTAAATATGCCTTTGACAGCTTGAGATGATTGAAATATTGGTTCTTTATTACCAAGTAATGAATGATATACACCTGTATAAATTTGGTGTACTCGTTTGTTTATTAAGCTTCGTAATGAAGTCGTTTCCATAACACCATTAGCTAATCTGCAAAAAACAGATGATATTTCATCTTCTGTTTTTTTAGCTAATTTTCGTGTACTTTCATTTATTCCTGCTAACCTCATTTTTTGTAAAATTTTTGTTTGATCAATTGATACTTTTTTTAATCTCTCTTTTGTATTATTAAGTTTATCAGTGTCTTGAAAAGGCATATCATCATAAGTCATAGTCGATTCACTTGCAAGCATCAAATTATCAGGTGTAATCGTATTAACATGACTATCTATTTCTGACTTATCTGCGCTTTTATCAAATTGTCTTGCAATAATATTAGATGCTTTAAATAAGTCATTAGGTATTAATTGCAAATCTTTACGAGGCGGCTTAAGTTTTTGACTATCGGGTTTACCTATATTATATTTTTTTTTTGATTTTTCAAAATGTTTTTTCTGTTTATTAATATCACGATCATGCTCGCGCTCATCACGCGTCTCAGCTTTTATTTCAATAGGTCTAGATGATTTTTCTTGAAATTCTTTTTGTATTTTTTTTGAATGTTTACTGTCATTAGTTTCAATCTCAATTTGAGGCTTAATAATCAATTCTCCATTATCACCATATTCAATATTAAAATCTTTGCCAAATTTTGTAATAGATGGTTTACTTGATGCGAACATTCCCATTCCACCACCCATAGGATCTTCAATCTCAATACCATAAGCTTCAGCATATACTTTCGCAACAGAAGGGCCCAACGAGCGACCGACTTCCATCATTATTGATCGTCTCAACTCATTGTATGCTGGGTCAAGAACAGTATCTTCATTAGCTTTTAATCTTTCAGCTATTGTATCTGCATTTAATCCAAAATATTCAAGCCATGTTGCAGTATCGACTTTGCCTTCAGCGACAGCTTGAGCAAGCATCTGCTTATGCTGCGTGTCGTCTGTTAAATTTAATTTATTCCATCTAACTCGAGGATATAAATAAACTTCACGAGGATTTTTTTTGATTGTACCAGGTTGATATTCAACAAGGTTCATATTTCTCGCAATAGGAAGAAACAAATTTTTCTCAATATATGATTCAAGTACTTCTCTGAAAATTGTATACCGTTGATTCATTATTTCAAGAACAGTTTGGCCTGCAGCAAATTTACCTTCACCAAGAAGAATATTTTTACTCATCATTAATCCAACTAATAAATCTTCTGTAATCCAGTCACGTTCTGTTGCAAGTTGCATTAATCCACTACTAGTGCCAACAAGCTCCCAATGTAATTCATAGTTAGTAATAATAGCACTATCTGGATTAAGCATTGCATCTTCAACTTGATCACGAATTTCATTAACATCAGCTTTACTTGCAAGTTCAGCCCATATTAAGTGCTTAGGAGTTAAATGTCTTGTTGCAATTGCATCTTGTGATTGACGAAGTCTATCTTTATATACTAGTGTCTTAAAATTTCGTTCAATGATTGAAGTTCCCCAATCAGAATAATCTGCAAGTTTTCTTGCAAGATGCGCGACATGTGAACCTTCATTAGCATCACTTGATAATGGAATTTCTTTACCAAACATTACATTCTCAATTACTTCTTCTGATAATGTTTGATATAGTAACCCGGTCTTTTCATCATACGGTCCATTATGAACTATCCTACGCAATTTATCATCAGGTATAAGACTAACACTTAATGCATCAGTTAATCCAAGCTTTTCTAATCTTACATAATCAGGATTAAGACATGTTAATCTTGTCCATTTTGTTCCATCAGGACTCATTTGCGCCCATGGGAATACATTTCCTATTTTATGATATTCGACTCCAAACATCAATAATTTATTGAATAGATCTATTCCTGTTGTACCTATCATATCCACATAATGTTCTAATATACGATTTGCTCGTTTTTTATTAATCGAATGAGGTAAATCAAGACGTATTTTAGACAGAGGTAGTTCAGAATGCAAATCAACAGCAGTAGAAACTAAAGCATCGTATTTGTAGAAATAATTACACCAACTATTTATTTCAATTCTATCTTTTGGTAATATTAATGATGATGGTTCAAAATCCGGATGATAAAATGTCGGGATTGACTGATGAATATCAGCAGATGTCGCAGCTGTTTTTGAAAAATGATTTACCATTTTTATCGCTTGACGATTATGTTTTCTTAATGGTCCAGCATATTTTTCAGATTGAATAGAAGGGTTTGACTTTTTTATGGCACTATTTTTGACAATACCGCCATTATTTGGCATCTTCCCAGATGCCTTAACAAATCGAACTCCAGGTATTCGATGTTTAATCTTCTTCATATACTATATCCTTTATGCACCTTGATCTATTGTGGCATTAAGATCAACAATTTTATTCAATCCTAATTGATCGTTTAATGTTGTTATTTCATTTAATAATTTTCGTTGAATATTATCTTTTTCATCTTTAACTTCTTCTTTAATTTCCTTTACTTCTTTCAACAGATCATCATTATCATTAGATGTATCTTCGTCTTCTGCTGATTCATCTGATGTATCTTCTTGTTCATCTGATGTATCTTCTTGTTCATCTGATGAATCAGTATCACTAGCTTCTAATGCATCTAATTCCTTTTCGATTGCATCAAGCTCTTCTGGTGTTTCTGCTTCTTCAATTTTCTTTTCAAGTTCACTTATTTTATCTGCATTTTGAGCTTTCTTTGAAATCTCATTACTTTCGCTTGTTACTAAATCGTCTAGCCATGATGGCATTTGTTGATTTCGCATTCTTTCGCTCCTTCTTTAACTGTTCAATTTTATGTCTAGATATTAATTCATGAATTTTAATATTACAGTCGATGTTAAGTAAATTTAATTCATGATTTAATTGATCAACTGATTGTAAAATGTCAGCGATGTTACCTTGAACGCTTCGTTTACGATATGAAAGATTATAAGGCATTTCATTAACTGCAGCACTTATATTTGAAAGGCAACTATAAAAATCAATTGATGAATCTTTTATATAATTAATAAACTCAGTCGATTCGCGTCTACATTGTTGATATTTTTTTACTTCATCTCTAATATTCATCGTCTATATGCTCCTAATTTTCTTGCAAGTAATACTCGATCCATAGACTTTGCACCCTTTAACATACCACTATTTCTTGCTTGCATGCCACCAACTCTGACTCTTGCAGCTCTAGCAGAAGAATCAGTTTTGACGTTTACTCTAGCCATATTAGTCGATGTTGACGTCATTTCATTATCAGTTGCTATAAAAACAGCATTAGCTAAAACGTCTGCTAAGTCGTCAGTAATTACATCACCTGATTGAGGAGCTTCAATAATACATTGTTTCTTTCCAACTTTTTTCTCTTGTAAATGAATCAATTCGCTAATACCAAGTTCATTATACAAAAGTTTCAATCTCCTATCATATATTATAGACCGTAAATTCTTATAAATTTTCATGTTATATTGTCTAGAAAAATGAGTTTTAACAGCATCAATTCCGCATTTAATGAACTTTTGAATTGATGCAGCGGATTCAAACTGGTCATATGCAATTAATGAAACGCGAAATTTGCGAGTTAAATCAAGAACATAATCATCTATTAATTCTATATCAATAAAATCAAATTCAGAAAATTCAGGATCATCAACAGACCATTTACGCCATTGATCAACAACTACTATTAATCGACCATCTGAATCACTCTCGCAATGAACCATTGCAAGCGCATAACCATTATTATCTGTGGCAGGGTCAAGTGCTATATAATGACGATGTCGTCCTGTAGCTCTTAATATCGGTTGTCTATAAATAGCAACTTTCTTTTTTTCACCTTCTTCATCCCAAATTTCATCATATCGAATGATATCAACACATTCATTGATTCTTTCTGGAAATTTAAAAAATCCTGACACTGTTGTCGAAAATTGAGCACCATATTCAGTCCAGAAAGATTCAGGTCCCTTCTTATATCTACTTATTAAGAAGTCAAATTCAATCCTTGGGTTCATTTCCCAAGTTGGTAATTGAAGCATTCTCGTTGATAAATCGTCGTATGACGTAGAAAATAATTCGTAAAAAATACCACTTTTTGTCCAAGGACTTGAAATGCAAATAATCTTACTATCTTTTCCAAATGTCGCGCCGGAGGGAGTTAAACTTTCATAAACACTTTTACCACCACGGTTACCTTCATTATCGACAAAGTGAGCTAATTCATCAAATAAAGAAACAATAACTGACCCGCCTCTAGTACCACGAGCAGAACACAATAAAGATTCAATCTTAATTGTCGCACGATGTTTTAATGGCTTACCATAAATCTTTTCTTCCTCTTTCATTTTACGAATGTCATGCTTAGTCTTAAGATGCAATTCTTGATTATTGTAACTTGAGATATATGGAAGAAACCATTCTGAATTAAATATTCTATTTTGAATCTGGGTCGCTAATTCTAATGCTTGGTCACCACTTGATGCAATATTAACGATTTTTATTATTTCATCTTCAGCCATATTATAGTAAGCTTGAGGATTATCTTTTATGATCAATTTATAAGATTCATACGCTGAAATAATTGATGCAATAAATGTTTTACCACCTCTACGACCACATGCAAGTAATAATTCTGATGGACATTCTAATTCATCAATGTCGAGAACATGTAAATTTGTTCGTTTTTGATTCATCAAATAACGAGCATATTCTTTTTCTGTTAATAATTTACCTTCAGAATCTTGAGGAAATGAGCGTAATTGAATACATTTTTCTTTATCATCAAGAGGTAAATTATAAAATATCTTTAAAATAAATCTTTGTGCAGGCTGTAATGTTCTTATATTAAGATAATAAGGCGATGTAACAAACGTAAGAATATCGACCTCATTATCTTCATCAATCATATCATTAATGAAGTCATTAAAAATGTCTTCAAATGATGAAACTAACCCGTCTCGTTTTTCAACTTGAGTCAGTTTTGCACTAATCTTAGGCATTAATCATCCTCGTAATTGCTGCATCTTTATGAAAGCAATTTTTATTACCACAACTACAAATAAATTGATTTTTACCAAATCGTTTAACAACAAATCCATCAACAACATAAGATGATCCTATCTTTTTTATCATCTCAGGCTTATAAGCAAATTTAATATGTTTATTTATATTCGCCATTATTTTAAATATTTTAGATGAACTTTCACGCAAATTTTGAATATCTTTCATACCACGAAGTCGTCTCTCTGCATTTTGTAACAGTTTTTTAACGTCGCGTCTTTGCATACCCATTAAATTCGCAATGTTAGTAACACTACCCTCAACTTCTGGATTATTATCATCAAGGCCATAAAATAATTTTATGACATACCTTTCTTGTTCATCTTCAATATTGTCAATACTTTTACGAACTACATCTTTAAACTGAGTTCTTATAGCATCTTCTTCTGGCGTCTCAAAAAAACCTAAATTTTCTTCACCTTTAACTCCCGTTGGGCCAAGAACTTCTTGCACTTGTCTTTTATCATCATCACCACCAACTTGCTCTTCCATAGAAACAGTACCACTTTGTATTAAGTCAGTAATAAGATCTGGTGTTAAATTATCAACTTTATTATCGACAGCATTAATTTCTCTTGCCATTTGGTCATAGTCTGTCGGTACTTGTTGGTGTTTGTTATAATATTCATGAATATACTTTTGCACAGCACGCTGAGCACGTCTATCTTTAGGAGGTATACTCACAGATGACCGAAATATTTCACGTGCCTTACCAAGTAATTGACGGTACAAAGTGTCTTGAAAATACTTTATAATTCCTTTATTTTCGGGATCAGCATTAGTTAAAGCCTTTACAAAAATAATACTTGCTTGTTGTTTTAAATCTTCAACGTCATCTTTTGACGGATGTCTTGAACCTATAACTTTTTTGACTGTACTTAACATTAAAGGTAAAAAATTCTGATATAATTTTTTAAATTCGCGAGGCGACATGTCTTTTTTGTATACTCTTAAAGAGTCCTGTATTTCAGGAATAGACATTGAATCATATTCCCTTTTTTTCTCAAGTACAATTTTTTGCGCTTCACCTGGTTTAGCAGTAATTTTTCTTTTAGATTTAGGATGACGTTTTAAGTATGCAACTTGATCTTCATACGATAAATTTTCCCATTTTGCCGCCTCTTTATCAATCGCAGTTTTATTTAAACCGCCTTTAAGCAATGACGCTAATTTTGGTGAAATTAAAATTGTATACATTGCACAATTATCCTTTCAATAAATGATTCATTTCATCTTTCTTTGTTATACCCACTTCTTTTTTTGCTTTATTAATTACGTTAAAAGCAGTATTTTGTCTATTTAAAACAGTATTAAGACGTCTTTGATCTTTAACTTTTATGTCATCAACTGGCACATTACCAAAATATTCTTTTGTTCTTTGCGAATGCTTTTCTTCAATTGCAGCCCATCTCATTTCAGAATCAGCACCAATAATATGATCAACTGTTTGAGTACTTGAGGTTTTGACTTGTGAAACTGACATTTTTTTATTTATATTACTACTATTACAAAGTGGACATTTTGTATTATAATCATCAATATTTCTTAATTCTTCAAATTCTTGACCGCATTCTTTACAATTAAATTCATACATCGGCATATTAATTTCTCCTTAATCTATATCATCTGTATGTATACCAATAATTTTTATACAAAAATTATCGAGTTCTTTTTTTAATGATTCTTTTTCTTTATCAACCTCATTAATAATAACAATTGCTTTATTATAAACATCAGACAAAATATCAGCCAATTTACTTTTTAACAATTCTACAGATACTCGTAATTCTTCTCGAGAGATTGTCATTCTAGCACTGATATACCAAATATCCATAAACTGACTACCGATTTGATATAAATATTCGAATTTATCATTTAAATATACTTTAAATTCCGTATCTGACATATTAATAAAATCATCATTCAACAGTGACTGTTTAATGTAAACTTTAATATCTTCGCGCAACATTGACTGTACAAGTCGATTATATAAAATATAATCTTCATGTGCAGTCACATTATTTGATCCTAATTTTTCATACAATAATTTCGCATAATTTTGCATCATTACAGATTTTATAATTAATAGCTTTTGCTCAACATAAGCCATTTGCCTGTCAATTAATTCTATATTTTCAAGATAACATATTTTTGTCACAATCTCTGTCGTTTTTGTTACAATATGAAAAAAATCAATATTATAAGGACATGACACATGTGGTGACTTATTACTTCTTCTCTGTGAATTGAATAGAATAAATGAATTTTTCCCAGTCTTTATAATTGGATTTGTAATTAACACAAAAATAAACAATACAAAAAATATCATTACCAATATTAATACTAAATGTGTGCCACTAAATCCCGTCAAAACATCCCATATACTTTTTGACCCGCTGTTTATTGTAACACTTGAAATCGCGTTTAAAGAATCAGACATATATCCTCAATTTTGTTCGGTCTTTATAACGCTTTGGTGCACAGTCTGTACAAACGATCTCACCATAAGCAGTCTCAATAATTTCTTTAGTTTTCTTACTCACAATCTCAATTGGTATCCGCTTAACTGTATCTTTTATCTCACCACAATCTGGACACCGTAACCCGGTTCGACGTATACTCATTAGTTCTCCTATAGCATATAAATTTAAAATAAATAGACAGTACTATCTAAGATATACGTATCTATAAAAAGAACTATCAATTAAATATGTAATTAAAAAGTCAAAACACAATTGT
>Ga0180430_10002182_pt1 | contig 18015 bp, 18 predicted proteins | sample SS_ome_9_FD_132999 | JGI IMG/M metagenome (GOLD analysis project Ga0180430, IMG submission 132999) | Hypersaline lake sediment archaeal communities from the Salton Sea, California, USA - SS_1_S_2 metaG | ecosystem: Environmental > Aquatic > Non-marine Saline and Alkaline > Hypersaline >... | reverse complement strand
AGTCAAGATTGGCTTCCGAAAGTGGCTCCCCCTCGACGTGATGCCGCTGTCAATGTTCGTGGTAATGAACGTTGGGATGTACGGGTTCTGCTTCACAACGCTGATAGCTCCGCTCTGCCAGGGCGCCTTGACTGCCCCGTTGGCGTGGCTCTTCGCCGCGGCGATGGTCGTGCGACGCCGCCACTTTCCCGACGGTGTCACCTCCTGCCTTCTGCTGCTCCTCTTGGGGTATCTCGTCGTCCATCTCGCAGGCCTCACGTAGCTACTCCTATAAGACGTTCGTTGTCGTAGGTGGACGGCGTCAATGCCCATGGCGCTTCTCGGGTGGCAATTTCTCTGTGCGTTGGGGGACGACAGCTTCACCAATCTCAACAATTCGCGCCCTGCAAGCATTGACGCAAGGGGGTATGTGTGCTATCCTACCAAGTGGTCGAAACTCGAGAGTGCTAGGCGGAGCGCATGGCGTCGATGGATCGAAAACCGAATATCGTCTTTGTCGTCCTGGATACACACCGGTGGGACCGGCTGGGCTGTTACGGGTACAATCGGGGTACGTCTCCCAATCTGGACGCGTTTGCCGCGGAAGCGACGTTGTACGAGACCGGCGTGGCCCCGGCGCAGTGGACGATTCCATCTCACGCGTCTATGTTCACCGGGGAGCCCCCCAGCGTCCACGGCGCTCTCCAGTCCGACGACGTCCTCAGCCCGCGGTTTAGGACGCTGGCTGAGCTCTTGCAGGCCGCGGGATACCGCACGGTAGGGTTCTGCAACAATCCTCTGGTCGGTATTCTGGAGAACGGCCTCCGGCGCGGGTTCGATGCGTTCTACAACTACGGCGGTGCCTTTCCGGCCGGTCCGGAGGAGGGCGCGTCGCTCGACGTCTTCGGCCGGCTCGCGAGCCTGGCGGGGCGCTCCCTGCAGAAGATCGCGCAGCCGATTCAGAACGCTTTCGCGCGCTCGAACTCGCTCTTCCAGGGAGCTCTCGACCCGTTCTGGGTGCCGCTGTGGACGTGGGTTGCCAATTTCAAGGGGAACACGCCCCGCTCCATTCGAGACGTGTCGTGGTTTGCGCGCCGTCGCCTGAACGGGCGCAGAGACCAGCCGCATTTCCTGTTTGTCAACTTGATGGAGACCCACCTCCCGTACACGCCGCCCAAGCCCTACCTGGAGACCTACGCCCCGGGCGCCCTTGAGCCCGGCCCGGCACGTGAGTTCGTCCGCGATTTCAACAAGAGGGCGGGCGACTGGTTCACGCCGCCCCTTGAGCCCTTCACCGGGTTGGAGCAGAGGGCGCTGGGCGAGATGTATGATGCTGAGGTGGCCTACCAGGATCACCTCCTGGCGGAGCTACTGGAGGTGCTCGAACGACCCCCTTTACGTGACAACACGCTCGTCATTCTGGTGGGGGACCATGGGGAGATGCTCGGCGAGCACCGTTTGATGGGCCACGCCTTTGGGGTGTACGAGGAGCTGATTCACGTGCCGCTCGTCGTTCGATTCCCAGGGCAGCGCGAGGGTACGCGGGTCGATGAGCCTACGTCGGCGACACGGGTGTTCCATACGAGCTTGGCGGCCGCTGGTTTGGACGTCATTGAGGGTGTCCAGGGGGAGCGCGTTGAGGTTCGACTGCGCAGCTTGCCGACAGGGGATGAAGGGGGGCGAGACCGGTCCGCTGTCGTGAGCGAGGCGTACGCGCCGACGTTCGCTGTGGGCGTGATGGAGGCGCGCAAGGAGGCTCTGATCGAGGATCTCCGATGCCGCGACACGCATCGGGCGGTCTACGAGAACGGTCACAAGCTAATATCGATTGGCGGCACGGAGGACTTGCTCTTCTCGCTTCGGGACGATCCCCACGAGATGAGCATCCTCAATGGCGGCGACAACGACGCGCTAAAGCGGCACCTGGGCCAGCAGCTTAAGGCCTTCATCAAGGAGGCTACGAATCGCAGAGTGGATGACGAAGGACAGCGGGCTGCGAACGCGGATGATGCAGTGGTTCAGCAGCGGCTGCGTGATCTCGGATATCTGGAGTGAGGGAGAGTGTCAATGATTGATCCGATTATCTTCACCATACCGGGGACGAATATCGCGATTCACTGGTACGGGGTCTTGATGGCTGTTGGGGTCTTCATGGCCGGCTGGGTGACGGCCATTGGGCTCCGGCGTAAGGGCGAGGATCCCGATTTTGTGTGGGATGGGTTGGTCTGGGCAATTCCTGCAGGGATTATTGGCGCCAGGTTGTGGTATTGCGCTAACGTTACGCTGGGCGGGAGCAGCTATTACCTGGATAATCCGGTTCGCATCCTCCGGGTCTGGGAGGGTGGGCTCCATTTCTACGGAGCGGTCCTCTTCGGTGGCTTGGCTGCGTATGCGTATTTCCGGGCCAACCGTCTCGATTTCTTGCTCCTGCTCGATTCCGTGGCGCCCGCGCTGCTGATCGGTCAGGCTGTGGTACGCCCTGCCAACTTTATCAACCAGGAGCTCTACGGCCCGCCGACGGAATTACCGTGGGGGATTCAGATCGACGCCGCCCACCGGATACCGCCGTGGACAGATCTGACCAGGTTTCCCGTTGAGACGACGCGCTTCCACCCCGCGTTTGCCTACGAGATGCTTTGGAACTTCGCGGCAGCCGCCCTCCTCCTGTGGATGGCGCGGCGGCGGGAGGAAGAGTTGAAGCCCGGGGCGCTATTCGCCGGCTGGCTTGTCCTGGAGGGCGTCGGACGGTTCTGGTTGGAGTGGTTCCGACCGGACCAACCCCGTTTGGCCGGGACGGCCATCAGCTATTCGCGCATCGTGGCCATGGCTATGGCCGTCGTCGGTCTCGCGTGGCTGCTGATCAGATATGAGGTTGTCCGGCTTCCGTTCCTATCGGCAGGTCCCGAGACCTACGCCGTCACGAGCTCAGAGGAGACGGAGTCCGAAATGGCTGACGCGGCGGAGGGGTTGAGCGCCGAAGCCGACGCAGATGCCCAGACCGAGGCCGAGGTCTAGTCCAAGGGCCAGACCCCACGTTCGGGAGCCGGCTGGCGCGAGATCCGGTGGGGCCTGCGCTCCAGGGGCAACGGCGAACTGGTTTGCGCTGATGCAACCACTCGGCTGATCGTGCGTATATAAGGTGACGTTGGGCACTCGACGAGACAGCGGTGGCAATGGATCTTGAGCTCTCGGTGTACGTTGCTCTCATCGTGGCTTATCGGCTGCTGGAAGCCCTCGCTATGCGGGAGGCTGGCTCCTACGGTAGGAGACCGCGGCGGGACTGGACGATGGCGCTGATCGTGGTTCCGTACTACGTGGTGATGGTGGGGCCGCTGCTTGAGTACCTGGCTCTCGAGTCCATACCCGGACTGGCAAACTTCGGTTTCGGTGGCCTCTGCTTCGCTGCGGCTGTGTTCTTCCGTGCCAGGGGACACCTGGACTTGGGCAGAGGGTTCTCGATGGCGATCGAAAGGACGGACGGGGCTGGGCTGGTCGATACGGGACTGTACGCGACGATTCGCCATCCATTGTACTTGGGCAACTTGTTTCTGTTTTTGGCTTGTCCGCTCTTCCTGGGGGCCAAGCTCTCCTGGATAGCGGCTGTGCTGGGCCTGGTCGGGGTTCTGATTCGCATCCAGATGGAAGAGGCGTTCTTGATGAGGGAGCTCGAGGGCTACGAGGCGTACGTAGAGCGTACCTGGGCCCTCCTCCCAGGGGTCTATTGAGGCTGCGCCCGGTTAGACACGTAGGCCTGAGATGGAAGTCGGCGCAATGCGGGCCGGGTGTCAGAGGGCTGCACCGGGTCGAGGCGGCAGGGCATTGTCTGGAGGGTGCGGTTAGCGTACGGGGGGGCTTCGGTGCCCAGGCCAAGCGTGCGCAGCACGCGCGGCGGGCGGATGGCACAGATTGGAGAGGATAGGGAGGCACTATGGGAAAAGGCGATGGACCAGTAAGATGGGAGACCTCATCCGGGGACTGCGTCTCGGTGGGGGAGCTGACCGTAACCCCTGTGTCGCAGGCGCTGAGCGTCCGTTGGCCTCACGGTGGATGGGTGTGGAACCGCCCCAGGGCTGTCCTGGTGGGACGGGACGACTCGACTGAACGGATTCCGATTGTAGACGTTACGCGTGCGGCCCAGGTGGGCCTCTATGCACTCGGTGTGCTCTTCGGAGTCGCTGGGTTGGTGGCATGGATATGGGGAAGGAGGACATCCAATGGAAGGGACGTTTAAGGAACTGACCGCGGTGTCGGTTGAAACGCATGAGCAGGCCGTCGAGCTGATCGAGAAGCTCTACGTGGTGGCGCAGCCCGGAGCCGTGTTTAGCGAGCCCATGGAACTCGAAGGGCGGACGGTCATCACCGCCGCCGAGGTGAACGTCGGGCTCGGGGTTGGATTCGGATTCGGAGGTGGGTCGACCCCCGGTGACGAGGACAAGCCGAAGAAGGGACACGAATCTGGGCATGTTAAGAGTTCGGACCCCCACGAGAGGGTGACCCTGGCGGGCGGGGAGAGAACGGAGGGGGTTTCTGGACAGGCCGAGGCTTCGACGCAGGTCGAGGAGCAGGATGCGGGCAAGGACGTGGGCATGGGCGGCGGTGGCGGCGGTGGGGGCGGTGCCAGCGGTCGGCCTATTGCTGTCATCAGCGTCACCGAGGAGGGCGTGGAGGTCGAGCCGGTGGTTGACGTCACCAAGATTGCACTGGCTTTCTTCACGGCGTTGGGCAGCATGTTCTTCATGCTTATGAAGATGAGAAAGGCAGCCGACCGGTAAGTGTCCGCGCCTAAGTGCTTGAGCCGGTGGTCTGGACGCCGCTGTTGCACTGGCGTCCGCCGCCGGCTCTTGGTATGTCTGTCGGTCTCCCAGGAGGATGCACTTCCGCTGCTGCGCCAGATCCCGCGGGAGCCGGGCCGAGTTGCCCGCCGCGGCCCGCAATGGAGATTGGGTCCTCACGCTTATTGGGATGGGAAGATGGTCACGATTCGTTCAATGGACCGATCGGAGGTCGCGCGCATCGAAGAGATTGATCGCTCAGAGCACGTCACGACCAACTACGTATTCGACCATGGCGAACTGCGCGCCGAGTCTGTAGATTGGCGGGTGCCCCGCTGGCCGCCCACGGGGGACGGCTTCAGCGTCGAGCATATCACTGCGGGCGTCGTGACTGTCCTGGAGAGCGGTGGGACGATGCTCGGGGCCTTTGATGAGACGGATGCTCTGGTGGGATTCGCGGTCTTACGATACGGGCTGGCCGAGCAGATGGCGCAGCTAGACGCTCTCTTTGTCTCTAATGGGTACCGTCGACGGGGCATCGCGACCAGGCTCCTCACCCGAGTCGTTGATCTGGCGAGGGCGGACGCTGCCGATTGGCTTTACGTGTCGGCGACGCCGTCCGAGTCGGCGGTTGGGTTCTATATGAGTCAGGGATTCCACCTTGCTGAGGAGGTTAACCACGCGCTCCACCTGCTGGAGCCCGAGGATATCCACTTGGTCCGGTCCCTCGCCGACTGACGCAGGGCCAAGCCCTCAAAGACGCCTTAAGCCAGACAAAGGCCCCCTTAACGTCCTCAACCTATACTCCGGATGGGACTGCCAGGCGGCGGTACCTCTGGCACCGGGATTGCAGTGGTTGGCCGGTGCTCATCCTGGCACTTTGGGACGAAGTCGCTATTTGACCAGAGAGCGGATTCTTCGCGGCTCTGACGATGATGCTGCTGACCGTGGCAGCCTTCCGCACGCCCATCATCGCACTGATGCCGGACCTGGTCCCCTCAGCCCTGCGTTCGAAGGCGAACGGGGTGATCAACCTCATGGGCGGCCTGGTCGCGCTGGCCGCGGTCGGAGTGCTCTTGTGGCAGGTGAAGGAGCCGCGGGGACTGGTGGCCTCGGCGGCGGAGGGGGACGAAGGCCTCGGGATCTTCGCTGCAATCCGCAACATCCCGCGCGAGAACGCGCGCAGCCTGACACTGCTCATCCTGGCGATCTTTTTTTGGTTCGCGGCTACAATGCCATCGAGACCTTCTTCAGCTCCTACGGGGTGGTCACCCTCGGCGTAACCGAGTCGACGGCGAGCATAATCCTCAGCGTCGCCTACGTCACGCTCAGTCTGTTTCCCATACTCAGCGGCTTCGTTGCCACGCGCTTCGGACGGAAGCGGACCATCATTGCTGGCCTGATAGTCTTACGACGTTACTCGCTGTGGTCTTCTTCACGCCGACTGTGCCAGCCATCGTCGGCCTGTTGACCGTCGGCGGCGTGGCCTGGTCGCCGGTGAACGTCAACAGTCTGCCGATGATGGTGGACGCCTCGCCCTCAGAGACCTCCCTGGGGACGTACACGGGGCTGTGGTAGGTTGCGGGGACGCTGGCTGCTGTGGTGGGTCCAATCTTGAATGGCTGGGTGATCGATCTCACGGGGAACAACTAGAGCATGATCTTCTTGGTGACGCCGGGCTTCTTCGCACCGGTGGCGCTGTGTATGCTGGGTGTCCCCACCGGGGAGGCGAAAGCCGGTTAGCGAGCCAGGCCGGCCCGGAGCGCCTGTTCGAGGAGGGCCGGTCGACGGCGTCGTGAAGCGGGACGCAGGGGCGACAGTGACCGAGCCGTCCAGTGTTCGGGGGCGGAACCCGGACACCAACCTCATCTGGGATTCGTCTTTGGGTCGATTGCGCCGGCGGTCGAACCTGAAGGTACCCGGGCGCGTCCGCTCGCATCCGGGCATCTCATCCCGGGGGCAAGACTCTAGAGGCCCGGAACGAGGACAGTTGCGTGAACCAATCCTCTTTCGCCGTCGCGGCGGAGGTGAACCCCAAGAGTGCTGAGGCGCCGCTGTCCGGTGGGACCCGTGTCATCAACGACCTCCGGGCGGAGGGGAACCCGTTCGGCCAGTCTGCTCCAAACAACCTGTGCGGCTCACCTACACGATGGGAACTTCGGTTAGACCTTGTCGAGCAGTTCTGCTTTCTTCTGGTCGTATTCTCCCTGGCTGATTGCCCCTTCGTCCCGCAACCTCTTCAAGTCGCTGAGGCGAGCGAGAGCGTCCGAGTCGGATGGTTTCTCTTCCTTGCGTTCAGCAGCCGCCCGCCGGTAGACCAGCTCCTGTGGCTTGTGGAGCACCCACTCTTCGCGACCCAGCATCCTCTTGGTGCGCTGGATGGATACGGGCTCGACGGCGATTTCGTCCAGGGCGTCCCTGATGGTCTCGATGGCTCTCCTGGCCTCTTGCTTGGATAGCCAGCTGACGTCGATCGCCTCGCCGTCCTCGGGCTTGAGGGTGAAATGCGAGGCCGCGATGCCCTGCTCGAAGTGGACAGTCTCCAGTTTCGAGTAAGGGATGTCTTTCAACTCGTAGCGGCCCATGACCTTATGGTCGACCAAGATCACCCGCTGGTCGGTGACGGCCAGCGTATTGGGCGTCAGGTCTATGCTGAGGGTCTTGCTGGCTCGAACAATGTGGAGAACTCTCTCGTCAGCGGCGAGGTTCGTCTCCACAGCCTTGGGAATGTCCATGTCTCTCCTGTCATACGACTCCGTGCGGAAGCTCATAGGGTGACCGGCGCTGGAACCCCAGGAAGCAGTGCGACTTGCCCTGCTCAACGCACTGTGGTGGGCTCAACAGAGTCCGGCGACCAGCGGACGAAGTGTCTACGGCTCTGGATTCGGTGCCGGCAAGCGCGCGCCCCGAGACCAGCCGGGTCCTTCTGCCCACGCTGCCGCCGTTCCATCTACGGTGCACCGGAGGCAGGCATCGAGCATAGATCGACTGTGAAGCGGCTCGTGGTAGCCGCAGAGGCGGAGAGAAGACAGGCGCCAGATTGCGTCCCACCACGTGCCGGCAAGAAGCGAGATTGGGACACCACGTGGCTGGGCGGATGGAGCCGGGCGCCGCGATTCGTCTCAGGATGCTGATCCGCCACCCAACGGCGTACCTTCTACCCTACTCAGAACGGTTTCGCGTCGCGCCCCGCGCCCGGCTCGTTGCGCCGCAGATCCATATTGAACGGGAAAAGCGCCACGGGGATGAGCTTCATATGCTGCTTGGCAAAAGGTATGCCGACGATCGTCAAGGCGAGAATGAGGGCAAACACAAGATGCGTGATCGCGATCTCCCAACCGAAGAGGACGATCCACACAATGTCGAAGAGCAGCTTAAGGGGGCTCTGGTGCTCTGCATCGACGACCTTCTTCCCGAACGGCGCGAAGGTGGAGATTCCCAGCTTGATCGATCTGAGCCCAAAAGGGATGCCGATGATGGTCAGGCATAGCAGGAAGCCACTGATGATGTATTCCATGCCTGCCACGAAGCCACCGAAGACCAACCAGACGATGTTGCCTAACAGACTCACAGTCTCCTCCTCTGCGAATAGGTGCGATCCAGTGTTACCCCAGACCGCTGTTTTGTCCGTTCCAAAATCCTATACGACCAGTATACCATGCAAGTTGCGAATTGTGGACTGTTCTTCGCCCAGGCTCAGCTGATGGATCGGCTCGCTAGGCGGGTGAGGGGGCGAAATCCGAGGTTGACAGAGCGGGTGGGCGTGCTATACTAGGCGCTGCTGGGACGATGTCAGTGAGCTGGATCCAACGCCGCCACGGGCGCAACGACGCTCGCGGCGGTCGTGCTTGTCATGAGATGAAGACAGAGATCATCAAGGCAAAGAACAGTACCGCGTGTCGCCGCGCCGTCGATGTGCTGGTGTCCGGAGGATTGGTGGCCTTTCCGACGGACACCGTGTACGGGTTGGGCGCAAGCCCGTGGGATGAGGACGCTGTGCAGCGTCTTTACCAGGTCAAGGAACGCTCACGCGGCCTCCCGATCCCGCTGCTTCTCTCAGACCGGGATGAGCTCGGGCGGGTGGGTATTCTTCCCGAGTCGTGCCAGGCTCTTCCCCGAAGATTCTGGCCCGGCGGGTTGACGCTCGTCGTGCGGAAGACGGACGCCGTCTCCGCGACCGTGAGCAACCGGCCGACGGTGGCGGTGCGCATTCCAGATCACTCACTGGCTCGGAGGTTGATCCGGCAGGCGGGCGGCGTGCTAGCTGTGACTAGCGCGAACATCTCGGGCAAGGCCAGTCCTCGCACCGCGCACGATGTCGAGGCCCAGCTTGCTGGGCGCATACCCATCATTCTGGATGGTGGCCCGAGCCGGGTTGGCGTGGCATCGACAATCGTTGATTGCTCCGTGTCCCCGCCGCGGCTACTGCGGCGCGGGGCGGTGGACGAAACGGAGCTGCGCGCCGCTCTCGGCGCATTGGACGCGGCCTAGGGATCACATTGGAGCTATCCAGCGAGCGACGACGGGGCGGCGTGCGTTGCGCGGGAGGGGCTGGAGATCGATGCCTGGGTCACGGATTGAGTCTTGACATAAGGAGTTGTTGATACATCGTGTGTGATCAGAAGGGATTCACATTGTGGTTCACGGGTCTTTCCGGGGCAGGGAAGACAGCGATTGCAGAGCCGCTGGCGGAGCGATTGAGGGAGCGGGGGTTGAAGGTCGAGCGACTGGATGGTGACATCGTGAGAAAAGACTTGACCAGCGACCTGGGCTTCACCAAAGAGGATCGTGACGAGAACATCAAGCGGGTCACGTTCGTGGCAAAGCTGCTCTCCCGGAACGATGTGGCCGTCATCTGTTCGTTCATCTCGCCCTACCGCGAACGTCGTGCCCGCACGAGAAGAGAGATCGAGAAAGGCGCGAGCTTCCTGGAGGTCTTCGTCGATTGTCCGCTCGAGGTCTGCGCCGAGCGGGACGTGAAGGGGCTGTACGCGCAGGCCTTTGCCGGCGAGATCGACAATTTCACGGGCGTGTCCGATCCTTACGAACCGCCCGCGAACCCGGAGATCGTCTGCCGTACGGCGGAGCAGACGGTCGAAGAGAGCGTTGCGCACGTACTTGGCTATCTTGAGGAGCAGGGGTACATTCCAGCTCCATAGCGTGAGCCTCCGGTTCTTCTATCGCGGGCTGTGACCAGTCCGTTTGATCCTCGTCACGCTTGCCGAGATATCCGGCCCGACAAAGTGGTTGCTCAGGAGTAGCTCGATCGATGGCACCGACGACGGACACCTCACGGGAAGCTGGCGCCAGGCTTCGGTTCCTGATTCCCGGCATGTTGTTTCTGTCTGCCTTCGCGTTGTATGCTGCCACGGCTGCTCCAGGTACGCTCTTCGGTGATCCGTCAGAGTATCAGTTCATTCCGGCCATTCTCGGCATCGCTCACCCCCCGGGGTATGCTTTCTATACGTTGCTGGCCAAGCTTTGGCAGCTGGCGGTCCCTGTTGGGACCGTCGCGTTCCGTACGAATCTGCTTGCCAGTGCCGTAGGGGGATGGGTTGTGACGGCCGTGTATTTGTTGGTGTCGGACATGCAGTCTGCCTGGATAGACTGGCACCCAGATGTGGGGGGCGAAGGAAGCCAGACAATCAGCGTGGACGCGATGGTACCATGCCTGTCCGCGGTTTTTGCGGCTCTCGTTCTTGCGGCCGCCCCTGACCTCTGGCAGCACGCGATTCACGCCAATGCGCATATCGTGAGCGCTGGGCTAGCTGTGACGCACCTGTGGCTCCTGGCGCGCTGGTGGCGCACTGGCCGAGATGGTTGGCTGGGTGCCTTCGGAGTTACGATGGGTCTCGCTGTCACCCACCATCCGATCACGCTAATGGGGGTCCCTGCGTATGGGCTCTTCATGCTGAGCGTCCGGGGACGGGAACTGTTTAGATGGTCGACGCTCGTCATCCTGGCGAGCACCGTGCTCGTCGGTCTCAGCCCACTCCTCTACTATCCCCTGCGCAGTCCCACGGCGCCCTTCGGGCCAACCGATATGAACACCTGGGATGGTTTCACGCGCCACATCACCGCTCGTGGTCTGCGGGTCAACCTATTTCACTTTGGATTGGCGGATCAGCTTGATCGTACGCTAGTGTTCTGGTCCCTGCTTAGGTTACAGTACCCATTGCCCGTCATCCTGCTGATTCCGGTCGGGTTGGTCCTCTTGGTTCGGCGTGTGCCCAGGCTGGCGCTCCTGATGGGAGGATTCGTGGTCGGCCATCTAGCGTTCACCCTGAACACCGTGCAGGACGTGATGGCCTACCTACTCCCGCCTTTTGCAGCTCTGGCCGGGTTGGCCGGCGTCGGTGCGTGGGGCTTGCTGATAGGAGTTAGCGGTGTTGTAGGAGCAAGCCGGAGCCCATCTGACGCGTCTCAGCAGGACGCTGTTCCTTTGTGGCTCCACCTTGTCCTTGTAGCGGCTCTCCTGCTATGGCCGGTGGGGCAAGGGGTACAGAACCTTTCACGAGGTATCTCACTGCGCGATTTCGAGGCTGCTGAGCGCTGGGTGAGGGCGGTGCGGGGGCGGTTCGAGGACAGGAGGGAGGGAGCGGTGCTGCTGGCGGCCTGGGAGTATCTCACCCCTCTCTGGGTGCACGCCTACACAGAGGATTGGGGCGTGACCGAGGCTGACCTGGAGCTGATGTACGTCTCGACCGCGACGCCCTGGGCGGAGGCGGTCTGGTCCCATATCGAGGCTGGCGAGATCTATTTGCCGGATTTCCGGCCGCCAGTGCGCCAGGCGGGGTTTCGGATGATACCGGAAGGGACGTTCTACCGGGTAGAGGCGCCGCCAGTGACGGAGGCCGAGCCGGCCCATCCAGTGGACGTGAGAGTGGAGGACCGGATCGGTATCTTGGGCTATGACCTACCGGAGAAGATCGTGCGTGCCGGAGAGCCTCTAGCGTTGACGCTCTATCAGAGGGTTGACGAGCCACTGGGAGGGATCTGGATGCCGTATGCCCAACTGGGCACCGTCGAGGCGCGTTGGACGACGGACAGCCGGCTGCTGACGACCGATTGGCAGGCGGGGGAGATTGTCGTTGAACGGTACGAGGTACCGGTCCCGTTTGACATGGAGCCCGGCGACTACCCCTTGCGGCTGGGCTACGCGGATCTGTCCGGTGGTCGTCCCTCGCTGCCCCTTTCCACGGGCGAGATGACTCACGAGATAGCGACAGTGAGCGTCCGGGCACCGGAGACGCGCCCGGCGGCTGGCGTGCTCGATTCAGTCCTGGCGAATCTAGACAACCAGATTGGCTTGATGGCGGCCCGCGTTCGGTCCGGCTTGCGGATGCGGCGGGCGTTCTGGGAAGAGCCTATCGTGGTAAGGTCGGGGGCGTCACTCCACCTAACGCTGGAGTGGCGCGCGCTGACATCCCCGCGCGATAGCGCCACGGTCTTTGTTCACTTGATCGACGCGGCTGAACGCCCGGTGGTAGGCTGGGACTACACTCCTCTGGGCGGGTCCGCTCCCACGTATCTTTGGTTTCCAAAGTGGCTTCCAGGGCAGACGTTTCTGGATCCCTACCGGCTGTCCATCCCCCGAGATGTACCGCCCGGCGACTATCGGTTGGAGGTTGGCATGTATGGGATGACTTCACAGCGGCGTCTGCCTGTGGTAGACTCGTCAGGGGACCTGGCCGGCGACCGAGTCATCCTCGGGACGGTGCGTGTCGAGTAGGAGATAAGGGGCGTAGCATGGAGCTTGCATTGCTGATCCTGTGTCTGGCGTTGAGCCTGTTGCTGGTGGTTGGGGCCGTCTGGGTGTTCGATCTGCAGTCGCGGCTGCGGCGGTTGGAACACCGGTATGAGCATCTCTTCGCGATGGAGGAGGAGCCAAGATTCGCCGCGGCCCTCGAACAGTTGGCCTTGCGATTCTCAAAACTCAACGCGCGCACGGAGCGCCTCGTGATGCAAGTCGGCGAGATGGACCGGAACCTGGTGCGCTGCGTGCAGGGAGTGGGCTTTGTCCGATACAGTGCCTTTGAGGACACGGGTGGCGACCAGAGCTTCTCCCTGGCCATGGCGGACGCTGACGGTGACGGTGTGGTCATCTCGGCCCTTTATGGCCGGGACGCCACTCGGGTCTACGCCAAACCGATCGAGAACTGGGTCTCGTCGCGAGCGCTGGCCGATGAGGAGGAACAGGCTCTCTCGAAGGCGCGGAAGGTTGTTGTTCCCGACCAGGGTTGACAGCGAGTTTGTGCTGTTATACCATAAGCGTCGGAATACTTAGGCTTCACCTAGATAGACGAGGAGGGACACTTGTTCGGCAGAGGAAAGACAGAGGATAAGCCCACGAAGCAGAGGGCACCTGGTAAGGCCTTGGAGATCGAGACAGTCATCGGTCCCAACACGCATTTCCGAGGGGACATCCAGTCGGATGGCGGGGCCCGGGTCGAGGGGGTGTTCGAAGGCACGATTGATGTCACCGGGAACTTGATCATCGGCGAAGGGGCCAAAGTGATTGCGGACATCTCCGCTCACAACATCTCGATTTCTGGTGGGATCAAGGGGGACATCAACGGCAACAAGGTGGAGATTCTGGAGAACGGCCGTGTTTGGGGTAACCTGACGGTGAACTCCCTCCTGCTCAACGAGGGGGCCTATCTCCGAGGCAACACCACGATGCAAGGCGACATTGAGCCTCCGATGATCGAGCCCCCCAAGGAGTCGAAAGCGCCCGAGGCGAAGGCTACGATTGTCGATGTCGAGCCAAAGGTGAAGGAGAAGGAAGAAGACGGCTAGGGCTGACACTGTCAGCTAGGGCTGACACTGTCAGCTAGGGCTGACACTGTCGACTGCGGTATGAACCCCTGGGGCCCTAAGGCACGTCGCCGCCGGAGCGTGCGGAGAGCGCTGGACCGGACAGATCGGCGTGGGCTGGGCATCTTGCCCAGCCCTTCGGTTCTGGCAAGTGCGTCTTCTGGTTCGTCGTTCTCCCTACGCGCTGTGTCTGCTCACCAGCAGAACGGGACAGTCCACCCCGGCTACGAAATCGGCGAGCCGATCCGCAGGAAGGTAGGATCGATCGAGTACCAGCAATCCGGCGCCCTCGGTGAGGGCGGCATTGATGAGCGATCTCAGGCCTGAGCCGGCCAACTCCCGGTAGCGCACAAGCAGCCCCTCGCCGTCGAGCTCCCCCGTGATCCGCTCCTGTATCTTCTCGGAGGAACTTACCGCCGAGGCAGGGACGACGACGGACAGTAGGCCCTCCAGGTGATCGGCCACGCGGGAAGCCATCAGCAGCGCCTCTTTGCCCTCCTCCGACCCATCATAAAGCACGACGACGGGCGATTTGATCTCGGTATCCCGGGATACTAGGAGCACAGAACGAGAGACAGCCCCGGCGGCCGCGATTGCTGTTGATCCAACCCCGGAACGACGCGTCAATGGGCGACTGGCTCTCCCCACGCAGAGGAGGTCGGCGTCCTCCGCCTCCTCTAGGACCCGGGCTGATACGTCGCCGCGCACGACCTCAAACGACCACTCGATGCCGCTCTCAGTGCATTCTCTCGCGAGGGCTCGGCGCGCCTGCTCTGCCTGAGCTCGCAACTGGCGTCTCATCCTCTGGGGGCTGAGACGGCTCCGACGGGCGAACGGGAACTGGGTCTCGCGAGCTACCGGGAGCTCAGCAACTCGGAGCAGGGTAACGTCCTCGACGAAGAGACCGTGCAGGTCCGCTTCCAGGCAACGAGCCAGATAGGCCGCGGCCCGGAGCGCAGCCAGGCTGTGGCGTGAGGTGTCCAGACCGATAACGATGCGTCGGATTGCCAGCTCATCTCCAGTCTCGTGTACCGCCTCTTGCTCCCGGTTAGGCATCGCTGGTGGCTACTCCTCTCCTTCCGACGTACTTGCATCTTGATCGGAGGATTCTGACGGCGAGTCCTCGTCGAGGCCCTCGCCGAAATCGCGCTGCTTCTCAGCCAGCTCGATCAGGCGTGCCTCGACGCGTTGATTGACGCTTCCGTGCGGGAATTCACCTTCCTCGTTCCGTATTCCCGCCGGTTCACCGGTCAGCAGGCTGGTGGCCTCGTCGACGGTCCGCACGGCATAGACATGGAAGTTTCCTGCCTCGACTGCCTCAAGAACGTCATGCCGGAGCATCAGATGCTCGACGTTTGCTACAGGGATCAGGACACCCTGATCCCCTGTGAGCCCCTTCGCTCGGCACGCATCGAAGAAGCCCTCGATTTTCTCATTGACACCCCCAATGGGTTGAACCTCGCCGTGCTGGTTCACCGAGCCGGTGACGGCAAGAGATTGTTTGATGGGAGCGTCCGCCAGGTCCGAGAGGAGGGCACAGAGCTCTCCCAAAGAGGCGCTGTCACCCTCCACGCCGGCATAGGATTGCTCGAAGACCAGGCTGGCCGACAGCGAGAGGGGATGCTCGGCGGCATATCTGGCGCCCAGGTAGCTCGAAAGGATGAGCACGCCCTTGGAATGGATCGGCCCTCCCAGATCCACCTCGCGCTCGATGTCGATGACGTTGCCCTTGCCCAGCCGGGTGCGTGCCGTAATACGGCTGGGACGGCCAAAGGCGTAGTCGCCCAGGGCGATAACAGACAGGCCGTTGACCTGCCCTCTCTTCTCCCCGTCTGTGTCGATGAGGATCATGCCGCGTCTGATGTGCTCCTGCGTCCTCTCGCGGAGGCGATCCGCGCGGCTGATCCGTTCTCGGATTGCCCGCTCCACATCCTCAACAACGACGACTCCGTGCTCGGCGTGTCCGGCCCAGTAATCGGCCTCCTCGAGTAGCTCGGCGACGCTCAAGAGATGCGTGGAGAGCTTCTTCGTGTCGCCCACGAGGCGGCTGCTGCGCTCAATGACGCGGGCTACGGCCGCTCGATCGAAGGGGCGCAGCTCCTCGCGCCGCGCGATGGTAGCGACGAGCCGGGCATAGAGCTCATCGCTCTCAGATGTCCTCGGCATCTGATCGTCAAAGTCGGCCTCCACCTTGAAGAGCTCGCTGAAATCCGGATCATACTGGTTGAGCAGGTAGTAGAGCAGCCGTTCTCCGATCAGGACAACCTTCACGTCCAGTGGGATGGGCTCGGGCTCCAGCGACACGGTGCTGACGAGGCTCAGGGCCTGGCTGAGGGATTCGATGCGCACCTGCTGAGAGCGGAGCACCCGCTTCAAGCCATCCCACGCATAGGGCTGGGTAAGAAGCTCGCGGGCTTCAACGAGGAGGTATCCTCCGTTGGCCCGATGGAGCGCGCCGGGCTTGATGAGGTTGAAGTCAGTGACAAGAGCACCCATCTGGGCGATGTGCTCGATGCGTCCAATCAGATTGTTGTAGGTGGGATGCTCCTCGTAAACGACTGGGGCACCCTGGGATTCACTGTGGTCCACCAGGACGTTGACCTGGTAGCGGCGGAACTTGGCCTCATGCATCTGCTGGGTTGGCAGCCCGAGGAAGGCCTCGGCCTCCTCATCACCAGTGCTCCGGAAGTCCTCCACATTCTCGACCACATCGTTCTTCACCGCATTGAGGTAGTCGACGACGGGCGGGATGTTGGAATACTTCTCCTGGAGGTCATCGATGCGGTGTCCCACGGCAAGCATCGCCACCTGTCGGTTGAGCTCCTTGACTCTGGCCCGTGCTTCTCGTTCCCAGTGCCGGGCTTGGCGCATGCTCTCCTGGAGCTCCTCCTGAAGCTGCGCGATATCCTCTTTGACCTGCTCGCGCTTCTCGTCCGGCAGCTGCTGGAAAGCGTCAGGGCTTACGACCTCGCCCTCCTCAACGGGGGCGAAAGCCAGGCCGACGGGTGTTCGGATGAGGGCGATTCCTCTTTCCTTGGCCCTCTCCTGGATCGTGTTGAGGGCTTCCTCCTGCTTTTCCTGGTACTCCTCCTGTAGCTCCTGCTTTCGGGTCTGGTAGTCCTCGCTCTCGAAAGCAGCAGGAATAGCCGAACGAAGTTCCTCGACGAGCTGCTCCATGTCGTCTCGCAGCTCTACGCCTTTGCCCGGGGGAAGCTCCAGCGTGGTAGGCTTGGGCGTGTCCTCGAAGTTGTTCACGTAGCACCAATCGGAGGGGACCGGTTCATCCGCGGCCTTCTTCTCCAAGAACTGCCTTACGGTCGTCCGCTTTCCTGTCCCACTAGGCCCGAGGGCGTAGACGTTGTATCCATCGCGCTGGATGCCGATCCCGAACTGGATGGCTCCGATCGCTCTTTCCTGTCCGATGATCTGCGCGAGATCCTCCAGGTCTTCTGTGGTCTCAAACTCGAACTGCGCCGGATCGCACACCTGGCGCAGGTGGTGCACGTCAAGTCGTTGTAGGCTCATTGATCGATCTCCTTAGTACGATTCTCTAGTGTCCTTCAGGTGAGAGCGCGGGCTCGTATGCCGTGATCACGCGCCTCCATTCATCGGAAAGGGAAACGGACTGGCCCCTTACGTAGTCATATCGGACCTGGGTGCTCCGGGCCTCGGCCGCCAGCCGCCCGTCGCTACCCTCCATGCGATAGCAGAAGACGAAGCTGGATCGACCGAGCTCGCTGATCCGGACTCGGACAGTCACCCGCTCGCCCAGTTTCAGAGGGGATCTGAACTCGCAGCGTGCTTCGGCGAGGATTAACCTGATGTCTGACGGGACGTCCGAGATCAGGCCGAGTTCGCGCAAGTAGTGGATGCGGCCCTGCTCCAGATAGCTGAAGTAGACGGCGTTGTTGACGTGGTTCATCGCGTCCAAGTCTCGCCAGCGGACCTCAATGGTCGTGGAGAAGCGGTAGACGTCTCTGTCCATAGTCGGCATCACCTCGCAGATGTGCTGCTCACGTCTCTGGGGCAGCTGTGGCAGCAGCCGGAGCAGGATGACTCACGGGATGCAATGCCCCCAATGGCACAGGAAAGGCGTCACCGGTCACCTCTCACGCGTGGTCTGACTGACCGGCAGCCCGCTGCACGATGGGGGATATTCTGGTACCCTCAGACCATCCGGAAATCCACCTCATCAGCCGTTGGATCGAAGATGCAAAAGGAGCGCCGTTGCCAACGCGTACCTCCCAGCGCACCCGGATTGATGATGCGGGTCGGCCCCACGCGCTGGTCGCGTGGCCGATGGGTGTGACCGTGGAAGACATAGACATACGTTCCGGCGCTGATGATGGATCTCAACTCCTCCTGGCGATGTCCGTGCAGCAGAATTGCTGACAGGCCTTCTAGCGTCAGTCGATGTGTATCGGCGAATCGGCCGCTGCCGATCGTT
>Ga0180430_10002179_pt1 | contig 18031 bp, 16 predicted proteins | sample SS_ome_9_FD_132999 | JGI IMG/M metagenome (GOLD analysis project Ga0180430, IMG submission 132999) | Hypersaline lake sediment archaeal communities from the Salton Sea, California, USA - SS_1_S_2 metaG | ecosystem: Environmental > Aquatic > Non-marine Saline and Alkaline > Hypersaline >... | reverse complement strand
CCTTGCTCGTATTCAGATGCTATTTGTTGCTTGAAGGCTGTGCTATATCTTTTTATAATTGTTTTTGTCATTTTTGCCAGTCCTGTTCTATGTTTTTGTGTAAACATATTTCAGGACATGACACCTTATCTACTTCCTCTTTACTGCTTACTGCTTACTCCTTTCTTCTTACTCATGTTGAATCCATCTTTTCAACGCTGATTGCACCGATGCGCCTTCGGCGCTGCAGCTTCGTAAATCGTAAGTCGTAAATCGACCTGATCCTTGACTGGGATCTAGGATAATTAAGAGCTTAATCGACTTACGTCTTACTTTTTACAGCTTACAATTCCGGTCTTCCGTCGGCCGCTAAACGACCTTCCTTTCAACTGGTTTCGTGGTTTGGTTTACTCTAATGAAATCTCTATACCAGCAAGGTCCCAATACTTTATATTGTCCAGCTTGAATATCCCCCCTTCCGGGGCATACAGGGCGATTTCTGTGAACCTTCCCGCGTTCTCCAGCTCTCCCAGATTGCCGGTTTCATAGATCACATGATCGTTGACCAGGATCACCAGGTAGCGGTCCAAGGCGACCACTTGCAGGCTGTTGTACTCTGGATCCAGGGAGGTTTCCCCTTCCGCGATCAGCACCTCTTTATCATCCTTTGTCAGCTTCCAGGCTCCCTCTTTGGAGAGATCAAACGCGTATCCGACCTTCTGGTCATAGGCGTTGTCTGGATCATAAGGGGACCGTAAATGAACGCCAATAAGCGCTTGAGGGGAGACCGCCGAGATAAAAGAAAAATCGAACCTCAGGGAAAAGTCCTCTGCATCGAACATGCCGTTGATTGGAAAAGTGATCCCCGGATTGACACCATCGATGATAGATTCGTCTGTATTGGTGAGTTTATCAGAAATCGACAGCACACCGTTGGATACATGTTCACTGAGATAATAAAATTCGCTGGTCTTCCCCCACTCTGCTTTGCCAGCGGAAAAATCGTCCTCGAACGCAATTTCCTCCAGGTTAATATTGGCCAAGATCGGGTTCGTGACCGCACAGCGGAAACCACGATTTTCTGCAACGAAGTTATAACCTGAACCTCGACTAGCAACACGCATGTTTCGCGACGCGCTTTCATAAGCCGCGCTTCGAATAGCATGGTATTCTCCAGAAGCAGGACCCAGTGGATTCTCATAAGGCGAAATACTGTAATAATCTTCCGCATACCAATCCACCACCCACTCGCCCACATTGCCTGCCATATCCAGAGCGCCGTAAGGGCTGGCCCCAGAGGGATAATTACCAGAAGGGGCTATGAGAGCATAGCCATCATCCGAGCTGTTATCTGCATGATTTCTATTACAATTCACATCACAAAAATTCAAATGGGTCCCGGAAAAATAATTACCCCAGGGATAGTCGCGCCCATCCGTGCCGCGAGCTGCCTTCTCCCACTCGGCTTCTGTGGGCAAGCGCCGTCCCGTCCATTCACAATAGGCCTGAGCCCGGTCCCAATCAACATATACTACGGGGTAGTCATCGTACTGCGGATTGCCGTAATATTCCTCTACGTCCTGAGCGCTCGTACTCCAGGGAGAGCGGCAAGCCCCGGCAGCAACGCACTGTTGGTACTGCCCATTGGTGACCTCGGTCTGGTCGATCCAATAGGCATCCAGATAGACATTGTGTGGTGGGGCCGCGTCCTCAAAATGCTCCTCTTCCGGCATGCCCATCAGGAATTCCCCCTGCGGGACATAGACCATGACCATCCCATCCACTGGCGACACCTGAGTGGAGCCAATTCCAAATAAGGCGATTTCCGTTTCCGGCTCGGCAGTTAATGTGGTGGGCGCTTCTGTTGCAGGAGGAGTTTCGATTGGTTCCACAGTGACCACGACAGGCGTGCTGCTGGCCCCTCTGCCGCTTCCCGCCAACCACCAGGCCCCTCCCGCGATGAACGCGATGGCGGCCAGGGCGATCAAGCCGACTGCCCAGACAGGCAAACTAGGGCGCTTCCGCTCCTTTAATTCCTTTGTATCTGGTTCTTGCGCCGGCGGCTCCTGCGCTGGCTGGACCTCCTTTTCCGCGTCTTCACTCTCCGCGACTGCCAGCAGTGCCTGGACGGTGTGGGTCAACTTATTCAGATGCTTTTCGATGGGAGTCGTCATTGCATCCAGCCAGTGGATGGATTTGATGTAATAGCGCATCTCCTTCGAAGGCTCCACATCCTCTATGCGCAGGGGCACAACCGGGATGCCATTGTCAACTGCCTCCCCCACCTCGCGGATCACCTGCTGGGACTGATTGGATCCCTTAGTGAACACCAGGACAAATACCTTGCTGTCTGCGATGGCATCCACAATGGTGCCAGCCCAGGAGTCGCCGGGCGGGATATCCCTCGGCGCGATCCAGCAGCGGATCTTCTCGCTTTCTAGTTTTGCGCAAACCGCATCGGCGATGGTTTTGTCTTTGGATGAGTAGCTGATGAATACATCGTGAGCCATAATGAAGATACTCTCCTTGTCAAAGTCAATGAACAGGCAGGATCCCGCTCATCTATCTTTTACTGGTATCCTGGTATACTCCCAACCAGTTTTATCCAGTTAAAATATGCTCTTCCTCCTAAAAGAACTCTATGTCCGCTACCTGTACTAAATTTCTTACAGCGATACATATTATATAATAAAATATTCCTTATCAATTCAATTTACATACTTGAGAGGAATGTATTACCTTGATTTTCAAAGAAAATAATTGTGGTCTTTCATTGATTTTATTTAACTCCTTGCTTTTATTCACCTTTAACAGTTTAGCGATTCTCCAATCCATTTCAGGTTATAAACTGATCCAATTTAATTCTTTTTTGGTCGTCAGTACGTCACGGTTAAATCTTGACCGTCAGTCAGACGACAGTATTGAACGCCCTGCGGGCGGACCCGATGGGCACTTCGTGCCCGACCGAGGACCGATGTGGACTGCGTCCACGACCGGGTTGTACTGACAAAATCCGGTCGCGAGCGCAGCGAGCATCCCGTCGTGAGCCTTTCGACTACGCTCAGGACAGGCTCCGCGAGCATCCGGCCTCTTTTTCCCTGTCGGTCGCCCCTCTCAACGCTCGGGATAAACTCCGCGACCACTCAATCAACTGGTTTGGCGGCTTGATTATCTTTTACGGACAGTTTTCAGCGCAAGGCATGAAAATTCATATCAACTTCCACAGAGAAGACCAAGATTAATTGATCAAAAGAGCGTCCTAATAATGTTACAATCTTCTAGAAAGACAATGGTCTAACAGCAATTGTCTCCTTGCTTTTAGATCTTTTCATCGAAGATGGTCATCAATTTCCTTATACTGGAACCCGATACCAATACCAGATCAGTAATAAGAATTCTATCAAACGATCTATATAAAGGAGAGCAAGATGAAATTCAAATGGATTCATTTCCTGCTACTTTCGATAGTTCTTACTTGCTGTACGCCGTCTGAGTCTACCAGCACGCAGGCTATACCAACCGACACCCCGTCTGTGGTCTCGGCAATCGAAGACGATTCAATCATTGTCACCAGTGCTTCTAACAGCGGTCCGGGCAGCCTGCGCCAGGCATTACTGGATGCCTGGAACGGCGAAGTAATAACCTTCGATCCGTTGGTTTTTCCCCCTGATAATCCCACTACAATCTATATAAGCGGTGATGCGCTGCCAGAAATTCACACTGGAGACCTTATTCTGGATGCCAGCAATGCCGGTGTGATCCTGGATGGCAGCCTCCTGGGCGGCGACTGGACACCCGGTTTGCAGATAGTGAATTCTTCACACAATCAGATCATGGGTCTGCATATTTTAAATTTTACAGGAGCAGGGATTGCAGTAAGCGGCACTTCTTCAAAAAATATTATCGGAGGTGATCGCAGTATCGGCGAAGGTCCCTGGGGGCAGGGAAATCTGCTCAGCAACAACAACCTGGGTATCATTATTTACTCTCCCGGAAGCACTGAGAACAAGATCACAGGAAACCTGATTGGGGTTGACATGGAGGGCAATACCTGGTTGGGAAATGAGGAATTTGGAATCCAGATCATGGAAGGTGCGCGTGAAAACATTATTGGCCCTGACAACATCATTTCCTACAATTTTAGGGAAGGCATTTATCTTACTCCCGATGTTGTTGAATCCAATGAAATCACCCAGAACCGGATCGTCGACAACGGGATCGGGATTGGCTGGCCGGCTCCACCAGTTATCATCGAATACGACCTTGCTGCTGGAAGTATATCCGGTGCGACTTGTGCAAACTGCACCATTTCGATGTATTCCAATCGCAGTGATAGCGGTGAATTAACGCTCGAAGCGCAGACGGATGCAGATGGTCATGGGTTATTCAGCTATGAGCACGGGGAAGCTTTCAGCAACTCAACGCTGAAAATCTCCACAACCACCCCGAGGGGCAGAGTAAGTCTCTACCCTACAGTTATTTCTGGCGCACAGGACAGGATCGTTCTGCAATCAGGGAACGAGATGGATCCCAGGCAGTACTTCTTCGAATTACCCGGTGATCTTATCGATAATCATATGGGCCCACTGTATGGCCCAATCGATGTGAAGGATGATTATTCAGACTTCATGGTTTACAGCGGTGGAAGCACACGGGCCCGCGTCCATTTTTCAAACGAACCTGAAGGGTTGGATTGGAGTATACCGGAGATGGAGATTACAGAAGCACAGGATGAGCACTTCACCCGGCTTGCTGATAATGATATTTCGATCACCTTTATATTGATGTTCTACGATAAAGAAACATATCCTAACGGTGAAGGGGCGCCGTGTGCACGTTTCAAGACCGAGGAAGAGGTTGAGCGCTGGCTGGAGTATGTGCGTTATACAGTCGACCATCTAAAGGATTGGGTGGACTATTTCGAGATCTGGAATGAGCCGGATATTGCAGGCTACTGCCCTAAATGGATAGAAGTAGATGATTATATCAATCTTGTCAGCCATACCGTTCCTGTGATCCGGGAAACAGCGCCTGAAGCGAAAATCGTTGTCGGCGCCGTCTCCAAAACTTACTATCCAGCAGCGCAGAACTACCTGTTTCGCATCCTTGAATCAGAGCTAATGCCCATGGTAGATGGGGTTTCTTGGCATCCATTTTATGGTGAGTCGCCCAAATATAACACAGAGAGCGCGTACTATTATAACTATCCAAATTTTGTAGAAAAGATCATGGGAACAGCCGAAGCTAACGGTTTCACCGGAGAATACCATGCAAGTGAAATCTCATACCGTATGGAACCCCACGGGGGCCAGTACGGGGAATACACAGCAATGGAGGCGACCAAGTATTTCACGCGAGCCATTTTCCAGCACCGGGGGATGGGAATCTCACCCGGTGGAGGTTCAACTGCAGCCGGCTTTATGATCAGGAGGCTGACTACTCTGATGGCCGGTGTGGAGCCAGCAGACTTTACTGTTGAGATCCAATCCAGCGCAGATAATATCGTGAGCTACTCCTACACGACCCATGAAGGTGCCTGGATGGTGGGCTTGTGGACAAACGGTCTTGCCTTAGAAGAAGATCCTGGCGTGGAAGCCTCGATCAAGATACCTGGTGCTGAGGCCAGCGAAGTGGTAATTGTTGATGTGCTGGATAATATCGAACAAAACCTGGTGTTTGAGATCGTGGATGGTGATCTTGTGATTGAGAACCTGCTGGTCCTGGATTACCCGCTTGCTATAAAGCTTTTACCGTGAACGCTGAATCCCGGGAACCGATATAGCCCTTGTGCGAGCCCAAATGTTGGAAATTAGGCTCGCTTTCAACAAGCTCAGAACAGAGCATTACAGCAGATCTGTTAATCGTCCTCAGGGCAGATTGGAGCAGGATTCTTCTGCGAAGGATGACCGGGGTTGCTACTCAACTACCGGATAGGCTTTGCATCCTGACCGGTTGCACTATCTTTGATCCAGCCTCAGTTTTCCGGTCAATTGCGAAGCAATTCCGGTCTCATTACCCCGGTCATCTCCAAAATTGACCTTCCCCACTGGTAACGGTATATTACCCCCACACGCATTCGCAGCTTTGCACCTGCGGTGCAGTAAGGAGTAGTTTAGTAAGAAGTAAACAGACCTGATTTCAGAAAAATACAATCCGTTAGCATAAATACCTTATCTACTTACTCTTTACTACTTACTTCTTACCCATGTTGAATTCATCTTTTCCACGCTGATTGCACCAAAGCTGCACCGTGAAATTCTCGCTCCGCTCATGACCGAATGGCAGCGAAGCTGCCGACCGCATGGGCACTGCGTGCCCGACCGGTATGGTCTACGACCACGACCGGTTAAACTGTCATAAACCAGTCGCAAGCCCTTCGGCAAGCTCAGGACAGGCTCTGCGAGCATCCCGTCGTGAGCGAAGCGAACAACCGGTCTCATTATCCCCGTCGGCCGAAAAGCGGCCTCTCAATCAACTGGTTTGGCGGCTTGATACTATTAAACGCGCAAATCCCCAAGTATAAAACCAGGTGTTTTCGAAGTGAACTCCAGATTAAAGAGAACTTCACTACAATAAACAGGTATTAAATTCTCGCTTATAATGAATTCATATCTTCAGGGTTCCACCGATTAGATCTGTGCAGGAGAGCCGAGGTGTTCAAACAGGTTAATGATCTTCGAAACTTAATCAAGCGCCTTATCCTATCTGTCCCAGTGCGCTGGAAGATCATTGGGATCGGCATCTTGCCAGTGATCATCCTAGGTTTTTCCCTCAACTATTGGGTCACCTCAGGTTTAGCAAACTGGTTATCTTACTTACTGACTGATGTTAGGGTGGAAGCAGCTATGAGCGCTGGCAGCCGCAGTGTTCTCTTTGTGACAATCCTGGCGGCAGCTTTCTCTGTCTTGATCCTAACCCTTTTGGTTCATGTCCTGACCCGACCTATCCTGGCATTGATCAACACAGCTGAAACTGTTACTGCCGGGAAGACCGACACCCGGGCTCAGGTCTGGGCTCAAGACGAGATAGGCAGATTGGCAACTTCTTTCAACCATATGATTGATAACTTGATCGCCATCCAGAATGATCTGACTCAGAGCAATCGCCAGCTGGAAGCTATCAATCGTGTTGCTCTAGCTGCCGATCAAGAAGCTGAGATCCATGATGTGCTCTTCATCACCCTGGAAACCTTATTAGATCTGCTCAACTTGGACTTTGGATGGGTTTATCTCTACGATCCAGAGATCAACAAACATCACCTTGCCAGCTGGAAGAACGTCCCTGATAACATCCAGGAGTTCATTTTCAGCGTGGACGAGGGTGATCTATGCCCCAGCCAGATCCCTGCCGAGGTCCAAGATAGCCCTACACAAATCCAGATCCAACACTGTCCCCGGCTGGAATCCGCTGGTTTCGAGAAGATAAACTCAAATCATATCAGCATACCTATCGAAGCCCGGGAGATCCACTTTGGCGTCATCAATCTCCACTGTTCAAATTCTGATGATTTGTCTCTGGAAGTGCTGACCTTGCTGGAGGCCATACAAACAAAAATATCCGAGGTGGTTGCCAACGCTTGGCTGGAAATCAAGCTCCGGGAGAAGGAAACTGCCCGGGCAATGCTTCTGCAGTCCCTAGTCACTGCTCAGGAGGATGAAAGGGCAAACCTGGCCCGTGAGCTCCATGATCAAGCCGGTCAATCCCTCACCAGCTTGCTGATCCGTCTTAAAGCTATGGAGAACCTCTGCCAGGATCATCAGCTGGAGGAGAACTTGCATAAAATGCAGGATGTTGTTGCTGAAACCATCAATAGGATTCGTGATCTTTCCTACCAGCTTCGCCCACCTTCCCTAGAGGAATTTGGGTTCGGGACTGCAATCCATGCCCTGGCAGAAGAAATGACCAGCCATACTGACATCCAATTCAAGATCAAGAATCGGTTGGAGGAGGAGATCCCCCCAGATTTGGCATTGGTCTTGTATCGGATCGTCCAGGAAGGATTGACCAACATTGTCCGCCACGCGGAAGCAAGATTGATCAAGATCGATCTAACCCAGGATGGCAATTTGGTGAACTTGGCCATTGAAGATGATGGAAAGGGGTTTGACCCGAACGAGGTCCATCCCGAAGAAGGGAGAAGGCATCTGGGGTTGATCAGTATGCACGAACGGTCAGAGTTGATCGGCGGCAAAATGGAAATGTTTTCAGCGTCTGGTCAGGGGACCATAATCAAAGTCCAAGTTCCTATTTATGGATTAGGAGGAACCAGCAATGCCTGATAAGATCCGGGTATTCCTAGTTGATGACCACCAGGTCTTGCGGGATGGATTGCAACTGCTCCTGGAATCTGCATCAGATTTGCAGGTCATAGGAGAAGCAGAAAACGGAACAGCAGCGTTGGAAATGATCCCGCGGTTAAAACCGGATATCGTGGTCATGGATCTCAGCCTTCCAGATATCAGCGGAATTGAGGTCACCCGGGCTATTCGTAACCAGGTCCCCGGTGTACATATTGTAGTCTTATCAATGCACATTCTGAAGGACTTTGTGCTCAACGCGATCCAGGCCGGAGCGGATGGCTACGTGCCGAAATCCAGCACCCACGAGAGTCTCCTGGACGCAATCCGAGCTGTAGCCGCGGGGGAAAGGTATCTCCATCCCACAGCCGCCAATATCCTGGTTGAGAACTATAGGGAAGAGGAAAGCCAGGAGGAGATCCTGTTTAAGGAACTCACTACCCGGGAACAGGAAGTCTTCCGCCTCACCGCCCAGGGATTCACGAGCAAGGAGATCGGGGAAAAATTGATCATCAGCCCCAAAACCGTGGACACCTATCGGCAGCGGGCCTATGAAAAAGTAGGTGTTGAGCACCGCAGTGAATTGGTCCGGTTAGCTCTTAAGCTAGGGCTGCTGGATGATCTCTAAGGGAATCTGAAACCATTTCGGAATTATTTGTCAGGAAAACCACCACAAAAACGGGTGGTTTTTCTGACTTAAATAGGTGGATTACCCGACTTACAGGCAATCTGGAATTGGCTACTATAAAGGTACTTACCGGCAATTTCTTAGCTACAATTATTTAAGGAGAGAGTGATATGGCTGAAAACAAGAAAAAACGACTGAATCGCCGGGAGTTTTTGAGGATTTCAGGCCTAGGATTGGGAGGCGCTGCGCTGGCCACAACTGCTGCTGCCCCTGCGAAATCCAGCCAGAAATTCAAGGGGGGCAAATTCTCCGATCCAGCAGGCCGCCCCAATCGTCCCTGGTGGGTAAAAACTGTTGATGAATCAACTACAGAGGTCGATTGGAGCAAAGTAAAACGATACGATGAAAGGTTTGGTACCGTCCGAGGTCCTGGCTTTGCAGGATACGTCGGTGAGGATGAGGTGGACCGCCTTTCTGCAGCAGCCAAGGAACTTGAGCTAAAAGGCATGCTGGAAGAGATTGATGGCTACACTCTGAAGGATCAAGCACTTAAGAGCGCCCATGTGGGCTACGGACGCAGTTTTATGGGCCCCCAGAAAGCCAAAACCCCTGAGGATCGTGGTGTCCCCAAGTGGGAAGGTTCCCCTGAGGAAGCTTCCCGCATTATCCGGGCCGCGATGCGCCACTTTGGTGCCGCAACTGTCGGCTTTGTGGAAATGAATGAGGATACCAAGAAGCTGACCTATGCCGTGGACCCCGATGGTAAAGAATTGATCTTTACTGATGATGACATGGCCTCTGAGGATGACGACTACCGCTACATTCCCAATAAATGCAAGTACGTGATCGCCTTCACGGTGCAAATGTCCACTGAAACCATGCGCCGCTGCCCCACCCCCCTGGGATCACAAACCACCACATTGACCTACAAGCGCAGCGAAACCATCCAGGCTTCCCTGCAGGAATTCCTGCGCGGGTTGGGATATCAGTGCTTGAGCTCCTCCAGCACCAACGCGATGGCCATTGCTCCGGCCTGGGGTGTGCTGGCTGGGTTAGGTGAAATGTCCCGGCTCAACCGTATGATCACTCCGGAATTCGGACCCATGGTGCGCGCTTTTGTTGCCTACACAGATCTACCCGTGGCCACCGACAAACCCATTGATGCGGGGATCATGGAATTCTGTAAGCGCTGCAAGAAATGCGCGGAAGCCTGCCCCTCCGAATCACTCAGCTTCCTGGATGAACCGACCTGGGAAACCGTTGGTGACTGGAACAACCCGGGCCACAAAGCCTACTTTGAAAATGCAGCCACCTGCCGAGCATACTGGCGGGAGGGTGTGGCCACCAACTGCGGCATCTGCTTTGCAGTCTGCCCCTTCTCTAAGAAAGACAAAGCTTGGATCCATGAATTCATCAAGGCTTCATCATCCACCGCACCCTTCCTGGACGGTTTCTTCCGCAGTATGGATGATGCCTTCGGATACGGTGTACAAGCCAGTGCTGAAGAATGGTGGACTCTGGATCTTCCGGAATTCGGCTGTGACAGCAACCAACCTGTGATGGAGGGTTAAGATGAGCGAAAAATATGTGATCGAAATTAAGAAACGACCCTGGTATGAATGGATTTTATGGGCCATCTGGTTCCTGGCGGAGATCTTTATCCTCCAAAATGCCATTGCCAGTGGCGCAGAGCTTGAGCCCCGGGCCGCGACCCTCTTTTGGGTAATGTTCTTTGTTCTCCTGGTCGCTGGTGGTGTGGTTTGGTACCTGCGCAGAGACAAATGATACAGTAAATGAGTTTTCAAGAACCAAACACAGGGGAGGGATCTATCCCTCTCCTGTTTTCTGTTCCGCGGCTATAATAAGGCTGCACATGAAAAAAAATATCCTCTTAACACAAAAAGATGAGCTCACCCTGCGCCAGCAGAAAAGTCGCAGGGAACGAATGGGAATCCTGATCACTGCCCTGATCATCATCACAGCCTGGGTTGTGGGCTACTTTGCCAATGATACAGATACCCTGGAAGCGGCTTTGATGGTTATTCCCGGCGCAAGCGAGGTCCAAACCCGCGGAACTTATTACATCGGCCTGGACCAAAACAGGGAGATCATTGGCTACGCTGCCGAGGGATCAGGAAATGGATATGGGGGGCCGATCCGGGTCATGGTTTCCGTTGATCCTGCGGGAGAATTGCTGAGCGTGATGGTCATCGAAGAACGGGAAACACCAGGTTTCTACCGTTTGGTCAATAGCAATAACTACCTCGAGCAATTTCTTAACAGGCAGATCGTTGAACCTTTTCAGATAGGAAACGACCTGGATGGGATCAGCGGAGCGACCTTGACCTCAGAAGGTATTGCATCTTCTGTCCGAAAAAGCTTGCAGACCATCGCCCGAGAAGGGCTGGACGCTCCCCTGCCACCTGAGACAAAAAGGCTCAAATTCGGCCTTCCAGAGATCTTTCTGATCAGCTTATATGGAGCAGGATACCTGAGCGGCCGCTTCCGCAATCCTAAAGTAAAACGGGGAACCCGCTGGGTTACGCTTCTGACCGGTATGGTCGTATTGGGATTCATCTACACCGCCCCGCTGACGATCTCGCAGGTGATCGCCTTTTTGAGTGGTTATTGGCCAGACTGGCAGAACAACCTCTATTGGTATTTATTGATCGGCGGCATGCTGTTGACAACCGCCTTGGATGCCAAAAATCACTACTGCGCCTATTTCTGCCCTTTTGGTGCCTTCCAGGAAACCCTGGCCCAGCTAACCGATGCCAAACTTTACCGGCCTAGAGGTTGGAAGGATTTCTTAAAATGGCTCCCAAGAGTGCTTACCCTGGGCGCGATCGTGATCGGACTGGTCTTGCGCAAACCCGGTGTAGTTGGTTACGAACCTTTTGCCACCCTGTTCGATCTGCGCGGAACAGGCCTGGAATGGGCCTTGCTGATCCTGACCATTTTCGCCAGCCTGATCTTCTATCGGCCCTTCTGTAATTTCATCTGCCCCATTGACCCGACCGTGGATTATATCTATGCCATACGGCGCTGGATTTCGGAGGTAAGGAAAAAATGAAGGAAACCCGAGATCAGAACCTAGGAAAGACATCCATTTTCAGCATCTTCCTCTTTGGCAGTGTGCTCTTGATCATCACTATCATCGCCACTGACCTGGTGAAAGGGGGATCAACCGACGGTTACGTGCGCTCCACACCAGCTCTTGTCACACCGATCGGTTTCGAAGAGACGCTTTCTGCCGCCCCAACCCGGGGCCGAGGAGAAGGGCAAGGCCATGGAGAAGGGCAAGGCCAGGGAGAGAGTTACAATCAAGGTGAAGAGTCTCCCACACCCACCATAAATTTCACAACCTATCCCACAGAGGATGATGTCTAACCCAGGAAAACACTTATGGATGTTATTATTCAAACCCGGCAAAAGGATCTTGAACGCGCTCTGGCAAGTAATGACCAGGTTGTTATCATCGAGGCCTACATCGCCTTGGGACAGGTCTATCTAGAATTAAAAGAGACCACCAAGGCTTATACTCAATTCGATCTGGCCTACAATATCGCTGATGATATCTCTGAACAAGCCCTCCAGTCTCGCCTTCTAGGACTGATCGGCATCTGCCAGAAACAGCTCGGCAACTACGAAATGAGTTTAGAAACCTTGCAGAAAGCGCTTGGCATCGCGAAAGAGATCGAGGATATCCGCCTGGTAGGCGACGCCCAATTCCACATGGGCGCTTTACTGACCGACATGGAAAAACCACTGGAAGCTGTCTCATACCTGGACAACGCGCTGGCAGCAGCCCTGCAGACGAAAGACCAGCCGCGGAAATTAGCAGTCTCCAACCTGCTAGGGAATATCTTCCTTAGCCTGGAATCGGTGGAAAAAGCGGTTGAGAATTATGCCATAGCTTTAGATACTGCCAAAATATTGGGAAACGGGGAAGCGGAAGCAGCCAGTCGGGTCCACTTAGCGCAAACCTTCTTGATCGATGAAGGATATGAGGAAGCCATCGAAAACTACGAACTCGGTCTGGCAATTGCAGACAGAGAAGGACATTTCTTAATCGAGCTTCAGGCATTACATGGTTTGACACAGGCCTGTGCTGGGGTTGGCAACACCAGCCTGGCCTCCATTTATGGTGAACAATTGGTGAATAAGACCCGCCATGCTAACATGCCCGCCAAAGAACTGTCCGCCATCCAATTGCTGGTGGGCGTATACAATCAAACCCAAAATTACAACAAAGCAATTCCTTTCCTGATTCGAGGTGTGGAATTGTCCCGCGAGGTTGGAGACGATAATTGGGAGTTAAAGAATTTGGTGGATCTGGGAACAGCCTATTACCTGGCGGACGATCTAGTAAAAAGCAAAGACTACCTGCAAGATGCCCTAGAGAAAGCCCAACACCTGCAGCAGGACCATGAAGCAGTCTTCATTGCCGGAAGATTAGCATCCGTCCAGGCAGATTCCGGGGAATACGTGGAATCCAATCAGCTGATCGAAGACACACTCCAATTAGCAGAACAGCTGGATCTGCCCCTTCTCAAAGGAGAACTACTGGTCCTGAAAGGGCTCAATTTCCAGGATCAGGAAGACCTTAACAGGTCCCGGGAAATCCTCCTACAAGCAATTGATCTTTACAGGGAGATCGAAAGGCCTGACCTGGTTGAGAGCACGGAAGTGTTATTGGGAGAGGAAATATAAGGTGCAAAGAGCTGGAGGCTAAGCCGGCCAAGGATTGGAAGCAAATGAAAAGACCACGAATGTCAAGAAAAGCATTTATCAGCATTACCGCAATTTCCGGTGCAGCGCTGGCGCTTGGCCTTCCTACTCTCGATAAACTGCGCCTCATTTCCAAGAGCCAAATCTTGATGGGCACCCATGTCAATCTGACCCTGATCAGCAGCCAGCAAGGGAGCGGCAACCAGGCAGCGGAGGCCTGTCTGGCAAAAATGGCCGGATTGGAACAGGTTCTCAGCCGCCATATGCCATCCAGCCAAGTGAGCATTTTGAACCACAGCGGCTTCCTGGTCAATCCCCACACCGCACTCAAGGAGTTGATCAACCAGTCCCGGGAACTAAGCGACCTTTCCAGTGGAGCATTTGATATCACGGTAAAACCCCTGCAAGACCTCTACCAAAATACAGGAGGAGCGCCAGCACCCAAACAGGTTCAGGATGTCCTCCAACTTGTCAATTACCACAATCTGATCCTGGATGAGAACAAGGTAAGGTTGGCAAAGACTGGGATGGCGATCACCCTGGATGGCATCGCCAAGGGATATATCGTGGATAAAGGGGTCAGGCTCCTTCAGCTCGCGGGGTTCAAGAATGTGTTAGTCGAAGCCGGAGGCGATCTGACAGCATCCGGTGAGAAAGCCCACAATACGCCTTGGCGGATTGGTCTCCAGGATCCGAGGGGAGAACTGGGGCAGATCCTCACCCGGGTGAAGCTTAAAAATCGCTCTCTGGCCACATCGGGAGATTATCTTCAAAGCTATACTCCTGACTTTTGCAGTCATCACATCATTGACCCTCGGAATGGATACTCTTCGCCTGATTTTGCCAGCGTTTCTGTGCTTGCTAACTCGGCCGCCTTAGCAGACGGTCTGGCAACAGCTGTTATGGTGATGGGTATGGATGGAATGGAACTGCTTGAGACCCTGGATAATACCGAAGGTTATATAGTTAAGAAAGATGGACAAACGCATCAAACCTCAAGTTTTTTTTAATGACATAGGTGAATACTATGCCTCTACGATCAGGAACCACAGAGTTGATTATTCTTCTTGTCATTGTCTTGCTACTCTTTGGCGTGGGACAGAGAGGAAAAATCGCCAAAGAACTTGGAGGAGGTATTAAAGCTTTTAAAGATGGGTTACAGATTGATGATGAAGAAATGAGTTAGAATAATCTATCTTCCACTAAGCTCTCACCTGGCTGCAAAACTGCATTCAAATCTGTAAATCTCCCAAATTATTCAAGATTCTGACATTCAATCTGGCCTTATTCCTGGTATCCAATCGGCGACAACAATGAACAACCTGATCGGATGGCAGACGACTTATAACTTTGCTTGACTGGTTGTCAGACAAAAATCCTTAATATTCTTCCTGTTCATTAAAAATCTGACCGTCAGTCAGACGCGCTTCACCCCATCCCCCCCGGACTTGACAGCCGTACACTTTGAGGTTATTATGTATGGCAGGAGAGTTGGTATGCGAAAAACAAAACTGACCATTAGGATCCCCCAGGACGTGCTCGACAACTTCAGGCGCTACGCCGAAGAGAAGAATACTACGATGACTTCTCTAGTGGAAGCTTATTTACGCCGGATTCCCCACCAGGACATACCAAAAGAGGCTCCCATTGTTCGTCGGTTAAGCGGCACGCTATCCCAGGATGTCAGTGTTGAAGATCACAAAAAGCACCTGGCTGAGAAATATGGCGGCTAAGCTATCTATCCTGATTGATCTCAATATCATCCTGGATGTTCTGCAGAATCGAGAACCTTTCTATGAAGATTCTGCCCAGATGCTGGCTGGGATAGAGACCGGATTGATCACGGGCTATCTTGCCGCCCACAGCGTCACTACACTTTTCTATTTGATCCAGAAAGACCAATCAGCAAGCGCAGCCAGTGCCGCCATTACTGAGCTGCTGCAGTTCCTGAAAATTGCTCCCATCAACCAAAACACGATAGACCAAGCGCTCAACCTGGATTACAGGGATTTCGAAGATGCGGTCCAGATGATCTGTGCCCTGCAGTGCAAGGCAGACTATTTGATCACCCGCAACCTTTCCGATTACCAACCCCCGCTTGTCCCGGTTCTGAAGCCGGTGGAATTCCTGGCAGCGCTCTAATATTTGACCGTCAGTCAGACGACAGCAGTCTTATCCTGATTTATCCTACATCGACTAGACATCATGTCAGTTTCCAAGACAAATACACACTTGACACAACGTATCTATTTTGATACACTCCCCTTGTGGCCAACATTCCTCGCTTCCAGGTTCATTTCTACAAAACAGCCGCAGGTAATGAGCCTGTAAGAGAATGGTTACTATCATTATCGGGAGAAGAAAAGAAAACGATCGGTGAAGACATCAAAACGGTCCAGTTTGGTTGGCCAATTGGTATGCCAGTATCGTGAAAAGTAGCCAAGGATTTATGGGAGATCCTGTCAAGCTTGCAGAACGAAATAGCTAGAGTGATTTTCACAGTAGAAGGTGCGGAAATCATACTACTTCATGGCTTTATCAAAAAGACACAGAAACTGCCTGGTAAAGATTTAGAAATAGCGAAAAGAAGATTAGCAAACTTACGAGGTTAAATTATGAACAGGAAACATGTCGGCAGCGATTTTGATGATTTTCTGGCAGAACATGGAATTCTAACCGATACAGAAACTACCGCAATCAAGCATGTCATTGCTTACCAGGTTTCCATATTGATGGAAGAACAGGGTTTGACCAAAACAGAAATGGCTGACCGCATGAACACCAGCCGAGCGTCGCTCAACCGCCTGCTGGATCCGACAAATAATTCGGTTACCCTGCAGACATTGGAGAATGCAGCTCAAGTCCTCAATAAGCGCTTGCGCATAGAGTTTGCCTAAACAACCATATCTGGCCGACTACACAGGTTGGCGCTTTCAACAATCCGGTCTCTTTATCCCCGTCGCGAGCAAAGCGAGCATCCCGTCTCTTTATCGCGGTCGGTCGCGCAGCGACCATTGAAAAACTGGTTTGGCGGCTTGATATTCATTAACATGCTAAATTTACGATTTATAATACAGATAAACAGCAATCGGTCTAAGCAGCGCCATATCACCTAAGTGCTTAACTCTCAATTGCACGAAAATTATCTTTATTCCACCAGATATCAAGCTAATAAGATGAATACTATTATGCTTGGAATAAGAACAAAACCCATTTGCGAGGAGCACTATGGCAAAAGATCAGAGCAACAAAGACGAAATAAAAAATCCAGATGTTGCTGCTGTTTTTGATGCGTATCCCGAGAGCATTAGACCCAAGTTATTGTTTCTTCGTAAGCTCATTCTCGAAACGGCAGCTAAAACAAAGGTAGTTGGAGAGATCGAAGAAACGTTGAAGTGGGGAGAACCAAGTTATTTGACACCTAAAACAAAAAGTGGAAGCACAGTAAGGATTGATTGGAAAAAATCCTTAGAAGACCAATATTCGATATTTTTCAAATGTACGGCAAATCTAGTTCCTGCATTTAAGGAGAAATATCCCGAGGAGTTCAAGTATGGAGGAGATCGAAGCATTGATTTTCATATCGATGATGAGATTCCTGTCAACGAGCTGAGGAATTGTATTATGTTAGCTTTAACATATCATCAGAATAAAAAGCTAGACCCAGATACACGATGGGAAATGGTGGAGAATTTGATTCAATCATAAATTGTGTTACATCTCTTGAAGACAACTGTAGAAGTCAGTGGGTCCACAGATCCAGTGACAACTAGAAATATTACCGGTAACCAAATCTGTTTACTGATTTCTGATTTACTGCTTACCTCCTGGATTTCCGCCAGTCCTCTACCTACCACCCAAATTGACCTTCCTGCAAACGGGCGCTCCACACGCACCCGTCGCTCAATGGGGGTCCTTCGGCTGCGCTCAGGACAGGCGTCTGACTTCGAATCCGATGGGATGCCTGAACACAGCGTTTATGGGGGAAATTCCTGTCTATCCTCTCGATAAAGTAGACGAAGGAACGTCCATTGCGTCCACAAAATCCATCTTTTCCACGCCGATTGCACCGAAATAGCACCGAGAAATACTCGCTGCGCTCGTGACCGGAGCAGGCTGCGCCTGCGACCGGAAAGAAGAGACCGCCGGTCCCTCCTGGACCTGACCAGTTGAACAAACACTTATCCGGTCTCAGTATCCCGGTCGCGAGCAGAGCGAGCATCCCGTCTCTTTATCCCAGTCGGTCGCGCAGCGACCATTGAAAAACTGGTTCGGCGGCTTGATATCTGGTAAATAATTGAAATAGCATTTCTATCCAAGTTACTGTGCAATTAAATATTCCATATGATCGTCTAAAGTAAAACGAGGTGATCATGGATGAATATATCACCTCGTT
>Ga0180430_10002177_pt1 | contig 18037 bp, 17 predicted proteins | sample SS_ome_9_FD_132999 | JGI IMG/M metagenome (GOLD analysis project Ga0180430, IMG submission 132999) | Hypersaline lake sediment archaeal communities from the Salton Sea, California, USA - SS_1_S_2 metaG | ecosystem: Environmental > Aquatic > Non-marine Saline and Alkaline > Hypersaline >... | reverse complement strand
TGGTGGAAGCGCGAAACCGCTTCAGACATGGCCCAACTGCGCGTCACGCGCGCCAACGCCAACTGGAACGACTTCTGGTCGAAGAACGCCGCGTAACACACACTTTCATTCACACCCTCCGGGATTCCCGGGACATTTTTTTGATCCGCAACCGGCCGGGCCGGGAATGGTGGGCGACGGACTTTTTTCCGAATTTCGCTTTCCCGGGGCCGATCTCTCCCTAGGTTTGGGACCACGAAGATGTCTCTGGAATCGCCTCAGCAGCCCTGCCATCTGGAGTTTTCCGACTTGCGCGGTGCCTTCGACTCCGTCCGCGAAATCCTCCTGGCCAACACGGTCATGGCGAGTGAAATCCCGTCACCGACCTTCGGTGAGGATGCCGCGGTCCGTTACCTTCACGACCGGTTCAACGAGGCGGGGCTCATCGATGTGTCGCGCGACGAGGCGGGCAGCGTCGCCGCCGTCCTCCCGGGCGCCACGGGGGAGCGGAACATCCTGGTGTCGGCGCACGTCGACAAGATCTGGCCAGCCAAGGAGGATCACACCATTTCGGTGACGACCGACTCGATGAGTGGACGCGGTGTCGCCGATAACAGTCTCGGTGTCGCGGTTCTGGCGAGCCTGCCGATTCTGCTCGAGAAACTCGGGATTCGATTCGGGTCGAACCTCATTCTTCTCGGCAATACCTGCAGTTTCGGGCGGGGCGATCTCCGCGGGATGCGGTTTTTCCTCGAGAACGCGCGAAAGACGATCGATTCCGCGATCTGCCTCGAGGGTATCCAACTCGGGCGTCTCAGCTACTCCAGCCTGGGCATGTTTCGCGCCGAAATCGAGGTGACGATCCCCGAGACGGAGGAGTGGGAAGGCCTCGGCCAGGTCAGCGCGATCGCGACGCTCAACCGGATCATCGACGGGATCCTGGCGATCGAACGCCCCGAGCGCCCCAAGACGGCCATCCTGCTGGGCTCGGTCGAAGCGGGCTCCGGGTACAACGTTCCCCCCTCGAGCGGGCGGCTCCGGTTCGAGGTGCGGAGCGAGAACGCCGAGGTGGTGGAAAAGATCCGCGCCCGTATCGAGGACATCGTCGAGGAGGCACGCGACATGGACCAGTGCGAGGTCGGACTCGACATCGTGGCGCAACGGGCCCCGGGCGACATCGGTTTCGATCATCCTCTCGTGCGCGAGGCGCGGCGTATTCTCAAGGACCTCGACATCAAGACACGGATCGCTCCGAGTATCTCGGAATTGAGCGCCCTTCTCGACAAGGGCATCCCCGCGTTGACCGTGGGAGTCACCTATGGGGACAACCGGCACGATCCGGACGAGACGATCGATATCGAGCCGATCGGGAAGGGGTTGGCGCAGGTTCTCGCCCTCCTGCAGTTCATGGACAAGTCACCCGATTGCATCGCGCAGACCTGATATGAGCTCCGTGAACAAGACCATCGAGCGGTGGCTGGAGACGAACACGTTTCACCACTCCGAATTCTGGGACGTGCAGCAACTGGTCGAGGCCAAGGAAAAGGCCGGCATCACGATCAGTCTCTGCATTCCCACCCTCAACGAGGAGAAGACGATCGGGAAGGAGATCATCATCTTCAAGAGCGAGTTGATGGACCGGTATCCACTCGTCGACGAGATCGCGGTGATCGACTCGGGCTCCTCCGACCGCACTCTCGAGGTCGCGGCGAGTTACGGCGCCGACACCTACCTCTCGGCCGACATCCTGCCGAGCCAGGGGTTCAAGCCCGGCAAGGGTGAGAATCTGTGGAAGGCGATTTACCAGCTCAAGGGCGAGGTGATCTGTTACGTCGACGCGGACATCCGCAACATTCATCCGCGGTTCGTGACCGGACTGGTCGCACCGTTGATTTATCGTCCCGAAGTCCACTACGTGAAGGCCTTCTACGACCGGCCTCTCGCGTTTTCCGAGGGCGTGCGTCCGTCGGGGGGAGGCCGGGTCACCGAGATCCTCGTGCGCCCGCTCTTCTCGCTCTTTTTCCCGGAACTGACCGCCATGGTGCAGCCGCTTTCCGGGGAGTATGCCGTGAGGAGGCCCGTTCTCGAGGAGATTCCGTTTCCGATCGGCTACGGCGTCGAGACCTCGCATCTTATCGACGTCTACCAGAAGCGCGGGCTCTCGGCCTTCGCGCAGACCGACCTCGACAGCCGGGTTCATCGCAACCAGTCGACGCGCGACCTCGGGAAGATGGCGTTCGGGATCATGCAGAGTTTTCTGAACCGGCTGCAGACCTACGGCATGGTCGACCGGCTTCCGGAGATGGAGCACCACTTCCGCCAGTTCCAGGCGGAAGGGAAGAATTACGAGCAGGTGCTCAAGACGATCATCGAAGAAGAGAGGCCACCCATGAACACCATCGCCGAATACCGCGCCGCGCGGGGGCTCGATGGCGGATCATGAGAATCGCGGTGGTCCATTATCATCTTCGCCGCGGGGGGGTGACGCGGGTGATCGAGTCGGCCGGCCAGGCTCTCGCGGGTAGCGGTCACGAGTTCCTCGTTCTCAGCGGTGAAGAGCCCCACGACGAGTCGTTCTCTCTTCCGGTCACGGTGGTGGCGGGTTTGAGCTACCGGCGCAACGGAAACACGACGATCGCGGCGAGCCTGGTCGAGGCGCTTCGCGGCGCGGCGCGTCGCCATTTCGGTGGTCCACCCGACCTCTGGCACTTCCACAATCACTCGCTCGCGAAAAATGTGCTGATGCCCTCGGTGGTGCGCGAACTCGCCGAGGCGGGGGAGAAGGTGCTCCTCCAGATGCACGATTTTCCCGAGGACGGGAGACCGACGAACTACGCCACGCAGCGTTCGTTCTTCGATTCGGAACGCTCCTTTCGCGAGACCCTCTACCCCGAGGCGCGGCAGGTCCACTATGCGGCGATCAACAATCGCGACCGCGACTTTCTCGCCGCCGCCGGCGTGCGGTCGGGCAACCTGCACTCTCTTCCCAACGCCGTCTCCGCCGTCTCCGCCAGGGGGGAGCCCGGTGAGCGTCCCTTCGCCGGGGACCGGCAGTTCGTCCTCTATCCGACCCGGGCGATCCGCCGGAAGAATCTCGGTGAGCTCATGCTGCTCGCGTGGCTGTTTCGGGACACGCACGCGTTCGCCACCACCCTCTCGCCCGATAATCCGGAGTGGCTTGCGATTCACGAACGGTGGCGGTCCTACGGCGAGGAGCGTGAACTGCCCGTGACCCTCGCCGCCGGGGAGCAGTGGGGGCATTCCTTCGAGGATCTCGTGGCCTGGTCCGACGCGATCGTGACGACGAGTATCGCCGAGGGATTCGGGCTCGCCTTCCTCGAGCCGTGGCTGGCGGGGAAGAGCGTGAACGGCCGCGACCTGCCCGAAATCACGCGCGATTTTGCCGATTGTGGAATCGGCCTGGATCACCTCTACGGCCGACTCGGCATTCCGGCTGCCTGGCTGGACACGGTCGAGTTGCGGGCCGAGATCGATGCGGCCCTGCGTCAGAGTTATCTCGCCTACGACCGGCGTCTCCCCGCCGGGGCGGTGGACCGGACCTGGTCCTCGTGGGTCGCCGGGGGGCGGGTCGATTTCGGGGTGTTGAGCGAGCGCTGGCAGGAAAGGATCCTCGAGAAGCTGCGCCTCGATCCCGGGTATGCCGACGAGATCGAGATCCCGTCGCTCGCGCCACTCCCATCCGGCGAGATCGCGCAGCGCGCGAAGGCCGTGGAAGATACCTATTCCCTTTCGTCCTACGGAGAGAAGCTCGCCGGAGTATATGAGACGATCGCTGCGAGCAGTGCCGGCAGGGTCAGGCACGTGGATCCCGAGAAACTGCTCGACCAGTTTCTCGCGCCGGAGAGATTGAACCTGCTGCGGGCGTGAGATCACCGTTCCCGTGGCGGCGCGAAGCGAATGACAGGATCCGACAATCGAAAGCGAACATGAATCACGCCGAAACGATCCGCGAGCTGGCGAGTCCGATTGAACCGCGTGCGACGGGAAGGGAACCGAGGCTCGATGCCTTTTCCGAGGTGGAGGCGGTGATTTTCGACATCTACGGAACTCTCATCATCTCGGGAGCGGGAGACATCAGCCTGGCGGACGAATCGGCTTCGACCGGGGCGATGCGGGCGGCCCTCGAGGTGGCCTTCCGCCGGGGAGAGGGGACGAGCCTCGAGGAAATCGACCTCGATGAAGCGGTGGCTTCCTACCATGGTTTGATCCGGAGCTCCCAGGAATCGATGCGCGCCGGGGGAATCGATTTTCCCGAGGTGGAGATCCGCACGATCTGGCGAGACCTGTTGGCCGGGTTGGGAGCCGGCGATCCCACACCCGACGTGATCGAGGAGGCCGCGGTCCGGTTCGAATGCGTGGCGAATCCCGTCTGGCCGATGCCGGGACTGGCGGAAGTCCTGGCCGAGCTGAAGAAACGTGGCCTGAAACTCGGAATCGTGTCCAACGCGCAGTTCTACACGCCGTGGATGTTTCCCGCCTTTCTCGGAAAGGGGCTCGACGAGCTGGGCTTCGATCCGGACTGGCTCATCTTCTCCTTCGAACGCCGCGAGGGCAAACCGTCGCGATCGCTGTTCGCCGAGTTGCGACGGCGCGGAGTCGATCCGGCGCGAGCGATCTACGTGGGCAACGACCGGCTCAAGGATATCTGGCCCTCCGGCCTCGAAGGATTCGGCACGGTCCTGTTCGCCGGGGACGAACGGAGCCTTCGCTGGCGGGACGATGACCCGCGCCTCGAAGGGGTGCGCCCGGATGCCGAGATCACCCACCTCGACCAGTTGATTACCCTTCTGCCATGAGCGATCCGGCGGTCTATCACGTGGCCCGGTCGAGGGAGAAGAACTGGGAGGCGGCGGAGGAGTTGACGGCGTTCACCTTTCCCTGGACCGATGCCGAGCCACCCGCGACGCGATTCCGGGCCTTCTGGACGGACGACTGCCTGCACTTTCGGTTCGTTGTCGACGATCCCGATCTCGTGCTGGACGAGTCCCCGGATCCAAGCCAGGCCGTGCTCGGGTCGGACCGGGCGGAGCTGTTCTTCGCGACCGATCGCGAGCTGTCCGGTCACTACTACGGACTCGAGATGGATCCCCGCGGGGGCGTCTACGAGTACCGGGCGCGCCATTACCGCGAGATCGACGACTCGTGGACCATGCCCGGTCTCGTGGTCGAGGGCAGGCGAAGGGAGGGCGGATACGAGGTTGTGGGGGAAATCCCGCTCGACGTTCTCCGCGATCTCGATTGCCTGCGAAATGGCCGGATGGTGACCGGAGTCTACCGGGCCGAATTCTCGCATGCGGCGGGAGGACGGGTCGACGAGGACTGGATCGCGTGGGTGGATCCGCGAACGGAGAGTCCCGATTTTCACGTGGCGTCCTCGTTCGGTTGTTTCGTTTTCGAGTCGTGAGTGGGAAGACCGGCTGACCGCGGACGACCTCATGCCCGGCCCTTGTGTCTTGCACGGCGACGGATTCCGCGATCCCTTGGTGAGTTGATGCGTGATCCCTGTCCCTTTCTTCCCGAGGCGTCGCCGGACCTCCGGGCCGCCGGCATGCGGCGCCATGGCACGGCGAGGGGACGAGCCTTCTACCGGGACGCCCTCCGAATCGCCCAGTCGCTCTGGTTGCAGGGATTGCCCGCGCAGTCGCTCCTGCTCATCAATCGCGCGATGGGAGCGGCATTTCCCGAGACGGCCGAAGAGCTGGCAGCGGATCCGGTTCCCTATGAGGCGGTGGGATGGATCCTCGCCCACCGGGAGGACGGAGATTTCATCGGGAATCCCCGTCGGCACTACCAGCATCTCGCGACGCGCATGGTGCCTCCTCGTCTCGAGCGACGGCGTGCCCGGGCATGGGCCTGCTGGTGGCTCGCGTGTCGCATCCTTCCCGAATGTCCCCCCGACGTGAAGCAGATCGCCGAAGAAGGGGTCGTCGAACCGGGCTACGCCGACATCCTCGACCTACTGGTGAGGAACGGTGTGCCCGGCGAGGCCTCCGGATGGACCGCGGCGACGAATGCGGCCGGTCCCGGGTTATTCATGGATCCTCGAGGCGAATGAGGAACATCCGGGGCCAGTATTTGCCCGTGACGTAGACCAGTCCGCTCTCGGGGACGTGGGCGATGCCGTTGAGCACGGCCTCGGTATCGCGGGGACGGGGAAGAAGCAGAGAGGACAGGAACAAGCGCCCGGTGACGTGTCCATTTTCGGGAGAAATGCGAACCACCTCGTCCGTTTCCCACCGGTTGGCGAAGAGAGCGCCGTCGATCCATTCCAGTTCGTTGAGGAGATCGACGGATCCGCGGTCGTCCCGGACCCGGATCGAGCGGACCAGGGTGAATCCGGCCGGATCATAGAACCGAATCCGGTCGGTCCCATCACTGAGAATCAGGTGGGTTCCGTCCGTCGTGAGTCCCCACCCCTCGCCCTCGTAGGAGAATGTCCCGGTTCGTCTCAGGGTCGCGAGATCGTAGACGAAACCCGTCCCGGATTCCCAGGTGAGTTGGTAGAGTTTTTCGTCGAGAAGAGCGAGGCCTTCGCCGAAATACTCCGGCGACAGCGAGACGGTGCGCTCCGGTATGCCGCTTTCCGGATTGACCCGGCGGAGCGTGGAGCGTCCCCGCTTGCCGGTCGACTCGTAGAGACGGCCGTCGTGATAGAGGAGACCCTGGGTGAAGGCCCGGTCGTCGTGGGGAAAGGTCGAAACGATGGAGAACCCGATCGTCTCCGGTGGATCGACCGACTCGCGGCAGCCGGAGAGAAGCGGGAACAATGCGGTGACCACGAGGAGAACCGCGTGGCGAGGAAAGATAAGAGGAGGGTGGGTTCGAGACCCGAACCGGCCGTTCATGCCGAACCCAAGCGCGAGCTTCCCGTCTCGTCGAGAAAAATGAGAGCCGGGACGAAAACGCGGACCCTGGCACGGCGCAGTACCCTCACGCGTCGCGGTGAGTGGGAACGGGACGGCCGGGCTGAAAACGTTCGAGATGCTCGAGTTCGAGGGCGCACTCGGACGATGTGACCTCCGCGAGGGAGACGTTGACGATTTTCTCGAGGAGTTCCGGATCTGCTTCGGCTCTCAGGTTCAGAATGATCTGGCCGCCGGTGATGGGCTCCTCCAGTTCCTGGCCGAACTCGGGGGCGAAGTCGTTTCGGACGAGATTGATGACAGCCACCTCGCCGGCGAAAGCGTTGTCGGGGCTCAACGTCATCTTGAGATGCGCCACTTCGGCTCCCTCTTCCTCGAGCCGGCCATGGATTTGCCGGGCGATGGCGGAGAGGAGGGGCGCCGCGTCGACCTCGTCGGCCACACTCACGTCGATCGTAGAGTTGAGCCATCCGAGAAGAGCTTCGCCGTCGGCGTAGACATCGTAGTCGATCTCCATCGAGCTCCGCATGACCTGATCCTCCGCCTCGAGAATGGAGAACCAGTCTTCCATGCCCTCGCCGGTGCGGGAGGAGATCGACAGGATTCGCGCCTCGGGGAACTCCCGGCACAACGCGGCGCGCAGCTCTTCTTCGGTCGCCTCGTCGAGCAGGTCCTTCTTCGAGATCACGATGATGTCGGCTTCCTCGAGCTGCTTGCGGTAGATATAGAGCACCTTTTCCGAGAAGGTGCGTCCTTCGTCGAGTCCGAGGATGCGGCGTGCGCGCATCGGGTCGACGAGAACCGAGAGGGGCGCGATGGTGAACTTGTCACCGTAGATCCGGCGGAGCGGGTAGGTGACGGTCGCAACGAGGTCGGTGCAGCTGCCAACCGGCTCGGCGATGAACACATCGGGCGTGGCGTCTTCGGTGAGCCGCCCGGCCGCATCGACGAGCGAATTGAACTTGCAGCAGAAACAGCCGCCCGCGATCTCCTCGGTCGCGAATCCCCGGGACCGCAGCATGCGGGTATCGACGAGGTCGCGACCCTGGTCGTTGGTAATCAAGCCGACCCGCTTTCCTTCGCCGTCGAGATACTTGGCCACCTCGGCGATCGCGGTCGTTTTTCCGGCTCCGAGGAAGCCTCCGATCATGATGTAGCGGGCGGGAGTTGCCATGGGGGGCACGCTAGTGACAGTTGCGGGTTCGCACAACCGTTTTCCCTCCTCCTCGACCGGAATTCCCTGGGAGAAGTTGAAGCGGCAGCACCCGAGGTCGAGCCACTCCGACCCCGACTGGTAGCGGATCCGGCTCTTGAGGTGAGAGGTGATGGCGATTCTCTTGAAGCGCCCGTCCCGCTCGACGGTGAGAATGCCTGCCTCGTTGAGCACGCGGACGTGACGGGACGCGTTGTAGTCGGAGAGATCGAGGCGGGTCGCGATCTCTCCGAGGGTCAGTGGGCCAGATGTTCTGGCCAGGAGCCGGGCGATTCTCCAGCGTGTCTGATCGGAGAGGGCGCGGAGATAGGTGAGAGATCGTTCGGTGTCGGGATCATCCTGCATGACCATGACGGTTCGTTTCCCGGCAAGGCGGAGAATTGCCGGGATCGCCATAGACATTACGAACCCTGAGCCCAAAAAGCCACGGGTTTCTTGCCCGCGCTTCGTTCCAAGTCAGCGATCGCTCCCGACGAGGGAGGCGATCGTGCGCAGATTGGCGATCACGTCCCTCTCGAGCGGATCGAGAGGCTGCACCTGGCCCCCGATGGTGCGGGCGAGAGACCGCGCACTGGATTGATCGAACTGGGGCTGCGTGAAGATCAGTTTGACCCCGTCCTTCTTGGCCTGGGTCGCGAGTTCGGCCAGTTGCTTCGGGGTGGGGCGGCGCCCCGCCAGGTCCTCCACCGCCTTCTGCTCGAGGCCATACGCGTCGGCGAAATACCCGAATGCTCCGTGGAACACGTAGAAAGTCTGGCCGCGAAGGGGGCTCAGCGCGACCGCCAGCTCCTTGTCGAGCTCCTTCAGGTCTCCGTGCAGGGCGCGGAGATTCTCGGCGATGGATTCGGCTGCCTCGGCGGGGAGATGCTTCTCGAGATGGGCGGCGATGATCGTCGTCTGTTCGATCAGCATCGCCGGAGACAGCCAGACGTGGGGATCTTTCAGGTCACCGTGGTCGTGGTCATGATGATGGTCGTGTTCGCCCTCATGCTTGTGTTCGCCCTCGTGTTTGTGGTCGTGGTCGTGATCATGCTCGTGCTTTTTTGCATGGCTCTCCTCGCAGATTTCGCAACTCCCTTCCCGCAGTTCCAGTCCTTCGAGGAGGCTGATCTCGCGCGGGGCATCCCGTCCGTCTCCGGTCTTGATGAAGAAATTGCCCTCGAAGCCGAGGTCGCCCGAGAAGATGAGGTTGGCCTCGGCCATCCGCGCAATCTGCTTCGGCGTGGGCGAATAATCGTGCGGATCGTCGCCTTCCCCGACGATGGTCCTCACCTCGATCCAGTCTCCCCCAATGCGTTCGAAGAGGTATTCATAGGGGAGCACAGGCACGTAGACGACGGGTTTATCCGTGTCTTGGGACGATTCGGCGAGGCATGTCGAGGCCAGCGAAGCCAGAGAGAGGAGGGTGAGGAAAACGGTTTTCATGAGAAGAGTCGTGCAGAGAGGTTTGGTGGGGCGGCCGTGGGATCAGTTCGATTTTGACCACGACACGATCGTGTAATGGAGCTTTTTGCCTTTGAGAGCGCGTACGGCGCGCTCTTTCGAGATGTCCTTGCTTCCGTCGGTGACGACCGTGAGGCGGTGGGATTTCTCGCCGGTCTTGGAGATGCGGATTGTTTTCACCCCGGGCAGTCCCCCGAGCGTGCGCGCGATCGTCTTCTTGCATTCGTTGCACTCGATGCCGGTCATCGATGCGACGTAGGTCACGTCGGCCGCCACCAGGAGGGAAGGAAAGGCGAAGCTCAGGATCGCGAGGAGATAGATAAAATGCGTTTTCATAACAACAGCCTCAAATTCGCTAACACAAATCGCTTGCATTATCAAGGGGAGACGCTCAAATGCAACAGAATTGCATTTTCTATCGATTCTCGTCATGAAACCAACACAGCCACTCTTTTCCTGCCTCGCCGCACTCGTTCTCCTGCCGTTTCTCTCGGTCGCGGAGGAAAACGGAGAAACGGATTTCGTCTACGAGGTGGGCGAAGTGAACTACTTCACGGGTGAAGGGGTGAATGCGGGAGGATTCCTGTTTCCTGAACTTTTCGTCACGGGCGGGGGCGGCATCTTCGAGAATGGCGCGAGTGCCGAGGATTTCGCTAATACCCATCACGATCCCCAGAATGACTGGACGGTGCAGGGTGTCGAGGCCCACCTCAACATCAACATTCACGATACCATCACGGGTATGGTGACCGGCTTTGGCCATCTCGGCGAAGACCACGTGTGGGAGGCGGAACTCGAGGAGGCGTATCTCCACTATCGCCCGGTCGATTGGCTCGCCATCGGGGGCGGACAGTTCCTCAACGAGTTCGGATTTCAGGCCAGCAAGCACCTGCATGGATGGGATCACGTCAACCGAGACCTGGTGATCACGCGCATGCTGAACGAGGGCGAATTGATCTCCCAGGGGGGAGAGGCGATCGTGACCTTCCCGAATCACAGCCGGCTCACGATCGCGGCGGGCGGACTCCGGACCCATGGTCACGATCATGAGCACGAACACGAGGAGGAAGAGCATCACGACGAGGATGAGGACCACGACGAAGATCACGAGGAAGAGCATCACCTCGAGGGGCACGACGGTGCGTTCAACAACTGGGTGGTATCCGTGGACTACCGTTTCCGGCTTCCCGTCGATCCCAGCGTTGTCCTGTCCGCCTCTCTCGCCTCCGGTGAAAACGGGTTCGGGCAGAACACCACCGTTTATGGAGTCGGGGCGCAGAAGGTCTGGAATGGTCACGACCACGGCCAGGGCGGTCCCGATTTCTGTGCCGGGGCGCTGATGTGGAGAACGGAGTTGATCGGACGCGACGTGGAAGCGGTCGAGGAAGATGGGGAAGCCGTCGAATTCGACGATTTCGGCTTTTCGACCGGGCTCTACTACGGACTGTCCGACGCGACGACTCTCTCCGTTCGCCACGGCTACATCTCCGAGGTGGAGATGGCGGAGTTGCCGGGCGTTCATCGTACTTCGGCGGCTTTGACGACCTTCCTCGATCCCGCCAGCCGCGTGCGCGCCCGCGTCCAGTATGATCACACCCAGAGCGACGCGATCGAAAGCGAGCACGCTCTCTGGCTGCAGCTGCAGTGGCAGTGGGGTGGACACGGTGGGGGACATCACCACCACCACCACTGAGAAGCGGCGGGTAGCCGAAGGCGAACCGGCAGGTGGCATTCTCGTCACGTCCGGGATTCGCCATTGACGAGAGGGAGCGGGATGCGTCACATAGAGTCCCCTCCCTCATGTCGTTTCTCCGGTCAGTCATCCTTGCCGCGGTCCTCTGCCTTCCCTTCGTCGGGGCGGCGCAGGATGAGCCCGCGCCGGAGGTGAGCCTCGATGCGGAGGGGCCGGTTCAGCTCCTCGAGAGAGGGCGCCGGGCGTACGCCGAAAGCAACTTCGCCGAGGCCGAGCAGGCGCTGGAGAAGTTCATCACCGATTACGGTGAGGCGGAGGAGGCGAAGGAGGCGGCCCGAATCCACACGCCCCTGGTCGCCCTCTGCAAGGTCAAGCTGGAGAAATTCGACGAGGCCCTGGAGTGGATCGCGAGGTCGCTGCAGGACACGGAGCTCGATCGCCTGCTCCGGGACGAACTCAGCTTCTGGAAGGGCATCTGCCTGATGACCCGGGGCGACTACGTCGAAGCCCAGAAGAGCTTCGGTGAGTATTTCGCCAATCCCGATCACCAGCCCTTCAAGCGCTACGAGTCACTGATCCTCTTCGCCTCCCTCTACCTCGTGCAGGGATTCCCCGAAGCGGCCGGCGACATGCTGGAGCACGTGGTTCCGAAGATCCGCGAACGTGCGCCGGAGGCCGCGAGCCGGGCCGTGGTGCTCCAGCTCTATGCGCGGATCGAGGCGGGGCAACGGGAGAAGGCGCTCGAACTGATCCGCGTCGAGTTTCCCAACCTGCCGGACATGACGCAGATCGTCAGCTTCCAGATGCTGGCAATGAAACTCGGGAGCGATTACCTCGCGGAGAAGGACTGGTACAACTCCATCCTCTGCCTCCAGCGCATCCTGCCGCGCGCGAGGGTGCTCGAAATTCAGAGTGCGAAACTGAAGCAGATCGAGGACCGCATGGCGGAGGTGGAAGGCCGGGCCAACGCCCAGAGCATCATGTTCCAGCTGAATGCGATCAAGCGCCGGGTGGAGCGGGAGCTGGAGAGTTTCCGGGCGATCGAGAATTTCGATTCGGCGATGCGCCTCCGACTCGCCACCGCCTTCCAGGGGCTCGAACGCTATCGCGAGGCCGCCCTGATCATGGAGGACATGCTGGCGAGCATGGACCCGGATCCCGTCGTCGAGAGTGCGACCCTGGCCCAGATCCAGTGCTGGATGGAAATCGGACGCTGGACCAAGGCGGTCGAGGCGGCCGACCGCTACATTGCCGCATTCGGGAACGGAGGGAAATCGCTCGCGATGGTGTTCTTTCTCAAGGCCGAGGCGCAGCGCGAATTGTTCGAGTTCGGGGAGGCGCAGCTCACCTACGGGAAGCTCGTCGAGTCGTTTCCGGACCACGACCTCTCTCCCAAGGCCATGTTCCTGCAGGGCTTCATGTATCTCCAGCAGGACGACAACGAGGGCGCTCTCTACCAGTTCGACCAGGTGAAACGCGCGTATCCCGACGCGGCGATTGTCGACGATGCCGATTACTGGAGCGGCATGGCCTATTCGTTCTCGAAGATGTACGGCGAGGCCCGCGAGCACATGCAGGGCTACCTCGAGAAGTATGACCGCCCGAAGTACCGGAAGGAGGCGATTTTCCGCATCGCGGTCTGCACCTTTTCCCTCGCCGAATATGAGGAGTCGATCCGGTTGTTCGAGGAGTTCGTCGCCGCCTACCCGGGCGACTCCCTCACCGACGAGGCGCACCTCCTTCTCGGCGACGCCTATCTCGGGCTCGGGGAGAGGGACAAGGGCTTCGCCGCCTACGATGCGGTCCGGCCCGAGGCGACGCGCTTTTTCGAGGACGCCTTCCTCAAGAAGGGCAAGGCCTTCAAGCTGCTCGAGGAATTCGACAACATGCGGGAACACTACCAGGCGTTCATCGACGGATACCCGGAAAGCAACCGGCTGCCCGAAGCGGTCTACTGGGTGGGGTGGATTCATCTGAACGCGGAAGAACCCGCGAAGGCGCAGGAAACCTACTGGAGTGTCATCGATGAACACGGAAACAACCCCGACATGTTCCCCATGTCGGATGTGTTCGCCGCTCTTCCGAAGGTCTACCAGGACCGGGGCGACGCGGGCCGGGACGAGTTGCTCAGCAAGCTGGAGTTGATGAAGATCCGGGCGGCCGGCGAAGACGAAAAGACGCGCGGACTCCGCGCCGCCTGGACCAAGGCGCAGATCCTCGGACGAACCAGTCCGGAAGCGGCCCGGGCCGAATTGCTCTCGGCCTCCACGTCCGGGCTCGTCGATCCCAAGAGGCAGAATCCCCTGCTCACCGTGGCGGTCGGCGAGGCCCTTCTCTCCGCCGGAAATCTCACTACCGCGAAGGAGCTCCTCACCGAGATCCGCCGCTGGCATCCGCGGGCGATCCAGAAAGACCGGATCTTCGCGGCGCTCGGGGAGATTGCGGAAAAGGAGGGAGATGCGGAGAAGGCGGTCGAGTACCACGAGCGGTTCGAGCGCGAGGCGGCCACCTCGCTGCAGTTGGCCGAGGTGCAGATGCGGAAGGCCGCCCTCCTCGCCGAGGCCGGGGATACCGGTCGCGCCCGCGCCACCTACGAGGCCATCCTCGAGAACGCGAACGTGTCGGCCTCGATGAAGGCGAAGACCCTGTTCGAACTGGGGATGTCTCATCTCGCGAGCGACGAACCGAAGAGGGCGATCGTCTATTTCGAACGGGTCTATGTCGCCTACGGGAAGTTTTCCGAACTCAACGCCCGTGCCTACTGGGAGCGGGCACGGGCGCTCGAGGATCTCGGCCTCGAGCGGGAGGCTCTCGAGACCTACCGGGAGCTGGTGTCCCGGGAGGACCTCGAAGGCCTCGAGGAAGTGGAACGGGCCGGCGAGGAAATCGCACGCCTCGAGCCTCTCGTTCCCGATGAACCGGCCGTCCCGGTTGAAGGCGAGCCGGGGAAAACCACGGAACCGGAGGAGACATCATGAAACGTCCGCTTCTGGTTGTGCTGGTCGCCTGTTTCCTGCTCGATCCGTGGTCGCGGGTGAGCGGGTCGCCCTTCGACCGGATCGTGTTGAAGAACGGCGATGCCGCGCGCGTGGTGTTGCAGGGAGTCACCGACAACAACGTGACCTACCGTATGGTGGCGGAGAATGGGGCGGTCTCCGATTCGAATCGCACGCTGCCCATGGAACGGGTCGATTACATCGAGTTCGGCTACGGAGAGGGAGAGCAGGAGATCTACGAGAACCTCTCGTCGGCCCCGGTCGAGGCGCTCGAAGCGCTCTGGAACGAGCAGTTCGGCAACCTCCACCGGCCCCGATCGCGCACCGCACGCTACGGTCTCGGCTACGCGGCCCGGCTCCTCCAGTCGGAAAACGATTTCGAATGGAAGAAGGCTCTCGACATCTGCGATCGCGTGATCGACCGGGCCTGGTCCCCGCGTGACAGGTCCTCGGCGGTGCGGGGACGGATCCAGACCCTGATGCGCCTGGGCCGTCTCGACGAAGCGCGGCGCGAGGCGGAGGAGCAGGCCGCGAAGACGGAGGCTGCCGGGCAACTCATCGAGGTGCGGTTCCTTCTCGCCGAGGCCAGCTTTCGGCAACTGCGGGAGCTCGAGGAGGAGAATCCGAGGTGGGAGGAGGACGATCTCGTCCGGCCCGAGCGGAACCAACTCTATCACGAGTCCGTCGACCAGTATCTCTGGCCCTTTCTCTTCCATGGCACCGAGGAGAGTGCCGCCGTGCGGGGGCTCGTCTCCGCCGCCGAGGTCTATGTCTTCGGAGGGGAAATGGAACGGGCCCGGGCCGCCCTGACCGATGCGATCGAGCTCTATCCCCGCATTCCGGCCACGGATTCCGCCCGCGAACGGCTCGACACTCTCACCGAACCATCGAATGCACCGTCCAATTCAGACAATGAAACCGAAACCGAGTAACACGATCCGGCGGGGGCAGAGAGCACTCGCCCTGCTCGCCCTCGCGCTCTTCTTTCTCACCTCCGCGCTTCCTCTCGCCGCACAGGACGAGGGAGACGGGGCTTCCGGGGGAGAGGCCGCAGCCGCTCCCGTCGTCGAGGAGAACGTGTCGGCGCTCGACCTCTACAAGCAGGGCGGGAACTTCATGCACATTCTCCTGGTATGTTCGATCGGGACGATCGCGGTCGCGTCCTACTGCTTCGTCCAGATCAATCGCAGCAAGCTGGCTCCCCAGGGACTGGTCGACCAGGTGAACGCGGCGATGGCGGCGAAGGATGTCGGTGCCGCCTACAACCTCTGCCAGGGAAGCTCGAGCAGCTACGCCAAAGTGATCGCGGGAGCCCTGCTCAAGGTGAACTTCGATCGCGACCTCGCCAACAAGGCGAGCATGATGGACGCCTCGGCCGAGGTTCTCGACGAGGAGGAGCACCGCCAGATGGTGTGGGTGAATTACCTGAACATCTTCGCGACCCTCGCTCCGATGATCGGGCTTCTCGGAACGGTCTGGGGCATGATTGAGGCCTTCGACAAGCTCGCGACCACGAGCGGAGACGCCAAGCAGCTGGCCGGCGGAATCAAGATCGCGATGGTGACCACGGCCGGCGGCCTCATTGTCGGAATTCCCTCGATGTTCTTCTTTTTCTTCTTTCGCGACCGCGTCCAGGGAATGATGACCGTCATCCAGCGGCACTCGAGCTTCGCGATCGACATCCTGTCCGGCGAGATTCGGCTGCAGGGGGCGGAGCAGCCGGGCGAGGAATCGGCGGCGGAGTGAATGCCGTCTTCCTGCATTCGACCCTATTCACCACCCGATGACCCGCCGCCGCCAGCGCCCGACCGAGGAGGTCAGTTTCCAGATCACTCCGATGATCGACATGACCTTCCTCCTCCTGATCTTCTTCATGGTGACCCAGAAGATCACCGAGCAGGAGTTGAGCGTGCCGGTGCTTCTTCCCATCGCCGCGAGCGCGGTCGAGCCCCAGAAAACCCAGCGCGACACGATCAATATCGACGGGGGAGGGAACTACTACATCGGCGACCGTCCCGCGACGACGGAAGAGGTGCGGGCGCACCTGCGGGAGAAGTTCATCGACTACCCGCCGCTCCAGATCTACCTGAGGGCGGACAAGAACACGCCGGCGAAAAAGATCCGGGAGTTCGTCGACATGGCCACCGAGGTCGGGGCGATCGACCTGATCTTCGGCGTCTACGCGAACTGAGGCGAGAGAGATGAGACGGAGTCGAAAGAGACGCAACACCGCGGTGGAGATGCAGATGGGGCCCATGATCGACATGGTCTTCCTCCTGCTCGTCTTTTTCATGGTCACCTCGAAACCGGTCGAGCCCGAGCGCGACATCGCGATGGGTTTGCCGGGACAGGTTTCCCAGGAGGAGGCGGTCGATATTCCCGACGAAGCGCGTGTCGTGATCGAGCCGGGTGGACAGATCGTTCTCAACGAGCAGCAGCTCGACTCGCCCGGTTCGAGCACCCTGCCCGAACTCGTGGCGGTGTTGAATCGCTTTCGGAAGGCGGCGGAGAATGCGCGATCCGATGCACTTGTCACGGTCGCGCCACACGATACGGTGCCGCACCAGCGACTCGTCGACGTGCTCAACGCATGTGCGAAGGCGGGCATATCGGGCGTGACCCTGGCGAGAGGAGGCGGAGATGAGTGAGATCCAGGCCAGTTTGAACGGACCTGCGCCCAAGAGGAAACGCACCCGGAGCGAAGCGGAGGTGTCGGCGCGACGGGCCATGATCAGTTCGGTGATCATCGGCAGCATCATCGTGCACGTCGTCGCCCTCGTTCTCTTCGGTGCGTGGACGGTGGCGAAGCGGTTCAGCCGGCCCGAGGCGCGCTTCGAGATGAAGAAGGTCGTGCGGATTCCCCCGAAGACGCCGGAGCACAAGATGAACGTGGCCCAGCACGAGGCGATGGCGCCGAAGCCCACCTTCAACGACAAGCTGGTCAGCACGCGACCCACGGATTTCGCCCTTCCCGAGATGCCGGAGATCGACATGCAGCAGATGTTGCCCCTCGATCCATCCGAGCTGATCTCGGACCAGGTGAACGGCCTCGTCGGCAGTGCCGGCATGGGGAGCGGGCTCGGCGATGGTTTCGGCGGCGGCGGAGGAACGGGGTCGGGCATGAGTTTCTTCGGGGTCCGCGCCGAGGGCGACCGGATCCTGCTGCTCTTCGACGTGTCGACCAGCGCGGTGACGAAGGCCGAGAGGAGTGGCGTGCCGCTCGAGCGGATTCAGGAAGAAACGATCAAACTGATCGAGGGACTTCCGATCAGCGCCCAGTTCTCCCTGATTCAGTTCACCGGCAACTACATGCCCTTCACCGGCGAGCTGGTCGCGGCCACGCCGGACAACAAGAAGGCCGCCACGAAGTGGGTCGAGGAGGAATGGGTCACCGCCGGAACGATGAGTGCGGCGGATCGGGGGGTCGTCGCGAATCTCTACGGGGCGATCGGTGTTCTGGAGAGATCGTTCGAGATGCGTCCCGACGTGATTTTTCTCATTTGCGATGCAGACTTCCAGTATCGTCCGGACGGGAACGCGATCGTGGACATCCCCTACGACGAGTTGCGGGACAAGATCGAGGACCTGCAGGAGCAACAGGTGAAAGAGATTCCGATTCACATGATCGCATTCGAGCCGCGGGACGACGACGCGAGGGAATGGAGGCGCATTCTTCGCCGGACGGGCGGTGATTTCACCGAGTTGAAGGACTAGTAGAGGTTCTCGATTAAAGCGAGGGGTAAAGCGACCGGAGTTTCGTCCTTGCGTCGGCAGTGGTGAACTGCCAGTTGATCGGCACAGCGTTTTTGTTTTTTTGGGAGGTGTAGGC
>Ga0180430_10002176_pt1 | contig 18037 bp, 16 predicted proteins | sample SS_ome_9_FD_132999 | JGI IMG/M metagenome (GOLD analysis project Ga0180430, IMG submission 132999) | Hypersaline lake sediment archaeal communities from the Salton Sea, California, USA - SS_1_S_2 metaG | ecosystem: Environmental > Aquatic > Non-marine Saline and Alkaline > Hypersaline >... | reverse complement strand
TCCAGAAAATCCTGATGGAACAATAAGGTAAATACACCTTTATGCCTTACAATACTTTCTTTTAATTCTTTTACTGAATTTAAGGCCGCCTCATAATCCAAACAGCGGTAAGTGAACAAGGTGCCATCCATTACATTCAACGGGACCTCCCAAACATCGATCATGCGATCATTTTCAAAATCGAACAGTTTAAAAGGATGACAATAACTGTTGCGAAATCCTTCATGTCCGGCAAAACCGAGACTGCTGTCGAATGTAATGCCGGCTTCTTCAAGATGACACATGGTTTGGGGATGTTTGAAAAGCAAACGGTGCTGGCGATTACCCTTTACCGAAGCTTTAACAACCGAATTTAGAACAGTAAGGTCATTGCCAATTTTACTGACATCCCCAGAAGAGCGTACTCCACCGTGAAGTCCGATCAAATGCCCGTTTGTTTCCAGATGTGCGATCAGTTTGCGGATCCTTTTATCCGTAAAGCGGTAATAGCTGTCTAAATGCTTTACATCCTTATTAAGAAAAAAATAGCAAGCCCGCAGGTTGCGTTCTTTTTCCGTTCTTTCAAGATAATCAAATGTCCATTTGGGATTATTTCTATAAAAGGGATTCAGCCATTTCATCAGCCAACTGAACATTTTGCCAAATTGCTTTTTTTTGATAACCCCTTTTACGGTATGAAAGGTGTATTTATCAATACGGTCTACATCATGCGTCAGAAAAAGAGCTGCTTTTTTGTTTTTATTTTTTCGCTTGAATTCGATTCCGTGATATTCGCAATAATCGGATATGGCCTCGATCATGATCTCAAAATACTCATTGACTACCGGACGATCAATAATGTTCAATTCGTGCTGAACCGATGCTTCATATGGAAAGCGTCCCAAGTCATCTTTCCTTGGTGAATTGTACTCTTGATATCCCGATAAAAGATAAAATGCGGATTTAAAAAGATCCTGTTTAAAATGCAGTGTCCCGGATTCAAAATCATAGATCCTGGCTTTGTCTTTTCCGGGGAATAATACGGGTAAGTTCCCGACCCAAACAACTCGTGATATATCATAGGTATCATCGTTGACCTCGAAACATATCTTGCCCTGTTGAACGTCCCCGAAAACAAAACTATCCTTCAATACCGATGGCATGTCGATAAATAGTTCGAGATGATAAAATATATAATCTCGTTGATTTTTAGTTAGGGATCCGATCATGGGTAAAACTAAATATTAATTTATTGTTTTACGAATAAATTTTTTAAGAAATCTCCGGCGTTCGATCCGAAAAGGTTCGGGGTCGCGCCTATCCTTGATCGAATAGATATGCCGTGTAAAGCGGGATTTAAGATAATACGGCAGCCAGGTCAGGTCCTTTTCCCTGAAGGTGTTGTCAAACATGGACAAGCCGCTGATGAACATGCATTTTCCCGACTGATGATATTTTTTTTCACGCAAACCGGCTAAATGAGAGTAGTAGGCCAATGCGATATTCACCTTCGATTCCGCCGCCGCCTGCATCCATAGCCATATTCTTGGATTGATCTCCATTAAATAGAATTTTCCGTCACGCGTACTTTTCTTGAACTCAATTTGTGAGATACCGGAAAATCCGATGTCTTTCAGCATTGCCGTGGAGTATGTTCTGAGTTGCGGGACATCATAAATGCTTTCTGCAATGCCTGCGACACCAAAATGCATAGGCCGTTGCGTTAATTTGCGTCCGAAATATTCCGCTTTTACTTCTCCCTTAACCGCGAACGATCCATAAGTGTAGATATTTTTATCCGGACCCGGGATCAGATCACTGGCAAGAAAATCGCATTCATTCAATAGACCCTGAATACCACCTTTTAATTGATCCGGGGTTTTATATGTGCGGATCCTGAACGGAACCGTCCCGCTGGCTCGCGATACGGGTTTCACAACGCAGGGGAATTCCAATGTTTCACAGGCTGTGCCCAGATCGTCTTTGTTCTTAATCTCAATGCTTGCAGGATATGGCACACGGCATTTTTCCGCCAAGATCTGCTGAACACTTTTCTTCATCAAATCAGAATAGTGTGGTTTTAAATCCGTGATAAAATGCTTGAATTCAACCGGGGAGTTGATCATCACATCGACCCAAAAATCCGAGCCGGTCGGAATGGGAATGACCTTGTCGTAACTATCGTCGATCTTTTTTAATACACGATAGACATTGCTGAGATCATTCTGGTCGCAGGGATAATAATCATCAACATACCGGCTGTGTTGAGCCAGGCCTTTTTCTCTGTTCCCCATTACAATAATAGGTATATCGGGATTTGCTTTTAAGCTTCTGATCGTACCCAATGCACAATGGCCGGTACCCAGGATCAGTGCAATCGGTAATTGTTTAGAATCGTTTTGTTTCGAGCTGTTCATACAAGATCTTCCACAAGTCCATGAACTCTTTGGTCTCTGGCATTCTCGGATACGGGATGGTGTTCTCCTGTTCGATCTTCACGGTTGCCGGCATCAGCCCCAGAACCATAATCTTCGAACCCAGAATGATCGCTTCCTGAACGTTATGAGTAATAAATATAATTGTCGTGTTGAATTTTTTCCAAAGAAGCAGTAATTCTTTTTGTAAAATGGCACGTGTTTGCGCATCCAGGGCACCAAAGGGTTCATCCATGAGCAGAACTTTCGGATTCAGGGCTAAGGAACGGGCAATGGCCGCCCGCTGGCGCATACCGCCTGACAATTGATTGGGATAGGCGTTCCTGAATTTTTTTAAATGCACAATATCCATAAATTCTTCGGCGATCTCTTTCAACTCGGCTTTGTTTTTAGAAATATTATTAAACTTGAGAGGGAAAATAATATTTTCTTCAACGGTTTTCCATGGGAAAAGCTGGTTAAAGTCCTGAAATACCATTAAGCGTTCCGGACCAATGCCGGCAATGGGATTACCATCTATCAGGATCTGACCTTTGTCCGGAGTTTCCATACCGCAGATACAACGCAGCAGGGTTGATTTACCGCAACCGGATGGACCGAGGACCGTCAGAAAGTCACCGCTGTTCAAAGAAATGCTGATATCGTCAAGTACTTTCAGTTCTTTGTTCTCAAGCTTATAGGATTTGCAAATGTTTTTTATTTGAAGATCGCTCATTATACGCTCATCCCCCATTTCTGAACCGTATTGCGCTCAATGGATTTCAAGACCAGTTCATCAACGACCATACCGATAATGATCACAGAGATCAACCCGGCGAACATGCCTGAAACATCCATAAAGAAACGGGTTTTATATATATACCAACCCAATCCCCCGATCATACCGGACGCACCGAAAACCATTTCGGCGGAAACCAGCGCACGCCAGCTTCGTGCCCAGGCGATCTTAATACCGGATAATATATAGGGAAAGGCATTGGGGATCATAACCAACCAGATCAGCTTAAGGCCTTTCATGCCAAGATTCTTGCCCAACTCGGTCTGTATTTTGGGTATTGAGTTAAAACCGGCCAGAGCATTGACGATCAGGGGCCATAAGATGGAATGTATAATGATGATCACAATGGATTTTGCGCCAAGTCCCGCCAATAGCATCACTACCGGCAATAAAGCGATTCCCGGTAAAGGATGCATAATGGATATCACAACATCCATCACATCATTGAAACGCTTTGAAATAATGCAAAGCGCCGTCAGCACAAAGGCAAGTAAAATACCTATTGCAATTCCCGTAAAGATCAACTCGAGGGAATACCCTACATGCTTCAGTAGATCGCCTGTCCATAAATTGACCCAAAATGCTTTGATGACCTCGTGAAAGGGGGGAATGATCTTGTCGCTTTGTGTCCAGGTGGGAAGAAACTCCCATAAAAGGAACAAGGCAACCAGGAATGAAACCTTGGTTGCCGTTGATTTTATTTTTTCACTTCGTTGATTGTTTAACATTAAGCTCCTATCTCTACCACATGAAATCACTGATGTTATCAGTTTGCCTGTTAACATAGCCCGCTTTATTCATGAAATCAAGGAACTTTAATGCTCCGCGAAGATTTGTATCAAATTTCACACCCGGCCAATTACAGTATTTCAGATACGTTTCCGTATCGAGCTTCAAGGTGGGCGCCACGATGTCGGCAACCGACCCCGGATCATTCTCCATAATACCGATAGCTTCTTTCAGTGCTTTTTCAACTGCTCCGAAGAGTTCCGGATTGCGGTTTTTGAATTTGCCGGTTGCGGCCGTCACGAGGAAAGTAAAAGGTCCGCCAAATGCCTCATTGGCATCTACGACCTGATGTATCCCTTCGGCATCCAATTCCTTGAAAATATATGGCGGCGATGTAAAATGGGCATCGATCTCCACCTTATTGATCAGCGCACTGGCGGCATCGGGGTGTGCCATGGCAATGACGTTCTTATCCAGAGCTTTTGCATCGCCCAGCTCTTTTTTACTTGCCATTGACAACAAAATATGCTGGATGCTGCCCGGCGAGGGCGTTGCGATCTTCATTCCCGGTTTGATATCTTTCAGTGATTTTATATCGGGATTATTTGTTTGCATACCCAAGGGCATTTCACAAAGTGGGGACATGACTTTATAGTCGTATTCTTTTGCCCATGCGATCAAAAAGGGCGGGACTCCCATACTTCCCACATCGACCTGTCCGGCCGCCATTGCTTCGCGGATCGCGCCCCCTGAACCCAACTGAGCCCATTCAATTTTTGCATTTGGATAGTATTTCTCGATCAATTGCATCTCTTTCATGACAACCAGGGGTGCATAACCCAGTCCGAATTGCTGGGCAATAACTACTTTATCCTTATCGCTGCCGGAACACGAGAACATACCGAAGGTGATCAGAGCAATCAGTATCAATGATAGTATTTTTTTCATTTTTTCGACTCCTTTACATTAAAATGTGTATTGGAAGAATAATTCAATTTTATTTCGAACAAAAACCTCTCCGGTAGCTTCAAGATCACTGTAATACCAGCGCCAGACGGGACGGGCCACAATGCTGCCAAGATCAGATTTGTAAAGGGGCATAGTATATTCCAACCAGGTATAATGGAACTTTCCGTATAATCCGGTGGCGTCATTCGTTCCGGCCCATTTTGTGTAATTCATGTTAGAATAATCATACATGAAGCGTAGTGTACCGAAACCGATCTTCTTGCGAGCCTCGGCACGCACAATAATACCGCTGTATCGATATTCATCAGCGGTGTGATCCGAGATCGTGTAGCCGAATTCTGTTTTAAGCAACAATCCCTCTTTCTTATACTGGGCTTTTACGCCGGCAGTAAAAGGATTGGACATGGTTTTACCCGTACTTAGAAGGACCGTGGGTGCTATCGCGATCTTACCTAGGGGAATAGTAGCATCCACGATACCGGTGAACCCGTTTTGATCGTACACCACGGAATCGCCTTCCAGGTCAATATAGTTCTGGTAATCAAGGCTATTCTCATCCCACGATACGGCTGCCCTAACCTTGGCTTTTGCAAGTTTGTAGCTGATCTCGCCTCCCGTAATACCATTGTTGTTAAAAATAAAGTAGGGTATATCCAGGGCTTTGGTTGGATAAAAATGGATATCTAAAGCCGTATTATGGCCATAGGTGAATCGACCCATTTTCCAGCCAAGTTTTTCACCTTGATACCCCAGGCATATTTCCGTAAAAGCGATAGATGGCGACTGACCCGATCCCTGCGAGGATGTTGAGGGCAGGTCTTTTCCATCTCCCATGGTTGACCACCAGGCGGGTGAATTATGAGAGATCTGGCCTTTGAAAAAATAGCCGGCTCCCAGTTTTCCGTTAATGTTCAATTTTGCCCAGTATTGGAAATATACATCTCCCTTATAGGTTGTTTCATCACTACCGGGATTATATATCTTCAGATCATATCTTGGCCTGACTCTTGCCGAACCACTGAAACTGATCGAAGCAAACAGCATATTGCCGATCATAAATACGGCCAGAATGGTCAATAGCATTCGTTTCATTTCTTTCTCCTTAATTATTGGCAGAAAGAAAGTATAACAAAATCTCCAGCTTTCAAAATTGAATTTTTTAATAATTATTGGGGCCTATTAATTGTTTCTATTGACTATACAGCGTGTTTTCTTCAATTTCCGTTTTATTCGTGATAGGAATGACTGAAATCAGTTAATGGTAATGCCAACTATGGCAAAACGGTATAATGTATTGTGTTGTTGATATTGTTTATCTATAAAGTAGCGATTTTTTCAACTCTTTTAAACTGTCAATTATCTTGAGTGATGTTGAGTTCAGTTTTGTAATATTGAAATAAGGGATCTGTTTTGCCCCAAACCGCCTGTAAGAATTTTCAACGCTTTCTATCATGCTCCCCTCAAAATCAAATCGTTGCGTTTTATCAGATAAATAGGAAATAATTTCTTTAAACAGCAGTGAAACCGAACCTGACTGACGGAAGTCCGGATCAATTGTGTTGATCAAATGATAGGCGCTGTTTTTATCCCAGATCACAAACAAGGCTGAATGTATGTTATACAATGAATCTATAGCATAGATCACTTTTCCGGCTTTTCGCTTATAAGCTTCATTGTGTATTTTTTCAAATAATTCAAAGCTGTATTTAATTCGTTTATTTTCCTTAGCTAATGTAAGTTTGTGGTTTTCATAGAATTCTTTTGCAGAAAGGTCATACTTTATTTCTAAGCCGAGAGTGTTAGCTTTTTTTATGTTCCTTTTTTTCGAAATATGAAAATCATTGTAAACGCTTTCTATATTATTTATGTCATTGATAACATAGGTATAGCGCGTTGTTTGATTAAAGCCTTTCCAGTAGAACGGGAGCCAATTGGTAATCGTATAATTAAAACTTTGTCTAAAACACGTGTAACGTGGCAGGCTTTCTATTAATTCAGTCAGTCTTTTCTTTTCATAGGATAGTCTTTTTACATATTTCTGATTTGGTGGATATTTGATATATGGACCCAGTTTTTGTGTAAGCATTGGCATGGAAATATACTTTGGACCTTTTTTGTTTTTAAAGCAAAAGGGTAAGGTTGCAATAATATCCTTTGCCTTTTCGATAACGATAACATCCCAGTGATCCTTGCCGCAAACGGCGTCTAACCACCAATATTGACTAAATATTGGTATGTCATCCTCTATATTGCAAAATTCAATGTATTTATCTTTATTCGTCTTGATAGTTTCTCCAATCTAAATGATCAATTACTTTTTCAAAAGCTTCTTTTATATCAGCGTTTAATTTAAGTTCATTATTGATCTTTATATCAAGTTTTTTTGCATCTCGTCTGTATCCAACATTAATGAATTCTTTTATTTCATCAAATACATGTTCTTTATTCAGCTCATTATAATTAACAACATATATATTCTTATCCTCTATCATTTTCAAGTCGTCACTGATCTGTTTTTCCAGATAATAAATCTGTTTTACAATAAGCTCAGGAAGCTCCAGTTTCTCAAGTTCTTTATAGTTTTTGGGCAATATACTCCAAATGGTGTTATCGGGTACACTCAACTTTATTCTCGATTTGTAAATGGATTGCGCCGTAAGCAAAGGATCGCGTTTGATATAAATATATTTTGCGTCCGGAAAGCATTGAGACAATAGTCTTATTCTTTGTCCTGCATTCAGGTTTTTAAATACAATCGGTTTTTCGAAATAATTGCTGACAGCTGTGATGTTTTCTTTTATCTCCTTAACCATTTTTTCCGTGATTTCATCATAATCAATAAAATGGTGATCCTTGGGTAACCAGCGGTACCAGAATTTGCCGCATTCACTGGGTGCTCTTAACCCCGAATTTTCAGTATTCCCATGGTAAGAGTTTTGGCTGTTGTGTGCTTTATGTTTTGTTAATCTTTTGCTTAGCCAAAACCCGTATAGTAAATTGTTTTTGAATCTACACACCAAATTATCAATGTAAAGTACATCAAAGATATTTGTTATTACCTGATATAGAATTGTAGACCCGGTCCTGGGAGCGCCAATTATAAATACGGGCGAATGCTTTAATGGTTTTCTCCCATATTTTTTAATTATACGCTTTTCCCATATAGAAACGGGCTTTGACAGATAAGCGATAATTTTAATAATAACTCTTATCAGGTTATTGGCCTTCTGTGCCTTCATGGTATATATCTATTTCGTTTTTTCTTTTCGTTGAAATAGTTTGTTCGGAAAGATCTTGTCTCTGTTCGTTAGCACGATAGAACCGAATATCAACATGATCATCAGTATATCTGCGATCCAAACTACCCCAACCCCTGCGTAATATGAGGCGGGCTTGAATTCCATGACAAGTTGATAACTTCCGGCCGGCAACTCAGCACCGCGCAGTGCATAGTTGCTTTGAACAATACCAATCTCCGTTTTATTTTTTAAGAGTTTCCACCCCTCGGGATAGTACATTTCAGAGAACACGGCGAATTGGGGCTCTTTGAGTTCAACCTTGAACTCCAAACGATTCGGTGTATTCACGGTCATTTCTATATTACCCTCACCGCTGTATGTTTTTTCTTCATCATTCAGCAGCAACACCTCGTTTAAGGGATCAAAGTCTTGGGAATTCATATAGCGCAACATATCCGCATTGTCTTCGAAGGTCTTGGTCTTTTTGACCAGCCATGCTTTGGGCAAAGCGCCCGAGTTTAGATACAGGATCTCCCCCCTGGCCTCATCCTGTGCCACGGGCGTCAATCGAGCATCGGGATAACGTCCGGGCACAATAATAAACTTACCTCCCAGCATATTAATTATATTCCAATTCAACTGCCCGCCGGGGTAAAGGCAATGTTCCCTTATGTCCTGTATGGTTTGCAACTTTATAGCGGAATAACCCGAGATAGTGGGATAAAAATAGGAATAATGATTGCTGTCTTGACCCAAAGCGAACAACCGGGCATCTTTGCTTTGCGATCCAAGGTAGCGAGTGATATCGGTTTGCCTGAATTCCCGGCGCTCATCGCTTCGGGGGTTTACCAAGGGCATGTTTTTATACGCCCGGTTCGTAACCGATAATAATTCCAGAGATATCAATGCCCCAAGTAAAACGTAGGTCAGTGTTGTTTTCAGTTTCTTAAATGCGTGCAGCAATAAGACGCTGCCGGTCGCCAGTACAAGCATGATCGCTTTGAACAGGTCCGCCTGAAGCATTTCTTTTCGAATATGTTTGATCATTTCCATGGATTGGGCGCCGTAACGGGCCAATTCACCGCTTTTTTCATAGGCAAAACCGCCGCTGAAAATATAGATGATCAGCAATAAACCTACGGCAGATCCGAAAACATATGCGATCTCTTTCCACTCGCGTTTTGATGCTTTTTCTATCATGGCCTTTATTCCATAGGCCGCTAAAATGATCAGAGCCAGAAAGATCATGTTCATGATCATGGACGGCACACGGAATTTATTGAAATAGGGCACTATATTAAAAAACAGTTTGTAAAGCGGCATAAAATGCCTTCCAAGCCCTAGCAACAAAGCAAAACCAGAGAAAATACTCAATCCACGGATAAATCCATCTTTCTTCCAATAGGCCCAAATGCCGTAAAGGGCAAAGATCAGGATCAACATGCCCACAAAATCATACGATTGGGTAAACGGCATCTCCCCCCAGTAGAGCGGAAGCTGTCTCCCCTTCAATTGTGGGTACTCTTTGCCAGTATAGGTTTCCTGAGATAAGCCACCCGCAAAGCGTGGCAAAACAAAGGAAGCAATACCCTTGCCGTCCAGGGACCATTTTGTTGCATATTCCAGTCCTGCACCTTTCGTTTCTTCTGCCGAGACCCCATTGTCTTCCATTTGGACAGAGTTCCCGCCCCGGGTTGAGTGGGGAGTATACTCTTGGAGCGAAATAAAGGGTTGACTGGATACCGCAATGGTCAGAACAATGGCAACCGACACTTTCAAGGCCAATTGTCCAAAATCTTTCCATTCTTTTCTGAACATCATCTTAATCGCCGGAACCAGATATAAGAAAAGCAAGATCAATATGCCGTAAAAAGTCACCTGTACATGTTGAGTTCTGACACTCCAGGAAAAAACCAATGCAAAAAGCCCCACCGATAGCCAGGACCGCTTGTCCAACAAATAATTAAAACTCAAGATCAGCCAGGGCATGATCATAAAGGCTCTAAGTTTCGCAAAATGCCCCACGTGTAACAGCGCCATCCAGTGTGGTAAAAGCATATAAGCCAAGGCCGGGATCAGTGCAATATACCAGGGCATTTTTTTATACTTTAATAGGAAATATACGCCCAAAGCACCCAGCAGATAATACCAGAAGTACATGTAAATACCTTTGCTCAGAAGAGAGATAAAGCTGTCAATATGAATGGTTGCGGGCGTGATCCTGGGATATACCGGCATGCCGGCAAAAACATTCGGATTCCATAAGACTTTCTCGCCGCTTTTTTCCTGATAATCGACATAGAGATTCGTCTTGCCTTTCGATGCGGAAATATCCACGCCGGCCGGGCGCTCACCTTGAAAGATCATCGGTGAAAAGAAATAAAACAAGGGGATCAGTAAAACCACGGCAACGATCAGCGGCTTTACCCATTTGCGTGTGTTTTGAAGCTCGGACATAATCTCTCCTGTCTATTTATAATAGTTTTTTACAAAGCCGGTCTTTTGTTTTCCCCCGAATATCACCCGACTTATAAATGCCGTACCAAACCCCAATCCATAACCGAGGATTTGAATTGGAACAACAAACGGAATGTAAGCAAATACCCTAATATCTTTGTATTTAAATATACCGTGGATCCCCATAGCCAGCAATAGTCCTATCCCGGCCGCAAGAAAAGGCAGCAGGATCGCCGGCCAAACAGCAAAACATGCGAGAAAACCCAGAATGAACAAGGTACCCAGAAAAGGGAAAAAATGAATGAACTCCAGCATGCCTTTATCGATCTTGTACAGATTAATGCGGGCAACACCCCAGTTGTAGACTTGTTTAAAAAAGCGCCAGAGCGATGTGCGTCGTTTATGGAACACAATGGCATCCATTACCTTGATCGTTTCGCCCTGCGAGCGAATGCGATGGGTGAATTCTATATCCTGTCCATGGCGAAGCGTTCCAAATCCCCCGATCTTCTTATAAACCTCCGCATGAACCCCCATGTTGAATGAGCGCGGATAGTATTTGGATATTTTTTTCTTAGAAGAACCTCGAATACCTCCCGTCGTGATAAATGAGGTCATAGAATAATCTATGGATTTTTGCAAGGGTGAAAAATCCGATCGCACCTTGTCCGGACCGCCAAAGCCGGCCACGGGTTCGGTGATCGCATCGTCGTAGGCTTTAAGCCAATCTTCATGAGCAATACAGTCGCTGTCTACAAAAATGTAATATTCACCCATCGCTTTTTCCATGCCCGTGTTTCGGGCAGGGCCGGGTCCTTTATGGTCTTGCTTATAAAAAGAGAGGTTCAGGCTTTTCTTATCTATCATTGCCAGAACAAATTCTTCGGTCGCATCGGTGGATCCGTCATCTACGATGATGATCTCGAATTTATTTTTTGACAAACTTTGCTTTTCAAGCGATTCCAAAAGTTCCTTGATCTCGCCCAGGCGATTGAATGTGGGAACTATGACAGAGAACCTGTACGCGTATTCTTTCATTTTCATTTCTTCTTTTTGTTTTGATAAACGAGCATTTCACCGATAAGTCCGATGGAAAATAATTGCACTCCCAGCACGATCAACAAAACACCCAATATCAACATGGCCATGTGAGACTGGAACGAATGACCGTACGCATATTTGTAGATCAATACCAGTACCTCGATCACCAATCCCGCTGTTGCGGCCAACAGTCCGAAAAATCCGAAAAAATGCATGGGGCGCATGGTGAAACGGGACAGAAAAAAGATGGTCATAAAATCAAAGAACCCCTTAAAGGTTCTGCTAAAACCATACTTGCTGACACCACTGGTCCTTGGATGGTGGGTTACCACGATCTCGGTGGTTTTGAATCCCTCCACCTTTGCTAAAACAGGGATCCAGCGATGCATTTCACCGTAAAGCTTGACGCTTTTGGTCACTTCGTTCCGATAGGCCTTCAATCCGCAATTGAAATCATGTATCTTTATGCCCGACATAACCCTGGCTGCCCAATTGAACAGTTTTGATGGCCAGCGCTTTGTAATGGGATCGTGGCGTTTTTTCTTCCATCCGGAAACAATATCCCAGCCTTCTTCCAGTTTGGCAATAAGTTTCGGGATCTCTTTGGGATCATCCTGAAGATCTGCATCCATCGTGATAACAAAATCACCTTTGGCCGCGTCAAAGCCGGCCTGTAACCCGGCAGCTTTCCCCTTATTACGATGAAAGTGAATGTGGTGGATATTTTCATGCTCTTTTGCCAGCGACTCGCAGTGCTCGGTGGTCGCGTCCGTAGAACCGTCGTTGATAAAAATGATCTCGCCTTCGTAGTTGTACTGCTTAAAAATTCCAAGCACTTGCGCGGCAAGTTCTTTAATGGTTCCTTCTTCATTATATGCGGGAACGACAATGGATACATTCATTATTTTATCTCCTCTAAGGCCTTTATTGATTTTTCATACCCGGGATCGATCTGTAAAGATGCTTTAAAAGCAAGAATTGCCTCTTCCTTTTTTTCCAATGCCAGAAGGATCATTGCTCTGTGATAATGGACCTCGGCGCCGGCGCCGGGATATTTCAAAGAACGGTTCACCCAGGTCAATGCTTTATTATATTTTTGTTGACGATATAGGATCCAGGCTTTTGTATCCAAATAGGCGGCACTTTTTTCGATTTTTAATGCTTCGTTTATCATTTTCATAGCCTTGTTAAGATCGCTATTCAGTCGCGCCAGGGCATAAGCGTAATTATTCAAATAACTTGAGTTGCCGGGATAGTCTTTCAGCAAAGCCTCATACCAGTATTTCACCTGGCTGCAATTCCCGATCTCCACATAGATATTTGCCAGGTCTTCTTTAGCGTTCGTGTTCCCGGAATCGACTTCCACTATCTGCAGGAGCAGGACTTCAGCTTTTCCCCAATCTTTCTTCTGGGCGTTGATCATGGCTTTCATATGCAACCAGCGAGTTCCGGGGCCAAGCATGGCGATAGCTCTGTCGGCAATGTGTTCAGCTTGCTCAAGATTACCGGTTTCCCAAAACCAAAGTCCATAATTCATGTACAGGTCAATACCGGTATCTCCGGATTCCTCTGCCCTGTCAAAATAGTACATAACGGAATCGCCGTTGCCGTTCTCCATTGATGATATGCCGAGAAAATATGAAATACGGCCATCTTCCTGCCAACGATGCCTGATCTTATCCAATGTTTTATTCGCTTTTTCAAAATCCCCGTTTTGGAACGTATAATCGATATATAAAAAATAGGGCGCCAGAATATCGGGATCTTGCGCCAGCCAGAATTCCAGGGCGCTTAGCATGCCGTCAATATTGTTGCTTGCGAACAGGGAGCGCACCCAAAATTCGTAAAGTTCATTATTCGGCGGGATCTTTCTGGCCACTTTTTCAAGATAGGGTGCAGCATCGGCTATCGTTCCAAGCTCCAGCATGATCTCGGCAGCATAAATATAGGGCCAGGGATACTGCGGTGCGACATCGATCAATTGGTCAATGGCTTCCAGGGCTTTCTCTTTTTCACCGATACCGCGGTAGGATTCCGCCAGACGCTGAAGATAATCCGAATCTCCGGGTTCTTTTTCCAGATACTCTTTCAGCATAGGAATAGCTTCTTCATAACGGAGTTCTTTCATGTAAAGATCTACAACGTTATAGTGTGCGTTCTCATCTTCCGGGTCAAGTTTTAAGGCTTTTTCGTAGTATCCTGTAGCCAGCTTATGCTTGCCCAGTCTGCGATACGATTCACCAATGGCCTTTAAGATAGTTGCGGTCGTATCATATTCAAGTGCGCGTCTGTATTCCAGGTTGGCATATACGTAATTCCCCTCTGCCCGGTAGATCTCGCCATACATGAAATGCATGAGTCCTTTGGTCGGATAAGATACCTTGTCCGTTTTTTGAGGCGGTGTATCAACAAGCTCCCGGGATCCGCAGGAAGCCAGAAACAACACAACAAGCATACTGAAGATAATTGATTTCTTATGCATCCTATTATAATAATGAATTCTGAAGTGATTTAAAAGGCAAGATATGAGTTATGAGTTATAAGTGGTGAGTGGTGAGTGGTGAGTACCCAAATGCAGTTGTAAGCTATAAGTTGTGAGTGCCCCAGAGTATGGAGTATGGAGTATGGAAGTTGAAAAATCCTTATCGAAAAAATAAACAAGATCGTCATCCTGAACTTGCCTACCCTACGAAGCACAGCCTACGTAGCCGAAGCTACTTCGGCGTAGTATGCCTTTAGCGTAGTAGGGTTTCAGGATCAGCTCTATTTCAACCGGAAAAATCGTTTATTGTCGTCAAGCTATTGAGATCCCGGATAAAATGTCCTCTGGATATTTTTCTGGGATGACCGTTACGGCTTTCTTCTGACTTTTTATCTTATCTTTAATCTTTGGCCTTTGGTCTTTATTTTTGAAATAAAAAAACCCCGGCAAGCCGAGGTTTTAAACTTGAGAAGGGGGTTTTTCTTAACCGAAAAATTCCTTTTTGTTGCATCCGCAAATACCTACGACCTTTGCTTTATATTTTACATTGCCGTCTGTATTTTTTACATTTGCATAATGTTTTACATAGGAGATCTGCTGGTCGCATACGGGACAGGTTTTACCGGTCTTTTCGCGGTTGGCGATCTTTGCTCCGAATGTTTGAGGTCTTGCCATTTTTTATTCCTCCGCTCTTTTAATTGCGGGCAAATATAAGCAATAATTGCTTGATTGCAAATTATTTATTCTCATTTACCATCATTATCTGGTTGTTATAATTCGGAACCTCGATCTTATTGGAATCCGGGAGTTCCGTTTCGGCCTTTGCTCCTGCAAGTGCCGGTTGCACAACGGTAGCGGCCGCCGGCGCGGCCATACTTTTATCCTGTTGGATCGTTCTGATCTCCGCTGTTGGAACAGCCTGTCCGCTTGAGTTGGGAATGACCACGGACGTGTAGACAAAGATCGATGTTGCAACCAGCAGCATCACGGCCGCCACAACCGAGATGGGCCTTGAGTAATCCCGGAACATCCGGATAAAGCCGCTTTCTTTTTGCTCTTTGCTGTTTTCGATGCGTTCCATAAGCCTGGATTCGAAATCCGGGAGCGTTTCAACGCGGGGAAGCGTCCTCAGTTCGCCTAAAATACCTTTTAAATCTGTCACCTTTTCCCGGCATCTCCGGCATTCACCTATATGTTGTTCTGCTTCTTTGCGCTGTTTTACGTTCAGGTTAGCATCGATATAATCAGATATGATCCTATCAAAACTGTAACAATCCATCTATACGCAATACCTCCATCAATTTTACAAACACCCTTTATAAAACATATCATCCGGAATTGTTCCGAAAAATCCAAAAAATAATTTATTGTTCTTTCAGTTCTTTTAAAAGCTTCTGCAGACGCAGGCGACCGCGATTGATCCTGCTCTTGACCGTTCCTATCGATATTCCCAGGATCTGGGAGATCTCTTCATAGGATAGTTGTTGGACCTCCCTTAGGATGATGACCGTTTTGAATTGATCGGGCAAGGTGTCAATGGCCTGCTGGATCTGTTTTTCACCGTAGTTGGATTCTGTTTCTTTAGCGGGGTCATAAGCTTCTGACGGGATCTCATACTCTTTATCGTCAAAACCCATGGTGTGAATGGACACTGTCCGCCGGCGTTTTAATCGTCTTAATTCGGATTTGGCAAGATTAGCGGCTATAGTAAAGATCCATGTGCTGAATTTTGCGATCTCTCTGTACATGTGAGCGCTGGTATACAGTTTCATCAGGGTGTCCTGTACCACATCCTCCGATTGCTCATAGGAATTCAAATATCTGTAGACAAAGTTCAGCAGGCGGTCTTTATAGCGTTTTACCAGCTCAACATAAGCGCGCTCATCGCCTTGTTGAAAGCGTTTTACCAGTTCTTCATCGGTATATTTAATCTTTTCTTTGTCCATTTATGCCAAAATTCCTTCAATACTTATCATAAAGTTACTGACCGGGTCGCAAGCGCTGGTTTTTACCCGGCGATCCGCTTGAACCAAAAGACTCACAGCCTGTTTCAGCTGTTTCATGCTGAATCGGGATGCGACCATTTTCAGCTGATCCAATTGTTTGGGGCGGTAAACTCTTACCTGTTTCGACAGGTCGGGGGAAGCCAGAAGGCGCTGATCTTTTAACAAGATCAGCTTCCAAACATATTGATACAGCGAGATGATCAGATAAACATCACTAATTCCGTTTTCCAGTAAATTCTTGCAGATCGCGACAGCTGCCGATTTATTGCGGTTTCCTATGGCATCCAGCAGCTGGTCAATGCTATAGGTTTTGGAAAACCCGCTGATCTTTCTTATATCGTCACGTGTGATCGCCCGGCCTTCCGGCAGAAAAATGTGGATCTTATCCAATTCATTGCTGAGTTTTCCAAGATCGGAGCCTACATAACGGATCAACTCGTTAATGGCCGCCACATCAATATTTCTATCCAGTTTAGCCACGTATTGTCTTAACCAGCCGGGGATCTCGTTCTCAAAGGGTGAATTGCTCATCATGGTAGTGGCGGCAGCCTGTATCCGTTTATAAAAAGCGTTCCTTCCTTCAATTTCATCGGCCGTCAAGATCAGTATGTTCGAGGGTTCCGGGTTCTGCAGATAGTTGTTCATGATCTTCCGCGCAGAGGGTAAAAGCCCCTTTACATTTGAGATCACGGAGCACTTTGTCGACTGGAACAACGAGGTGCCAAAAAGCAGATTTTGCAGTTCATTGGCATCCAACTCTGCTGCATTATAAAAACCGTATTCGAACACAAGCCCTTTTTCTTTCATGCTTTTGCGAATACTTTGAATGGCTGTATCTTTCAAGTAATAATCATTACCGTACAGGAAATAAACCGGTTTCAGTTTACCGTTCCTGATCATACCCAATTCATGTTCATAATCGCTAAGCCAACTCATAGTTTATCCAAAAATGATCGCAATGAATCCCAAGATCAAACAATAAAAGCCGAACATATACAACCGGCCATTGGTAATGGCGCGCAGTAACCACTTAACGGCAAAATAACCGAATAGAAACGCCGTTACCGTTCCAATAATAATACCGGACCAAATGAAGCCCTCGGTTGAAAAGGCTTCTTTGGCTTTCATGATAGTAGCTCCAAAGATCAAAGGTAAAGCCATTAAAAAGGAAAATTTTGCTACTTTTTCTCTAGGCATGCCCAGGAACATACCCATTGAAACCGTAGAGCCGGAACGTGATATTCCGGGAATGATCGCAATAGCTTGGGCAATCCCCATTAATATGGTTCGCCACCAATTAAGCGGGCGTTTTTCATTCTGCGCCCATTGGGTCAGGAACAAGACCGTTCCCGTTACAAGCAATGCAATTCCAACAACCAGGATATTGTCGAACATCTTGTCAATTTGTTCTTCAAATAATAAACCGATAATTCCCGCAGGTATCATGGAAATAACAATATAGATACCCATGGCAAAATCTTCATTCTCTTTTATCACGGTGGGATATTTCCAGACTTTCCAGAAGTTGCCCAGAACAGCAAGGATGATCTTGATAATGTCCTTCCAGAAGATCACCAATACTGACATAAAGGTACCAAAATGCAAAAAGACCTCCAGCGTCACGCCCGGGGATTCAATGCCCAGCAGGTACTCCGCTAAAGCAAGATGCCCGGAAGACGAGACCGGCAGGAACTCCGTGAGTCCCTGTACGATAGCCAGAATAATGATCTTTAGTATTTCCATTAAAGTCCTTTGTAAAAAAAACCGAACGGGCGTTTAACGTTCGGTAAATACGTCCGTTAAAGGCTCCTGTCCTGCGTGTTCGCTATTTCAATTGCCTTTAACCAAACGATATACGTATAAATAGTCCTCACATTTATCCTCGCTAAATTTAGCAGGGAGCGTTAAAAAATGCAATGCTT